>Ga0209963_1000211_pt1 | contig 172546 bp, 138 predicted proteins | sample ThiBio_1000_biof_2_FD_183957 | JGI IMG/M metagenome (GOLD analysis project Ga0209963, IMG submission 183957) | Wastewater bioreactor microbial communities from Cape Town, South Africa - Thiocy_cont_1000_biof (SPAdes) | ecosystem: Engineered > Bioreactor > Thiocyanate-remediating >... | reverse complement strand
AGTTTGCTTCCGGCTTCCTTCAGATTCCACCTCGCGATGGACACCCTTGCCTTCGGCTAACGATTCTTACTACCTCGCTCGTTCGGGACTTCCACCCTAGAGCTAATGGACGTGCCTGGCGCACAAAGCAAAACCCGCAGCTATCGCTGCGGGCTTCTTGTTCGTCGGGACGACTGGATTCGAACCAGCGACCCCTTGCACCCCATGCAAGTGCGCTACCGGGCTGCGCTACGTCCCGAGGTCTGTTTGGAACCTATTCCCTTGAGTTACACGGAAATTGTACAGTTCCAGGGGGTGCAAAGGTAATAGAAAATTCCTTTACTTGCGAAAAAAATCCGGGCTTTTTGCCCCCCGATTCCTTTTTATCTCATTTTTTTATTATTTTCAATAATTGGCTCAATACTTGCGTTCTACATAGCATCTTCTTAAAATCGACATATCTATTGGTCTAAAATCTACTTAGTCTCACGACCTCCAGATCCGTATTCCTTTCGTAAAACCGCCTTTTATCGTCCATTCGTCCGGAGTTTTTCACGAAAATCAAACAAAGAATGAAGAAATTCTTGTTAATAGGAATGCTGTCCCCTGTTTTAGTCCAAGCCCAATGGCATGTCAATTTAATGGGAGGATTCTCCAACTACATCGGGGACCTTCAAAGCAAGCCTTACACCACTCAACAGGCCCATGGCGCGTTTACCCTCGGCCTGCAATATGATCTCAGCCCACATTTTTCTGTCGTCGGAAATGGGAGTTACGGCAAGATCGGCGCTTCCGATGCCTATAGCGACAAGGCCCTGGTAAGGGCCCGGAACCTCAGCTTTCAGAGCCGCATCTATGAAGGGAACCTGCTGCTGGAATATAACGTGATGGACCTGAATGAAAGTAAATGGTCGCCTTACATATTTGCCGGCGTCGCCCTTTTTCACTTCAACCCATACGCATACGACAGTTTAGGACACAAGCTATATCTCCGTCAATTGAGTACGGAAGGGGAAGGGCTGGCTGCCTATCCCGACAGAAAGCCTTATAATCTTTTCCAGATGGCTATTCCATTTGGCGGCGGTCTCAAGCTGCGCGTGACAGACAATGTGGTCATCGCCTACGAGATAGGCATGCGCAAGACTTTCACGGATTACCTGGACGATGTCGGCACCACCTATGTGGATCGGGCCAAACTGCTGGCGGCCAGGGGACCGGATGCCGTGAAAATGGCTTATCGCGGAGGCGAGCTGAAAGGTGGAGCTCCTTATCCCCCGGATGGCACGATACGAGGCAATGCTAAAACAAAGGACTGGTACTACTTTTCCGGCATACGCGTGATCATTGGATTTAGCACCGGCAGCCACTCTCAAACACCTCAAGCTTATAGGAGGAGCAAGGCCATCTACGACTGTCCGAAAAAAGTCTACTAAGCAGATCAGATTCTGTCATAATTTTACAGCGGCGAGCCAATCGGTTCGCCGACTTTTATTATGGCCTATCGAAATCAGCAAGAATTTATTCAAGCGCTGGAGGAAGCGGGAGAATTGGTGCGTATCAAGACCTATGTAGATCCCAAACTGGAAATAGCAGAGATAACAGACAGGATCAGCAAGAGCGGCCACGGCGGCAAGGCTTTGCTTTTCGAAAATACAGGTACCGACTTCCCCGTATTGATGAACGCATATGGCAGCGAACGCCGGATGTGCATGGCCCTTGGGGTAGAACATTTAGACGATGTCACCCGGGAAATCGAACAACTTTTCCACCTCCTGTCGGCCCCCAAAGAAGGGTTGTTGGACAAGCTAAAGCTCCTTCCCAAATTAGGACAGTTTGCCAGCTGGATGCCCAAAGTGAGAAGCGGCAGGGGAGAGTGCCAGGAAGTGGTCATGGAAAAGCCGGATATCGGCGCCCTTCCCGTCATCACCTGCTGGCCCAGGGACGGAGGACCATTTGTCACCTTACCCATCATTCATACAAAAGACCCGAATACAGGCACCCGGAATGTCGGAATGTACCGGATGCAGGTCTTTGGCCCAACCCTGACTGGCATGCACTGGCATAAGCACAAGGTCAGTGCGAAGCATTTTTCGGAATATAAGAAGACAGGACAAAAGATGCCGGTGGCAGTCGCCCTTGGAGGTGATCCCGCTTATGCATACAGCGCCACGGCGCCCCTGCCGGAAAATGTGGATGAATACATGCTGGCAGGTTTCCTTCGCAAGAAAAAGGTCGAGCTGGTAAAATGTATCACACAACCTGAGATAGAAGTTCCCGCCGATGCAGACTTTGTCATCGAAGGGTATGTGGACCCTCTCGACGAAATGATCTGGGAAGGGCCTTTTGGAGATCATACGGGCTACTATTCGCTGCCGGACTGGTATCCGCGGTTTCACATCACCGCCATTACCCATCGCAAGAATCCTGTATATCCAGCTACCATTGTCGGCATACCTCCGCAAGAGGATGCCTGGCTGGGTAAGGCCACGGAAAGGATCTTTTTAGCTCCCATCAAGATGACGCTGGTGCCTGAGATCATGGATATGGATATGCCGGTGGAAGGGGTCTTCCACAATCTGGTGATCGCTAAGATCCGGAAGGATTATGCCGGTCAGGCGCAAAAAGTCATGAACGCCATGTGGGGAGCCGGCCAGATGATGTTCAACAAGATACTGGTCGTAGCCGACCAACATGCCGATATACAGGATTACCCCCGGCTGGCAGCTGCAGTTTTAAAGCATTTTAACCCCGCGACGGATGCCTATTTTTCCCAGGGGCCGATGGATGTGCTCGACCATAGCTGTAGTAAGCTGGGATTTGGCGGCAAGATGTGTATCGACGGGACGGCCAAGACGGAGGAAGAGGTAGATGGACGATATCAACTGTCCATCACGGGTTATGACAAGCTAACCGCTACCGGATTGATGGAAAGGTTCCCGGAGATAAAGGGCGCCAATCTTTCCCTTCTACACCAGGATATTCCCTGTCTCATCCTTTCAGTCGAAAAACAGCGGGCTGGTCATATCCGTGTATTGCATGAGGCTATCTGTCAGCAGGAGGAGATGGAAGGTATAAAGATGGTGGTGTACGTAGAGCATACCGTGAATGCGAACGATCTTCCAGTAGCCTTATGGAGATGCTGCAATAACCTGGACCCCCGCAGGGATCATTTAATAGTGGAGCGGCCTTCAAAAAAAGACGCGCAAAAAATATTCGCCTGCCTTGGGTTGGATGGTACCCGAAAAACCCCGGAATTCGATAACTTTCAGCGTGACTGGCCGAATATCATTGTAGCGGATGACGCTACGATAGCGGCAGTGGATCAAAAATGGGAGCAGCTGGGATTAGGCCCTTTCCTGCCTTCCCCGTCATTAAAATTCAAAGATCAGCTATATGGACAAGAAGCAGTCGCGCCTTCAGTATAAACAGGATAAAAAAGGCGGGCTTCACCGGTGGAAGCAGTTGATGTTGCTGTCAGCAGGATTGTTGTGGACCTGTCTGGGCTTTTCTCAGACGCCTCATACTTTATTATGGCAGATATCGGGCAATGGATTGAAGAAGCCAAGTTATTTATTCGGCACCATGCATATACTTTGTACGGACGACGCTCATCTGAGCGATAGTCTTCGTGCTGTAATTGCGCATATTGACGAAGTCTATTTTGAGATCGATATAAGCGATATGTCGGGAATGCTGGGTTCCATGAAATACATGCGGATGAATGACAGCAAGAAGCTATCAGACCTGCTCACTCCAAAGGAATACGATCGGGTAAAGGCATATTTCAACCGGCATGCCGCCATGTTACCCTTTGGCATGCTCGAACGGTTCAAGCCCATGCTGATCAGCAGTCTCATCGAGACGGCCGGCCTGGATTGTCAGACCACGGACGGGATGGAATTGATGATCATGAAGGAGCTGCGTACCTACAACAAACCTGTGAACGGGCTGGAGACAGTAGAGTTCCAGGCGGGCTTGTTCGACAGTATCCCATATGAGCAGCAGGCCAGGGAGCTGGTGAATTATGTGGACAGCAGCGATGAATACAAAAAGATGACACGGCAGCTGGCGGAGGTATATAAGGAGCAAGACCTCGATAAGATCGATTCGATGAGCCGTCAGGGCGATCCGAGCATGAGCGGCCATATGGACCTTCTCTTATATGATCGCAACCGGAAATGGGCAAAGACGCTTGCCGGACTTTTGCCAAAAAAATCCTTGCTGGTGGCGGTAGGGGCGGCGCATCTGCCGGGGGAGAATGGAGTGATAGATCTGTTGCGCAAGCAGGGGTATACCCTGACGCCCGTTAAAAATTAAAAATCCCCCCTGCGAAGGGGGGATCTCATTTATATTCTTTCCAGGCCACTGAAGAAGAAGTCGCCTTCGATCTTAGCGTTCTCGTCACTGTCGCTGCCATGGATGGCATTCTCGCCTACAGAAGATGCAAACAATTTACGGATGGTGCCTTCGTCCGCCTTTGCAGGGTCCGTAGCGCCGATGAGCTTGCGGAAATCAGCCACCGCATTGTCCTTTTCCAGGATGGCCGCGATGATAGGGCCGCTGCTCATAAAGCTTACCAGCTCACCATAAAAAGGGCGCTGACTGTGTACTGCATAAAATTCCCCAGCCTTGCCAGCAGACAGCTGGGTGAGCTTCAGGGCCACGATACGAAAGCCGCTTTTAATGATCTTGTCAAGAATGGCTCCGGAATGTCCTTTGGAGAAGGCGTCCGGCTTGATCATGGTAAAAGTTCGATTGCTCATATTTTCGTTATGATTTTTGGGGAGCAAAGGTAAGGTATAGTTTTTGGTTTATTTGGGATTTGCCATTTAATTTAGTTCCTTTGCAGCCTCTTATATGCGAGCAATAGAGGATATATATGGGCAATTGAACAAACCCCGGAAGGTAGTTATCACCATGCATCAAAAGCCGGATGCGGACGCAATGGGTTCTGCCCTCGGCCTATACCATTTCCTACAACAACTAGGGCATACCTGTACAGTGATCTCGCCTACTAACTGGGCAGACTGGCTGAAATGGATGCCGGGTTGTAACGGGGTGATCGATTTTGAGTACAGCCCCGAAAAGGCGAATCCCGTCCTGGATCAGGCAGAATGGCTGTTCTGCCTGGACTTTAATGTGTTGAGCCGGACGAGATTTATGGCAAACAAGATCCGGAAGATGACCTGCGAAAAAATTCTCATTGACCACCACCAGCAGCCTGAACGTGAGAGTTTTACATATGGAGTGAGCGATACGGGAAAAAGCTCCACCAGCGAGATGGTCTATGACCTGATCTTAGGCAGCGGACATGCGGACAAGATCAATGTCGATATAGCCTCCTGTCTTTATGCCGGAGTTATGACCGATACGGGCTCTTTCAGATTCCCGGCGGCTTCGGCGTCCGTACACCGCATGGTGGCTACCCTGAAGGATACGGGTTTCAATCATACGAGGATCCATGAGAACCTTTTTGACAACTTCCTGGAGAACCGCCTCCGATTTTTCGGATATGTGCTGCAGAACAAGATGGAGATATATTATGAACATAATGCAGCCCTTATAGCCATCCCCTGGAAGGATCTGGTGCGTTTTGAGATCAAGACCGGGGATACGGAGGGGTTGGTCAATTACCCCCTGACCATCCAGGGTATAAAAATGGCGGCATTGATCATCGACCGGGATGAGGAGGTGAAATGCTCTTTCCGGAGTAAGGGAGACTTTGATGTGAACACGTTTGCGAGAAGGTATTTTGAGGGGGGCGGGCATTTCAACGCAGCCGGCGGACGGAGCAGCGATACGCTTGAACAGACCGTGCAACGGTTTATACAGGCAATAAAAGAGAATTCATCACAATTACAATAAATAATAAAGAAAGCTAAATGAAAAAGATCCCGTTGTTCGTATTTGTCAGCATGATCTTGCTGGGGTCCTGTACCAGCCAGGAGTATAAGAAGACAAAGAGCGGTATTTTATATAAGATCATTTCTGATAAGAAGAACCCTGTCGTCAAGAAAGGCGAGTTCATAAAAGTGCATTTTGTACAGAAGGTGCGCGACTCCGTCCTGTATTCTTCGGAAGGAGGCATGCCTGTATATATCCAGGTGGACAGCGCCCGTCCGGTATACAGCCCAACGGAAGTATTCCCGCTGTTGCGTAAGGGTGACAGCGCCGTGGTGGTAGAACTGGCGGATACCTTGCAAAAGCGTTTTGGCGGTCAGCTGCCTCCCTTTATCCACAAGAAGGATAAACTGACCATTGCGTTCAAGGTACTGGACATCTTCCCCACACTGGAAGATAAGACGGCTGATAATGAAAAAGAGCTGACTGCCGAAAAACAACGGGAAATAAATGAGGTGGAAAGCTATCTTACCAAGAACAATATAAAGGCTGAAAAGACAGAGAAAGGTACTTATGTGGTAGTGCAGTCCGAGGGAGATGGTCCTAAGGTGGATTCCGGGAAACAGGTAGCTGTTCGTTACACCGGCAAGCTGCTTCCTTCCGGCAAGGAATTCGAATCCAACATGAAGGGGCCTGGCGATCCGCTGAAGTTTGTCGTAGGGGCAGGCTCCATTATCCAGGGCTGGGATGATGGTCTGCGGAAGTTCAAGAAAGGTGGTAAAGGCACTTTGTATATTCCTGCGTACCTGGCATACAACCAACAGCCCGGACCTGGTCACAAGCCTTTTGAGAATCTTATCTTCGAAGTCGAGATCGCCGACGTTACGGATGCTCCCAAGGCGCCCGCTCAGTCGATGATGCCGCCGCAAGTGCAAGGCCAGATGCCGACGAGGCCACAGCCACAACAACACAAATAATTGCAAAAAAATCCCGCATCCAGCGGGATTTTTTATTTTTTATAGGCCTCCATAAGAAGGATGGCTTGTCTGGCCTCTTTGGGGTCATGTACGCGAAGGATGTCCGCTCCGTTGAGCAATCCCAGTGTATTCAGAACGGTGGTGCCGTTGAGGGCCTCTTCAGGAGTAATGCCTAATAACTTATAGATGGTGGATTTTCGCGAGACGCCTAACAGGATAGGGCGCCCCAGCATGCGGAAGACGGAAAGGTTGTGCAGCAGTTCCAGATTATGCCCGTGTGTCTTGGCAAATCCCATTCCGGGGTCCAAAATAACATCGTGTATGCCTGCCTGCCTGCAATCTTCCGTTCGGGTGATAAAAAAATCCAGCACTTCCTTTGTCACGTCTTCGTATACAGCTTCTTTATTCATGGTGGCAGGCGTGCCCTTCATATGCATGCACACATAAGGAACACCCAGCCCGCCTACCATGGACAGCATCCCCGGGTCCTGCTGTCCTCCGCTGACATCATTTATCAAAGAGACGCCGGCGGCTACGGCTTCCTGTGCTACCCGGCTGTACCAGGTATCTACGGACAAAAAGGCATCCGGAAAATGTTGTTTTAGCAGGGTGATGTGGGGAATGATCCGGCGCAGCTCCTCTTCTTCTCCCACCCATTCCGCGCCGGGGCGGGTGCTTTGGCCTCCGATGTCTAAGATATCAGCCCCATCCTGCAGCATTTTTTCAGCCTGGTCAAGCAGATCCTTATCGTTGCCCGTGCGGCTGCCTCCATAAAAGGAGTCAGGCGTGCTGTTGATGATGCTCATTACCAGGGGGCTGCCGCCTGTCCGCAACCTGCCCCGGCCATTCAAGGTGAACATGATTGTGCGTTAATTTGAGATGCTAAGATAGGATAGAGCCATATATTTGTATGATGAAGAATACTACGGATGAGCAATACAAGGAAGCTGTGTCCTTATGCAGGCGTACATTTATGGCAAAGACATGGGATTACGGGACTTCATGGAGGGTATTGCGTCCAATAAGCATTGCCGATCAGCTATATATCAAGGCCAGGCGTATACGAACTCTCCAGGAAACTCATGAGGCCCGTGTGAAGGAGGATAAGACGGGAGAGTTCAGGGCAATGGTGAATTATGGGATCATCGGGCTGATACAGTTGTCGGACCCCAATGGACCGGCGGAAGTCCATCCGGATGAGGTGGCAAACTGGTACGACGAAAAAATGGCCATTGTATACCAAACCATGCTGGACAAGAACCATGATTATGGGGAGGCATGGCGGGATATGAGCCAGGAAAGCTTTGTGGACCTCATCCTGATGAAGATACTGCGGATAAGGCAGATCGTGGCAAATGAGGGAAAGACGCTGGTCAGCGAGGGCATCGACTCGAACTTTATCGACATCATCAACTATTCGTTGTTCGCCCTGATATTGATCACGGAAGGGAGACACAGCGGATAACCATAAATAGCATATTCCATGAAAATACTTGTCAGCATTGCCCGTATCATCGTGGGCGTTCTTTTCATTTTTTCGGGATTGGTAAAGGCCAATGACCCGCTGGGCCTGAGCTATAAGATGCAGGAATTCTTCGAGGTCTGGAATTTCCATTGGCTGGACAGTTATACGCTCATCTTTTCCATCGTCATGATCGTCTTCGAGATCGTTGCGGGAGTGGCGATCCTGTTAGGATGGAGGATGCGGCTATTCAGCTGGCTGCTCCTTTTGCTGATCATTTTTTTTACATTTCTCACCGGCTATGCCTACCTGTCCGGAAAGGTGCGGGAGTGCGGCTGCTTCGGAGATTGTATCCCGCTCTCGGCCGGCCAGTCCTTTTCAAAAGACCTGATCCTGCTGGTCCTCATTCTCTTTCTGTTCTTCGCACAGAAAAGGATAAAGCCTTTGCTGTCGCAGGTGGCCAGTATCGCCATCCTGGTGCTTGCCACGGTTCTGTCCGTCGCCTTTCAATGGTACGTACTGATACATCTGCCCACAGTGGATTGCCTGCCTTATCGTGCCGGCACGAACATGCCGGAAAAGATGAAGGCGCCACCGGGTTCCATACCTGACAGTACGGTTATTACCATGGTCTACAACAAGAATGGTAAGCAAATAGACATTGTAGGAAATAATTTCCCCGCGGATTTTGACGATAGCTATAAGTTCGTCAGCCGCTATGACAAACTGGTGCGCAAAGGGAATGCCGAGCCAGCTATCAAGGACTTTGTCCTGCTGACGGAGACTGGAACGGATACTACGCAGGCGGTGCTCGAACAGGATGGTTTTAAGATATTCATCTTTACCAAAGAGCTGGATGAATATCCCGCCCCCTGGGTCAAAGAGTTCAGCCTGATCTACACCATGGCGAAGGCCAAACATATTCCGCTGTATTTTATCACGGGGAATTATGATAATGTGGCAGATTGGACACGCAGGGCCGGTGTCAGCGATGGGGTAAGCATCCTGAAATGTGACGCCACAGCCATCAAGACAGCTGCCAGGGCCAATCCGACCCTGTACCTGCTGAAGAAGGGGACGATCCTTCAAAAGTGGAGCTATGCCGACCTTGGACTGGCGCTGCCCAGTATCAATGAGTTACCGGGCGCCACTACAGCTATAATCAATCATGATACGATACCTCATTAGAAAAAGCTTTTATGGCCTGCTGGTGATGCTGGGAGTGGTGGTGGCCGTATTCCTCCTCTTTCAGGGTTTTGGCGACCCGTCGCGTCTGGTGATGGGTCAAAGGGCAGATGCCGCCACCCAGGAGAATATCCGCAAGGAACTGTACCTGGATCAGCCGCGCTGGAAGCAGTTTGTCCTCTACCTGGATGATGTAAGCCCTATCGGTATTCACTCGAAGGAAGAGATCGCACAGAAAGGGCTGAGGGGATGGTTTGTAGGCGGGAATATAAAACTAGGGTTGAAATGGCCATATCTCCGCCGGAGTTACCAAACAAAAAAGGATGTGGGGCAGGTGTTGATGGAGGCATTGCCACGGACCATCCTCCTGGCGATAGCGGCCATGTTCATAGCTGTTGTGTCGGGCATAGCGCTGGGGGTGCTGGCGGCGGTGAAGAAAGACACATGGATGGACACGACGGCTATCTTTACCAGCGTGCTGGGTATCTCGGCGCCCAGTTTCTTTATGGGCATCGTCATTGCTTATTTATTTGGTTTTGTCCTGAGCGATTATACGGGACTTCATCTGACGGGTAATTTATATCATACGGATCCTTTTGCCGGAAGGCATCTTCAATTGCAGAATCTGATCCTGCCGGCCATTACATTGGGCATCCGGCCGATGGCCATCATCGCCCAGCTGACGAGGGGCGCGTTACTGGATGTGCTGGACCAGGATTATATCCGGACGGCTTATGCAAAAGGGCTCTCCCCGAGGGTCGTCGTATGGAAGCATGGACTGCGCAATGCATTGAACCCGGTGATCACAGCCATCACCGGCTGGTTTGCCGAGCTGCTGGCGGGGGCCTTCTTTGTAGAATATATCTTTGGATGGACTGGCATCGGGAAAGTGACGGTGGACGCATTGGAGAAGCTGGACTTTCCCGTAGTAATGGGGTCGGTGTTGATCTCTTCCTTTTTCTTTATCCTTATCGGCTTGCTGGCGGACATTATGTATGGTATCATCGATCCCAGAGTGGGAAGAGGATAAATTATTTGATCACTACATCTTTTATCACTCTTTCGCCCAGGGCCTCATTGACGCGTTGTATGATATTTTCTTTCTGGTAGAGTAATTCCTGACGCAGGGGCGCGACAGATGTATTGATATAAAGCGTGGAACCATGGATCTGTATCTTATCTGTGTAACGGGCGATGGTCTTGCCCATGATCTGCTCCCATACTTCTTCGATCTGCAGGGCCTGGATAGAACCCTTTAGCCGGCTGTTGTCCAGAAATTTTCGTAAGGCGTCCCCTAGTGAATATTCTCCCATAGGTGCAAGTTAGCAAAAGCCTTGTGCGCAGCAAGGAAAATCACACCTCCAATTACCCACAACATGATAGAAAACAGACACCCGTGACGGGCAGGCTGCTCTTTTTTAAGAGGTCCTACCTGACGGCCTTCCTGATCCGCATGGCGGGGGATGTCGTTCCGGGACTGATATAGAGGAGCGATACCGGCTATGAGGTCGTATCCGGCATCGCTGACCACCCATTCCAGGTGGCCGAAAAACAGAGGCTGTCCGTCCTGTCTTTGTTCCAGCTCGATCGATTTTTTCAACAGCTCGGCCGCATAGAGCCGAAGTCCTTCCTTATTTGCCCTGATGAGGCCATATTCGCCCGTTTCATCCACGGTAAAAGAAAAGTAGGCGTTTGCAGGGTCGTTTGTAGATTCTAAAAAAGAAATAGAAGATTCCAGATCATCTGGCATAGCAATTGGTTTTGGGCTCTTAAAAAATAAATGTAAAATTTTTTAATAGAACTTTTTAAAATATCGGGCTTTAAAAATTATGAGTGGAGACGATCTGCTCAGAGCGCTATTATCTGACTGGGTATCTTCAATTTATCCATCTCCTGCCGGATGCGGTCGCCATGGGTATCCGTAATAAATATTTGTCCATGGTCCCTGAGACAGACCTTATCCAGGAGGTTGTGCATACGATGAGCGTCCAGTTTTTCAAACACGTCATCCAGGAGGAGGAGAGGAGGGAAACCCTTGTATTGTTTGAGCATTTCATATTCCGCCAGTTTCAGAGCAAATAAGAGACTTTTTCGCTGCCCCTGGGAGGCGATGGATTTGAAGGGCTGTCCGCCATAGAGGATGTCGATGTCATCCTTATGGATACCTGTATTGGTGCGCTGGAGATAGAGGTCCTTGTCCCTGGAGTTCCGGAGAAGCTGGGCAAAAGGCGCCTCCAGCAGTGTACTGTCATAGGTGAAGGAGAGGGGCTCCTCGACCCCGGCGATGTCCGTATAGGATCGCTGGACCAGGGGCAGGAGGTCCCGGAGAAAGGTCTTTCTCTTCTCAAAAACGTAAATGCCGGGGGTTGTGAGCTGCCCATCGTACACATCCAGGAGCTCCATGTCTTGTACTCTATTGTTTATCAATGACTTGAGGTATCCATTCCGCTGTTGAAGGATCCGATTGTATTCGATAAGACTCTGCAGATAGACAGGGTCCAGCTGGGAGAGGAGGGCGTCCAGGAAGCGGCGGCGTTCTTCGCTGCCGCTGGTGATGATCTGCACGTCGTCAGGGGCGATGATGACACAGGGCAGGCGGCCAATATGTTGGGAGAAACGTTCGCAGGGCTCATTATTGGAAAACAGCTCTTTTTTACCGTTCTCCCGCAGGATGCAGACCACTTTCAAGGGCTGGCCCTCCTTCTCAAATTGTCCTTCGATGCGAAAGCCGGCGACGCCGGACGCGTCAGAACGAACCAAAGGTTCGTTGTCCGAAGGACGGATATTAGACTTCGACGATTTATGTACGCTGAGCTGGTCCTGCCTGGTAAAATAGCTCTTAGTAAAGCAAAGGTAATAGATGGCATCCAGCAGATTGGTCTTGCCAATGCCATTGCTGCCGCAGATGCCTACGATCCTCTCGGAAAAGTGGAAGGAGGCCTGTTCGTAGTTTTTGAACTGCACCAGTGATATCTCGCTTAGGAATAACAAGTTGAATATATTCGGACGCAAGATAACGCCGAAAATTCCTTTTTCCCCCGTATATTTGCCCCCGCCGTGCCGGGTTTAGTAACATCCGGCGGGTACAAACCTCAAATTCGCAAATATTGTGGCTACCAAATTTTCAAAAGAGACCTATCTATACTGGTATGAGCTGATGCAGCTGATCCGTCAATTCGAACTGATGGCGGAAGAAAAATATAAAATGGAGGGAAAGATCCGTGGTTTTTTCCATGCCTATATTGGACAGGAAGCTATTGCAGCAGGCTGTATGACAGCTACCAAGCCGGACGATCCTTTTATTACGGCCTATCGCGACCATGGTCTGGCTTTGGCAAAAGGGGTCGCAGCCAATGCATGTATGGCGGAATTATATGGCAAGGCTACGGGCGCTGCAAAAGGGAAAGGTGGAAGCATGCACTTTTTCGGAGTGGACGTAAAGTTCTTTGGAGGGCATGGTATTGTTGGGGCGCAGATAGGTACAGGTGCAGGATTGGCATTTGCAGAAAAGTACAAGGGTACGGACAATGTATGTCTTACCTTCTTCGGGGACGGCGCTGCCCGTCAGGGTATGCTGCATGAGACCTTCAACCTGGCCATGCTGTGGAAGCTGCCGGTGGTTTTTATTTGCGAGAACAACAACTACGCGATGGGAACCTCTGTCGAGAGGACTTCCAACGTAGTGGATATCTATAAGCTGGCTGATGCCTATGAAATGCCCGCCGATAGCATCGACGGGATGAGTGCAGAGGCTGTTCATGATGGAGTTGCCCGGGCCGTGAAGCGCGCCCGCCAGGGCGATGGGCCTACTTTGCTGGAGATAAAGACCTACCGGTATAAAGGCCACTCTATTTCCGACCCCCAGAAATACCGTACCAAGGAAGAGGTGGACGAATACAAGCAGAAAGATCCCATTCAAATGGTATTGGCCACCATCCTTTCCAGGAAATACGCTACACAGGAAGAGATCGATGCCATCAACAAGCGTGTAGACGAGACCGTATCCGCATCGGTGAAATTTGCGGAAGAGTCGCCCTGGCCGGACGATTCCGAAGTGTTGAAAGATATATATATGGATAAGAGCTATCCTTTCATTGTAGATTAAACCTATAAATCAAACAAATACTAATGTCAGAGATCAAACATCCGGCGCACCTGGAAGCAGAGAAGAATCCAGTAGATGAGCTCCAAAAATTCTGGGGCCGGTGGGGCAAACAGGCAAGTTATGGATTGCTGGTGCTAGCAATTCTTGTAGCAGGTTATTTTGGCTATAAGAACTTTATCAGCGAACCCAAGGAAGCCGAGGCCAATAAAGCTATATTCCGTGCAGAAGAATATTATCGCGAGGATTCGACCAAGCTGGCCCTGAACGGCGACAATGCCAATCCCGGCTTTTTAAAGGTCATTTCCAAGTACAGCGGTACAAAAGCCGCCAACCTGGCGAATTTCTATGCCGGCAGCTGCTATCTCAAGCTGGGCGATTTCAACAATGCCGTAAAATATCTTAAGGAGTTCTCTTCACCTGTCAAGCAATTGCAGATACGCGCTTATGGTCTGCTGGGCGATGCCTATTCCGAGCTGAATAAAAAAGAAGAGGCATTGGAGCAGTATAAAAAAGCGGGAACCTATTATGAAAAGGACGAGGTATTCTCTCCGGAATATCTTTTCCGCTGCGGCGCCCTGTATGAAACCATGGGCAGGACGCAAGATGCGATTGCCATGTATAAAATCATCAAGGATAAGTATCCTTCTACTCCCAGAGGGGCCGAGATCGATAAGTATCTGGCACGGCTGGGTGTGACACAATAGAAACATATGGCTGAAGTCAAGAATAGCGGCTTATTAAAAACGGATACAGGCATTCTCCAATCACAGGATGCCTGTGTCGTTATTGTGCGTACCGAATGGAATGCGGCTGTGGTGGATGAACTGGAGAAGGGATGCCGCTCAGCCCTGGAAAAGGCCGGCGCACATGTACAGGAAGTGATCACCGTGCCGGGGGCATTCGAGATACCATTCGGGATAAAGGCTTATTGGGAAGTCCATAAATACAAGGACGACCGTCCCCTGGCTTTTATTGCTTTAGGTTGTGTATTGCGGGGAGATACGCCCCATTTTGAATATGTATGCAGGGCTGTCACGGATGGCGTCGTACAGCTGAATATGGTGCTGCCTGTACCCACCATTTTTGGTGTCCTTACAGTGGATAACCAGCAGCAGGCGGACGAGCGTATCGGCGGGCGTCATGGTCACAAAGGGGAAGAAGCCGCCATCACTGCGCTAAAGATGATCTCCCTTCTTAAATCTTTTAAACAACCCACGACGCTCTGACAGTCCAGCTTTTCATACCATGTTTTATAGACCAGCTGTATCCGCAAACAGCCTTTAATATGGTGAGTGTGCTGGAAAAGGCCGGTGCAGCGGTTACTTACAATACAAACCAGACCTGTTGCGGTCAGCCTGCATTCAATGCCGGGTTCAGGGACGAGGCAAGGGATGTATGCTCTAAATTTCTCAAGGACTTTGACGGACATGACTACGTTGTGGCGCCCAGCGCTTCCTGTGTTGGTTTTGTCCGTAATTACTATTCCACGCTCTTCGACAATTCTTCCGTACATAATGATGTCAAGGGCCTGGGACGGCGTATCTATGAATTTTCGGACTTCCTGGTAAATATAATGGGGGTGGAGGATGTAGGGGCTGTCTTAAAAGGGAAGGCCACCTATCACGACAGTTGCGCGGCCCTGCGGGAATGCCGTATCAAGGAAGAGCCCCGGAAACTGCTGGCCCGTGTAAAAGGATTGGAAATGGTAGAGATGAATGATGTAGAGACCTGCTGTGGTTTTGGGGGCAGCTTTGCCGTCAAGTTCGAATCCATCTCTATCGCCATGGCCGATCAAAAAGTGAACAATGCCCTGCAGACTGGCGCCGACTATATTATCTCCACTGATCTTTCCTGCCTGATGCATTTGGATGGGTATATCCGGCATAAGGGGTACGCTATCCGGACCATGCATATTGCGGATGTATTAGCCAGTAAATAGGCGAGCACAGCGAAGCCTCCCGAAGGGCAATCAAACAGATACCGTGTAATGGCACGGACCTTCAGGTCCGACTCCGTGTAAGTGGATAAAAAATAAGACCACCCAAATTACACCTGTAACTGGATGGTCTTGACCCTTAAAACAACCTGTCGCAAGCGTTAAATAGGGTTAAAACCAGGCCTCGAAATAGACATACGTAACGGGATCGCTTTTAGATTTAAAAAAAGCAACTTTTTTTCAAAAGTTGCTTTGGGCATGACCCCGCTTGCGGATAGGTGTTGATAACCAATGTATTAGTGTGATGCTCCGTACAGGTAACCAACCGAAATACATACGATCTCGGATCGTGATCTGGATTTGCCGGTGAGAATTTTTTTGTTGTACATTCGACAGTAAATTGGTTGTTATGGCTTATTGGCTCGTGAAATCCGAACCGGAAGTATACAGCTGGGACCAGCTGGTAAAGGACAAGGAAACATTTTGGGATGGGGTACGGAACTATGCTGCCCGTCTGAATCTCCGGGCCATGAAGAAAGGAGATGAGGTACTATATTATCATAGCATGGGCGCGACGGAGATCGTGGGTATCGCCAAAGTGGTCAAAGAATCCTACCAGGACCCAACCACGGATGACGATCGTTGGGTAGCTGTGGATCTCCGGGCTGTAAGAAAGCTTAAACACCCTGTGACCCTGGCGCAGGTCAAGGCAGACAAACGTCTGACCAAAATGGACCTGGTGCGTCTGGGGCGGCTGTCCGTGCAGACCGTAAAAGATGACGAGTGGAAGGTGATCATGGAGCTGGCGGGCGAATAGGGTTCCGGCATACTATTAACATTTCTTTGCGGGTTACTTTTCACCGGCTGCGGGTATCAATCCCTGTAGCCGGCTACGCTTGTTCCTGTTCTCACATCTAAACAAGTAACCCAAACAAAAATTTATGCGAACGATGAAAATCATCCTTCCGGCAGCATGGCTGCTGGTAGTGCTGGCTATTGCCTGTAACAGGGCGGAACTGAATAAAGAACCGCAAACCGCGGCAGCAGATAAATCGGACCGCCGCCTGGAAAGTGCGGATACTGTTGCGGGACCTGCCAACGCCGGCGGGGCTCCCGGCGCCGGGCAATCGCAGCCAGCTGCCAACCCCGACTGGGACAAGAAGATCGTTAAGACGGCGAATATCAGCGTGGAAACGAAAAGCTTTAAATTTTTTACAGCACGGCTGCATGACAAGGTAAAGGCTGCGGGAGGATATATTGCTAAGGAGGCGCAGGCGACAAATGAACAAAAGATCGAGAACACCGTCATGATAAAAGTTCCGGTGGATCGATTTGACGAAATGGTGATGCAACTGCCGTCCGACAGTGACAGGTTAGTGAGCAAGGAAATCAATTCGGAAGATGTCACGATGCAGCTGGTAGATACCAAATCGCAACTGGAAACAAAAAAAGAAGTGCGGCTCCGTTATCTGGAGCTGTTGCGGCAGGCTCATACAATGAAGGATATCCTGGCCGTACAAAATGAGATCAATGATATCCAGGGGCAGATGGATGGCGCCACGGGAAGGATCGCTTATTTGAGCCATGCCGCAACGTATAGTACGATCAATCTGACCTATTATCAATTATTGGAGGTGACGGTGAGAGACAATACCGAGCCTGATTTCCTGCATAAAATAGGGAATGCCTTTAAGGACGGTTGGAACTGGGTAAGCGCTTTGATGATCGGGGTAGTGGGGTTGTGGCCTTTGCTACTGGCAGCATTGCTGGGGCTCATGTGGTGGAGAAAACGCCCACGAAGGTCTGCCAAAAGCAGCGTATCTTGATAGCATGAACAAAAAGAAGAAGCTGGTAGTGCTCACCGGCGCCGGCATCAGCGCGGAGAGCGGCTTAAGGACCTTTCGGGACAGCGACGGGTTGTGGGAGGGATATGATGTAACGGAAGTGGCGACGCCAAGGGCCTGGAGGGCCAATCCGCAGCTGGTGCTGGATTTTTATAATATGCGCAGGAGAGATGTGGGGAAAGCAGTGCCTAATGCCGGTCATATTGGACTGGCCGAGCTGGAGAAAGATTTCGACGTACATATCATCACGCAGAATATCGACGACCTTCATGAAAGGGCAGGAAGCACCCAGGTGCTGCATCTGCATGGAGAGATATTCAAGATGCGCAGCGAAGCTGACGAGTCGCTGGTATATGATATCAAAGAAGATATTCTTTTGGGGCATCTGGCGGATGATGGTGCGCAGCTAAGGCCACATATCGTATGGTTCGAGGAACCTGTCCCCATGATCCAGGAAGCCATCCCCCTGGTGCGGTCAGCTGATGTCTTTGTCATTGTGGGGACCTCCCTGGTGGTTTATCCGGCGGCTGGTCTGGTGGATTTTGCAAGGACCTGGATACCCAAGTTCATTGTGGACAAGAAGATCCCATACACTTCCGCCATTCCCGGCCTGACGACGATCGAGCAGCCCGCATCCGTCGGCGTACAGCTATTGCGCGAAAAGCTGGCGGCGATTTAAGCTTTTTCTAACAAAGAGTTTATGATATTGCAGCCCAAATGACCTTTTTTAAGAAGAGCTTACTGGCGGCGGTCCTGATCACAACGGTGCAAAGCGTTACCGGACAGCTGCTGGCGCCTGTGGAACAATTACAGGATCATTGTAAACGGGACATCCCGGCAGGGTACAGCCCCAAGCTGAATATCCTTACGTTGATGCCCAAAGGCAATCTGCATTATCTATTCCCATTGTATCACGCCTTTAAGGATGAAGCAAAGTTCAAGGGTATCTATACGGAAAAGGGATATTACGACGAGTTGAGCCAGTACTTTGCTTTTGCAGGGGACTATCAGACGGCCATGCAATACCTGGAGAGCAGCTATGACAGCATCGATGATGGCGCCCGCCGGAAGGTCTTTCGGATGGTGGACGGCCTTAAGAATGTGGAACATGTGGAAGCCTGGAAATATATTCACTTCGCCGCCAGAAACACCCGTGTCCTAATGATCAACGAGGCACATAATAAGCCGTTGCAGAGCGCCTTTGTCATATCGTTGTTAAAAGACCTGTATAAGGGAGGATACCGTCTGCTGGCCATGGAGATGTTGAATAACTTCTCCGACCATGAACTATCCCGTTTGAGATTGCATACGGGATATTATACGGCCGAACCCGTGTTGGGGGAGCTGGTACGCGAGGCGCTGGCTATAGGCTACCAATTGGTGCCCTACGAGGATACCGTAGCTGGACACAGACCCAATCAGCGGGATTCCATACAGGCGGCGAACATCTATAGTGCATTGCAGCGGGATACGACAGCGCGTATGCTGGTGCTGGCGAGCTATACCCATATCAGCGAGAAAGAAACGGAGGATGGCTTCATTCCCATGGCGCTGGCGTTCAAAAGGATGTCGGGCATCGATCCGCTGACCATCGATCAGACGGATATGACGGAAGAGGGTAATTTCGGGTATGGCCGGGTGTTATACCAGGCCTATTTGCAGAAGTTCTCCATAAAGTCGCCTTCCATAGCTCTCGTGAACAATACGCCGGTGAATGTCATACATGGGGATCTTTATGATCTTTCCGTCATTCACCCTCTCACTAAATACCAGGATGGAAGACCCACATGGTTCAACCTTGGAGGGCTTCGGCAGCCTGTACCGATCAAGCCCAGTTCACCCTCCGTATTTTTTGTTCAGGCCTATTACCAGGACGAGATTGCCGGGAACAACAATAAGCCCTGGCAGCTGGTGCCGGCGGATCAGACCTATATTCCCGGCGGGAAGAAGCTCTATCTACTGTATCTCAAAAAAGGGAAGTACGTGATCTATTTTCGGGACATCGATTATCACATACTCAGTACGCTGAGCATCGAGGTGAATTAACTCCCTTCTTCCACAAAGCGGATACCCTGCAGGGCCAGCTCCTCCATCACGGGGGTATATATCCCGGGGGATATAGGGATATGAAGTCCTGTAAGCTTTATCTTCCCTTCCAGTATCGATACAGCGGCAATGCCCAACGGGAGACCTACTGTCTTTGCCATGGCTGTCCGCAGATGATCTTCTCCGTGCACGACAAGGCTGCTGGTTATTCTACGGGTGACTCCGGGAGAGGCGGCTGTCGTATAGGCTATTTCATGTAACATAACGATCATATCCCTGTCCCCCGGACGCATGGCCAGACGGGTTTCCAGCAGGTATTGCAGAACGTCGGCAGAAGTATGAGCGGAGGGCGGGATCGGCTCGTCACTAAAAAGACCCAGGTATTCCAGCTGAGAGCGGATCGAGTCATCGACCAGGGGACGAATGGGAGAAGACCATTGGGCAATGGTGACATTATCTTTAGATAACGATAACGGGGTCTTGTCGTCCGTGAGATGGGCATCTACAATGGCGCTCCAGGCCCTGATATAATCCGGATATCGCAGCGTGGTGCGAATAAAGGTATTTATTCCGTCCAGTCCATAGACAGGAATATAGGAAAGCGAATCTCTGTTAGGATACCATGCGAGGGAAGCCAACTCTTTTATTTCCACTTTATTGATCCGCCGGAACAGCTCTTCATAGGTGCGTGTGACCGTCTGCCCATTCTCCAGGTATTTTGCGCCTGCCGATCCGGCCAGCACCACATTCCGGGGATTCCAGCTGATCTTATAATGCCAGGGGTTGTCATCGCTGACGGGCGAAACGAGGCCACCGGTGTGCGAGAGGAAAGAATGTACCTGTCCTCCCTGCTCCCTGATCCGGTGGATCAACTGCATGGCGCTCATATGATCGATACCAGGGTCCAATCCCATTTCGCAAAGAAATAAAAGGCCCTTGTCCCTGATGGCGGGTTCCAGGGCCCGGAGCTTATCATCGAGGTAGGAGGCTGTCAGCAGGTGTTTTTTCCATTCTATACAGGAGGTAGCCACCAGGAAATGCAGAGCAGGGGGAAGCAGGGAAATGACGATATCTGCCTGTCGGATGAGGTTGTCCCGTTGTTCGCGGTCTTCCACGCTGACCTGTACTGCTTTTGTGTGAGGGGAGCCACTGAGCTTGGATTGGGCAAGTTCCAGGTTGCTTTCGGCTACTGTCAGCTGCCAGTCCCGGGAGGAAACGGTCCTATCGAGAAACTGGATCAGACAGGTGGCTGACTTACCAGCGCCAAAAAGGAGAATATGTTTGTTCATAAAGGCAAGATACGCACTATTGTTTGTCTATGGCCTTGACATAGATACCGATCATTTTTAGTGAATCCTTGTCATGGACTGTCCAGACTTTTTCAGCGGCAGCAGTGGGATATACATGTGCGGAGAGAGAAGAGGCTTGTAGCAGCTTAACAGCATGAACACTAGTGATACCTATCAGAACCAAGGCTAGCTGCACCATTGCATTTTTCATACAAATCGATTTAAAGGTTCTCAACACAGCGTTTGATTGAACACTGAGAACGCCGGTAGTTTTCAAGTACTATGCCAAATGAGAAGAAATAATCGTTAACTCAAAGTTATGGTTCATACTAAACACAAAACGCCGGACCTTTTACAGCGCAGAGTAGGACAAACCCAATTCTTTTGAGTTAACAAGCGTGATCTTGTATTGAACTTTTATGCCACGGGAGCTTTTAGGAGCCTCTTGCATCAGAGCCGAGCCAGGAGCGATACCACGAAAGTACATATTTTCGGTCTTAAATACTTTTTTATTGGCCTGGATATACTGAACTTCCACTACGACAAGATCCAGGGAGTAGATAGAGTGGTTGCTTACGGTGAGCTGCAGATTGGATATTCCTCCGAATGTGCCTACTGTATAACCAGTGGCGCCAATAGATACAAGGTTGGAAAGGTTGTCCCGGATGGCATCCTTATCGACCTTGTCGGCCGTGATATCCGACCGGTGCGTGGCCTCCCTGTGTGCGGCAGGCATGGCCTGCAGCGAAGAGTCCTTGGGCGCCGGAGCAACTGGCTGGGGCTTTTGGAGCGCGGATGAGGGTCTTTCTTGATGAGCGAAAGGCCTGGTCTTAGGTGTTGTCACAGGAGGCGTGGATGCGATAGAGACGACGCTGTCCTTGTTATGGGCTTCTTCTTTAACGGTAGAGGTAACGGTGGCAGGAGGAAGACTGTTAACGGCAAGGGGCTGGGATGGGTTTGTCATCGGCGGCTTATCTTTCCCATTGCCGATGGAGAAATGTCTAATAATACCCAGCGAGTTCTTGTTTAGGGACAGGCCGATAAAAATGCCTGCTACCAGGAGCGCCAATACTGTAAGACCTAACATCAGGGTCTGGCCCAGACGCAAAGACTGAGACTTCCTGCTGTTGCGGGGCGTTGATTCTACACTTGCCTTCCAGTCTTCGGTATAATGAGCAGGAATGTCCTCAAATGTTCCCAGGGGGGCAGGTATGGCGGCGGGCTCTTTGACCTGGGGTTCTTTAATGACAGGCTCTCTGGTCTCCCGTGCGGCAGGAACTGCAACAGGCGCTGTTCTACCTGCGGGCAGGGTCACATAAATGATCCGCCGGCCAGGCAACGTGGAAGAAGAGGCATCACCTGTAAGGATAGTGGCGGCAACGGCGCCGTTAGGAGAGGTGCGGACAGGAGCGGGAGTAACCGATGTATTATTTTGTGTATTGTCCTGGGCAGGCTTTTTGTAGAAACGGTCGAACGGTTGCTCTTCCACCTGGGGAGCAAAGGGGCTCAGTTCCGGGATCTCGCAGGGGTAACGCCATGCAGCGCTTTTACCTTCTATCCAAACGAGGTCATAGGCTTTCAACCCTTTTTCCTTCAGCTCATCGAAGGTGTAAGGCCCACTTTGCTTATTGTCCCGAAGTAACGAATAATTGGTCATCCAGCATTCCGGTTAAGAGGTATACAAATTAAGCTCATCATCAAAAGATACAGAAAAATGCTACAATTTTCTCACCGGATATTGTGAATGGGAAGTTATACTTCAGCCTTTACATCGTGCCAAGGCTGGCAAAGTCAGTGCAGGTATTTCAGGGGATTGACCTAACAAATTTACTATTTATATCAATAATAACGTAGTTTTAGCCGAAAAAACAACGATATGGATGCTGCTATTCAGAGCAAGGTGGACCTTTGGCTTAAAGGCAATTATGATCAGGCTACCAAGGACGAGATCAACAGATTAAAGGTGGAAAACCCCACCGAGCTGACAGAGAGTTTTTACCGGAACCTTGAATTTGGCACCGGCGGTCTGCGGGGGATCATGGGAGTGGGTACCAACCGTATGAATAAGTACACCATTGGAATGGCTACCCAGGGTTATGCCAATTATTTGAAGAAATCCTTTCCGGGCCAGGAAGTCCGCGTTGCCATTGCGCATGACAGCCGCAACAACAGCCGTTTTTTTGCCGAAACTACAGCTAATGTATTCGCAGCCAATGGGATAAAAGTATTCCTCTTTCAATCCCTCCGGCCGACCCCTGAATTGAGCTTTGCCATCCGGCAGCTTCGTTGCCAGGGTGGGGTCGTTTGTACAGCCAGTCACAATCCCAAAGAATACAATGGCTATAAGGCGTACTGGGATGACGGCGGTCAACTGGTGCCTCCACATGACAAGAATGTTATAAAAGAAGTAGAGAAGATAGCTTCGGTGGATGAGGTCAAATGGGGTGGAGGAGAAGCCAATATCAGCATGATCGGAAAGGACATCGACGAAGCGTATATCGCCATGGTGAAAGATCTGTCTGTATACCCTGAAATTATTGAAAAACAACATAATCTGCGTATAGTTTACACGCCTATCCATGGGACGGGCATCAAACTGGTGCCGGAAGTGTTGCAGCGGTTTGGGTTTAGCAATGTCCATGTAGTGGATGAGCAGGCTACTCCGGATGGCAACTTCCCCACCGTGATCTACCCCAACCCTGAAGAGAGCGAGGCCATGAGTATTGGATTGAAGAAGGCCAAACAGATAGACGCAGATATACTTTTAGGTACGGACCCGGATGCGGACAGGGTAGGCATCGGGGTTAAGGACAAACGGGGTGAATGGGTACTGATGAATGGCAACCAGACGGCCGTACTGGCTTTCAACTATATGATCGAAGCCCGTAAAGCAAAGGGGATTGCTCAGCCCAATGACATGGTTGTCAAGACCATAGTTACTACAAACCTCATCGATGAAATAGCCAGCCGCAATGGGGTGAAATGTTATAACGTACTCACCGGGTTTAAATATATCGCCGAGCTGATCAAGGAAAAGGAAGGCAGCGAGCATTATGTCATCGGTGGCGAAGAGAGCTATGGATTGATGATCGGCGACAGGCTGAGAGATAAGGATGCCGTCAGCGCCGTTGCCCTGCTTTGCGAGATGGCTGCGTATGAAAAGGATAAAGGGCGCGGCCTTTATGACAAGCTGATCGAACTATATGTCCAATATGGTTTTTATAAAGAGTCGCTCATCTCTCTTACAAAGAAGGGAATGAACGGACAAAAGGAGATCGCTGACATGATGAGCGCCTACCGAAGCAGCCCTCCTGCTACGATCAATGGCTCTCCTGTCGTGGAGCTGCTGGATTATGAGCTGCGCAACGGCAAGAACCTTCAGACCGGTGAGAACTGGAAGATCGAGCTGCCTCAATCCAATGTATTGCAGTTTGTCCTTGCGGATGGGTCGAAGATATCTGCCCGTCCATCCGGTACGGAGCCCAAGATCAAATTCTATTTCAGTGTGCATACCAGGCTACCCAACGCCGCTGATTTCGATCGGGTGCATGCAGAACTGAATGGCCGCATCGAAGGGATCATCAAGGATATGAAATTGAAATAACTCACATCTTCCATATGATAAAAAAATCCTGTCTGTTCTTTACAGCTTTGCTGTTATCCGTTTCCCTTTTTGCGGAAGTCCGTTTGCCCCGTCTGTTCGGGGACAATATGGTGTTACAGCGTGACAAGCCCATTGCCGTCTGGGGATGGGCATCGCCCGGCGAAAAGATCATTATTCGTTTCAATGGACAAACCAGGACTGTCAAGGCGGACAAGCAGGGGCAATGGACCCTTCGACTGGACCCGATGTCTGCGGGAGGGCCTTATCAAATGACCGTCACCGGAGCAAAGAGCGACAAGACCTTCAACAATGTGATGGTAGGAGAGGTATGGATCTGCAGCGGTCAGTCGAATATGGAAATGCCCATTGCCGGATGGGGTAAGATCAACAACTATCAGGAGGAGATAGCCGCCGCAAATTTTGATGCCATCCGTCAGATAAAGGTTCCCACTACAGTCGCACTTATCCCCCAAACAGATATCCCCAACGGGGAATGGAAGGTCTGCAGTCCGCAGACCGCCGGCGACTTTAGCGCCACGGCTTATTTTTTTGCGCGTGAGCTCTATCAAAAGCTGCATATTCCCATCGGCCTTATCAATACCTCATGGGGCGGCACGATGGTGGAGACCTGGACCAGCCGGGGAGCATTTGAGCAGAGCGATGAATTCAGAGAGATGATCCGGACCATGCCGCCGGCGGCTGATATAAAGCAGATCGGGGAACAAAAGAAGACCGATCTTATAAAAAAGATCACCGCCTTGCAAGGGACATTGACAGGAGATGAAACAGGATATAGCTCACTGGACCTCGACGACACGCATTGGCCGCATATGAAGCTGCCTGGTCTTTGGGAACAGGCAGGTTTAGGGCTGGATGATCTCGATGGCATCGTCTGGTTCAGAAAAGTTATTGAAATATCCGATGCCGATGCCGGCAAGGCGGCTGTACTGGACATGGGAAAGATTGACGATAATGACGAGACCTATGTCAACGGAGTAAAGGTAGGCGCTATCAATAATTACAGTGAACATCGCCGGTATACTATTCCAGCCGGAGTGTTGAAGGCAGGAAAGAACCTGATCGCTGTGCGGGTGAATGATACAGGCGGCGATGGCGGGATATACGGAGAGCCCGGGGAAATGGAATGCACCATCGGCAGCCATGAGCTGTCCCTTGCCGGCGACTGGTCGTTCAATGTGGCCAGTGTCGTCATGAATACTGCCACGGGCCCCAACAGTGCGCCCACTTTGTTGTTCAATGCCATGATCAATCCTTTGATACCGTATACCATCCGGGGGGCTATCTGGTACCAGGGCGAGACCAATGCGGGCAGGGCATATCAGTACCGCAAGGCTTTTCCCCTCATGATCACCGACTGGCGTCAGCGCTGGAAAGAAGGGGACTTTCCCTTTTATTTTGTGCAGCTGGCCAGCTTTGGAGCCAACAACGGCAATAGCCAGCGAGGCAGCACCTGGGCCGAGCTGAGAGAGGCGCAGGCCATGACCCTGTCGCTACCCAATACCGGAATGGCGGTGACAACGGATATCGGCAATTCCACCGATATACATCCGAAGGACAAGCAGGATGTTGGCAAACGGCTGGCCTTTATCGCGTTGAATAACCTCTATGGTCAAACGATGGAATACAGCGGGCCTGTTTATCGGATCATGGAGACGGACGGGCATAGAATGGTACTGCATTTTGGGCATACAGGCGGTGGGCTTAGCACTCCCGACAAGTATGGCTATCTGCGGGGGTTTGAGGTCGCTGGCACCGATCAGGAGTGGCATTATGCAAAGGCTGCCATCCAGGGCGATAAAGTTGTCGTCTGGTCGGATGAGGTCGCCACCCCTGTGGCCGTCCGTTATGGATGGGCGGATGATGCCTGGGAAGACAATCTTTTCAATAAGGACGGATTGCCGGCTCCTCCTTTCCGGACGGATCAATGGAAGGGCGCGACGGAAGAGGTGAAGTATGCGGTAGGAAAATAGAATCGCGGCCGGGTTACCAGGCAATGGATCCAGACTTTCCGGCGTTCCATGATATATGATAGGCCACCCGCGTGAGGCCATGTTGGGTGTTTGGGAAACGCAGCAACCTATCGCGAGCCGCCATATTGCTTTTCGCTGTAGCATCGAAGATATCCTGCTACGAGCCGGGACCTTCTTTAAACAGCATGATTTGCTGCCTTACAACTTCCTGGATGATGGAACCTCCAGCCCGATGGTCTTTGCCTGGATGCCGGCCCTTTCGCTCCCTCCATATACTAAAAGGCCGTCTCTTTACTTTTGAGACGGCCTCTTTTTTACTTTATGCGCTGCAGGTGACGCATCCGTCCTGCATGCTGCAGGTGGGTCCTGCTATATCTTCTGCGCTGCCTTCCACAACTTTCAGGTTGTGCTGGTTGACCAGCGGCTCCACCATCTTGCCGCCCTGCTTTTCCACCGTGAATTGCACGGCCTGGGAAGCTGCCTGGGTGCGGAGGTAGTACATGCCCGTCTTCAGGCCACTCTTCCAGGCATAGAAGTGCATGGAGGTGAGCTTGCTGGCCGAAGGTGTCTCTACGAAGAGGTTCAGCGATTGCGACTGACAGATATACGCGCCTCTGTCGGCTGCCATATCGATGATATTGCGCTGGCGTATTTCCCAAACTGTTTTATAGATCTCTTTAATACCTGCCGGGATCTCTTCTATCTGCTGAATGGAGCCATTTTGGAAGATGATCTTATTCTTCATATCGTCATTCCACAGGTTGAGGTCGACGAGATCCTTGAGCAGGTGCTTGTTGACGACGACGAATTCGCCGCTGAGCACTCTTCTCACGTAGATATTGGAGGTATATGGTTCGAAGCACTCGTTGTTACCCAGGATCTGCGAGGTGCTGGCCGTAGGCATAGGTGCTACCAGCAGAGAGTTGCGTACGCCATATTTTATCACTTCATCCTTCAGACGATACCAGTCCCAACGGAGGGTAGGTTCTACATTCCACATGTCGAACTGGAAGATGCCCTTGCTGGCGGGTGAGCCGGCGAAGGTCTCGTAAGCGCCTTCGAGTTTGGCGAGGTCTTTGGAAGCCGTCATGGCTGCAAAGTAGATAGTCTCGAATATTTCCTTGTTAAGCTGCTTGGCCTTATCGCTTTCGAAGGGTAGGCGCAGCAGGATAAAGGCGTCCGCCAGGCCTTGTACGCCGAGACCGATGGGACGGTGGCGAAGGTTGGAATTGCGGGCTTCATCTACGGGGTAGTAGTTGCCGTCGATGATCTTATTTAAATTCTTCGTAACCTCGTAGGTGACGTCGTAGAGTTTCTGGTGATCGAAAGCTCCGTTCGAGACGAAGCGGGGCAGGGCCAGTGAGGCGAGATTGCAGACCGCCACTTCATCGGGCGAGGTATATTCGATGATCTCCGTACAGAGGTTGGAGCTCTTGATGGTACCCAGGTTCTGCTGGTTGCTCTTACGATTGGCGGAGTCCTTATACAGCAGGTAGGGGGTACCCGTCTCGATCTGTGCGTCCAGGATGGCGAACCAGAGGTCCTGGGCTTTGACCGTCTTGCGGGCGCGACCTTCGCTTTCATACTGGGTGTAGAGCTTTTCAAACTCCTCTCCCCAACATTCGGGCAGACCCGGAGCTTCATGAGGGCAGAACAGGCTCCATTCGCCGCCGGCCTCGACACGCTGCATGAACAGGTCGGGTATCCACATGGCATAAAAGAGGTCTCTGGCCCGCAGTTCATCCTTGCCGTGGTTTTTACGAAGATCCAGGAATTCAAAAACATCGGCATGCCATGGTTCCAGGTAGATAGCAAAAGCGCCTTTGCGTTTACCGCCGCCCTGATCCACGTAACGTGCAGTATCGTTGAATACACGGAGCATGGGAATGATACCGTTGCTGGTGCCGTTGGTGCCGCCGATGTAGGAGCCGGTGGCGCGGATATTATGAATGGACAGGCCGATGCCCCCAGCGCTCTGGGAGATCTTGGCTGTCTGTTTGAGCGTGTCGTAGATGCCGTCGATGCTGTCGTCCTTCATGGTGAGGAGGAAGCAGCTGCTCATCTGGGGCTTGGGCGTGCCCGCGTTGAAGAGGGTAGGCGTGGCGTGTGTGAACCACCGCTCGCTCATCAGGTGATACGTCTTGATGGCGCTGTCGATGTCCTCCTTGTGGATGCCGATGGCTACGCGCATATACATGTGCTGAGGGCGCTCTACGACCTTCCCATCCACTTTCAGCAAATAGGATTTCTCCAGGGTCTTGAACCCAAAATAATCGAAGCCATAGTCGCGGTCGTAGATGATGGTGGAATCCAGCAGCTCGGCGTGTTGCTGAATGATCTCCCATATATCATCCGCCAGCAGGGGAACAAGTTTGCCCGTCTTGCTGTCCTTGCATTCATACAGGAGCTGCATGGTGGCGGAAAAGCTCTTGATGGTGTTCTTGTGCAGGTTGCTAACGGCAATGCGGCTGGCCAAAAGCGCGTAATCCGGGTGTTTTACGGTGAGCGAGGCGGCTGTTTCGGCGGCCAGGTTATCCAGCTCGGTGGTGGTAACGCCGTCATAAAGGCCTTCGATCACTTTTTTGGCTACGTCGATGGAGTTGACAAACCTCCTGTCGAGACCGTAGCAAAGTTTTTCTATACGGGCCGTGATCTTGTCGAATTTCACGGATTCTTTCTTACCGTTTCTTTTAATAACGAACATATAATATCAATGGGTTTGTAGTTTCTAACTGATGACAGGGCTGTGTGAAAAGGGAACTAGAAGTCCTCTTCCAGGCTGAAGGTCTGTGACTCCTTACCGGACATGACACCGGCCTTTTGATAATCTCCCACTCTTTTCTCGAAGAAATTGGTCTTACCCTGCAGGGAGATCATTTCCATGAAGTCGAAGGGGTTGGTCGCATTGAACATCTTTGGATACCCCAGCTCGCCGAGCCAGCGGTCGGCCACGAACTCGATGTACTGTTGCATCAGCCGCGCGTTCATGCCGATGAGGTCCACGGGCAATGCTTCAGTAATGAATTCTTTTTCTATACGGACGGCGTCGCCAATGATGGCATATACCTCCTCCTGTGACAGCTTATTCTGCAGCATGCTGTAAAGCAGGCAGGCAAATTCGCAGTGGAGGCCTTCGTCGCGGCTGATCAGCTCATTGCTGAAAGTGAGACCGGGCATCAGGCCTCTTTTCTTCATCCAGAAGATGGAGCAGAAGCTACCGCTGAAGAATATCCCTTCCACGGCGGCAAATGCCACCAGTCTTTCGGCGAAGTTGCCATTCTCTATCCAGCGAAGGGCCCATTCTGCCTTTTTCTGTACGGCTGGTACCGTCTCGATGGCATGGAACAGGCGATGTTTTTCCTGTGGGTCCTTGACATAGGTATCGATGAGGAGCGCATATGTCTCCGAGTGAATGTTTTCCATCATGATCTGGAAGCCATAAAAGCAGCGGGCTTCCGGCAGTTGTACTTCGCTCATGAAGTTGACCGCCAGGTTCTCGTTCACGATGCCGTCGCTGGCAGCAAAAAAAGCCAGCACATGGGAGATGAAATGGCGTTCGCCGTCGTTGAGCTTTGCCCAATCCTGCAAGTCCGGGGTAAGGTCGATCTCTTCAGCCGTCCAGAAACTGGCCTCATGCTTTTTATACATTTCCCACACTTTCGGGTAGTTGATCGGGAGGATCACAAACCTGTCCTTGTTTTCGCGCAATAAGATCTCGTTTCCGTACTCCATTTTTTAAAACAGATTGCAGATTAATACTTTATGGTCAAAATACGTGGCTCGAAAAAAATTCCTGCTAGAATGTAAATCGGGCGGTGATAACCCAAAAATAACATTGCTAGATAAAAAACAATGGGTATGTTATCCACCGGTTGTGCATAGCTTTTTATGTGACTTAGGAAAGGCTTGCTGGCTGCAAGTTTTCCTTTCCAGGTGTCCCAGGAAGCAGTGAAATAGCCAGTAAAGCCAGCAGGATCAGATATTCACCAATGGTATTGCCCATTTTCACGAAGGGGAAGTGAATAATGCTTAACAGCAGCCCGATCAGCAGGGCGCCATACCATCTTTTCCTTTGTGGGGACCAGATTGCAGCCGCCAATAGCAGAGGAAAAATCCACTGTACGGTATAGTACTGATGACGGTAGATGGGAGAGAAAAGGTCCGCGATCATATAGAGACAGAAACCAAAGATGGCCATTCGTGTGATGTCTCTTCCTCCGGATGACCGCCGCAGGAAGTACCAGAGAGCCGTCAGACCAATGATGGTCGTCATGCATAACAGTCCCAGTGCTGTTACAGATAGCTTTCGATGCAGTAACAGCCGGTATAGCACGAAGACATTCCCGTTCTCTGAATGGACAGGAGACCATGTGTGTCTCATCTGGTCATCGACTGCCGACATATCCAATCCTTCCCAATAACGGTAATGCGGGTCCGGGGCATTGTGCCGCACTTCATGCGGCAGGTCCTGATGCACTTTCAGCTGCTCCTGCAACATGTGCGCATAGTCTTTCCAGAGATCGAGCTCCCTGCTGCTGGTCAGTATCCAGCCTGCCAGTAAAAGGCCCGGTATAAGGCTTGCGAGGAGCCATCGACGTGAAAAACCCCTGGCCGACAAGGCCAGGGGAATAAGAAATAAAATGGCGTATGGCCTTATTAAGATCATACAAGCCGCCGCCGTCCCGCCAATCAGCGCCCATCCAATGCTCTTTTGATGTCGCATGGAAGCATAAAACAGCATGCCGAACGCGGCTATAAGCAGGTAATATTGGCCATGGGACACCTGGCATTTCCAGGCATTGGTCAGCAGGAACAGCAGGGCAACGGCTATGACCGCCAACCGTTGTCCCCCTGAGCGTGCGCAGTAAAAAGCGAAGATCGTCATTCCGGCCAGCAACAGGTATTCCAATACCAGCCAGTATTGCGCTATCCGTGCCTGCGGCCTGTTTGCAATGGGCAATAGCAGCCGGTGCATAAAAGGCGTCGAGGTCATAACGGCAGGCTTGAGCGTATCGAAGTTGTCGGGGTCATAATAGCGCAGACCGTCCCCTTCCTTCCATTTGTAGAAATAGGGGGAATGTCCATCTCCGATGATCCTGGCGCCTACAATACGGTTACGAAGGTCGCCGGGATATTCTTTGGTGTAATGGATATCCCGCAGCAGCGCAAATAGGAATAACGGCAGCCCCAGACAAATTGTCGATACCCATACGAGCCTTCCATGCATAAGCTGTCGATTGCATTAGTTGATGGTCTGCTCGCTGATCTTGCCTGTAGTCTTGTGTTTGAGGATCACCTTTTTGGCGCCGTAGTGGGTAATTTCTTCTTTTACCAGGTAGTGATCGGCGTCATATTCGGTGAGATGGCTGTCCTTGCTTATCCCCGTGCGTCCACGCCATATGTCCAGCTTTACGGGCTCCCATAATTTGGATTTGGCGGAGCGATAGGCGGCGTCGAGGATGGCGTTGACGACATATCCGTCATAGAATGTCTCTTTAGGCGTGGAGCCTTTCTCTATGGAACGGAACATATCGGTGAACATATGATTGTAGCCAAGATCGTTGACTTCGTCGCCAACGGGGAAAAGCCAGCCTGTATTACTTTCCGCCTTTTCCGCCACATAATCGGCGCCCTTGCCGGTGGTGAACATTTCCAATCCTGTACGCAGGAAGTTATTCATCCAGATGGTGCCTTCGGTGCCCATGACCTCGTCGCGGAGATCCATGCCTCCCCGGAAGGTCCAGCTGACCTCGAACTGACCGATGGCGCCGTTCTCATATTTTACCAGGCCGATGGCATGATCTTCGGCGTCGATGGGCTTTACCTGTGTGTCGGCCCAGCACATGACCTCGATGGGTTTGATGTCCTTTCCAATGAAGCTGCGGGCGATCTCTACGCAATGACAACCCAGGTCGAGGATACAGCCTCCGCCGGCCTGTTCGATGTCCCAGAACCATTCACTATGCGGGCCGGGATGGGTCTCCCTGGATTTTGCCCAGAGGATCCTGCCCAGCGCGCCATTCTTTACGCTGTCGTAGGCTTTCAGGAATTTGGGTGTATAGACCAGGTCTTCCAGGTAGCCGTTAAAGATACCTGCTGCCTCGACCGCCTCTAGCATACGTTTGGCCTCGGCGGCATTGCGTCCGAGAGGTTTGGTGGTGATGACGGCTTTTTTGTGTTTGCAGCAGAGCATAACAGCGGCCTCGTGGAGGTTGTTGGGAAGGGCGATACATACAACATCGACCTCCGGATGAGCGATGGCTTGCTCCATATCGGTGGTCCAATGGCTACAGCCATAGTCCGCGGCGAACTTCTTAGCAGATTCTTCCCGGCGTGCATAAATGCTGAAAACTTTGTCCTGGCTGCGTTGCCCCTGGATGGAGTCGGCATAGAACCTGCCGATGAACCCCGAACCAAGCATTGCGATCTTTACCATACAGTATAATTTTATTGGTTAGCTGACAATTGCTTTTTTTCACGAAAGAATAAAATGAAATAGATCAGGACGGCGGCGGCGATATAGGCGGGTACCAGCCAGATGCTTTTCCAATCATGCGTTACCGGGATAGTTGGGAAAGCGTAGCCGTTCACGATGACTCCCGAAAACCATGTGCCGATGAACATGCCCAGGCCGTAGGTCGCAAAGGTGAAAAGCCCCTGTGCGGCGTTCTTGATGCTTTCCCCCGCCTTTTTTTCCGTGTACATATAACCCGTGACGAAGAAGAAGTCATAACATACGCCATGGAGGATAATGCCTGCATACAACATCCATTCGGCTGGCCCGATATTTCCATAGGCAAAACAGATATAGCGGAGTATCCAGGCTGTCATACCCAAAAGGAGCATTTTTTTGACGCCGATGCTATTGAACAGAAAGGGAATAGCCATGATAAAGAGGCCTTCCGATAGCTGCCCCATGATCATTTTGCCGGCAGCATTTTTCATGCCCAGCTCGTTGAGGAAGGGATTGGCAAAACCGTAGTAAAAAGAAAGGGGGACACAGACCAGGATGGCGGCTATAAAGAAAATGAGATAGGGTCTATTCCGGAAGAGGATGAATGCTTCCACGCCCAGGCTGGCGGACGCATCGGTGGCGACGCCTTTGGGAGGGGTGTTGGGCAGGAAGAAGCTGACCAAGCCGAGCAATACCGAAGCGGCGGCGGCCAGTTGAAAAGTAGCCTGAGATTTTTCCCATCCGAGGTTGCCGACCAGCAATCCAGCCACGATCCAGCCCAGCGTGCCAAAGACCCGGATCCAGGGGAATTGTTTTCCAGGATCGTTCATCTGGGAAAAAGCGACACTATTCGATAATGCGATGGTCGGCATATAGAGAATGGAATAAAGGAGGATGATCCAGAAAAAAACATCGTTGTTATGAATGGTAGGGGTCAGGAAAAGCAGTAGGGCTCCCACTAAATGCAGCACGCCCATGATCTTTTGCGCGGCGAAATACCGGTCGGCGACCATACCGATAAAAAAGGGGGAGATCATGGTGGCGATGGCCAACGCACTGAAGGCCATACCGATCTCTTTATCGGACGAGTGCAGGTTCGTACCCATGTAAGTACCCATCGTGACATACCATGCACTCCAGATAAAATATTGAACGAACATCATGAATGCCAGCTGAACACCTGTAGTTGTTTTCATTATTACTGCAAATTAGGAACTTAGAAAAATCGGAACAATTTAAGCGTTCATGCCGGACTAAAGAAAAATGTTTGGAATAAATATTTTTCAAACCCTTTATCTTGCACCTTGAACACGTTTATGAGAACATTCGAAGATACATACCGGCACAAGGGTCTGCGCAGGCAACTGGTGGACTCTATCCGTCAGAAAGGCATTACGGACGAGCGGGTGCTGGACGCCATCCAGCAGATACCCCGGCATTTTTTTATGGATTCGGCCCTTGACAAGACGGCCTATGAGGACAGGGCTTTTCCCATAGGGGAGGGGCAGACGATCTCGCAGCCATATACGGTGGCTTATCAGACACAGCTGCTTGAAGTGAAACCTTTTGAGAAGGTGCTGGAGATCGGTACGGGCAGCGCCTATCAGGCCAGCGTACTGTCGGAGATGGGAGCGCTGGTTTATTCGATCGAGCGGCAGAAGAAGCTGTTCGAGACCAATAAGACCTTTCCTTATTTGAAAAAATACCGTAATCTCAAGCTTTTTTATGGGGATGGATTCGAAGGATTGCCTACCTATGGCCCCTTTGACAAGGTGATCGTGACCGCTGCGGCGCCTTTTATCCCGCCCAGGCTGGTAGAGCAGCTAAAGCCGGGAGGCAAGATGGTGATACCTGTAGGTGAAGGACAGGTGCAACGGATGCTGCGACTGACCAGACAGGAGGATGGAGGAGTGACAGAAGAGCTTTTTGACAATTTTTCTTTTGTGCCGATGCTGGAAGGTAAAAATCACTAGAGAAAGGCCACCACCTGTCGTATGACCTCTCCATCCCGGTAGATCTTACGATGTCCCAGTCCTTTTGTTAGGATGAACCGGATGGTGGAGTGCCCGTCCTTTCTTACGGGGAGGGTGTCTGCCAGCGGGGTGATGTCATCGTCCTCGTCATGCAGCCACAACACTTCGGCCTTGATCCCATGCAGGGCCCGGCGAAGGGAGAACCAGGAAAAAGGCCGGCCGAAAAGACGGTATTCATATTCGTCGAATGCTGTCCGCACTTCGTCATCCAGCTCCAGTATTTGAAAGAACATATCTACGGCGGACACCGCTTCAACTGCCGGAGATACCAGGACCAGCCGGGTGGATCTGTCGTGTGCGATGGACTCCAGGAAGAGGCTAAGGGCCAGCCCTCCCAGCGAGTGTCCCATAAAGGAATGGATAGGGCCATAACGATCATAGATCGTGCGGATCATATCTACATAGAGCGGCAGGGTGATCCGCCTGCCGCCCGACTGGCCGTGAGCAGGTGCATCGAAGGCAAGCACTTCATACCCTTTTTTTAGAAAAGCATGAACATATTGTTCGAAATTGCGGGAGGAGGACTCGAAGCCGTGTGCAATGAGCACTTTTTTAGAACAGGCCGGAGGACAGACATTTTTACCTGTGTCTGTCGAGGCCTGACGTGGTAACCACCGATGGCCGCGAACAGAATGGCCTTCCAGGTGAAAGGAAAGTTTTTCTCCCTTGTCGAATAGGGGAGGTAGCTTTTTCCCTGACTTGCGGCGGGGAGTACAAAAAAGAGAAAAAGCCTTCTTTGCTGCCCGCCGGGGGGATACGAGGGTCAGGATATGCAGACGGGCGCGTGTATACCCGATCGCCAGTTTTTGCTTGAAATTCATTATGAACAAAGATATGCAGATTGTAATCATAGGTTCGGGGAATGTAGCTACCGTATTAGGCGGCAAACTGCAGGAGGCGGGTCACCGGATCGTGCAGGTGTTCAGCCGGCGACCGGAGCATGCCATGCGGCTGGCAAACGAGCTGCAGTGTGGCCACGTATCGAAGTTGGCCAATATCTATAATGCCGCGGATCTTTATATAGCGGCCCTCTCGGATGACGCCCTCCGGACACTGGGTTCACAGATATCCCTGCCTGGAAAGCTCATTGTACATACGAGTGGCGCCACACCTAAGGAGGTATTGCTGAAAGTAAGTGCCAACAGCGGTGTCCTCTACCCATTACAAAGCCTTCGCAAGGAGCTGCGGCCTTACCCCGAGATCCCTATTCTGGTGGATGCGAACCTTCCGGAGGACCTGGAAAGGATAGCCGTTGTTGCCCGAAGCATCAGCGGGCAGGTGCAGACAGCGGATAATGATACCCGTCTGAAGCTGCATGTGGCGGCAGTGCTGGTAAATAATTTCACCAATCATCTTTATGTGCTGGCTGAGGAATATTGCCGGAAGGAAGGGGCTGATTTTAACATGCTGCTGCCGCTGATCCGTGAAACGGCCGATCGGCTGTCGAGGATCCCTCCCCGGGATGCACAGACAGGACCTGCAATACGAGGGGATGCGGCCACTATCAAAAGACATTTGGAATTGATAGGCAGCTACAAGGATATTAAGGAAGTATATACATTGATCACCCGTCAGATACAATCGGAAAGATAGAGGTAATTTCACTAATTTGCACCCCAACTTTCAGCTATGAGTGTTCTTGAAAAATTCAAGTCGATCAGCACCTTTGTATTCGATGTGGACGGAGTTATGACGGATGGGAACGTCCAGGTGACGGATGACGGACAGCAATGGAGGACGATGAATACGAAGGATGGATATTCCCTGCAACTAGCTATCAAGAAAGGCTATCGTGTACTGGTGATCTCGGGCGGACAGTCGGAAGGGGTCAGGCTTCGTCTGCAAGGGCTGGGCATACAGGATGTTTATCTGCATGTGAAAGATAAAAAAGAAAGGCTGTTGTCCTATATGCAGGAACATGGTCTGAAGGAGGGCGATATGTTGTATATGGGGGACGATATTCCCGATTATACGGTGATGAAACTGGTAGGGCTGGCCTGCGCTCCTGCGGATGCAGCGCCGGAGATCCGGCACATCGCGGCTTATATCTCTTCTTTTAACGGAGGACATGGATGTGTTCGGGATGTCATCGAAAAAGTCCTGAAACTGAATGGTCATTGGGAGCTGGACACGACCATTGCCTCTAAATAATGGAAAAATTATCCTATATGATCCGGTTGCTCGGCGCTTTTTTCAGACTGATACGCTGGCCCAACCTTATTTTTATTGCTCTGACGCAGGCGCTGTTCTATTACTGCATCTTGCTGCCTGATTTTCGTTCGGGGAATGCGGGCTATGTAAATGTCCTGCAGCCGCGGTGGTTCTATCTGCTGTCGGTGTCCTCCATCCTGATAGCCGCGGCAGGGTATATTATCAATGACTATTTCGATCTGAATATCGACCGGGTGAACAAGCCCGACAAGCTGGTAGTGGACAGGATCATCAAAAGGCGCTGGACTATCCTATGGCATTGGATATTGTCGGGACTTGGGATAGTCATCGGGGGCTATGTGAGCCTGAAGACACATAACCCATTTGTTGGCCTTGGTAATCTTGCCTGCGTCATCCTGTTATGGTTCTATAGTACAACCTTTAAAAGAAGGTTATTGATTGGAAATATAATCATCTCTCTATTGACAGCATGGGTGATCCTGGTATTGTATATGGCTGAATTCAGGCTGGCGGTATTCAAGGACCCTGTGGTGCATAATTTGCTATCGAGGCTTTTCAAATTTGCTATTCTGTATGGCGGGTTTGCTTTTATCATATCGCTGATACGCGAAGTAGTAAAGGATATCGAGGACATGCCGGGTGACGAGCGATATGGGTGCAGGACCATGCCCATCGTATGGGGTGTGAATGCGGCCAAGGTATTTGCGGCTACATGGATGGTGGTCCTGATCGGCAGCCTGGCCGTTATACAATTTTATGTATTGCAAAATGGCTGGTGGATCATACTTCCGTATTGCGCGGTTCTCATTATTGCGCCTTTGATCTGGATATTGAGAGGACTTTATCGTGCAACGACCGCGGCGGACTATCACCTGCTGAGCACATATATCAAGGGAGTGATGCTGGCCGGCATATTATCAATGATCTTTATAAAAATCGTATAGGATGAAAGAACGTATCGTACTCGCTTCCGGGAGTCCCCGGCGCAGACAGTTATTGGAATGGGCAGAGGTGGATTTTGAAGTGATCGTATCGGATGCTCCGGAGACATATCCGTCCGGACTGCCCGTGGGGCTGGTGCCTATACATGTTGCCCGTAACAAGGCGCTGGCTGTAAAAAAACAGCTTTCTCCGGACCGCATTGTGCTGGCGGCGGATACAGTAGTGGTATTGGATGGGGATATCATCGGCAAACCTGTAGACAGGGAGGATGCCATCGGGATACTGAGCCGCCTTGCAGGCCATCAGCATGAGGTGGTCACGGGGGTGGTCCTTTCCCAGGGGCAAAAAGAGATAGCCTTTGCCGAGAGCACAGAGGTATATTTTCATGAGCTCACACGAGAGCAGATCGAGAATTATGTAGACAAATACCGCCCTTATGACAAGGCCGGTGCTTATGCCATACAGGAATGGATAGGGGTGGTGGGTATTCGGGGTATCGAGGGCGATTTCTACAATGTGATGGGTCTGCCTGTCAGCCGGGTGGTGCAGGAACTGGAGAAGATGTGAGTCATGAAAGAGTCTCTACTACAGTGGATCTGGCAGTATCAATATTTTCATTCACGTGATCTGCAAACCACCGATAATGTGCGTTTACAGATATTGTCCCCCGGACAGCCCAATATACACCAGGGGCCCGACTTCCTGGACGCCCGGATAAAGATAGGAGATACATATTGGGCGGGCGCCATCGAGCTGCATATTGCGGCATCCGGCTGGGAAAAACATGCGCACCAGAAGGATAAGAACTATCGGAATGTCATTTTGCACGTCGTATGGATAAATGATACCGAACGACCGGCTCTTTCGGGGCATCGGGAGGTACCGACACTGGTACTGGAGCACAGGGTATCCAAATGGCTGCTGCAACAATATGAGGCGTGGATCAAAAGCCGGGATCGGGTGCCCTGTCAGCAGCAACTGAAAGGGGTGGATGGAAAGGTATGGGAGGACTGGAAGGCGCAGCTGGTGGAACAACGGCTGCATCGGCGGGCGAGCCTTATTGCTGCCGATCTCAAGATCAATCATCAGCATTGGGAGGAGACCTGCTGGTTGCTGATGGCAAAGACCTTTGGAGGACCCGTGAATGGGGCGGCATTCGAAATGATAGCCAGGAGCCTGCCGCTGGCGACCTTGGCCCGGCTGGGGGAAGATCAGCTGGAGGCCTTGCTGCTGGGACAGGCAGGGTTGTTGGAAGGGGTGTTCCGGGATGAACATCCAGGGAGGCTGCAGCAGGAATTCCGTCATTTACGGGTGAAATACACGCTACCCGCTGATCCTCTGCCCGCTCATTTCCTCCGTATGCGACCGGGTAATTTTCCAACGATAAGGCTGGCGCAGCTGGCCAAGCTATTGAAAGGAGGCTCTTTTTGGTTCAGCCGGTGCAAGGAGGCGAGGTCCTTCGGGGATCTGAAGGTGCAGATGGAAGTGGCGGCGGGCAGCTATTGGGACGATCATTATATCCCTGACCGGACATCATCCCGGCGGGTCAAACGATTGGGCGAGGGGTTGAAGGACAGCCTGCTTATCAATGTATTCGTACCGTTGTTGTATGCGTACGGGGCACTGCGGAATGAGCCGGAGCTGCTGGAAAAGGCAATGGATTGGCTGAAGGCCCTGCCGGCGGAGAAGAATATTGTCATCGGGAGATGGAAGAGCCTGTATGTAATGTGCCGGCATGCCGGGGATTCCCAGGCCTTGCTGGAATTAAAAAAGCACTATTGCGATCAGAAGAACTGTCTGCAATGTGCTGTTGGAAAAAATATACTATGCCGTGGGGACGGCCCCAGAGAGGATGCCTGATCAGGCGGGCTGGGCGATCTTATCCCAGTTGAATGCTACCTTTACCTCGATGTCCGGATGGAGGCTGTACATAACGGGACAGGTATTCGCAATGCGCTCCAGTATCAGCCTTTGTTTTTCATCTGCCTGGAAGCTAGGAGGCCATTCGAAGCTGACATCGATACCGCCGATGCGACGTGGCTCCGACTTCATGATCTTCTGGACGGATATTTTCATACCGTGCAGGTCTATCTGCATGTCCTTCGTCTTGATCCCCATGGTAGTGGCCATACAGGCGGCCAGGGAGGTGGCTACCAGGTCGGTGGGAGAAAAGCGCTCGCCTTTTCCCTGATTGTCAACAGGAGCGTCCGTCTCGATAGATGTCCCGGATTGCAGGTGTGTGGCAACCGTCCGCAGATCTCCTTCGTAAATAACTGTAGAGGTCATTGTTCTTTTTTACTTAAATTTACGTTAGATAAATTAAATCATCCCCAGTGAAGAAACTTTTCTTGTCCACGCTGATCCTACCAGCCGTTATAAGTCTTTATGCCCAGGACAGCAGCTACGTCTCCCCCAGAAGGAATAAGAAAGATGCTAAGCGAGACAGGATCAACAATTTGATAAGAATGGAGGAGGAAGGGGATCTTATCTTTAACAAGCACAATATATTCGGCATACGCCTGGCGACGGATGGCTATGGCATCAATTTCGAAAAAGGGAAATTTGTCACCCCCACCCGTACCGTTTTGTATCAATTCGAGCTGAATGAAAAGAAAAGCACGAAGGAGCATAAGGTATCGGCTTCTCCCGATCAGTTCAACTACAGCTCGCTGGTGCCATACAAATTGAATAATTTTTACATCTTCAAGCTGGCAATAGGCCAGCAGCACCTCATTGGCGGCAAGGGCAACAAGAATGGCGTCGCGGTGACGGCATTGTACACGGGAGGCGTCTCCATCGGCATGCTGAAGCCTTATTATGTGGATGTACAGAACACACAGACCGGGGAGACCACCCGCAAGACCTTTACCGAGCTACAGACAGATACCCTGCCGGATGTGGTGACAGGATCTTCCGGCTTTACAGTGGGCTGGGGACATTTGAAAATAAAGCCCGGGTTGAATGCCAAGGGAGCTATGCGATTTGACTACGGCAGGCTGAACCAAACAGTCACCGCCATCGAAGTGGGCCTGACAGGTGAATATTACTTCTCTAAAATACCACAGGTACTCCTGGTCCCTCAAAAGAACTTCTTCTTCAACGCCTACGTCCAGATCATGTTCGGGAGCCGAAAATAAGGTTGTATCTCAAAGTGCGTACATTTGTACCATGGAAGAAAGATCAACAGTTCCCTCCTGCGGGGGAAATGACAATAATAGCGAAGCTAAGATCAAGAAACCCAATTGGTTACGTGTTAAACTCCCCATCGGCGAAAGTTACAAGCATGTCCGTGGTCTCGTAGATACACATAAGCTGCATACAATCTGTGAAAGCGGCAATTGTCCCAATATGGGGGAATGCTGGGGGGAAGGAACGGCCACCTTTATGATCCTGGGTAATATCTGTACCCGGAGCTGTGGATTTTGCGCAGTAGCGACAGGCAGGCCCGACCCGGTGGATTGGGATGAGCCCCAAAGGGTAGCTGAAGCCATTTATTTGATGAAGGTAAAACACGCCGTTATTACCTCCGTGGACAGGGACGAGCTGAAGGATGGGGGCAGCATCATCTGGCAGAATACGATCCGTGCGGTAAAGGCATTGAATCCGGATACTACGCTGGAGACCCTCATACCCGACTTCAAGGCCGAGCGGGAGAACATAGCGAGGGTCATCGAAGCCGCGCCGGAAGTAGTTTCTCATAATATCGAGACAGTGGAAAGGCTTACCCGCCAGGTGCGGATACAGGCCAAGTATTGGCGCAGCATGGAGACCTTGAAACTGCTGAAGGAAGGAAATATGCGTACAAAGAGCGGGGTCATGCTGGGGCTGGGGGAGCGCAAGGAAGAAGTGGTGCAAACCATGCAGGACCTGCGAAGCAGCGGAGTGGATGTGATCACCCTTGGACAATATCTGCAACCTACCAAAAAACATCTGCCCGTCGTACGGTTTGTTCACCCCGATGAATTTGCCGAACTGCGGGAGATAGGCTATGAATTGGGATTCGATTACGTAGAGAGCGGGCCATTGGTAAGATCTTCTTATCACAGCGAGCGCCATGTCATACCCGGCTACGGAAGGAATGAATGGCTGCGCCAAAAGCAAGAGATCGCGTGACAGGAAAGAGATCGATCCTTTGGTTGGCCGCCGTATTGGAGGTAGCTGTCTCCATGGCGCAATCGCATTGGAAAAATGTAGATTCCATTTATAAGCCTTTACCGTCCAGCATGCATGTATACCGCTGGGCGGATTCTCTGAATGGCGCCCCTTTTATCGCTTATTATGTTTCAGCCCAATTGAAGGACAGACACCTGATCTTTTCCGACCAGGTGACAGATAACAAGCGATTCACCCCCTCTCAATTCTACCAGTTGGAACAATTCCCTTTATTGGTAGTAAACTGCACTTATTTTTCCTTTGAGACAAATCAGAACATCAGCATGGTGATGAAGGATGGAAAGCTGGTGGCATATAGTGTCACGGCGCTAAAAGGGCAGGGTGAGGATTCCATGCTGTATTATTACCCTACGCGGGGAGCCATTGGCATCGACCGCAAGAGAAGGGCCGATGTTGCCTGGACCTTTACGGATACCACTCATCGCTGGCCTTATGCCTTCGAAGAGATGCCGGTGGTCGCCAAAGGCGAGGAGAGCAATCCTTCCATTTATGATCTTAAGGACATCGAGTGGAAGTGGTGGAAGATGCGGACGGCCGTGGGTGGAGGGCCCGTATTGATCCATGATGGACGGATATGGATCACCAATAAAGAAGAGCAGCTGTTCTCGGGTGGAGACATCGACCGGCGTCCCCGGACGGCCATGGGATATACAAAGGACGGGCAGCTGATCATCCTGGTCATACAGGGCCGAAGTCCCGGCATTGCGGAAGGGGCGACGCTGGAGGGGGTGGCGAAGATGCTGTCCGACCTGAAATGCTATGAGGCGGTGAACCTGGATGGCGGAGGCAGCAGCTGTATGCTCATCAATGGAAAAGAGACCGTTAAACCTTCAGACAAAGACGGTGAACGGCCTGTACCCGCGGTATTCCTCATCCGGGAACGCATAAAGAAATAATACCGGTAAAGTATATACGCTACGATTCATCGGTTAGCGGCCGTCTCATAAATAAAAGAGGCGGTCTTTTTATTTTAGCGGGATACCCGCAAGGTCTTGCCTTCAAGGGCGACACGGATACCCCCCTGCTGCAGAAGATGCAGGATACCCGACAGCGGCAGGCTGCGTTGCAGCTTGCCCTTGAACAGCCGGTCCGGGACTGGGCCGGCATATTCGATATCGAGGTCATACCAGCGTCCGATCTGCCGCATGACCACCGGCAGGGGAGCTTTGTCGAACTGGAAATAGCCATTCTTCCAGGCGGCTGCAAGGGCTACATTGCCAGGCCCGATGGAGAAGGGGCCGCCAGGCGGGATGCTGGCTTCCTGGCCGGGCGCGAGGAGGCCGCTTTTCCCGGAGGCAGAGACTTTCACCGCTCCTTCCACGAGGGAGGTCCTGAGGACGGTCTCGTCAGGGTAGGCATTGATATTAAATTGGGTGCCTAGCACCTCGATGTCCGATGCGCCCACTCGCACATGAAAGGGTCGGGCGGGGTCTTTCGCGATTTCGAAATAGGCTTCGCCGGTCATTTCGACGGTCCTGTCGGACCCGGTGAAGGCTGCTGGGAATCGGAGAGAGGAGGAGGCGTTCAACCATACTTTGCTGCCATCGGCCAATATCAGTTCATATTGATTGGCGCGTGCCGTGCTGACGGTATTATAAGCGATCTTGCCGCCGGCTGCCGGCTGTTCCGGAGCACTTTCTGGTGTTGCGCCGGTCTTGTAAGAGAGGGTTCCATTTCCCTGATTGACGATCTTCGTATTCCCTTGCCAGGTGATGGTGCCAAGCCCCGCGCTATCGAGGGGGACCTGTGTGCCGTCGGCGAGCGTGAGCATTGCTTTGCTCGAGCCGGGTCGGACTTGGTCCGGGGTAAGGACCGGTCTGATAACCGGTGTGGCGACGATGGGCTCCGGCTGCCGGCCGCTATTTCTCCAATAGAGGAACCCGAGGAGGAGCGCGATGCCCGTGATAGCGGCTGCCCAGCCCAGTGAGGTCCTGGTCCTCGGGCGGCGGGCCAGAGTCGGCGAGGAGAGAGGGACGGCGGCCGTGACGACAGCATACATCTTATCGGTGTCGATAAGGTGGGATTTTGAGGGGAGTTCGCCGCTGCGCGCCTTTTCCCACAGTTCCCGCAGGGGCTGGTCAAGCGTCTCCGTGTCCTGGTCGGGGATATCCTTTATGAAAGCGAGCAGCTCCTGCCATTCGGCTTCGGAGCAGGCCCCCCGGAGGTACCGGTCGAAAAGTATATTGATCCGTTCGTCCATTGTCGTCGTGATTGATTTACCGGCCCGGATAGAGACGGGCTTTGAAATGGGTCCGGCTGTAATATAAGAGGTAAAATAGACTTTTTTAGAACTAACAAATCTCGTTTATTCGCCGGAAATGTTTTGTATTTTTTGGAAATGGATGTAGAGCAGGGCTGTATTATACGATTTTTAGTATTATTGTAGCATTATAAATGCCATATGACCGGAGATACTCCTCTCTTTCCGATGGATGGGCAATCATTCAAGGCTCTCTTCGACACCTACGTACACCGGGTCCATGACTATATTGCGTTCCTTTGTAAGTCGGATCATATCGCGGAAGAAGTGACCCAAGAGGTCTTTATCATCCTGTGGAGGAAGAGGGATGATCTGCACGAAATAAACCATCTCGATCAATACATCTTCCGCATCGCCAGGAACCTGGCTATGAAACTCCTAAAGAGGGCTGCTTCGGATGCGCAACTGGCTGCCCACATATATAAAGGGTCCCTGAAGCGAAGCGACGAAGTCGTGGAAGCCATCAATTGCAGGAACGTCCAGGACCTGGTGGCCAAGGCGCTGCAGAAACTGCCTCCCCAGCCCAGAAAGATCTATCTTTTGAGCCGGCATGCGAACCTGAACTTCGACGAGATCGCGTCCGCCACCGGCCTGTCCCGTCACACCGTCAAGAACCATTTGCAAAAAGCGCTGATCTTCATCCGGGAGCATCTGGTGAAAAATGGCTATCAACCTCTTCTTGCCGCTGTCATTACCAGCCTGCTGCCCTGAGTTTTAATTTTTTTTGCAGTCATTTAGTACCGGAAGGTCTCTTATGTCCTCTTATTGGTCATAGTGTCCAACCTACGGACGGTAAATATTTTCGTCAACCAAAACGGAGATTCAACATGCGATTGCTGCGCCTTATTAAATTGACTGTATGGCTATCCTTTCTGCTGACCTTGCAGGTTAGTGCCCACACGTATTCACAACTTATCACGTATGCCGGGAGGGAGGTTCCCCTCGAGCAGGTATTCGCCGTTCTCGAGAAGCAGACCGGCTTTGTCGTCTTTTATGATTACCAGGAGATCGCCGACGCGAAACGGGTGACGGTGGATGTAAAGAAAAAGCCTTTGAAGGAATTCCTGGATCTCTGTCTGAAAGGGCAGCCTCTCGGCTATGCCATCGAGGACAAGACAATTATGATCACCCGTGTCCAACGGTCTGCTCCCCGACAGTTGGACAGTTCGGAGGCCCCGCGTCCACCCGCGGACGTGCATGGAAGGGTCTTTTCCAAGAATGGGGAGCCGCTGTCCGGGGTCACCGTATCGGAAAAAGGAACAGCGAATGCCACGGTCACACAGGCCGATGGAAGTTTTACGTTGAAGGGGAGCGCTCCGGGGGCCGTTTTGGTATTCAGCTATGTGGGGCACAGGACGACGGAGGTTCGCGCGTCCGGGCGTTCGGCGATGGAAGTGGTATTGGAACCGGCGGCGCAGGATATGTCCACCGTAGTGGTCACGGCCCTGGGCATCAAGCGCGAAAAGAGGTCCCTGGGCTATTCTGTCGCGAATGTGGAAGGGTCGGAGCTGACGGAGACGCCGCAGACCAGCGTGTTGAATGCCTTATCCGGGAAGGTGGCCGGTGTTCAGATCTCTCAGATGGATGGCACGGCCGGGTCATCGGTCAAGATATTGATCAGGGGAGCCACTTCGCTGAACAAGGACAATCAGCCTCTCTTTGTCATCGACGGGGTTCCGGTGGCGAACCAGCTGAACAATGCCTTTGCGGGGGCTGACATGGGCAATCCCGTTTCCGACATCAATCCCGACGATATCGCTACGATCTCCGTGCTCAAGGGCCCGAGCGCGGCCGCCTTGTATGGGTCCCGGGCGGCAAATGGGGTGATCCTGATCACGACCAAGTCGGGACGCGGCGGGAAAAAAGGGCTTGGCATCTCCGTGAACACGGCGGCGGTGATGGACATACCTTATAAATATGTTCCGGTACAAACAAAATTCGCGTCGGGAAAATCCGGTGCGCACGTATTGGAGGAGAGCGAGAATGAGAACTGGGGGCCGAGGCTGGATGTCGGCGAGGAATGGGTGCAATGGAACAGCAACGGCCAGAAGGTCCCGCTGATCTCCTATCCGCACAGGTTTCAGGATTTCTTTCAGACCGGGTTTACGAGCACGAACAATATAGGCGTCAGCGGGAATTATGACCGGGGGAGTTTCAGGGCCTCGGTAGGGGATGTGATCAGCAAGGGAGTGGTACCGAACACGGATCTGCGGAGGACGACCTTTGCATTGAACACGATGTACAAGATGACCGACAAGCTGCGGATCACGGCCAACTTCACGGTCACTGAATCCGGTTCGAACAATCGGCCGATCATCGACGGCAATCGCACTTCGCCTGTCCGCAGCGTGTACGAGATGGGCGCCAATATCAATATCATGGACCTGCGGCAATACTGGCTGCCGGGGCAGGAAGGCATCAAGCAGCGAAAATACAAGGACAAGCAAAACAATCCCTGGTTTGTCGCGTATGAGAACACCACCGGTTTCAGCCGGGACCGTACAGTAGGCAAACTCCAATTGGATTATGACCTGGCCAGGGATTGGAGCTTGATGGCGAGATATACCAGCGATGCCTATACGGAGGCGCGGGAAGCCAGGAAGGGATACAACAATTATGAGAGCCCGAAGGGCGCGTATGACGTCGACAATCTCTTCCGGAAGGAGACCAATATGGACCTTATGTTCTCTTACAAGAAGAACCTGTCGAAAGACTGGAACCTGAATGCGTTTGCCGGGGCCAGCCGCATGGAGCAGAACAGCCGCGAGATCTATATCAACGCGACCCAGATGGTCGTGCCCGGTCTGTATACCATTTCCAATGGCGTTCCGGGGACGGTGTCTTACACCAGCGCCAAATACAAGAAGCAGATCTACGGCGTCTACGGGATGGGATCGCTGGGATATAAGAGCAGGGTTTATCTGGATATCACGGCGCGCAATGACTGGTCGAGCACGCTGCCGAAGGCCAACCGTTCCTATTTTTATCCATCGGCTTCGCTGAGCATGGTCCTCTCCGATATGGTGAAGATGCCCGGCTGGGTCAAATTTGCCAAGTTCAGGGTGGGGTCGGCGCAAGTCGGGAACGACGTCGCGCCGTATAGCTTGAACCAGACCTATTCCACGGCAGCGGACTGGGGTGCTGCCAAACGCATGTATATGGACGGTCAGCTGAAGAACTCACGGTTGAAGCCGGAAATCTCCACGTCTCATGAGGCGGGGGTGGATATCAGGCTCTTCAATGACAGGATCGGCCTGGATGCTACCTATTATATCGCGCGGAGCAAGAACCAGGTGCTTTCCATCGGTCTGCCCAGCGAGTCGGGGGCGACGAGCCAGCTGATCAATGCGGGGCTGATCGAGAGCAAAGGCTGGGATATCCGGCTGACCACCGTGCCGGTGTCATCGGGGGACTTCCGGTGGGAGATGAACTTCAATTTCAGCAGGAACCGGACTTCCATCAAGGAGCTGGCCAATGGTATCACCTATTTCCCCTTCGTCTCTTATAACGGGGCGGAAGTGCGTACCTATACCGGCGGTCAGATCGGGGATATCTATATGTTGCCGATGCTCACGGTGAACGACAAGTCTTCTCCTTATAACGGGTATCCGATCCTGACCAACGACGGGAAACTGCAGACCGACAACGACGTGAACCATATGATGAAGATCGGCAACTTCAACCACGATTTCATGTTAGGTATCCAGCCTACCTTCTCCTACAAGTCTTTCTCGCTGTATGTCAATATAGACTGGAGGCAGGGCGGCTCCTACTATTCCAATACGATGATGTTCCTCGGGAATAACGGGCAGCTGGACGAAACCTTTTCCGGTGTTCCCTACGATAAGAGCAAGGGCATATCCGATCAGATCAAAGCAAATCCAAAGGCCTACCTCGGAAATTGGATCGGGGGAAGGAATGAGGAATATGGCGGTTTCGCCTGGACAGGCTCCCAGGCGTCTATCCGGAAGCAGGATGCCAGCTTCAACCCCGGTGTCCGGCAGGTGGTGACCAACGGCAATATTTCCTATGTAGAGAACCTGGGCGGGGCGGATACGAAATGGCTGGACCCATTTAATGCTTATCGGTATGCAAACCGCCCCTTTCCCGACCGGAATCTGTACAGCGCCACGTATGTGAAGCTCAGGGAAATTTCGCTGGCCTATCGCCTGCCGCGCAACTTTACTCACCGGCTGAAGCTGCAGGGGGCTTCCGTCTCATTGGTGGCGAGCAATCTGTTCGAATGGACGGCAGCCCATATCGCGATCGATCCGGAAAGGGCCTTCCGACAGGATGGGGCCGTGTGGACGCAGGGCGTGGAATATTATAACGTAATGCCCTGGACGACATCGGTGGGCTGTAAACTAAATGTGGATTTTTAAAAAGAGACAAAGATGAAAACGCTTCTGATAAAGTTGGTGACATTAACCGCGATCCTGACGATAGCGGCGCCTTCCTGCAAAAAATTCGATGAGGCCAATATCAACCCGAATAGTGCTGAAAACGTATCTTCCAATTATATTCTTACTTATGTCCTTACGGAGACCTCCAAGCTCTACTATAATTTAGGGGCCGAGGGGTCCAAGATCTCCGGGCTGCTGCAATACACTCAGATCGGCACCAATGAGAACGCGGCCACGGTAAATAATTACGGATGGAGCCATGACTCCTGGGATACCTATTATGCCATCCTCCGGAATATAAATATCATCCATACCAATGCGATCCGGGACAACAACAAGCTGTTCGAAGGGATCTCGCTGGTCATGAGATCTTTTGTCTTCGGGATGTTGACGGACCTCTATGGCGACATCCCTTATTCCGAGGCCCTAAAGGCCAGCGGCGGGACCTATTTTCCAAAATACGACAAGCAGGTGGACGTATATACGGGGATCCTGAAGGATCTGAGCGCTGCCAACGATCTGTTGTCAAACCTGGATGCCACCAAGGATGCCATCGACGCGGGGGCGGATGTGATCTATGCGGGCAGCGGAGCGAAGTGGAGGCTTTTCGCCAATTCCCTGCGTATGCGCTATGCGATGCGGCTTTATAACAAGCGGTCGGAGATGAGCGCGGCGGGCGTGGATATTGTCAGCGAGTTCAATAATGCGGCCGGAGCTGCTTTTACATCCGTCGGAGACGAGGCTACGATGAGCTATCTGGGCGCGACGGCGGATAATTCAGCGCCGGGAGGGCCTTTGAACAGCTCGAATCCGCTGTACCTGATAAAGCCTGCCGCTACCCTGGTGAATAAGCTGCGGGCCCTGGGCGACCCTCGCCTGCAGCGCTGGGTGAATCCGGTGCTATACAAATGGGATGCAAATGTCACTGCCGACTCGAATGCGACGATGACGAATATCTATGGCGAATCCTATACGGTGAAATACAGGAAGGCTACGACGACAGGAGTGGATACTTCTTTATATGTAGGATTACCGGTGGGGCTGGCCACAGTAGATGCCCTGGTATTCAATAAGGGTGGTGATGGGGCTTCCTACAACCCGGAGCGGAACCCCTATATCTCTTACCTGCACAGCCGGTACAGGCTCAATAGCGACCCCTATGTCAAGGTGAAGCTGATGACCTTTGCAGAGGTCTCGTTCCTGATGGCGGAGGCGGCTTTAAAGGGTGGTTTTACGGTGAGCGGGAGCGCGGACCAATATTATAGGAACGGCATACAGGCTTCCATGGACCGCTACGGAGTCACCGGCAATGCGGCCGGGTTCGATTTCAACACCTACTATAACAATCCTGATGTCGACTATGCAGGCGCTTCCGATAAGCTGGCGCGTATCATGGAGCAAAAATGGATCGCGGGCTGGCTGAGCATCGAGCCCTGGTTCGACTGGAGGAGGACAGGGTATCCCGATCTGCAGACGGGGCCGGTAGCGCAGTTCGGGCCGAAATTGCCGATCCGGTCTATTTATCCTTCTCCCAATCTCGACAAGGCTTACCTGGTCAATTACCAGGCTGCTGTCAGCCGGCTGGAGTCCACGATCTATGTGCCCGTCGGGCAATCGGCCGATCATTCCTATTCGAGAATGTGGCTGCTGCAGGGCACGAACAAGCCGTGGTAGGGAACTGGTAGGGTTGAAGTTCCGCCCCCCATAGGGCTATAAAATAGAAAGGCCGCCTCTTATATTTGAGACGGCCTCTTTGTTTTTATCGAAGGTCATTGCATTTATATTTTCATATCCCAGACCAGTGCGCTGGCGCCAAGGATCGCGGCGTCGGATTCCTTTAAATGGCTCACCAGGATCTTCACCTTATTCTGGAACACCTGGATGAGATTACTCTCCATGTTCTCCCGGGTAGGTTTAAGGATGAGGTCGCCGGACTTGGTAAGCCCCCCGAAGAGGATAATGGCTTCAGGGCTGGAGAACATGACAAAGTTGGCGAGCGCCAGACCCAGTATCTCTCCTGTGAAGTCGAAGATGGCTTTAGCCAGCTTGTCCCCCTGTATGGCGGCGTCATATACTTTTTTAGAGTCCAGCTGGTTCTTAGGAATGCCCCTTAACAAACTTGCTTCCTGACTTTTCTCCAGCATTTCGATGGCCGTGAGCTTTACTCCTGTGGCGGAGGCGTAGCTTTCCAGCGAACCTTTTTTGCCCGTGCCTTCGTGCAGGCGACCGTGGGGGATGATGATGGTATGTCCCAATTCGCCGGCAAAGCCGTCGTGGCCATATATGAGTTTACCATTGGCGACGATGCCGCTGCCTACCCCTGTACCCAGGGTGATCATGATAAAGTCCTTCATGCCTTTGGCTGCGCCGTACATCATCTCGCCGATGGCGGCGGCATTGGCGTCGTTGGTAAGAATAGTGGGCAGCTGGAATTTATTCTGGATAAGCTTGGCCAGGGGGATGATCCCGCGCCAGGGCAGGTTCGGGGCGTATTCTACCGTGCCGCTGTAATAATTGCCGTTGGGAGCGCCTACGCCTATGCCGCGCATACGGCCAGTGCCGCCCGCCTTTTCGATGAGTACGGATAGATGGCTGTGCAGCTCGTCGATAAAGCTTTCTACCTGGCTGTGCCCCCTGGTGGATATTTCACTGGAAAATAACACATTGCCTATACGGTCGACTATCCCAAATTTTGTGCCTGTGCCCCCGATGTCAATGCCGATGGCCAATGACTCGTAAGAAGACGAAGAAGCGGCTTTTGCCATGAACGCTGAGTTTTAGATTTGATGCCTGAACGAGCGGCTGCAAATATAGGACAAGAATTACATTAATGTCCACCACCGGCTTGTAAAGCATCGAAATCGATTCCCTGAGACTTTAGCACGGATTTAGCCCGGATGGCGTAAAATGCCAGATAGGCAAAACAGGCTGCACCCATGATATAGCTGTAATGGATACCGAGCGGAGTTTCTGACAGGATGCCCTGGAAGAGGCTGATAAAGCCGCCACCCATGATCATCATGATCAGCAGACTGCTACCCTGATTGGTGTGCTTGCCCAATCCGGCAACAGCCAGGGTGAAAATGCAGGGCCAGAGAGTGCTGCAGAAGAGCCCCACGCTGGTGAAGGCATAGACGCTGACCATGCCGGTAGTCGCCATCCCGATGAGAAGGGCGGCGATGCCGCAGGAAGAGAAGATAAGGAGCATTCTCGCCGGATTGCCTTTGCTAAAAAGATCACCTATGATCATGACGACGATCAGCAGGGGATATATGGCAAATGCTTTGATATCGTGGCCGCCAATGATGTTGACGAGAAGGAATATGCCAAATGCTACATAGGGCATCACGAAGCGCAATACCTGCTGGGCGGACTTGCTCAGGCCGAATGCGCCTATGGCGCCCGTCCACCGGCCAATCATAAGGCTGGCCCAATAAAGGGAAATGAACGGGGCTACCTTGTCAGTAGAGATGAGAAGATCCTGTTTCAGATATTTGGGCAGATTGCTGGCAGTGGAAACTTCTACGCCCACGTATACAAAAATGCCGATCATTCCCATCCATAGCTGGGGGTATGAAATGGCGGATTTGCGATGTAATAATTTGGCGGAATGTGCGTCTTCCTCTCCGGCAGACGTCTCTGCTACATGGTCGAGATCGATCTTATTGGGGATGGAGGAGAATTTAAAGAAGACGGCCACCAGTACAAAGGCAAGACCCAGGATAAGATAAGGAGTTTTTACGCTCTCGATACTGGCATTGGTGTTGGCGTGGCTGACGCTGCCGAAGATGGCAAAGCTCACCAGCAGCGGGCCGATGGTAGTACCGAAATTATTGACGCCACCGGCCATGGTCAGGCGTTGCGAGCCTGTCGCCGGGTCGCCGATGACGATGGCTAACGGATTGGCTGCGATCTGCTGCAGCGAAAATCCCAACCCTACGATAAACAGGCCGGAAAGCATCAGAGTAAAGGAAGCGCTATTGGCTGCGGGATAAAATAATAAGGTGCCGATGGCGGAGATGATCAGGCCGATGGCAATACCATTTTTATAGCCAACTTTATTCAGCAGGTCGGAACCTATGGATTTTGAAATAGCGACGTAGATAAGAGAACCAACAGTATAGGCTACATAGAATGCAATGGACACCAGCTGGCTTTGCCAATGCTCCAAATGGAATTTGTCTTCGAATACAGGGATGAGAATATCGTTACTCGCTGCTACAAAGCCCCAGAAGAAGAAGACGCTGATGAGCGTACCAAATTGAGCCCAATTGGTTTTTTGATGCATGGTAGTGTTTTGGAATTAAGGGCTGAAAATAGCATGTTTTCGCGACGCGAAAAATTTTTTCATCACAGACGGAGCATTAAATGGAAAACCTTCCCTAAATTGAATGGCGGTTGCTCAAAAGCTGCACCCTAAGCATTAACATATTTTAATGGAAATAATACACGTATCGGCAGAGTGTTATCCGGTGGCTAAAGCCGGTGGGTTAGGCGATGTTGTGGGGGCGCTGCCCAAATACCAGCGCCAGCTGGGGCATGTTGCCAAGGTGGTGATGCCGATGTATCGGACCAAATTCCTTTTGGCCAATGAATGGGATGTTGTTCATAAGGGATATACCCATCTCGGCAACTGGTGGTTCAATTATACCGTGATCAAGGAAAAGACCAATAAATTAGGCTTCGACCTCTACCTGGTAGATATCAATGGGGTGCTGGACAGGGAGAAAGTATATGGCTATGACGATGACATCGAGCGGTTCGTTGCCTTCCAGGTGTCGGTGGCGGACTGGCTGGTGGCCTGGAAGCACCGCCCGGACATTGTGCATGTACACGACCATCAGGCGGCGCTTATTCCTTTCTTTTTCAAGTATTGCCATGCTTATCAGTCCTTAGCGGATATACCTACGGTGCTGACTATCCATAACGCACAATACCAGGGCTGGATGGGCTGGGACAAAAGCACCTATATACCTGCCTACGACACCTGGAAAACGGGCATGCTGGGATGGGGAAATGCCATCAACTCCCTGGGTAGCGGGATCAAGTGCGCCTGGAAGGTTACCACCGTAAGCCCTACCTATCTGGAAGAGATGAGGAGTAATGCCAACGGCCTGGAAGCTCTGCTGGAATACGAAAAGGGAAAATGTTCGGGTATTCTCAACGGGATCGACAACCTGGTCTGGGACCCATCCACGGACGGCTATTTTGAAGATCATTTTACCATCGAGACCGTAGAGGAAGGCAAACGGAAGAATAAGGAACTGCTCTGCCAGCGTTTTCAGCTGGACCCTAAAAAGCCGTTGATCACTTTTATCGGCAGGCTGGTGGGAGAGAAGGGCGCCGATCTGCTGCCCCAAGCCATCGAAGACTCTTTTTATTATGTAGGACGCAGGATGAACTTTCTTATATTAGGCAGTGGGTTCCCGGATGTTGAAGGCCGTCTCAATGCGATGAAAGGGCTTTCCCGGGGGGATTATAATGTCTATATCGGGTATGACGAGGCGCTGAGTCACCTCATGTACGCCGGCGCGGATTATATCCTCATGCCTTCGCGTGTGGAGCCCTGCGGGCTGAATCAGCTGTATGCCCTTCGTTATGGCACCATTCCTGTGGTACGCAATACAGGGGGGCTGCATGACACTGTTCTCGACTATGGCGACAAGAATGGATATGGTATACGGTTCAACCATGCCAGCGTAGGTGATATGACACATGGGATCTGGCGGGCGGTGGAGATGTATCAGCAGTCCGAAAAAGTGAAGGAGATACGTCAGCACATTATGCAGCTCGATTTTAGCTGGGAGTCCAGTGTAAAGTCTTATATGCAGCTCTATGAATCCATAAAGTAAGCAGTAATCAACTATCGTTTCAAATCATAAACCGCGAAGTATGTCTAAAGAGATTCTGTCCGTGATTTTAGGAGGGGGCGCCGGTACAAGGTTATATCCTCTAACGGCAAGCCGGTCCAAGCCGGCCGTGCCTATTGCCGGGAAATACCGTCTGGTAGATATTCCCATATCGAACTGTTTGAACTCCGGCATAACAAGGATGTTCGTTCTTACGCAATTCAACTCGGCTTCTCTCAACCGCCACATCAAGAACACGTATCATTTCAGCGCCTTCAGCTCGGCATTCGTGGATATCCTGGCGGCGGAGCAAACCCCTGATAACCCTACGTGGTACCAGGGTACAGCGGATGCCGTCCGGCAGTGTCTGCGGCATCTGGGGCCTTTCGACAGCGACTACGTGCTGATCCTTTCCGGCGACCAGCTGTACCAGATGGATTTTATGGATATGCTGGCGCATCATAAGGAAAAGGGGGCGGATATCTCTATTGCCACGATACCCGTCAATGACAGGGAGGCTTCCGACTTTGGCATCATGAAAATGGATGAGAGCGGGTATATCACCTCCTTTACTGAAAAGCCCAAAAAAGATATGTTGCCACCCTGGATCAGCGATACAGGCCCCGCTATGCAGGCGCAGGGACGGAACTATCTCGCGTCCATGGGTATCTATATCTTCAACCGCCAGCTGCTGTCCGAGCTGCTGGAGAATGAGTATGTGGAATCCACGGATTTTGGTAAAGAAATAATCCCTCAATCCCTGGAAAAGTATAAGGTGGTCAGCTATCAATATGATGGATACTGGACAGACATCGGTAACATCCCGTCCTTCTTCGAGGCCAATCTGGGGCTGACAAAAGATATCCCTGATTTCAATTTATTTGATAATGAAAAGGCGATCTATACCCGTGCGCGTATGCTGCCGCCGGCGAAGATCAGCGGTACGACCCTGGAGAAGACCATCATCGCCGAGGGGTGTATCATCAATGCTTCCCGTATAGAGAACAGTGTTATCGGCATACGTACCCGTATCGGAACGGGCACGACCATCGTGAGCAGCTATCTGATGGGGGTGGATTATTATGAGACCATCGAGGAGATCGAGCAGGCGAGAACGCACGGTCTTCCCACGGTGGGTATTGGGCATCGCTGTTATATACGGAATGCCATCGTCGATAAGAACTGTCGCATCGGGGACGATGTGCGGATCAATGGAGGACATCATCTGGAGAATACGGATCATTCGCTGTACACGGTGAAGGAAGGGGTAGTAGTGATCAAGAAGGGAGCCGTGCTGCCGAATGGATTTGTCATATAATTAATTATATAAAACTGCCCGGGAGAACCGGGCAGTTTTAAGCTGGGCACAGTGTATTTTTTACATAACCAACGATTGCTATGGCATCTTCAACTTCTCCTGGTCCTTTGCGTCAAGGGCTCACGCCCAAGCCCAACCTGACCATTGCCCAGATATTTACGATGAGCTTTGGGTTTATGGGTATTCAATTCGGCTTTGCCCTGCAGAATGCAAATACCAGCCGTATCCTGCGGACCTTTGGCGCGGATGTGGACCAGCTGCCTATGTTCTGGCTGGTAGCGCCGCTGGTGGGGATGATCGTGCAGCCATTGATCGGGCATTACAGCGATCATACCTGGAACCGGCTGGGACGCCGCAAACCATATTTTCTAACGGGGGCATTGCTGTCATCCCTGGCATTGATACTGCTGCCCAATTCGGCCGGCATGGCGGGCTGGATACCTGCCTTATGGGTAGGCGCTGGTTTTGTGATGATCATGGATGCTTCCTTCAATATCGCCATGGAGCCTTTTCGGGCGCTGGTAGCCGACAATCTTCCCGACAGGCAAAGGACCCTCGGCTTTTCCGTTCAGACCTTTCTTATCGGACTGGGCGCTGTTGTCGGGTCGAGCCTCACGGATATCCTGGCTTCTCTTGGTGTCAGCAAGGTAACGGGTCCGAGCGGGATTGCCGACAATATCAAGTATTCATTTTATATCGGTGCTGCTGTCTTTATTGCAGCCATACTGGTGACCGTCCTCTTCTCCCGCGAGTACCCTCCGAAAGAATATGAAAAATATCATGGCAAGCCGGAAGAGGGGTCAGAGCATGCGGGACTGGGGCAGATCCTAAAGGATTTTGCCCGGATGCCAAAGACCATGAAGCAGCTGGGGCTGGTGCAATTCTTCAGCTGGTTTGCTCTATTCAGCATGTGGGTATTCACTACGGATGCCGTCGCCACGCATGTGTACGGGCTGTCAGGTGATTATGCCAAGACTGTTGCCTATAATGAAGCAGGCAATAAGGTAGGGAGCGCCTTTGCCTGGTACAATGGGGTGGCAATGGTCTTTGCACTTTTTCTACCTGGGATCGCCAAACGCATCGGACGGAAACTGACCCATGCATTGTCACTGACAGCAGGAGGTGTAGGGCTTCTTTCTGTCTTTTTTATCAAGGACCCTGCCATGCTGAAATATTCCATGATCGGTGTGGGGCTTGCCTGGGCCAGCATACTCGCCATGCCTTATGTTATTTTGAGCAGCTGCATCCCCGCGGGAAAAATGGGCATTTATATGGGTATATTCAATTTCTTTATTACACTTCCGCAGATCATAAATGGATTGTTTGGCGGGTGGATCATCAAGCATATTTACGGCAATCAACCTATTTATGCCATTGTGCTGGCTGGCTTCTGTCTTATCTGCGCGGCCATCAGCGTTCTCTTTGTATATGATGGGGGCGCCATCCGGATACAACAAGAAAAAGCAGCGCTTGCATGAAAAAGAGCATTATCATTTTTTTCCTGATATTGGCCGGGGCATTGCGAGGCGAAGAAGGCGTCCGGATCTACCCCACCAACTGGTGGGTAGGCATGAAAAACGCAAACCTGCAATTGATGCTACGGGACACCAGCTGGACGGCTGCTCCTTCCATCTCCATCAGCTATCCGGGTGTACAGGTATTGAAAGTACAGCCTGCTGCGAATCCTCACTATATATTCCTCGATCTGCACATCGGGAAGGAAGCTCGTCCGGGAACGATGAAGATCCGGATAAAGACTGCGGGCGGAATGTCGGTGATCGACTATGCATTGCTGCCCCGCCGGGCCGGGAATGGCAGCCAGTTCGCGCAAGGGGTCACGAGCGCCGACTTTATCTATTTTCTTATGCCGGACAGGTGGAGCAATGGTGATCCGGGCAACGACCGTGTGCCGGGCCTGCGCGATCAATCCCTGAACAGGGACTCCATTTACCTGCGTCACGGCGGGGATATGCAGGGAGTCATCGATCACCTGGACTATCTGCAGGGACTAGGGGTAACGACCTTGTGGATGACGCCTGTGCTGTTGAACGATATGCCCAACAGGACAGAGCACGGGTATGCGTTCACCGATCACTATACCATCGACCCGAGACTGGGCGGCGCGGGAGTATATAAAAAATTGAGCGATGAGCTGCATCGCCGCGGCATGAAGCTGATACAGGATGCCGTATACAATCATGTAGGGCTTTATCATTTCTTAGTACAGGATGCCCCCTCCGGGAACTGGCTGCACCAGTGGCCGAAATTTACACAGACCAGCTACAGGGATCAGCCGCTGATGGACCCGCATGCGTCGATGGCCGATAAAAAGATCACCAGCGATGGCTGGTTTACCACGGACATGCCGGATATCAACCAGGGCGATCCATATGCAGCCAATTTTCTTATTCAGCATGCCATCTGGTGTGTGGAGACCTTTGGAGTGGATGGCTGGCGGATCGACACCTATATCTACAATGATCTTGCTTTTATGAACCGCTGTAACAAGGCGCTCACGGATGAGTACCCCAGGATCACGCTCTTTGGCGAGACATGGGTCCATGGGGTGTCCAACCAGGCCTTTTTTGTGGAGAATAATATCGTAAACGCCTACAAGAGCAATTTACAGGGCGCTGTGGATTTTCAATGCAATTTTTACGGTATTCTTCCTGCGTTGACGGAAAAGCAGGGCTGGACGGAGGGAGTGATGAAGTTGTACAATACCTTAAGCAATGATTTTTTATACAAAGACCCCAGCCGCAATGTCATTTTCCTCGACAACCACGATATGAGCCGGTGGTTCTCCCAGGTAGGTGAAAATGTAGGCAAGCAAAAGGTGGGGATCGAGTGGCTGCTTACCTGCCGGGGCATACCGCAGCTGTACTATGGTACGGAAATATTGATGAAGGGTTTTTCCAACCCGGATGGATGGGTGCGGCTGGATTTTCCGGGCGGCTGGCGGGGAGACAGGAAGAGCGCGTTCACAGGAGAAGGGTTATCCGCCGATGAAAAGTCGGTACAGGATCTGGTGCGGACACTGGCCAATTTCAGAAAAGGATCGTCGGCATTGAAAACAGGAAAATTGATGCAGTATGTGCCGAGCCACGGGTTGTATGTCTATTTTCGATGGGATGCGAAACAGACGGTGCTGTGTGCCATGAATACGGACTCTTTGCCGGCCAGGCTGGACGTCGAACGATACAGTGAACGGACGGCCGGATTTGGGGAAGCGGTGGATGTGATCACGGGCAAGCGCTATCCCCTGCAGAATATCCCGGCCATTCCAGCGGGCGAGATGTGGATACTGGAGCTGAAGCGGTCGGCGAATTGAGCCTTGGCCGGCCGTCACAGCATGGCCGCCTGTATGAACCGCTGCCCATATTTTCCCCAGTCCTTCAATGCCGTGTTCAATGTTTCTTTCAACCCGGCAATATCCGTCTTCTTACCTTTTTGCGGCGGGGCAACCTGGGTATCGGCTACAGATACCGACTCCACCTTGGTAGCAAACCAGGTGACATGCTGGTGAGGTAGGGCTATTCCCAGGATCATGCCTGGCAATCCGGTAAAAGACTCTGGCCCCCCGGTGGTAAGGATCTCATCCGTATAAAAAGCTACCACGTAGATGGAGTCCATGATGATGGCATTGGCCCTGCGGCAATTGAAGCCTGCAATGACCCGGGTCTCGTCCGTCAGTTTCCACCTGATCTTCCGGAGGCTGTCCGTTACAAGGAAAGTTTCTTCAAATACTTTTTTCTGGCTGGTGCTTTTCTCATTTTCCAGGTCGGAGTAGATGATGTTATTCTGCCCTGGCTGTTCCGAGAACCACATGGGACTGGTGCCCGCGCCTTCCCGGGCACCGGGCTTGTACAGCGTCTTGTTGCGGGTGAACAGCATATCGAAATAAGAGGTCCTGAATTGGGACATCGATTTCTTTTCCACTTCCGACCATGTGTTGTCCTCCTCGAGCAGGGAATACTGGTTGAACCTTCTTTCGTATTCGATCTTTCCCTGGGAAAGAAAAATAGTATTCTGCGCCCGTGCCTGCAGCATGATCGCAGTAAGGATAAGCAGGAGAGATGTATGCGCTATTTTCATGATGAGGTCTTGTAATGTTTTAACGATTGTTGGGTGCGGGGGTACCGGCTTTTGTAAAATTCCAGACGGCTGTCAGCATAAAATATCTTTTGATAGTGCTGAAGGTGTTTTGGCTTATAAAGTTACTATACGTATTTCGATTGAATCCGATATTTTGATTCAACAGGTCGTTGCCGGACAGACTTATCACCAGGGCGTCGTTCTTAAGGAATTTCTTGCCCAGCGAAGCGTTCAGCAGGGTGTTATTGAGATTATTGGTAAATACGGCTGTCTTTGGCCGCAGGTTGACGTCAGCGTCGGCATGGACGTAGAATTTCAACGGCAGATAGATATTGAGATCGGGATGGATCGTATATGTCCAGTATTTGGTAGATGTCTGTGTGTTTATAGACGAACGGCTGTCCGTATAGGTGGCGGAGGGCCGGATGCTGGCGTCATATTTCTTATCCTTGGATTTGTAAAGGCTGAACCCAAACGTATAGCTATTGCTGTTAGTTGTATTCTTCAGGTTATTGATGATGCTGGAATTGGCGTTCAGGTTGAAATTGGCAAACAGGCCGGTGTACATTCCCAGTTTTTTCAATTTACGGTCATAGCTCAGATAGCCATTGAGGGAATGATTGCCGTCGACATTGACAGTCTGGGAAGTTCTTTTGCCCGAAGTGTCAATATTCGAGCTGTTGCTAAGAGCGTTCTGTGTGAAGTTGTAGGAAGCGTTCATCCAGATGCCCCGTTCCGACAATAGCTTGTAATCCCTATAAAAGAAGTTGATCCGGTGGCGGAACTCGGGCTTGAGACCCGGGTTGCCGACGATGATATTGAGCGGGTCGTCATTGGTCCGGATGGGCTGTATCTGGTTGAGACTAGGTTGGTTCATACTGCCGTTGTAGCGGACCTCTATATTTTTCTGAGCGCTGAAAGCATAGCTGAGCGAGGCGTTGGGATACCAGTTCACAAATCGTCGTTGGGTGTTGGTATCGGCATGGATATCCCGCTGGTCAAACCTGGTAAAGCCGATGCCGGAGCCGGCTGCTACCCGCCACTTCTTTTTCAGGAATGTATAGTTGAGGCCACCCGTGTTGGTGAGGACGTTGAACTGATAGTCATTGCTGTATAGCGAGTCCAGGCTGGTATACTTACCTCCTGCATCCCTATTGTACGAATTGCGGTTGGAATGGCTGTTGTTGACGGACAGACTGTAGGTGGCTGTCAGAAAGGAGACTTTCGAAAGCGGCTCGGTATAGGTGATCTTGGTGTCGAACAGCACGTTCTCGGTATGGAAGTCCTTATGCTGGTCGACGATGGAGTCGCGGGTGAACGTCCCCTGATCATAGAAGGTGGTGGTAGATCCCAGGACACCGGTAGAAGTATTGTTTGAATAATTCTCCCGGATGTTGACCGAAAGGGTCCTGCCTTTTTTTGCCATTCTCTTCTTCCAGAGAAGGTCACTGTTGACGGCTCTGTTGTCCCCGATGGTGGAGATGGTGCGCGTGTTGCGGTTGACCAGGCTGCTGTCGCTGGCCAAAGCTTCGGAAGTAAAATTGTTGTAAGTATCTTTATGGTCCATGCCGCCATTGGCCATAAGCTTGAGCGTAGAGGTGGAGTCGAACTTTATCTCGTAGCTGCCGTCCGTGGTATGGCGAAGAATATGATCGAAGGAGCGCTGGTTCTGGTTGTTGAAATAAAATGAATCGGGCAGGATGTTCTTGGAGTTGGTGGTGCTGAAATTGTGTACATCCAGCTGCATGACCTTGTAGTTGCCATTAACAGACTGCCGGTCATCGTCCCATTTGTTATTATAGTGCAGGCCACCCGTCTTTACGGAAGGCAAGCCCTGACCGTTGTATCTGCCGTCCCAGGATTCGAAATCATTATTCAGGCCATTGAAGGTATACCCATTTAGCTCGTCATAATCGAAGTTGCCCGCCATGCTCTGTCCGTAATTATCCCTTTCCTGCCAGTTGAGACCTGTCTTTCCCGTGTTGGAGGTAATGCCATAGACAGCGATCTTTTCCTTTTTGCGGAAATAATTGATCATAGCCTCATAGTCGTAAAACCCGTCGGAACCCTGACCGGCGCTGAGCTTGCCAAAGTAACCATTCTTCTTATTGTCCTTTAGCTTGAGGTTGATGGTCTTGTCCCTTTGACCATCGTCGATGCCCGTGAAGTTTGCCTGTTCGCTCTTTTTATCATATACCTGTACCTTGTCCACCATGTCGGCGCGGAGGTTCTGGGTGACGAGAGTGGGGTCATCCCCAAAGAACTCTTCCCCGTCCACGAGCACTTTCTTTACCGTCTGTCCCTGGGCCGTGATCTGGCCTTTGCTGTCCACCTGTATGCCGGGCAGTTTTTTCAGAAGCTCTTCCACCGTGGCGCCAGCCTGAGTGTGGAAACTGTCGGCCTTGAACTCGAGGGTATCGCCCTTCATACGGATGGCCTTGTTGCCGCTGACCACCACTGCTTCCAGCAGCTTGCTTTTTAGTACGAGTCCGATAGGAGGAAGGGTATGGGGGAGGGAGTCTTTTATTTCCAGGTCATCTACATAGTCGGCATAGGAAGGATAGGTCACCAGCAAAAGATAATGACCGGGCGGGATGTCCTTTAGCTGAAAATTCCCGGTCTTGTCGGTGCGGGTATGTTTGATGATGATGGAGTCTGTTTTTTGCAGTATCAATACGGAGCCACCGGAAAGGTTCTTCTTTTCGGTGCTGTCTGTGACCATCCCCTTTACAAGGGCCCCCGGTGGCTTAGGAGGAGGGGCGGATTGGGAAATAGCATAGTGAAAAGGGAGAAAGACGGCCACGATCATAGCAATTAGAAGGCGCATGGATAGGTGCAGTAATGGATTTAGTAATGTTTTTTCAGTTGACAGGTTCCCGGTACAAATTATTCGTAAAAAAAAGGATATGCAAGGACGAACCCTTAAATTTACGTTAAAGGACAAGGCGTTCATCCGGTGGTTGCACGTCGCACCCCTTGATGCAGGAATTGTATTATTTCATAAAAATAATAGAAACAAATTGGCTACTACCTACACACCCCGATATGAAGATGTCCATTTCGTAGATGCTACGAAACCCGTGTGGAATTACTCTTTATTCACGGAGGAGGATATCCGAAATTTTCAGCAGGGCACCCATTATCAGGTATACAAATTATTTGGATCGCACCGGGTGACGGTGCTGGGGAAGGAAGGATATTATTTTTCCGTATGGGCGCCGAATGCCACGTATATATCTGTCATCGGTCACTTCAACGGCTGGGATCCCGACGCCCATCCTTTGTTCGTGAGGCTGGAACGGTCCGGCATCTGGGAAGGGTTCATACCCAATCTCCCCAGGGGCGAGGCATATAAGTACCACATACGCAGCGCAGACGGCCAGCGCCTGGACAAGGGGGATCCTTATGCACATTTTTGGGAGAAACGTCCCTATACCGCCAGCATCACCTGGGACCTGCAGTATCAGTGGAAGGACGAAGAGTGGCTGCGGAAGAGGAAGAAGCATAATTCCCTACAGGCGCCGTGGAGTGTTTACGAGGTACATCTTGCCAGCTGGATGCGTCCCGACAAGAATGATGAAGAGCGATACAACAGCTATGACCAGATAAGGGAGCGACTGGTGCCTTATGTGAAAGAGATGGGGTTTACCCATGTGGAGCTGATGCCCGTGATGGAGCATCCGTTTGACGGGAGCTGGGGCTATCAGGGTACGGGTTATTATGCCCCGACCTCCCGGTTCGGCGATCCGCAGGGTTTTATGGCGCTGGTAGAGGCTTTTCACCAGGCCGACATCGGGGTGATCCTGGATTGGGTGCCTTCTCATTTCCCATACGATGCACATGGGTTATATCTATTTGACGGGGCCAATACCTATGAATATGCAGATATGCGCAAGGGGTTTCACCCGGACTGGAACAGCTATATCTTTAATTACAAGCGGGGAGAGGTAAAGAGCTTTCTTATCAGCAATGCCCGGTTTTGGCTGGATTGCTTCCATGCCGACGGTATGCGGGTGGATGCGGTAAGCTCCATGCTAAAACTAAATTATTCCCGTCAGGCGGGCGCCTGGGAGCCCAATGAGCATGGAGGGGACGGCAATCTGGAGGCCATTGCCTTTATCAAAGATCTCAATGAAACCCTTTTCCGGGATTTCCCGGACGTACAGACCATTGCAGAAGAAGCCACAGACTGGCCTGGTGTGAGCCGCCCTACATTTGCCGGAGGGCTGGGCTTTGGTATGAAGTGGATGATGGGATGGATGCACGATACATTGAACTACTTCAAGATCGACCCTGTCTACCGGAAGCATCATCAGAACAAGTTCTCTTTTAGTATGATGTACTTTTATGATGAGAACTTTATGCTGCCTTTGAGTCACGATGAGGTGGTGCATGGTAAATCTCCCATGATCTATAAGATGCCGGGTGACGACTGGCAGAAGTTCGCCAACCTGCGGCTGCTTTATACGTATATGCTGACGCATCCCGGAGGAAAGCTGCTCTTTATGGGCAACGAATTCGGGTCTACATCGGAATGGAACTATAAGAGCGAGCTGCCCTGGAATCTGCTGCAGTGGCCGAGCCACAGCGGGCTGAAGGATTGCGTCCGTGACCTGAACAGACTTCTGACGAGCGAACCTGCGATGTACGAAAATCAATTCTCCATCTACGGGTTCGAATGGATAGATCTTTCACACCGGGATGAATGTGTCATCGTATACCGCCGGAAGGGCAAGGATCCGGCAGGAGATCTGCTGGTGGTACTGAATCTGACCCCGGTGGTGCGCAGGGACTGGACGATATATGCTTCGGGCAAATCTGTCTGGAAAGAAATATTCAACAGCGATGATAAAAAGTATTGGGGGACAGGAGATGTATATAACCCCGAAGTGTCCGTCCGCCTGGTAGACGAAGCCGAGGACAGATACGAGATAAAGGTGCATCTTCCGCCGCTGGGAGGTGTCGTGCTGAAGTAATCTACATCCTCTCCGGCATACGGATCCCCAACAGCCCCATGGCAGACTGCAATACCGTACCTGTCAGCCGGCACAATTGCAAACGCAAGGCTTTTTTCTCAGGTGTTTCGGCATTGGCTACCTTGTGGGCGGCGTAAAAAGAGTTGAATGTTTGAGCTACTTCAAATGTATAGGCAGCAACTACAGACGGGCTCATTTCTTCCACCGCCTGACTAAGTATGGCCGGGTATTTTTCCAATTGGACAAGAAGTTTTTTCTCCAGGGGCAGGAGGGGAGTGTCAGCATCCGCCGCTGTCTCGATAGAAGCCCCTTCTTTTCGGAATATGCTGCGTATCCTCGTATAAGCATACTGTATAAAAGTGGCTGTGTAGCCATGCAGGTCGATGGATTCCGAGGGATTGAAAACCATCCTTTTCTTCGGGTCAACCCGCAGCAGGAAGAACTTGAGTCCCCCAAGGCCGATGATGTCGTAAAGATCTTTCAGCTCTTCGGAGGTGAATCCCTCCGTCTTGCCTTGCTCTTTTGTCTTGGCCTCCGCCTCTTTTGTCATTTCATCCAGCAGATCGTCCGCATCGACAACCGTGCCCTCGCGTGTCTTCATCCGGCCCGTGGGCAGCTCCACCATTCCATAGCTAAGGTGAAAGATACCATTAGCGGACGGCAGCTCCAGCTTCTGACAAATGAGCTTTAAGACCTTGAAATGATAATTTTGCTCATCCCCCACCACATAAATGCTTTGGTCAGCATGATACTCTTCGTATTTTTTAACGGCCAGGCCGATGTCCTGGGTCATGTATACGGCTGTGCCATCTCTCCGCTGTACGATCTTCTGATCCAGACCGTCGGCTTCCAGGTCGATCCATACGCTGCCATCGTCCTTGCGGAAGAATACGCCTTTTTTCAGCCCGTATTCTACCAGGTCCTTGCCAAGCAGATAGGTATCGCTCTCATAATATATCTTATCGAAATCGCTGCCTATACGTTTATATGTCTCGTCAAAGCCTGCGTATACCCAGCTGTTCATGGTCTTCCACAATTCCATGACATCCGGCTTGCCTGCCTCCCAATCCACAAGCATTTGTTGGGCAGCTTTCATAATGGGCGCTTCTTTCTCTGCCTGTTCTTTGCTCATGCCGGTTGCTTCCAGCTCAGCCATCTGGCGCTTGTGCTCTTCCCCGAACATTACATAGTAATCGCCTACGAAATGATCCCCTTTTGTACCGGTGCTGGCCGGCGTGGCGCCACCCGCAAACTGCTTCCAGGCGATCATGCTCTTACAGATATGGATGCCTCTGTCATTGGCTATACAGGTCTTGACGATGTCATAGCCATTGGCCTTATAAAGGGCCGCTACGCTCCATCCTAAGAAGTTGTTCCGGAGATGGCCCAGGTGCAGAGGCTTGTTGGTATTAGGTGACGAATATTCCACCATGACCTTTCGGCCATTGCTTTCCTTAAGCCCAAACCGGGGGTTGGCATGATGAGTGGATATAAAGGTGGTCCAATAAGCATCGGATATCGTCAGATTGAGGAACCCCTTGATCACGTTGTAAGAAGAGAACAGCTGCGGATAGTTTTTGAGAAGGGTCTGCCCCAGCTCATTCCCAAGGGTTTCTGGGGATTTTTTCAAGCTTTTAACAAAAGAGAATAACACCACCGTGTAGTCGCCTTCGAATTCGGGCTTGGTCTCATTGATCTGAATATCCTGGGGCGCAATGCCATATTGATAGCTGTCAAGGAGGGTCTTCCCGGTGGCCGTTCTGATCTGACTGATAATATCCATTTTCACTGATTGGCTGCGAAGGTACTGCATGGCGGGCAAACGGAGAAGCATCCACCGACAGTGTAATAAATACGGGAAAAACGGGCATTTATCGGTATCTTCGTGCTTACAACGCAATGGACCAAATGCCGAAAAAGCTGATCATATCATTTATTGATTATTTCTATCCCCCTTTCAGCAGGCTTATGCCTTTGCAGACCTTCCGGTATGCCGCGTGCGGGGGCGCCAATACGGTGGTGGACATCGTCATGTATGCCATTGCCTATAATTTTATCCTGCATAAACATGATCTCGACCTGGGGTTTTTTGTAATGAAACCCCATATTGCCTCTATCATCATTGCCTTTTTGGTAAGCTTCCCCTTAGGGTTCTTTTTGATGCGGAATATTGTCTTTACACAGTCCACCCTGCAGGGAAGGGTCCAGCTGTTTCGATATTTTGTCCTGGTGGTGATCTGCCTTTTCCTCAACTATGTTTTTATCAAGCTGTTCGTGGAGCAGGTGCATATTTATCCTACTTTCGCCAAGATATTGACTACCATTATCGTCGTTACGTTCAGCTATCTCACGCAAAAGAATTACACGTTCAAGGCTGAGCAGGTCAAGACTGACCGTCTTTGACGGTAGGCTGTGTCATGCTGAACCAATTGCCCACCCCATCGGAGATAATAGCCTCGATGCCGTAGAACTGTTCTTTTGGCTCGCCCTTGAATTGCACGCCTTTTGCTTTCAGCTCTTCATAAGTGGCACGGCAGTCTGGGATAACCTTCGCTACGCTCGGTTATGGACGAGCCGCTTCCGGTGGCTCCTTGGTGAGGAGTGCGTTGATAGATACGGGTAAACAGCCGGTGAAAATGGTACCGCGACAAACAGGCTTCCCGGGATATGCGATCCAAGTCGATGGACTCGTGAAAGTTCTCGTCCATATATAGCTTGGCCATAACGATCTTCTTATATACGTCCGGCGCGATAGGCATTTAGTGTGAATGATTTAGCTTTAATTCAAATTTAATGATTGTCTATCAGACTTTTATAATAATTTTCCTGGCATAGTTTTAGGTATTCACCCAACAACCTGCTCTGTAGGTTGTTATTTGATTAAAAAGGTAACTGCATGATTACAGTCGTCATTCCCGCACTTAATGAAGAAAAGACCATAAGGAATGTTATTCAACAAGCCAAGCGGAATGATTTGGTAGACGAGATCATAGTAGTGGACGATCTTTCCCTGGATAATACTATCGCCGAAGCAAAGAAGGAGAACGTGCGGGTCATTACCAGCACGCATATCGGTAAGGGGGATTCTATGCGGGAAGGGATGCTGATGGCCAAGAACGAAATATTGGTATTCCTTGAAGGGGATACACCCTATCATGGGGATGACATTATTAAAAAACTGACAGAGCCATTGATCAGGGATGAAGCCGACTTTGTAAAAAGCTATTACGAACGACAGACCGGGCGCGTGACGGAGATACTGGCCAAGCCGCTGTTGGAATTCTTTTTCCCACACTTGCTACAGTTCAGACAACCTTCCAGCGGAATGATCGCCGGAAAGAAATCCTTTTTTCAAAAAGTGGAGTTCGACAATGACTATGGCGTAGACATCGGGTTGCTGATAGACATGCACAATGTGCGGGCCAGGATCATGGAGGTCTGTATAGGGGAGGTGGAGAATGATATGCAGCCCTTGCATGTATTGGGCAGGATGGCCAAGCAGGTGGCCAATGCCATCTTCAAGCGGGTAAATATATTCGATGGAGGGAGAAGGCAGGATGACGATCCTACCCAGCTGATGCGGGAACAAGTCGAGTTTGCCTTAAAGGAGATGGTAAGACAGCCCAAGAAAATGATCGTCTTTGACATGGACAATATACTGCTCCAGGGCAGCTTTATACGGGCGGCAGCCGACAAATTCGGATTCCGGAGGGAGCTGAACGACATAATGTCCCAGGACAAGAGCAATTATATAAAGACCCAAAAGATAGCCCGTTTGCTGGAGGGGAGGACCTTTGCCGAGCTGATCAATGTTGTAGAATCCATTCCCCTGATCGGGGATGCGGTACAGGTGATCCGGGAATTACAGGTGAGAGGGTATGTATGCGGGATCATCAGCGACAGCTATCATGCCATTGCCAATCATGTCAAGAACCTTTTAGGACTTGATTTTACCCTGGGGAACGAGCTGGAATTCCAAAAAAGCGTCGCCACCGGGGAGGTAAAAATACCGTCCCAGCTCTTAAAAGACAAGTTCAGCCAATGCGACCATGACCATTGCAAGAGCAATATGTTCCAGTATATCCTCCACCGGTTTGGCATCAGCCTGGCTGACTCTGTGGCGGTAGGGGACGGGGAAAACGACGTCTGTATGGTCAAAATGGCGGGAACGGGTATTTCCTTCAATTCTACTACCCCGGCCGTGGATGAGGTGGCTGACTATGTATTTAAGGATCAATCCTTAAAACCTGTCCTCGAAGTAGTTAGGTAGATCCTGACATCCCAACTGTCATTTTTTCACTTCCTTACGGCATGGCACAATGATTGACACCATGCACCGGATAGGATAATAATAACCTTAAAAGCAAACAATTATATGGGAAAGATTATAGGAATTGACCTTGGTACGACGAATAGCTGTGTAGCCGTATTGGAAGGTAATGAGCCCGTTGTGATCGCCAATGACGAAGGCCGGCGTACGACCCCGTCAGTGGTGGCCTTCCTCAAGAATGGGGAAAGGAAAGTGGGCGATCCTGCCAAACGGCAGGCTATCACCAATCCGGTGAATACTATTATGTCTGTAAAGCGTTTCATGGGCAGACGCTATGACGAGGTGACCAATGAAATTACCCACTGGAGCTACAAAGTAGTCCGTGGGGACAACAATACCGTACGTATCGACATCGACGGCCGTCTGTATACGCCGCAGGAGATCTCCGCCATGATCCTTCAGAAGATGAAGAAGACGGCTGAGGATTACCTGGGACAGGAAGTAACGGAAGCCGTTATAACGGTGCCTGCGTACTTCAATGATGCTCAGCGCCAGGCTACGAAAGAAGCCGGTGAAATTGCCGGATTGACCGTCCGTCGCATCGTGAACGAGCCGACGGCTGCCGCGTTGGCCTATGGGTTGGACAAGGCTGGCAAAGATGAAAAAATTGCAGTTTTTGACCTTGGCGGCGGTACTTTCGATATCTCGATCCTCGAACTGGGTGACGGGGTATTTGAAGTAAAGTCTACCAATGGTGATACGCACCTCGGTGGTGATGACTTCGATAAAGTGGTCATGGACTGGCTGGCTGATGAATTCAAGAAGGATGAGAATGTGGACCTGCGTAAGGACCCCATGGCCCTTCAACGCCTTAAGGAGGCTGCAGAAAAGGCCAAGATCGAATTGTCGTCTTCCAGCGAGACGGAGATCAACCTGCCCTATATCACGGCGGTGGATGGTGTTCCCAAACACTTGGTGAAGAAGCTGACCCGTTCGAAATTCGAGCAATTGGCCGACAGCCTGTTTGAAAGGTGTCTGAAGCCCTGTGAGCAGGCCCTGAAGGACGCCGGCCTTAGCGCTTCTCAGGTGGATGAGGTGATCCTGGTAGGTGGTTCTACCCGTATCCCCAAAGTACAGGAGATCGTGGAGAAATTCTTTGGTAAGAAACCCAACAAGGGCGTGAATCCCGATGAAGTGGTTGCTGTTGGCGCTGCTATACAGGGAGCCGTGCTGACGGGAGAAGTGAAGGATGTGCTTCTGCTGGACGTAACTCCTCTGAGCCTGGGTATCGAGACCATGGGTGGCGTTATGACCCGTCTGATCGACAGCAACACGACCATACCCACTAAAAAGTCCGAAACCTTCTCAACGGCCAGCGATAGCCAGCCGGGTGTACAGATCCATGTATTACAGGGCGAGCGTCCCATGGCCAACCAGAACAAGAGCCTGGGTACTTTCAACCTGGATGGTATTCCTCCTGCCCCCCGCGGCGTTCCGCAGATAGAGGTGATCTTTGACATCGATGCCAATGGCATCCTCCATGTGACTGCCAAGGACAAAGGCACCGGCAAGGAACAGAAGATCCGTATCGAAGCCGGTAGTGGTCTGAGCAAAGAAGAAGTGGAAAAGATGAAGGCGGAAGCAAAGGCCAACGAGTCCACTGACAAGGCGGCCCGTGAAAAGATAGACAAGGTGAATCAGGCCGATAGCCTCATATTCCAGACGGAGAAGCAGCTGAAGGAGTATGGTGAGAAGATCCCAAGTGATAAGAAGGCTCCTATCGAAGCAGCTTTGAACAAGCTGAAGGATGCTCATAAATCACAGGATGTGGCAGCCATCGACACGGCAGTAGCTGAGATGAATACAGCATGGACGGCGGCTTCCGAAGAGCTGTACAAGGCAACTCAGCAGGCTGGCGGACAGCCTGGTGCAGACCAGGGCGGTGCGGGGCATACAGCCGGCGCTGGTGGTGAGAATGTGACGGATGCTGAGTTTGAAGAAGTGAAATAAGTTATATGATATGGTTTTGAAAAGGGGCGCACTTCAATATGCGCCCCTTTTTTTGGCAACCGACCTGTGGTCGGTTTTTTATTCCCGTGAAAAATGGAATGTCTGCTCTGTTTTATTCCCCGCTATATCCATGGCTGTAATTGACAGCCTGTGTATTCCCGATGGACAGGTATCATCAAATGTATAGGTATAGATATTTCCTTTTTGTGCAAAGGGGACCCAACGACCGTCTACCTCTCCACGAAGCCGGGCGATGGGCCCCAGGTCATCCCTGCATTGTATGCTGATCCCGGATGCATCCCGGGTGAAATGCTGACCTTCCTCCCATTGATAAGGATGGATGTCCGGGACGATAGTGTCGACGATCAGGTGGAGGATACCCAGCCGGCTGAAAAAGCCGGCAAGCCAGTCGCCTTGCCAAATGCCTTTTACAATGTACTGGCTATCGCCGCTGGTGAGCTGCATGACCGTCCTGTCACGCAGGGGATCGTGAAAAGAGAGCGTGGTCCTTACCTGCACGAGGAACCTGTCATGCACGGGTACGCTGGGATCGTGCAGAAAGATAAGCGCCGAAGCCCTGCGGGAATCCGTATCCGGCAATTCCTGCCAGTGAAAGGGCAGACGATCGTAAAAAGAAGAAGCCGTGAAATGAGCTACAAAGGATGCGCCATTGATACTTGTCTCTCTTCCCGGCGCGCAGGCGATCGTACCGGATGAGAAAAAATGTCCGGAGCTGAAAGCAGTGGTGTGATAAAGAACAGGGTCATGTACAGGAGCGGCACATGCGGGGACATAGCGGACGCGGACCATCAATTCCGCCTGGTTGTCCCGTACATCCTTTACACGGATACGCAGGGTATGAATGAGCGTATCCTTCAAATGGATAAGCCCATCCCTGCGGGGATAGGTAAAGATAGGATTGCCCGGCAACGTAGACAGGTGCTGTACATAAATACCCGAGCGTATCCATTTACTGTAGTCGATACAGGCATTTATATAACGGGTGTCGGAAGAAGAAAGGCTGCGAAGGCTAAAAGCGTGTATCAGGCTATCATCCAGCCAGAGGGTAGCCTCGAAGATGCCGGAGACATGTGAGGAGGCGGAGCTCTTATCCGTGGCAGCAATGCCCAGGCTTATCAATGGACTGTTGACGGGAATGATATTTTTTTCCGTATGGTAACCCCCATTGCGTTTTGTGATGCCTATCTTTTGAGCCCTGGTCATATAGGTGCTGTATCGCCTGTCGTACCAATAGAGCGCGTTGATCACCGGTGGCTGATCATCCTCGACGCTAAGCCCTTCCAGCTGTGGGTTCAAGTTGACCCCGGCCGTATCACGGATCTCGAAATGAAGATGTGGCGCCTGGGAAGAACCTGTATTGCCGCTGAACGCGATAAGGTCTCCTCTCTTTACCAGGTAAGCTCCGGCGGGCAGGTCTATTTCCTGCTGCCAGGATTGCATGGCATATTGTCTCAGACGGACCATCCGTTCCAGTGAGTCGTCAAAGCGCTGCAAATGGCCATAGACCGTGACGAGGCCATTGGAATGAGTGATAAAGATCGCATTGCCCAGGCCATTCGGCGCTATGGACAGGTGGCTGATATAGCCATCGGCGGATGCGAACACTGGCAACCCCTCCTTTCCACCCGTGCGTATGTCCAGTCCCATATGAAAATGACCTTCCCGCAGCTCGCCAAAATTGGCTGCCAGTTCCAGGGACCTGTCCAGCGGGGGGCGAAAATAACCAAATGAAGGACGGTAGCACCAATATACTATTCCCAGAACGGCGAGTATCAGCAGGGCAATGAAGCGGGTCATAACAAACCTTTTTGTCAAAATAAAAGCCAGGACAGGTGGGGCGGAACTGCGATCTGCCAACTCCGAAAGTCCCTCTGCCAACCCCGCGAGAGGGGCAGCCAACAGGGAACGCCTGTTTGCAGAGAGAAAAGGCGGGTTCGTCGGCAAAAGCAGCGCGGCTGATTGGCCGTCCGGCCGGCAAACGGTACATTTGAACATGGAAAAAAGGCAACTGTTATTGTTGGGAAGCTTTGTGGCCTTTTATTATCTGATCCATATTGCCTATGATATGCCGAACCTCGTGCACGGCAATCCACAGTTCGACCTGTTGCCGGGACAGGCGAAGACCTGGCTGCTACGCATAGGGGACATCGGGCTGTTTTTTCTCTTTGCCTTTATTCCCTACCTCGCGTTGTGGCGATGGTATCCTGAAAAAAAGCTATTGCCATTGATCCTTTCGATATTAGTGGGATTACCTCTTATTTTTTTGTTTCGTTACTGGATGGAGCGGATGGGGATGGGAAGAGTGCTGCGGCTGCGGACCTTTTTTTTAAATTACCTCTTCACCGCCCTTATTTCGATGGTGTTCGGGGTCATCTTTTATTTTATCCGATGGTCGCGTTACAAGGAGCTTCAGCAAAAGGACCTGGAAATACAGAACAGACAGTCTGAGTTGTCCTTTCTGCGGAGCCAGATCAATCCACATTTCCTCTTCAACAGTCTGAACAATATTTATTCGCTGGTGTATCATGGGTCGGACCAGGCATTGACGGCTATTGCGGGACTTTCCGACCTTCTCCGCTATATGCTGTACGATGCGGCAGAGAAAGTGCCGTTACGGACGGAGATGGACTATATAGAAAAATATATCGGACTGCAGCAGCTACGGTTCGACCATCCGATAGAGGTGAGCATGCGGATAGAAGGAGATATGAAGAGGATCCTTATTCCTCCTTTGCTATTGATACCATTTGTTGAAAATGCCTTTAAACATGGTGATCTGGATAAGGGAGGACTTGCCGTATATTTATCCAACGAGAAGCAAAAGACGTATTTTCATTGTACCAACCGTAAGGGAACGCATCGAAAAGACCCCGGCGGTGGGATTGGACTCGAGAATGTAAAAAGAAGACTATCGCTCCTGTATCCCGGCAAACATGTATTTTCAGTAGAAGATGGTCCTGTAAACTTCTCCATCAACCTGGAATTGATCCATGACTAACACCACACCCATACGATGTATTATTGTAGACGATGAGCCGTTGGCTGTGGCTTTGCTGGCGGATTATGTACAGAAGACGCCCGGGCTGGAAGTGATCCTTCGAACCACGCATGTGCTGGATGCATTGCAGGCTGTGCAGGAGGACAGAGCCGACCTGTTGTTCCTGGATATTCAGATGCCCGAGCTGACAGGTATACAATTTATGAAGATCATCCGGCGTCATTGTGCAGTGATCCTGACCACGGCATATACCCAGTATGCATTGGAAGGATATGAGTACGATGTCGTTGACTATCTGTTAAAGCCTATCACGCTGGATAGGTTCATGATCGCAGTGGAGAAGGCAAAGCAAAGACTGAGACGAGTACCGGAAAAATTATCCGAAGCATCCCCGGTGCATGTTCCCGACCATCCCGATCATCTCTTTGTACGGACGGAATACCGGATCCAGCGTGTGGACCTGGCATCCATTTATTATATCGAGGCTTTGAGGGACTATGTGGCTATTCATACAGGCACCGGTAAGATACTTTCCCTGGAGAGCATGAAGCATATGGAAGAGCTGCTGCCTGAGGACCAGTTCATACGTATCCATAAGAGCTATATCATCCATCGTAACAAAATAGATTTTCTGGAAAGAGGAAGAGTAGTGATAGGAAAAGAATACCTGCCGATAGGGGATACATACAAGGAGAAAGTACGTGTAAAATTGGGGCTTTTATAATTAACTGTATACCATTCTTTTAAAATCACCTTAACAAAATCTTTGCACTCCTCACTTGTATGTGAACGTGAAAGTTCGTACATTTGCATCGCAAAACCGGGCAACGGTCTAATATACTTGCCATCTCAGGGTTTGATTTGACACTTTCTTAGATACGATTCTTCAGTGTACTACTTCCCTCCTTGCCCGGATCAACAATTTGAATAATTAAATAGTATACGTTATGAAAAGTGATGTAATGGACTCTCGTGTCCAACTGGAACCTGCTATCCTTAAACAACTGGTGACCGAAGTAAAAGAAACAAGGGATGTTGCAGCATCGGAAGAGAACAGATCTTCCTTCGGACTGATAGATATGTGGAATATCCGCAAGCATGGCCGTTATGCCGGCAAGCCTCGTCAAAAGGGCACCATTGTTACAGGAATCAGCTATTAAGACTATTGACAATAGTACAGGCTCAAAACCCCGCTAACGCGGGGTTTTTTATATGATATCCATCTTCTTCATGAGGAAGGACGCATTGCGGTTGCGGGCGATGCCTTGCCGGAGGCGATAGTCGAAGTGCAGCTCGTTGCCGTCGATGATGCTTTCAAAGCAATAATTGCTCACGAGGCCGGGCAATTCATTCTCCAGGCTGCCCAGGGAAAGATCATGTGTAGCAAAAAAAGAAAGACAGGGATATTGCAGCAGCTTGCGAATGAACTGTTCGGATCCGTATGTCTTATCGTCCGAATTGGTGCCTCTCAATATCTCATCGATCAATACCAGGGAAGGGGTGTTTTCCTGTATGCGATGAATGATGCGTTGCAGCTTTTTCAGCTCCGCCATAAAATAAGAAGTATGTTCCTGCAGGGAGTCGCTGACCCGCAGGGATGTGAGGAGCTGCATCGGTGTGAAGGAGAAGGATGTGGCGCAAACGGGCGCGCCGCACTGGGCCAGCAGAAGATTGACGCCTGTCGTTCTTAGGAATGTGGTCTTCCCGGACATATTGGAGCCAGTGACCAGGATGAGCCGCTGGTCTCTGCCGATGGTACAATCATTGGTCACTCTTTCCCCAGCAGGTATCAGCGGATGGGCCATTCCGGTGGCGGCTATCTGCAATTGCCCGCCGTCCAACGGTGTAGGGTATGTGAAAGAAGGACTGGAGAAGGCCAGGGTCGCCAGCGAGTTGAGGCATTCGATATTGCCTACGGCCTCGATCCATTCGGGGAATTCCTTTTTGTAGGACTCCTTCCATTTTTCCAGGGCGGCCATGCATTGCAGGTCGTAAAGGAGGAAGCTGTTCAGGAGAATATTTACCAGCATATTGAGCCGCTGATCGAAAAAGGCGGACAGTTGGGACAAACGGCGAATGGCGTGATAAGCTCTGCCTGTACGGGTCTGTTCCTCCTGCAGAAGAGATGAGCCCCGGGTATCCATCGTATTGAATACGGCCAGGATGGAGGAATATTGATCCAGGATCGCCTGCTTCTTGCTGATGAGAAGATGCTGGTGGAAGATATAGGTCTTATAAGAGGCCGTGATGATCCATGACAGGATCACTCCCAGCAACAGAGGGAGATACATATCCGTCGCCAGGTACAGGCCAATGCAAAAGAGATTGTAAGCTATGAGCAGCCAGCGAAGGATGGTCATTCCCATCCGGCTGTGAATACGGGAGGGAGTAGCAAGCCAGTCCAGCAGGCTGTAGAGATTGCCTTCTTTTTCGTCTACGAGCAAGCCCTTTGCCGTCAGCAGCTGACGTTTGTCGGGTTGTGCGGTCATGACCCGGATGGCCTGCTGTTGTCTTATAATATCAGGGATGGTGAGGATAGGTTTGCGCAACAGGGAGGAAAGCCGGGCCTTCCCATGGGTGGTGGTTGTACGATTGAGCAGATGAAAGAGGCTGCGGGGGCCAAATATATCCAGGTCGTCCAGGTAGGAGTCCGAGTCCAGTTGATCCTTGCCGTCGGGAAAGCCATTGGGCTGATTGTTCAGCACTGCCTGTTCGTTGGTATTTACGAATAACAGCTTTTCCAGCAGAGCTTTTTGATCGCTCAGGCGGAAGTTGAGCTTTATCAATACGATGAACCCGGTCAGCAGGACTATTGCCAGGGCTGTAATAAGAAAGGGAAAAGATGGAATGCTGTAATAGGCGGCAACACAAAGTCCTACAAAACAAATAAGGCGAAGTATTGCCAGGAGGAAAAGCCGCTCCCGCACGATAACGAGTCGAGTAGTGTATGAAGCTATCTGTTCTTCATAATACGGGCCTGGGGCTGGCATTACATGATATCCAAGGCTTTAACAAAAGATGTGCAGACAAAAGGTAAAATGAGCGTCAGGTATTCGAACCGGGCTTCGATGGCGTATATAAAGGCAGCGCTCGAAATGAGGAAGAGTACCCAATAAAGACCTGTATTTTTCTTTTGCTTTTCCATTCTGAGGATTTTTGATAGGGCAGACGGGAAGTCCGCCTTTGAAAATTTTCACAATATTACGAGAAATGACTCAAAAAGAAAAGATTATCGCAGGAATATCCCCCCATCGGGGCTACCTTTGCGCCCGGACGAACCACGGGTTCGGCCATTCTACTTCTTGCCGGACAAATGAAAAATCCTGGGAAAACAAAAGTGTTCAGGATAACACATTTCAGATATTTAGTATAAATTCGTCACATAATGTAAAAAATACACATTAGGTGGGAATAAATTGATGTGACATGGCTGCTTTAAAAATTGAATTTTATCTGCGTTTTTACACCCGTCCCGGTCAATCATTGTATATATCTGGAAATATAGCGGCATTAGGAGGGGGTGACCCTTCAAAAGCGCTGCCCATGCAATATTTGAACGGCGAGTTCTGGCATGCGCATATAGAGCTGGAGCATTGGCCTGGAGAACCTGTCCGCTATGGCTATATACTTCAGACGGAGGATGGAAAAAGGTCGGAGGAGTGGGGGAATGACCGGGTGTTGGAAGAGCCGGCGCCTGATGTAGAGGAATTGCAGGTGGTGGATACCTGGAACTGGACCGGTGAGTATGAGAATGTGTTTTATACGGCGCCTTTCCGGGAGGTGTTGCTGCGCCGGACAGGCAAGTCCAAAAAGATCCGGTCAAAGGGGGCTGTTACACATATCTTCCGGGTAAAAGCCCCTTTGCTGCAGGAGAATGAGACATTGTGTCTTTTGGGAAGCGGGACGGCCTTAAAGGATTGGGATAGTGAGGAGCCTGTATCCATGGTACAGGAGGGCAACTGGTGGACCTGCCGGATAAATATCCCAAAGGAAGGCCTGCCCATCGAATATAAGTATGGGGTTTATCATGCAAAGGAGAAGAGGTTCCTCTATCTTGAGAACGGGGAAAACAGGCATCTCTATGGGGATGCTCATCAACATAAATTAAATGTCGTGCACGATGGGTTTGTACACCTGCCCAACAATACCTGGAAAGGGGCCGGTGTCGCGATACCCGTTTTCAGCCTGCGGACGAAGAAGTCGATGGGGGTAGGGGAGTTTACGGACCTGAAGCTGCTGATCGACTGGGCTGTCAGGTGCGGGATGAAGCTGGTGCAGATACTACCTGTCAATGATACGACTGCTAACCACGACTGGCAGGATTCCTATCCTTATGCTGCGATCTCGGCCTTTGCTCTGCACCCTTTGTATCTGAACCTGGAGAAATGCGCAGGTCGTAAATATGCCGACCTGATCAAGCCTTTGAAGAAAAGGCAGAAAGAGCTCAACGAACTGTCCCAGGTGGATTACGAGGCCGTGATGAAAATCAAGTTACTGGCTGCCAAAGAATTGTACGAGATACAAAAAGCAGAATTTGAGAAAGATCCTGATTTTATCGCCTTCTTTGAGCAGAACAAGCATTGGCTGGTCCCTTATGCCGCCTTTTGCTATTTACGGGATAAGAACGGCACCCCGGATTTTTCAAAGTGGAAGACGCACAGCCGGTATGACAAGACAACTATAGAGCAATATGTGTCGAAGGGCGGCCGGCATTATGGCGCCATAGCCCTGCAATATTTTATCCAGTACCACCTGCATCTGCAGCTGCGGGAGGCCGCGGATTATGCGCACGACAACGGGCTGATCATGAAGGGAGATATTCCTATCGGCATCTACCGCTACAGCTGCGACGCCTGGATGGAGCCGCGTCTGTATCATATGGATCAGCAGGCGGGCGCACCGCCGGACAATTTCGCCATAAAAGGGCAGAACTGGGGCTTCCCTACTTATAATTGGGTAGAGATGGAGAAGGACGGATTTGCCTGGTGGAAGCGTCGTTTTGAACAGATGAGCAATTATTTCGATGGATTTCGTATCGACCATATTCTGGGTTTTTTCAGGATCTGGAGCATACCCATGCATGCCGTGCAGGGGATACTGGGGCATTTTGTACCAGCCATACCTGTACACCGTGTTGAGTTCAGCGAACGCAATATCTGGTTTGACCATGACCGTTATACCCGGCCTTTTATAAATGACGCTGTTTTATGGGAAGTGTTCGGGAATGATTCGGAATACGTGAAGACCCAGTTCCTGCAGGTGGAGGAGAACGGCTTTTATGCCATGAGAGAAGGGTTTGATACGCAGCGAAAAGTAGAGTGTTATTTCAATCAAAAAGAGAAGTCGGATCAGTCCGATAGGATCAGGGATGGTCTATATGATCTTATCTCGAATGTGATCCTTTTGGACGTGGAGGGCAGTGAAGGGCAGCAGTTCCATTTTCGCATATCTATGGAGAATACGTCTTCCTTCCGCTATCTCGAATGGCATACACAACAGCAGCTTAGAGACCTTTATATCAATTATTTCTTTAGCAGGCAGGATAGCTTCTGGGAAAAAGAGGCCATGCACAAGCTGCCGGCATTGAAGCGGGCTACGAATATGCTGGTCTTTGGTGAGGACCTGGGAATGGTGCCCCGTTGTGTGCCAAATGTAATGCGGCAGCTGGGGATACTTAGCCTGGAGATACAGCGTATGCCCAAGAACCCTGCACGGGAGTTCTTCCATCCGTCCGAAGCGCCTTATTTGTCCGTGGTGACTCCCTCGACGCATGATATGAGCACGATCAGGGGATGGTGGGAAGAGGATAGGGCGCTGATCCAGCGATTTTTTAACCAGGAGTTGGGACAATGGGGGGAAGCGCCTTATTTCTGCGAACCATGGATCAGCAGGGCTGTCGTGCTGCAGCATCTGCATTCTCCCGCTCAGTGGAGCATTTTCCAACTACAGGACATCCTGGGTATGAGTGACCAGTTCCGCAGGGAGAACCCGCATGACGAACGGATCAATGTGCCGGCCAATCCCCGTCATTATTGGAGATATAGGGTGCATCTTACCATGGAGGAGCTGATCAAGGAGAAGGAGTTTAATGAGGAGATGAAGGAGTATGTCGCACATGCCGGTAGGCTTTAGGCCATCCATGCTAAAAAAAGAAACCGGGCCTGATGGCCCGGCCATTACACAGACGTTTATGATGGCCCTTGGGGCAACCTCGCTGTGCTCGGTTTAGGGGGTAGGGGTTCAGGGACGAAAACGCTCGTTATAACTTTACAAAGGACTGATCGTACTGTGTACCGTTCTGACTAACAACCTTCAGAAAATAATTTCCACTTTTCAGATTAGAGATGGCAAGAGACTGCTGGTTGACACCGGTAGCCAGCTGTTGTTGCTGGGCAATGACCAGCACACCTGACATTGTATATACCATTACTGTTGCATGCGATGCAGCAGGGCTGTTCAGCGTGTAGTTCAGCGTAGCGATAGCAGGGTTGGGATACAGCTGCATCTTTTTCTCTGCAACGGCGATGTTGGCATTGTAGACACAAACGATCTTGGAGTACTTGGAAACACCGTCCATGTCTACCTGGCGCAGACGATAGTAGTTATTACCGCTGAGCAAATGGTTATCTGTAAAAGAATAATCTGTAGAGTGTGTATTATTGGTACCCAGCACAACACCGATGGAGTCGAAGCCATTGGCATTAGCAGACCTTTCGATGACGAACCATTTGCAGCTTGTCTGATTCTCCATGGTCCAGTCCAGTTCACCAGCGCTGTTGTTATTGGCAGCGCTGAAGCTCATCAGCAGGGCAGGCAGGACATTGATCCTGGCTTGCTCCTGTGCGGATGTTTTGGCAATGCCAGACAGAAAGATCAGGGCAGTAAGAAAAGATCTTGTAAGCGTTGCGGTGTTCAAAGTTTTCATTGGGTACGTTTTCGTGTGTTACGGACTATAGTGGGTAAAATGTGTACCAAAAAATAATGTATTGAGGGTCAAATATTTGGGCCCGTGCCAAACTCCAAAACGTTCCCTGGATGGGAAAAATCTTCTCAAATCTGCAAAAAAATATAGGGAAAACACCATCGGGACCGTAATTTCTGCATTAAGGCGCGCCCCCCCAAGGCGCGCACCCCAAGGCGCGCACAGTGCGCCTGCCCGAAGGGCCATCAAACAGAGTCCGTGTAGTGTCAACCACTTCCTTCCGCAGGAAGGAGCGCTTGGAAGTATTTAAGCATATCTTTACAACTCCATGCAGATCAATTATCATTCTTACAACCTCGCTTTTCGTCATCCATTTACTATATCACGCGGCACAAAGACCCATCAGCCGACCCTCATTGTCGAGTTGGAGCATAGGGGGATAAAAGGATATGGGGAGGCGCCCGCTATCAGCTACTATCATATACCTGTAGAAAAGATGATCGCGGACCTGGAGTCCAAAAAGGCATTTATCGAGCGTTTTGCCTTTACGGACCCGGAAAGGTACTGGCACTATCTCCATCATCTCTTCCCGGAGAACTCCTTTTTAGTATGTGCACTGGATATGGCTGCCTGGGACCTGACAGGGAAGATCCGGCAGTTGCCATTATATGATATATGGAAACTGGACCCTGCCAGGGGGCCGATGACGGATTATACCATTGGGATCGATACCATCGATAAGATGGTGGCCAAGATGCATGAATTTCCCTGGCCTATTTACAAGATCAAGCTCGGAAGCCCGGATGACATATCTATAATGAAGGCATTGCGCGCTCACACGGATGCCGTATTCAGGGTGGATGCCAATGCGGGCTGGACTTTAGACGCTGCGTTGCAGATCATACCTGTGTTGAAAGACCTGGACGTAGAGTTCGTGGAGCAACCTCTCGCAAAAGACGATTGGGCGGGTATGAAGGTACTTTATGAACGGAGCCCCATTCCCCTCATTGCAGATGAATCATGTGTTAAGGAGGGGGATGTTGAAAAATGCAGGGGGCATTTTCACGGCATCAATATAAAGCTGACAAAATGCAGCGGGATCACACCCGCCCGCCGGATGATCGATGCGGCCAGGCAGTATGGGATGAAAGTGATGGTAGGCAGCATGAATGAAAGCTCCATCGGTAGCGCTGCCATTGCTCATCTGCTGCCTTACCTGGATTATGTGGATATGGATGGCCCGCTGTTATTGAAAGAAGATCTCGCCACCGGCATCGGGTTTGACAATGGGAAGATTTGTATACCGCGCGGGGCGGGCCTCGGCGTTACATTTACCGGGTTGTACACGAAGCAATGGACAGGTGGTGAAAAAATATAATTCCAAAAAGCCATTGTAAATTCAATAAAGGTCTTTAACTTTCCTTTAACGTGCATGTAAACGTTTGCATGACATTTATTATTTCTACTACATTTGGACCAAACTGCTGCCATACGTGAGATGCAAGAGCGTATTGCTTTCTACGAGGACATGAAAGCATACAATCAATTGTTTCAGCTCTTGTCGGGAGGACTGTTCAGATTTACCTATTCCCTGGTAAAGTCGAATGAGGTCGCTGAAGAGATCGTTTCCGATGTATTTATCAAGCTCTGGCAGATCAAGGACAGACTACCCGAAATAGAGAATCTGAAGGTCTATCTGTATACTATCGCCAAGAATTTCTCTCTCAATTACATCAACAAGCACTATAAGAACACTATCGTCAGTCTGGATGAGTTGGATGTAGAGACCATGATCGAGCTCGATGGCCCTGCCGAGATGTGTATTTCTGCCGACCTGGTACAGCAGATCCGACGGGTGATCCGGCAGCTGCCTCCACAGTGCCGTCTGATCTTTCAGATGGTAAAGGAGGACGGGTTGCGGTATAAGGAAGTGGCCGCCATCCTGGATATCTCCCCTCTCACAGTCCGAAATCAGCTGGCCATCGCCATCAAGAAGATCGGGGAGACCCTACCCGTTTACCTGCAGTCGGGCTTTACCATGGTCAGTCGGTTCTCACACTCTTAAGATTTTTTTAACTTTTTTGGTACATTTCTTCCGAACGCCCTGTCTGTAGGATAAGCACATCACTATGCAGGAAGAACAATTTATGCAGGAAGACCGGTTTTGGCTGCTGGTAAGTCTCAAGCTTGCCGGCGAAGCCACGTCAGAAGAACTGGCTGAACTGGAAACATTGCTGCAGCAACGTCCTGAAATGGGCATGAGGATGGAGGTGCTAAATGGTCTTTGGATGGGGGAGCCGGAAGACCAGGGCCGGAGGAATGATGCGTTGAACAGGCATCTTCAGCGGCTGAGCAATCATTTGTCGACCCCCACGCTGAAATATGAAACGGCGGTAGCAATGGAAGATGCGCCAGTGCTCCTGCCATTGGAAGCACCCCGGAGAAGGATCCACCGGTTGTTATGGCCGATGGTAGGCATAGCGGCAGCCGTGGCATTGATATTCTTTATTTCCCGTCGTCCCGAGAATATAAAGAACGAGCACGCTGTCGAACGGATTGCTGAGAATACTATCAGCACAAAGCCGGGTTCGAAATCCAAGATACAGTTGCCCGATGGGAGTCAGGTATGGCTCAATGCCGACAGCCGGATCACCTATAATGAAAGCTTCCGTGGCCCGTTCCGGGAAGTGCAGATAACTGGAGAAGCTTATTTCGACATTGCAAAGGACAAGGACCATCCCTTTATCATACACGCCAACTCCATCGATGTGCGGGTGCTTGGCACCAGCTTGAACATACGGAGCTATACCAATGAAAAGAATACGGAAGCCGTGCTCATACGCGGGTCCATCGAAGTGACCATACGCAGCAGCCCGGATAAAAAGATCATCCTTCAGCCTAATGAAAAGCTGGTGGTGCAGAACGGCAGGGCGGTAGTGGTAAAAGGCATGCCATCGGTGCAGAAGTATGAAGATGCACCGGTGATGACCCTCGGGAAAGCTCATATCCAGCCAAAGGATACGGTAGCGATGGATATACTGTGGGTAAAGAACAAGCTGGCCTTCGATCATGAGACGTTGGAAGAAGTAGCCAGGAAGATAGAAAGATGGTATGCCGTCAAAGTAAATATCCCGGATGAAAGGTTGAAACATGTGGAATACAGCGGCGTATTCGAAGACGAGAGCCTGCGGCAGGTGATGGAGGCGCTGAGATGGACAGGCAATTTCAGGTATTCGATCAATAAAAGAGAAGTGACCATAACACCCTAATATATACGCAGGATGTCTCGCATCCTGCGTACGAATCCTCATTCCGACTTTTGCCGGCTGCCCGCGACGGGCTGCTGAATTATTTAACCAAAACTGCTAATATGAAAAGAATCACTTAAAACATTTACTGTCATAACAAAAAAAGCGGAGAATGATTGCAGCATTCCCCGCCGTGTAAAGACAATTCCCACTCCCGGAGGAGCGGGTTCTTATCATTTTATCAAAACTAAGTTATGAAAAAAACCGGATGCGGCGTATCGGTCGATACCCGCCGTTTAATCATCAAATACCTGCTGATGACGAAACTTGCCATTTTACTCATTTTTGTTCACGCTTTTGCCAATGGTTACGGGCAGGGAAATATTAGTCTCAGACTGGAAAAAGTGCAATTGAAAAAGGTTTTCAAGGCGATAGAAGAAGGTGGTTTTTACCGATTTGTCTACAAAGACGACATTTTACCCAAGGAGGGGATCAGCATCCGGGTACAGCATGCCGGGCTGGCAGAGGTAATGGATAAAGTATTGGAAAATACAGGGTTAACTTATCGTAAGCTCAGCGAAAATCTCGTTGTTATTACTCGTGCCAACGCTGTCGAATCCGTCAGGGGTCTACAGGCGGTGAAAATAACTGGCAGGGTTACCAGTGACAAGGGAGAGCCTCTAAAGGGGGTGTCCGTCCTGGAAAAGGGGACGAACAATGGGACGACCACGGGGGATGACGGGAGTTTCACACTGCAGGTGACCAACCCAAATGCCGTTCTGGTCTTTAGTTATATAGGATTCGGGGTCAAGGAACTGTCCCTCAAGGGTAAGACCACCGTGGAAATGCAATTGATGACCGCAGATAACTCTCTGAAAGACGTAGTCGTAGTAGGATATGGCACTCAGAAGAAGGTCACGGTCACCGGCGCTGTAGCATCGGTAAAAGGCGCCGAGTTGGAAAAATCGCCCAATGTGAACCTTTCCGGCTCCCTGGTAGGCCGCCTGCCGGGTGTATATGCGGTACAATCCAGCGGCGAGCCGGGTTATGATGGGTCAACCATTCGTATCCGGGGCACCAACACCTTGGGCAACACTTCTGCTCTTATCGTAGTGGACGGGGTACCAGATATTGCAGGCGGGCTGGACCGGTTGAACCCGGCGGATATAGAAAGTATGTCCGTGCTGAAGGACGCCAGCGCTGCCATTTACGGAGCCAGAGCCGCCAACGGGGTCATCCTGATCACCACCAAACATGGTAAATCGGGCAAACCTCAATTATCCTATACCATCAACCAGGGATGGTCGCAGCCGGATCGTATCCCGAAGATGGCCACCGCCACTGAATATGCCTCTATCAACAACGAGACCTATATTTATGACCACGTTCCTTCCGCGGAATGGTCCCAGGCACTTGCTGGCTTTAACTCCACGGGCAAATACACGACCCTTGCGAATCAACAATTGCTGGCTCCTTTTCAGCCTGCCGATGTGCAGAAATATAAGGACGGCTCTGATCCCTGGGGACATCCCAATACGGACTGGTTCAAGACGACCTTAAAGACATGGTCACCCCAAATGCAACAGACGCTGCAGATCAACGGCGGATCTGAAAATATCCGGTATCTGGCTTCCGCAGGCTATCAGAACCAGGACGGATACTATAAAAATTCTGCAACGGGCTACAAACAATATGACATGCGTCTGAACCTGGATGCCAAAGTAAATAAATGGATCAATACGGGTATCAACATGACCGCCCGTGAAGAGTTCCGGTTTTATCCCACCCAGTCTGCAGGCTCTATTTTCCGCATGCTTATGCGCGGGAGACCTACGGATCCGGAAGTATGGCCCAACGGTCTGCCCGGTCCCGATATCGAGAATGGGCAAAACCCCATTGTCATCACTACCAACCAGACGGGATATGACAAGGACAAACGGGACTATTTCCAGGTCAATGGAAAAGTGGAATTGAGCGTGCCGGGCGTGCCTGGACTGAAACTCACGGGAACTGCCACACTGGATAAAGAAAACCAGTTCCGTAAATTATGGCAAACTCCCTGGAGCCTGTATTTCTGGGATCATGCTACCTACGAGGCGGACGGCAAGACTCCATTGTTGACCAAAAGCGTGCGTTCCACCTTCACTTCTCCGCAGCTGAATGAATGGAATTATAATTACCTGAATATCCTGCTATCCGGCTTTGTCAATTATGACCGCACCATTGGCGATCATACGATCAACCTGTTGGCTGCCGTGACGAGAGAGACAGATAGGGAGGATGACTTCACTGGATATCGTACCAACTTTATTTCTCCTTCGGTGGACCAGTTGTTTGCAGGAGGCGCGTTGAACCAGACGACGGGCGGCGGCGCTTATGAACGTGCCCGTTTGAGCTACTTTGGACGTGCTGCCTACAACTATAAGGAAAAATACCTCGCTGAATTCCTCTGGAGATATGACGGCAGCTATCTTTTCCCTCCGCAACATCGTTTTGGCTTTTTCCCCGGAGTGCTGGCCGGATGGCGTATCTCCGAAGAAGAGTTCTTCAAAAAGAGCGTTCCCTTTGTCAATTACCTGAAGCTGCGTGGTTCCTGGGGACAATTGGGTAATGACCAGGTATATTACGGTGGAAGCTTAAAGGAATATCAGTACCTCAGCACCTATAATTTCGGCAATTATGTGATCAATAATGCGGCAGCCACTACCTTGTATGAGACGGTGGTGCCTAACCAGAATTTCACCTGGGAAGTCGCCAATAATTCAAATGTTGGCATGGAGGGACAATTACTCAACGGAAAGGTCAATTTCGAATTCGACTATTTTTATAACCTGAGAAATCACATTTTGTGGCGTAAGCAAGGGTCCACGCCAGCCTCTTCCGGTATTGCCAACCTGCTACCTCCCCAGAACATTGCCAAAGCAGAAAATAAAGGGTACGAGTTCACGGTGGGTTACACCGACCACGAGGGTGATTTCACCTACTCCATCAGTGTCAATGCGGGCTATGCCAAAAATAAGGTACTTTTCATGGATGAACCTCCCGGAGCGCCGGACTGGCAGAAAGCCACAGGTCATCCCTACAGCGCAGGTGGCAATTTCGCTTTTCTGGCCTATCAGTATGATGGGGTATTCAAGGATGATAAGGATATTGCCAGCAACACCATCGATTATACAGGGGTAACGCCTGCTCTTAAGCCAGGTGATATGAAGTTCAAGGATGTCGCCCATGAAGGAAAGATCAATGGTGATGCGCAGGTGCGGCTGAACAAGACACAGGACCCCACATTCACAGGTGGAGTGACCATGAAGTTCGGCTATAAGAATTTCGACCTTTCCATTCTCTTTCAGGGCGCGACGGGCGGATTGCTGTACATCGGTACGGAGTCCGGCGACATCGGCAACTACCTGCAATATTCCTACAACCACCAATGGACGATAGATCACCCCAGCAGCACGGACCCACGCCTGGCCAACAGGGGTAATACCTATTTCACAGGCGGCGGAGCATCGAACAATACCTATTTCCTTCGCAACAGCGATTATCTGCGGCTGAAGAATGTGGAGCTGGGCTATAATCTTTCTCCTTCCTTGTTGAAAAGGGCAGGTATCAGCGTCTTCCGTGTCTATGCCAGCGGGCTGAACCTGCTGACTTGGGACAAGATGAAGATATGGGATCCGGAATCCACCAATAGCAGCGGCCAGTACTATCCGCAAGCCAGGCTCATCAACTTTGGTGCAAGAGTAACCTTCTAAAAGAAAGACTTTATGAGAAACAAAATAACATATAGTATAATTGCTTTGACAGGCGCGGCACTTGTTTCATCCTGTAACCGTGACTTTCTGAATACAAAGCCGCTGGGTCAGATATCCTCTGCTACCGCCTGGACAGATGGTTCTCTGGCGGAAGCTTTTGTGACGGATATCTATAATGGCCTGCAACAAGGAGGCATCCCTGAACAAGAACTGGCTTCTTTGTCCGATGAGGCAGTATTTGTGCACCCCGGACGAGGTATCAATACCATCAATGAAGGGACGCTCAGCCCATCCAACCTGGGTTGGGTAGACGGCACATACGAGTGGGGCTCCATGTATAGCCGTATACGTGGTACGAACGTAGCCCTGGAGAATCTCAAGACGGCTACTTTTTCCGACACCGTATTGAACCACCGGCTGCAGGGCGAGGCACATTTTCTGCGTGCCTATTATTACCAGCAGTTGGTCCGTTATTATGGTGGAGTGCCAATAGTCAATCATACGTATGGATTGAACCAGGATTATTCCATTGCCAGGAACAGTTGGGATGATTGCGTAAAATTCATCACAGCGGATTGTGATACGGCGGTGAGCCTGCTCACCGGCAAGGCCCTGGCCAAAGGGCGTGCAACGGCCGTATCAGCAATGGCGCTTAAATCAAGGATACTCCTTTATGCAGCCAGCGATCTGCATGACATCCCCACGGCAAAGGCGAATTCTGCAACGATATCCGGATTTTCCAATCCTGAGCTGCTGGGATATACCAGTGGAGACCGAACTGCCCGCTGGCAGGCAGCCAAAGATGCCGCGTGGGCTGTGATCCAGAGCGGGGGAGGAGGATATAAGCTGGGACTATCGGCGCCGGAAACCCCTGCAAATGCGCAGACCAACTATACCTCGATTGCCATGGGCGGGGGAAGCAATGCACCCGGGATTGATAAGGCCGCCGCTGTCGAGCTGCTGTTCGAAAGGGATTTTTCTCCGCAGACAGTCAGCGGAGGTCCCGGTGGGGACGGTACTTCAGTGGGACTGGACAATGGTCCCAATGGCTATCACAATTGGGCGGGTAATGTACCCATCCAGCAACTGGTAGATGACTATGAAATGATGGATGGAAGCAAATTCGACTGGACCAACCCAGTGGAAGCAGCGTCTCCTTATACCAATCGTGACCCCCGGTTTTATGCCACGGTTCTGTATGACGGCGCCGGCTGGAAACCCAGAAATAAGATCACTTCCAACCCCGACCCCGCCAACCAGATCCAGGTAGGACAGTATGAACTGGCCCCGGGCGGGGCAGTGTTAGCCGGACTTGATACACGAGAAAGTCCGGTAGAGAACTGGAATGCTACCTGGAGTGGTTACTATATGAGAAAGTTCATCGATCCGGATCCCAATGTTGTCGATAACAACACCCGTCAGTTCATCCCCTGGCCTTTTTTCCGATATACCGAAGCCGTGCTGAACTATGTGGAAGCCTGTATTGAATTAACTCAGTATACAGAGGCACAGAACTGGCTTAACAAGATACGCTTCCGGGCAGGCATGCCTGCTATCACGGTAACAGGCGATGCGTTGCGGCAGGAATATCGCAACGAACGAAGGGTCGAGCTGGCCTTTGAAGAACATCGTTATCATGACGCCCGGCGGTGGATGGTTGCTCCCACGACCCTGGGCAGGCAGCTGGAATTCGTCTCCGTCACCGGCAAACTGAAGCCCTCGGCGCTAGCCCCTTCTCCCTACCGCCATGACGAGACACTCTATACATATACCTATACGACATATATAGACAACTCGCTGGAGAATCGTACCTGGATAGATAAGATGTATTTCCGGCCTATCAGCCGGGATGAAGTGAACAAGAATAGCAAGCTGGTACAGAACCCAGGCTATACTAATTAATAACTATGATCCAACCATTCAAGTGCCTGCTCTTCGGAGCAGGCATTTTATTCATTTTACTGGCAGGCTGTCATTCAGGTCCGGACGTCGTGCCCGAAGATCAAAGTCACCCGATCCCGGAAACAGATGCCCATGCCCTCTTCGCATTGTTGCCTTCTGACAGCACACATATCACATTCAACAACCAGCTAACGGAAGGTCTCAACACCAATGTCCTCATGTACGAGTATTTCTACAATGGGGGTGGAGTGGCCGTAGGTGATATGAATGGAGATGGATTACAGGATGTCTATTTCACCGGCAATATGACGGAGAACAGGCTGTACCTCAACAAAGGGCATTTGCAGTTTGAAGATATTACTGCGGCGGCCGGTGTGGCCGGCAGACCTGGTCCCTGGAAGACAGGTGTCGCCATCGCGGATGTCAATGGGGATGGCCGGCCGGATATATTCGTGTGTTATTCCGGCAGGCTGCCGGGTACCAAACGGCTGAAGCAGCTGTTCATCAACGAGGGAAATGATACACGCGGCATCCCTCATTTCAGCGAGCAGGCCGCACAATATGGCATTGTGGATTCCTCCTATACTACTCAAGCTTATTTTTTCGACTATGACCGGGATGGGGACCTGGACCTCCTGTTATTGAACCACAATCCCAAGAACATGCCCGTGCTGAATGAGGGCAGCACGGCCGCCATCATGAAACAGCAGGACCCTCTTTGCGGTGTCCGTCTTTACCGGAACGATAAAGGGCACTTCAAGGATGTCACGCAGTCCTCCGGGCTCAGCAGCAGCTCCCTGAGCTATGGGCTGGGTGCAGGCATTGCGGATATCAACGGGGATGGCTGGCCCGATATTTATATATCCAACGATTACGCCGTGCCCGATTGTTACTATGTCAACGATCATAAAGGAGGGTTTGTGAACCGGCTGCAGGAAAGCTTCGGTCATATATCCCAGTTCTCCATGGGGAATAATGTAGCCGACATTAATAACGATGGATTGCCGGATATCTTCACCCTGGATATGCTACCGGAAGACAATCGTCGTCAGAAGCTGCTGTTTGCTCCCGACAATTATGAGAAGTTCGATCTCTACCTGCGTTCCGGCTTTTATTATCAATATATGCGGAACATGCTGCAGCTGAATGACGGCAACGGTCATTTCAGCGAGATAGGGCAACTGGCGGGTCTTTCCAATACGGATTGGAGCTGGGCGCCATTGTGGGCCGACCTGGATAATGACGGATGGAAGGACCTCTTTGTCACCAATGGCTATGTGCGTGACTATACCAATATGGATTTTATCAAGTATATGGAGGGATACACCCAAAACAAGGGCAGGCTGAGCAGGGAGGATGTGCTGGATATCGTGGATCATATGCCTTCTTCCAATGTGCACAGCTATTTCTTTCACAACAATGGCGATCTGAGCTTTTCCAATACCAGCGCTCAATGGGGCATACGACAGCCCAGCAATAGCAATGGTGCCGCGTGGGTGGATCTGGATAATGACGGGGACCTGGACCTGGTGGTCAATAACCTGAACCTGCCGGCTTTCGTATATGAGAACAGAGCGCGTCAGATGGCGGAAAATCATTATTTGCAGGTGCAATTGAAAGGAGAGGGTATGAACACCGAAGGCATTGGCGCGAAGCTGACCTTATACAGCAAGAGAAGAATGCAATGCCTGGAGCAGATGCCTCAGCAAGGATATCAGTCTACTGTAAGCTCCATATTGCATTTTGGGCTGGGCAAGGACTCTGTGACGGACTCCTTGCGGGTAGTATGGCCTTCCGGCAGGCAGCAGCTGATCAGGGATGTTGGCGTAGACAAGATGCTGGTGATAGCGGAAAAGGATGCGTCCAGGAGCTTTCACGAGCCGGCAGCCCCAGCGCCAATATTCGAAGAGGTGGGCTCCCCCTTGGCATATCATCCTGTCCAGGCTGCTATCAACGACTATAAAAGACAGCCCCTGCTGGTGAACCCCATGTCATTCTCGGGGCCCTGTATCGCTACAGGGGATGTCAACGGGGACGGATTGGAAGATGTTTATGTGGGAGGAGATAATGGCCGGCCGGGGGTATTATATCTACAACAACGAGGCGGCAGCTTTCAACCCCTGGCGGAGCCTGCTCTCGAGGCAGACAAGGCTTCGGTGGATGCCGATGCCGTCTTTTTTGACGCCAACGGGGATGGTCATACGGACCTTTATGTGGCCAGCGGCGGTTATCACAACTACCGGGAAGGCGACTCTTTGCTGGACGACAGGTTGTACCTGGGAGATGGGAAAGGACATTTTACGCGCAGCAGAGATGCATTACCTCGTATGCGCGTGTCAAAGGGATGTGTACGGGTAGGGGATGTCAACGGGGATGGTCATCCGGACCTTTTTGTCGGGGGGAGGGTGATACCCGGGCAGTATCCCGCAAAACCGCCCAGCTATTTGCTGATCAATGATGGGAAGGGACATTTCACCGACCAGGTGGCTGTTCTGGCTCCCGGTCTGGGCCGGGCGGGGATGGTCACCGATGCAGTCTGGGTGGACATGAACGGGGACGGAACACAGGACCTTATCTTGGCCGGGGAGTGGATGCCAATCACCGTATACATCAACCATAAGGGGAAGCTGGAGAACAGGACCAGGGATTATTTCGACAAGGAATACAGCGGATGGTGGAACAGGCTATGGGTGGGCGATCTCGATGGGGATGGGAAGCCTGATCTCGTCGCCGGCAACCTGGGTCTCAATTCCCAATGCAGGGCGGATGATGGGCATCCTGCCGAACTGTATTATAAGGATGTCGATGGCAATGGTACGATAGATCCTTTTCTCTGTTTTTATATCAAGGATACCAGCTATCCTTTTCTTACTCGTGATGAGTTGTTGCAGCAAGTGGCAAATATGAGCAAGCGGTTCCCGGACTATAAGACCTATGCCAATGCCCGGATCAATGATATTATGGGTCCCGGTGGGATGGAGGGGGCGGAGCGACTGCAGGCCAACTGTTTGCGGACCTGCTATTTTTCTTCGGGGGCAGACGGGCGGCTGCATGAAAAAAGCCTGCCTATACAGGTGCAATATGCTCCTGTCTGGACCATTACCGTTCTGGATTATGACGGGGATGGCAAAAAGGACCTGCTCTTATGCGGTAATATCAACCATGCCCGAATCCGGTTTGGGAAATATGACGCCAATTACGGGTGTCTGCTGCATGGGGATGGGAAGGGGAATTTCAGCTATATAGGGCAGCGGGAGTCGGGTTTTCATCTTGGCGGGGATGTCCGGAGCGTGGCGCAGATAGGCCGGACGCTGTTATTTGGGATCAACCAGGAGCCTTTAAAGGCCTATAGGGTAAGACATAGTCAATAAATTTTATTTTATTTTACGTCAAAATAGATGTTATTTTGACACTTGCAGATTGACGCATATGATAGCAACTCAACAAGATAAGACACTGTCCTCCCGCATTATAGAAAAATTCAAGGAAACTTTTAATACTGATCCCGTGGTGATTCGGTCTCCTGGCAGGGTAAACCTGATCGGGGAGCATACGGACTATAACAATGGGTTTGTCATGCCGGCCGCCATCAATAAGGCGATCTACATGGCTGTCTCCCGCAGGGACGACAATCTTATTCATATTGTATCCCTGGACTTGGAACTCAGCTACCTGGGAGATATGGACAAAGTAGTTCCATCTTCTCTTCATTGGCCTGATTATATATTGGGGGTTATCCAGCAAATACAGGCCAAGGGTTATCATGTCGGGGGCTTTAACTGTGTCTTTGGCGGGGATATTCCCCTGGGGGCCGGTATGTCCTCTTCTGCTGCGCTGGAATGCGCTACGGCATTTTCCCTAAATGAGCTGTTTGGTTTGAAGATGGACCCGCTGACGATGGTCAAGCTGGCCCAAAAGGCCGAGAACGAGTTTGTAGGAGTACAATGCGGGATCATGGATCAATTTGCCAGCATGTTTGGCCGAAAAAACCATGTCATACAGCTGGACTGCCAGTCCCTGGAATATAAATACGCTCCATTCAATACGGATGGCATCCGTATCGTGCTGTTGGATACAAATGTAAAACATTCTCTTGCCAGCTCGGAATACAATACCCGTCGTCGGCAATGCGAGGCGGGGGTGGCGCTGATCCAGGCACATCATCCACAGGTACGCAGCCTGCGGGATGCCACGCTGGAAATGCTGGACAAGTATGTGGCTCCCGTGGATGAGCTGGTATACCGTCGCTGTCAATATGTAGTAGAAGAAAATCTTCGCCTGCTGGCAGCCAGCGAGGACCTCAACAATGGCAACATCGAAGCCTTCGGACAGAAGATGTTTGCAACCCATGAAGGACTCAGCCGGAAGTATGAGGTCAGCTGCCCCGAGGCGGATTTCCTGGTAGAGCAGGTAAAGGGGAGACCCGGTGTCATCGGTGCAAGGATGATGGGGGGCGGTTTTGGCGGCTGTACGATCAACCTGGTACGGGAGGATGTGATCGATGAGCTTATTGCAGACCTGACGCCTGTTTATGCCAAGGCGATGAATAAGGAGCTGAAGGTATACATTGGCCAGATAGAGAACGGCACTTCGCTGATATAAAAACAATCATTGCTATATGACCAGATCTTTTGCTTCTTTCGCCTGTGTTGTCGGGGCCTGTATGCTGGCCAGCTGTGGCAACTCCAATAACGGGACCGCTACTGAAAAGCCTGCAGATTCTACTGTTGCTACCGCACCTGCATTGCCGGATGCGAAAAACTTTACAGACAGCGTGGATGGAAAGGCCACGTCTTTGTATATCCTCAAGAACAAGAACAACGCAACGGCTGCTATTACCAGCTATGGCGCCAGGGTCGTCAGCCTGCTGGTACCCGATAAGAATGGGGTAATGACTGATGTTGCGTTGGGATATGATAGTGTCGGTAAATATATTCATCAGCCCGAGAGTTACTTTGGAGCCATCGTGGGCCGTTATGGCAACCGTATTGGCAAAGGGAAGTTCAAGCTGGAAGGCAAAGAATACAAACTGGCCACCAATAATGGTCCCAATCATCTTCATGGCGGGCTCAAAGGTTTCGGCGCGCACGAGTGGGATCCTCAAAAACTCAATGACAGCACGCTGGAGCTGACCTATCTTTCCCAGGACCAGGAAGAGGGCTATCCTGGCAAACTATTGGCAAAGGTGACCTATACGTTAATCGGCGATAGCACCAATTGTCTGAAGATAGACTACGAAGCCACTACCGACAAACCCACGGTGGTCAATCTGACGAACCATACTTATTTCAACCTGAATGGTCAGGGCAACGGTACGATCAATAATCATGTACTACAGCTGAACGCAGCCCGGTATACACCCGTCGACTCTACGCTGATCCCTACGGGTAAGCTGGAGCCTGTAGCGGGTACGCCTTTTGATTTTACCAAGCCAACGGCCATCGGCGCCCGTATAGACTCTCCCAACCAGCAATTGAAATTTGGCAAAGGATATGACCATAATTTTGTCCTGAACCCCGGCAAGGGCTCCGGGCTGAATCTTGCAGCTACGGTATTGGGAGATCAAAGCGACATATTTATGGAAGTGTTGACGGATCAGCCGGGCATCCAGTTCTATGGAGGTAATTTCATGAATGGGAGCAACCCGCTGAAAGGTGGTAAGAAGGACGATCACCGTACGGCATTCTGTCTGGAGACACAGCATTTCCCCGACTCCCCGAATGAGCCGTCCTTCCCGTCTACGGAGCTGAAGCCGGGACAGCAGTATAAGACTACGACGGTATATAGATTCTCAGTGAAGAAATAAATTTGAGAAGATATTGATGGAACGGGCTGTTTGTTAGCAGCCCGTTCTTATTTTTTCGACGGAGGCCAAAGGAACTCCGGTCAGGGAAGCTATTTTTTCAGGAGAGAATTCAGTGTTGGTCAATAGCCTTTTAACAATAGCCTCACGTTCTTCAGCCATTTTTTTAGCCATTTCTTCAGCTATTTTTTCAGCCATTTTTTCAGCCATTTTCCCGGCGATCTTTTCAGCCATTTCCCCAGCTATCTTTTCGGCTATCTTTACTGCTTTTTCTTCCGCCCTCATTTCCGCCACTTGCTCAATAATACCCATAGGATTATTTTTACCGGTGATTTGATCGAGTTGCTCTTCAAAATACAATTTGTTTGCGGGTTCCCAAACTGAACATAATTACTCAAAAAGGTCAGGACTGCCGCGATTTTCTTTTCACTAAAAATTCCTTTTTTATACAACAATCTGGCAATCAACAGCTTCTTATCCATCAATGCTTCATCCGAAACTGTACGTGAAGTCAAGGCCATTTTGGCCGCCAGCACTATCAACGCAAAAGGGTTATCACTATTCATCAACATCTCATCGGAGTAGTCGGTGATACAACAAATATTGTATTTATATACGAGGCTCGTGCCCAAAAATGTATAAGTGTAGCATTGTGGCATTTTATTCCCCTGCCGCCCGGTGAAAATTGCCAGTGCGGTTACTGGTTTCTTATAGCGATCGAAAATCCTATAGTAATACTGAAACATCCTTTCAGCAAATTGTTTATCCGGGTAGCCTTGGACTTCCAGGTGTACAAGAAACCATTCAGCTTTGCCATCCCGGCAATGGACCTTAATTAATTTGTCGACAAATCGTGTGTCAGCCTCCTTATCTGGCTCCGGATATATTTCTCCCAGCTCTTTATCGAGAAAATCGAAACCTTTATCTATATCGACGACCTGGTCAATCTCCGGAAAAAGAAACCGTAACAGATCATCGAATATCTCCTCCATCATCCCTTTCCAGAGGATGTCATTCTTTTTGCGCATAGGTAAGACTTAAGGCGGCACAAATTTAATCGTTGCCATAACCAATATTTGGAGAACTTTATTGAGGTTGACGCACTTTAAGCAGAAACAATTTTTAATTTTATTTCTCAGAAATATTTGTTATAAGATCATGTTACAAAACAGGGTCGATCCCTTCGGAAATATCATTCGGACTCCGGCACGCGGCGCCTGGATGGGCAACCGTGGCGTGATCCACGACGAGCATAAGACCATTCGCAGAGCATTCAAAATAAAAGCCTGGATCACCTGTGTGCTTCAGTTCAAGGGCAGACATAGAGAGGTAATGACACCGAACCGATGGACGGAACTGTTCTTCCTGGATGAGGCTACGGCCTTTGCTGCCGGTCACCGCCCATGTTTTGAATGCCGGCGGGAAGATGCGGTACGATTCAAATCATGCTGGACAAAAGGCAATCCGGAGTATGGGTTCTCCGTCAAGACACCCATTGGCGAGATAGATAAGATATTGCATGGTGAAAGGATCGATGCCTGTGGACAGAAAGTGACCTATGAAGCCTTGCTGCAGGAGCTGCCGGATGGGACTTTTATAGAATTGGAAGGTAGGGCCTGGCTGGTGGCCAATGGACATGTTCATGGCTGGACACCTTTTGGATATGAGAAGGGAAGGGCGCTGCCTTCGGGACAGCGGGTGAAGGTGCTCACGCCGAGGTCGGTGGTAAATGCTTTCCGGGCCGGGTATATAGTGCAGATCAATGATCGTTCAGCGGAAGCCCCCGTTGCTGGAACTCCTTCCAATTAAGATATTCGGGGCCTACGCGCTGCTCTACCATGGTAATACATCCATCGACAGGGCAGACCAGCTTGCACAAATTGCAGCCTACGCATTCATCTTCCTTGATAGCGTAAGTATTGTAAGGATGCCCGGGTGTCAGGCTGATAGATTGATGCGAGGCGTCCTCACAGGCTATGTAGCAAAGTCCGCAATGAATACACTTGTCCGGATCGATTCGCGCTACGATGTGGTAGTTGAGGTCGAGATCTTCCCAATGCGTGAGGGTAGGGACGCTGCGACCGATGAAGTCAGTGGTCCTGTTAAATCCTTTTTCATCCATCCAGTTGCTGAGCCCCTCACAAAGTCCGTCGATGATACGAAAGCCGTGCTTCATCACGGCAGTGCATACCTGCACTGTAGTGGAACCCAGGAGCATGAACTCTGCGGCGTCCTTCCAGGTGCTGATGCCGCCGATGCCGGAGATGGGGACTTTGGACGTAATGCTGTCCTGCGCGATGGTGGTGAGCATTTTCAACGCAATGGGTTTCACGGCGGGACCACAGTAGCCGCCAAAGGTGGACTTGCCGCCCACATTTGGATTGGGAATAAAGGTGTCCAGGTCCACACCCGTCACCGATTGGATCGTATTGATGAGGGAGAGACCCTGGCTGCCGGCTTCCACAGCCGCACGGCCTGTAGGCACTACGGAATGAACGTTGGGTGTGAGCTTGGTGATAACGGGTATGGTGGCTACCTCCATGACCCATTCGGTGACCAGGCGGGCGATCACGGGATCCTGTCCTACTGCGGCGCCCATGCCACGTTCCGTCATGCCATGGGGACAGCCAAAATTCAGCTCCAGTCCATGCGCTCCCGTGTCCTCCACCTTACGGATGAGCTCGTGCCAGCTGTCACGGTCGTTGTCAGCCATGAGGCTGACGATCATGGCCCTGTCGGGGAAGAGGCGGATACACTCCCTGATCTCCCGCAAATTCAGCTCCAACGGACGATCGCTAATAAGTTCGATATTGTTCAGCCCCATGACACGGCTGCCATGATAATCCACCGCGGAATAGCGGGAGGATACATTCTTTATCTGGCTGCCGAGTGTCTTCCATACGACACCGCCCCATCCCGCCTCGAAGGCGCGCAGCACGTTGATCTTTTTGTCCGTCGGCGGAGCGCTGGCCAGCCAGAATGGATTGGGGGACGTGATGCCAAGATAGTTGGTATGAAGGGAAGCCATAAAATAGGTTTATACAGTTTGTAAGTAGGAAAGGATAGCTGCGGCGCTCAATTTGCCCGCCTGTACTGCATCTACTACTTCCTTGCCGCCGTTGACACAATCGCCGCCTGCAAAGACGCCGGGAAGGGAGGTAATGCCGTGGAGGCCCGTGGTCTCGATCTTGCCGCCGTGATGAGAAAGGCCCCCTGCATCCACCATCTGTTCAAAAGGCATCTGACCTGTGGCCTTGATGACCATATCCACATCCATGGCAAATGTCTCGCCTGTGGGACATGGCGCCCGTCGTCCACTGGCATCGGGTGGTCCCAGCTCCATCTTCTCGCAACGCAGCTGCGTGACCCTGCCGTCCGAGCCTATCACCTCACAGGGGGCTGCCAGCCAATAGATACGGCATCCATCGAGACGTGCGATCTCCAACTCTGCTTTTGTACAGGGCATTTCCTCCTCCGTCCTTCGGTATAGCAGGGTGACCTCTCCCGCACCCAGCCGTCTGGCCTGTGTAGCCGCGTCGATGGCAGTCATACCCATGCCGATGACAGCTACTTTATCGCCTACGGGCACGGAAGGAAAACCATCGGCGCGGATGGAATATATAAATCGAAGAGCATCTACCACTCCATTAAGTTCTTCACCGGGTATGTCCAGCCGCCTGGCCAGGCCTACACCAAATGCAAGGAACACGGCGTCATATTCCTCCCGCAGCTGTTCCAATGGTAAGTCCTTTCCCAATTCGGCGCCATATTGGACAGTTATACCGCCAAGCGACAAGATGTAATCCAGCTCTTCGGCGCAGTATTCAGGTGTTACCTTATATGCTGCGACGCCATATGTCATCAGGCCGCCACCTTTTTCCTCTTTTTCAAAGATCGTTACATCGACACCCTCACGGGATAGCACATGTGCAGCACTAAGCCCAGCAGGTCCCGCCCCGATGACGGCGACACGATGTCCCCCGGAGGGCTTACGGACGAACAGAGGCCATTTCCCTTGCATAGCACGGTCGGTGGAATAGCGTTGAAGCCTGGCGATAGGAATAGGCTCTTCTTCCATCAGGTTGTAGACACAGGCTCCTTCACAGAGCTTTTCCACGGGACATACGCGGGAGCAGCCGCCACCCATGATATTGGACAGGAAGATGGTACGGGCCGATCCTTTGATATCGTCCGTGGCTATCTGTTTTATAAATTTGGGCACATCGATGCCCGTCGGGCAGCTTTTTGTGCAGGGGGCGTCATAGCAGAACAGACAGCGGTTGGCATCGACAAGCGCCGCATCCCGTGTTTCGAAAGGCGGGTGTATGTCGGAAAAGTTCCGGTCATATTGTTCTTTTGTAAGGCGATTGTCACGGATCATAGTTCTGTCAGTTTACCATACGTTTCGGGTCGGCGGTCGCGGTAGAACTGCCATACGCCTCGTACCTCTTCTATCATGTCCAGGTCGAAGTCTGCCACCAGGAGCTCGTCCTTGTCTTCGGAAGCCTGGGCGAAGATCTGTCCACGGGGATCCACAAAATAGGAGCTGCCGTAGAACCGGCCCAGGTTCCAGGGTTTCTCTTCCCCCACGCGGTTGATACATCCCATGAAATAACCGTTGGCGGCTGCATGGGCAGGTTGTTCCAGGTGCCAGAGGTATTGGGAGAGACCTGCTACCGTGGCGGAAGGGTTGTATACTATCTCTGCTCCGTTGAGGCCCAGGACGCGCGCGCCATCGGGGAAATGCCGGTCGTAGCAGATGTACACCCCGATCTTTGCATATCTGGTCTGGAAGACGGGATAGCCCAGATTGCCCGGCTTGAAGAAAAACTTTTCCCAAAAGCCCGACGTGTGGGGGATATGGTTTTTGCGGTATTTCCCCAGGAAAGTCCCGTCCGCATCGATGACGGCGGCCGTATTGTAAAGCACTCCTGCCTGTTCTTTTTCGTAGACAGGTACGATCATGACCATATTGTATTTTTTGGCATAGGCCGTCATCCTTTCCACGGTGGGGCCGGGTACGGGTTCGGCGGAATCATACCAGGCGCGGTTCTGGCCCGGACAGAAATAGGGTGTATTGAATATCTCTTGCAGACAGAGTATCTGTACGCCTTTTTCCCCTGCCTGTTCGATGAGGGGAATGTGTTTCTGCAGCATCGCTTCCTTTATCTCTTCAATGCTTCCTTCTCCTTCCGTCTTGGGAAGGCTCATCTGGATGAGGCCTGATCTGATCATTCTGGACATAAGATTCGTTATTGGTTAATGTTAGCTAAGTCCTGTATGCCGTCCCCGGCGGATGAATTGTCCGTAGCCTCTGGCTATCTTGCATTCTCCATCCCGGATGGCCACCTTCCCCCTCAGGAGCACCGTCTGTATCTTGCCCGTGAGCTGCCATCCTTCATAGGCGGAATAGTCCACATTCATATGATGTGTGGTTGCCGTGAGCGTATGCTGGCGATTGGGATCCAGCAGGATGATGTCGGCATCGCTGCCCGGCGACAGTGTACCTTTACGAGGGAAGAGCCCGAAGATCTTTGCAGGATTGGTAGAGGTAAGCTCCACGTATTTGTTCAGGCCGATCCTCCCTTTTCGTACGCCTTCGCTGTACAGCAGCTCCATCCTGTGTTCGATGGCGGGATGACCGTTGGGTATCTTCGAGAAATCATCCTTTCCCAGCAGCTTCTGCTCCCAGCGGAAGGGGCAATGGTCGGTGGCCACGACATTCACCACTCCCTGGTTGATGCCCGCCCATAAAGTGGCCTGATCTTTCTTTTCCCGCAAGGGTGGGCTCATTACCCATTTGGCCCCTTCGAAGTCTTCGCCATAGCGGGAGGCATCCAGCAGGAGGTATTGTATGCAGGTCTCTACCCACACGTGCTGATTGCGGGTGGTAGCGTTGCGTACAGCATTGAGTGCGCCCTCACAGGTGAGGTGTACAACATAACCGGGGCAGCCTGTATAGTGGGAGATAGCCGCAAATCGTCCGGTGGCTTCGGCTTCCGTGACCTCGGGCTGAGACAGATAATGATAGCGCGGTGACAGCTTGCCTTCCTCCCGATGACGAGCAATCAGATAGTCGATCATGTCTCCATTGGTAGCGTGAACAGTGACCAGCCCTCCATGCCGGCGGACTTCCTGCATAAGAGCCGTCATCTGCCTGTCATCTATCATAAGCGCCCCTTTGTAAGCCATGAAGGTCTTGAAGGAAGTAATACCATGCTGTTCCACCATTGTCTTTATTTCCGGCCTTGTCTTGTCATTAAAATCCGTCACGGCCATGTGGAAGCTGTAGTCGCCTACGGCGTTGCCCGTGGCACGGCCATTCCATTCGTCCAGCGCCGCCTGTAGCGAATGTCCCTGTTTTTGCAGGATGAAGTCGATGACCGTAGTGGTGCCTCCGAAAAGGGCGGCCCTTGTTCCCGTCTCGTAGCTGTCACTGGAGAAGGTACCCATAAAAGGCATGTCCAGGTGAACATGGGGGTCGATACCGCCAGGCATAATCAGCTGACCGGTGGCGTCGATGGTCTCATCGGCCATAACGTTGAGATGTTTGCCGATGGCGGTGATCTTTTCTCCTTCTATATAGATGTCGCCGACAAAATCATCCGAGGCAGTGACGATCCTGCCGTTAGTAATCAACACTGACATAGGTGACCTGTTTTTTATCGTTAAAAGAAAGCCAGTAGCCGAGGCCTGAAATAAAGAAGCCTACAAACCAGGCATAGCTGTATAGAGATATGATCCATGCCGGCAAGGCGCCCGGGCTGATGACCCCGATGGTTGCCAGGAATCCCGGAACATTAGGGACTATGCCCAGCAGGAGACAGCCGATGGCCCTCCTGTTAAAGCCGGATGTATAAGCATATGCGCCATGTAATGAATAAAGATCAGCGACATTCAATTGCTGTCGTCTGATGAGATAATAGTCCGCGATGAGGATACCGCCGATGGGTCCCAGCAGGCTGGAGTAACCTACCAGCCAGGTGAATATATAACCTCCCGGGTCGGCGATCAGTTTCCAGGGGAAGATAAGAATGCCCAGAACACCGGTGATGAAGCCGCCCGTGCGGAAATTTATTTTTTGGGGATAGAGGTTGGCAAAGTCATTGGCGGGACTTACGATGTTAGCGGCGATGTTGGTGGCCAGGGTGGAAATGGCCACGGCGATCATTGCCAAGGTTACCAGCAGCCTGCTCTCGAACTTCCCCGCCAGTACAACGGGATCCCATATAGGCTCACCGTATAAAAGTGTAGTCGCAGAAGTAACCACGACCCCGATAAATGCAAAAAGGGTCATAGAGGGCGGAAGACCAATGGCCTGACCTTTTATTTGTGCCCGCTGGCTGACAGCATAGCGGGTGAAGTCGGGTATGTTGAGCGACAAGGTGGCCCAGAAGCCTACCATACCTGTGAGGGCGGGTACGAAGAAGGTCCAGAACGCTGGGCCTTGCAGACGGGCGGGTTGGGTAAGGATGGGGCCCAGCCCGCCGTGTACGGCCGTGATGGCCCAAAAGAGAAGGGCGAGGGCCGCAATGGGAAGAAAAAATGCTTTAAAGACAAGAAGCCTGCGGATACTGTCTACGCCAAGCCAGACCACGTACATGTTCAATGTCCAGAACAGGATAAAACAAATAGCGGGTCCTGTCTGTAATCCCCAGCCGGAGGGGAATATTGGTGGCAAAGTAGCCAGGGATGGTATCCAAAGACGTGCTGCCTGGTAGATGGCGAACCCTCCGATCCAGGTCTGGATACCAAACCAGCCACAGGCGACGATGGCTCGCAGCATGGCAGGGATATTGGCGCCTCTGACGCCAAAGCTGGCGCGGGCAAAGACGGGAAAGGGGATACCGTACTTCGCGCCGGCCCGGCCATTAAGGATCATGGGTATCAGTACGATGGTATTCCCCAAAAAAATGGTGAGGATGGCCTGCCACCAATTCATCCCGCCGCCTATGAGGGAGCTGGCCAACATATAGGTGGGTATGCAGAGACTCATACTGATCCAGAGAGCAGCATAGTTCCATGTGTTCCATTTCCTCGCCGGAAGAGGGACAGGCGCCAGGTCTTCGCTGTATAACGCAGTGGACGGCTCTGAGGAAGTAGTGGTTGTCATAGCAGGTATGCTTTTTGTTACATACGATGGTATTTTTTCAGGATACGGATGACCGCCTCCCGGGGCAGGCCATGAACGGTGTTGCCATTGATACCTGTCATGGTCTTTCCCGCAAACAGGGCATTGATGATGGCTTCTTCAGTAGCCTGGATAGTGGCGACAAAAAGGCCGTTGATCTGATCGTTGCTCAGCGTAGTCACCTCCGTATTCTGCGTATTGCTGAACGCCTTTTTATTTGCCGTTGAAAAGGTGATAAAGATATCACCCGACCCATTACCCCCTATGCCTCCTGTACGGGTTAGACCCAGTGGAATGCGTTGCGCCAGCCGTTTGAGCTGCCCCGGCAGCAATGGCGCGTCGGTGGCCAGGACGACGATGATGGACCCTGTTTCTTCCTGGCGGGGAGTGGTGGCCATTCCCATCGGCTGCCCTTCTATGATATAAGGAAGGGTGTCGGCCAATTCTTTACCTACGGGAACACCGGCGATAGTCAGCTGGTTACGGACGCCGTGATTGGCCTGTACCAATACCCCCACAGTATAGCCTCCACGATCTTTATCCAATACGCGGCTGGCAGTGCCGATGCCCCCCTTGAAGTTATAGCACATCATGCCCGTACCGCCTCCCACGCCGCCCTCCTGTACCTTTCCGGTGCGAGCACTGTCCAGGGCTTTGAAGACGTCCTCCTTAGTGACGTGCTGACCATTGATGTCATTGAACACGCCGTCGTATGTCTCTGCCACGACGGGATATGCGTACCAATAATCTTTAAAAAAAGGGGTATAATAATGATGACGATCCATCCACTGCCATGCCGCGTCGCGCACGACGCCTACGCTGCCCGTGTTGGTGATGAGGATGGGGGTTTCCAGGAACCCGGATTCTGTGATCCAGTGTGTGCCTGTCATATCGCCATTGCCGTTGAGGGTATACCAGGAGGCATAGACGGGATCGAACTCCTGGCCACGGGGAAGGATAGCCGTTACGCCGGTACGCACAGGGCCTTCTCCCTTGATCAGAGGCCCATCTCCTTTTATGATCGTTGTCTGGCCAACCGTGACGCCCGGTACGTCGGTGATGGCATTAAAAGCGCCGGTGTTGCCGTCGAAAGGGACGCCGAAATCACGCGCTCTTTTGGTCTGGGCAAAAAGTTGTGTGGTAAAAAGCAGCAGGATAATGTAGACGATCCTTATCATATTAGGAGTGTGTTTGTGCATCTGCAATGGTCAGCGCGTCACTGATGATGGCCAATCCTTCGTCCATTTGTTCACGGGTAATGGTCAACGGAGGGGCGATAAAGACATAGTTCCAGCGTACAAAGGCATACATGCCCAACTGCCGGAGACGGCCCGCCACCTGGTTCATGATGGCCATCTCCTCTGGCCGCGCATTGAAAGGCGCCATGGGTTCTTTGGTGGTCCTGTTCTTTACCAGCTCCAGGCAGCCCAATAGCCCTGTATTGCGGAAGTCGCCGATGGAAGGATGTCGCTCCTTCATCTTTTCCACCTGGGCTTCAAGGTAATGTCCCATGGCAGCCGCATTTTCGATGAGGTTCTCATCCTCGTATATCTTCAGCACTTCCACACCTGCAGCGCAGGCCACCGGATGGGCGGAGTAGGTGAGGCCCAGCCAGAGCGTGCGGTCATCGAAATGATCCGCGATCCTGTCCGTTACGATAAGGGCGCCCAATGGAATATAGCCCGCCGTGATGCCTTTGGCCGTGGCGATCATATCGGGCTCGATGCCATGGAGCTCGGAGGCGAACCACTTACCGGTGCGTCCAAAGCCGCTCATTACTTCGTCGATGATGAGCAGGATGCCATGTTTGTCGCAAAGAGCCCTGATCTTTTGCAGATAGTCCGGTGGGTATTTGATACAGCCGGAAGTGCCGCTCTCTCCTTCCATGAGGATGGCTGCAACGGTTTCCGGTCCTTCCAGCTCGATGATCCTTTCAATATGGCTTACACATTCCCGGTGACAGGAGCTGATCTCTTTTCCCCAGGGGCAGCGATAGCAATAAGGGTCTTCCACATGGACGATATTGGGCATTTGCTGGGCATCATGCGGCAGTTTGCGGGGATCGCCCCCCGCGGTCATGGAGCCGTAGGAGGCTCCGTGAAAAGCTCTGTAACGGGTAATGATCTTATGACGGCCTGTATAGAGCCTTGCCAGCTTGATGGCGTTGTCGATAGCGCTGGCGCCACAGACCGTGAAAAGGGTCTTTTTAAGATGGCCCGGTGTGATGGCTGCCAGGCGTCGCCCCAACTCACCCCTCGCACGGGTCACACAGCTGGGCGTTACATAGCTGACCTCCTGCATCTGGCGGACGACGGCGGCGGTGACACGCTGGTTGCCATGGCCGATATTGACATTCATCAGCCCTGAGGAGAAGTCCAGGTATTTTTTCCCATCATAGTCATAGAGATATACTCCCTCGGCATATTTTACGGCAATAGGGTTGAGGCCTTTTTGTTTGCTCCAGGAGAATAGGGTGTAATCGAAGTTTTCCTGTTGTATCTCCTGGGTTTCAGACATAGTGACGGGAGAAGGCATATGTAGTATTTTTTAGTTAAGGTTAACTCATCCAGTTGATGCCGGCTTCGGGATTCCATTTTACCGTGCTTTTCTTTAGCCGGGTCCAGAATTCGATGGAACTCTTTCCTGTAATATCACCCACTCCGAATTTGCTTTCGTTCCAGCCTCCGAATGAGAAAGGTTCGCGCGGCACGGGTACACCTACGTTGACACCTACCATACCTGCCGAGGCCCGGTCGATGACATAACGTGCGTAGCCGCCATTTTGTGTAAATACGGAGGCAGCGTTGCCGTAGGGGTTGGCGTTCTCGATAGCCAGGGCTTCATCGAGACTGTCCACGCGCATGATGCTGATGACAGGGCCGAATATTTCCTCCCTTGCTATCGCCATATTGGGTTTGACCCCGTCGATGACGGTGGGGCCTACATACGTGCCCTTTTCTTTGCCGGGGACCGTGGCGCCGCGACCGTCCACGAGAACTTTTGCTCCCTGCTGTTCAGCTTCAGTTATATAGCGTTCGATCCTTTCTTTTGCTTCGGCGCTGATGACCGCGCCCAGGTTGCGGCCCGGGACAATGCGGCGGGCCTCTTCACATATCCTCTCCACGATGTGGTCTACGGCGCCGACCGCTACCATGGCGGAAGCTGCCATACAGCGCTGACCTGCACATCCGCTCATGGAGGCAGCCACATTTTGTGCCGTCATTTCGGGTTTGGCATCCGGCAGCACCAGCAGGTGATTCTTTGCGCCACCCAGCGCCAGGCACCTTTTTAGGTTGGAGGTAGCCCGCCGGTAGACCAGCCTGGCCACGCGAGTGGAGCCCACGAAACTGACCGCTTCAATGCCCGAATGATCACAGATGGCTTCCACTATTTCGCTGTCGCCATTGACGACGTTGAATACGCCTTCGGGCAAGCCAGCCTCCTGCAAGAGGAGGGCCACACGGCCTACGCTGAGGGGAACTTTCTCGGAGGGCTTTATAATCATGCAGTTGCCCAGAGCAATGGCATTGGGAATGGTCCAGTTGGGGACCATCGCGGGGAAGTTGAACGGGACGATGGAGGCCACGACACCCAGGGGAACATGTTCGGTACGGCATTCCACCCCTTTGCTTACTTCCAGCACTTCGCCCGTCATCAACTGGGGAAGGGAGGCGGCGAACTCTGTGAGCTCGATACATTTTTCCACCTCTGCAACCGCTTCGCCCAGCGTCTTGCCATTCTCTTCACTGACGAGGGCTGCCAGCTCCTGCGTATGTTTTTCCAACAAGTGCCGGTATCGATAGAATACCTGTACTCTTTCTTTTATCGGGGTCCTGCTCCAGGATGGGAAGGCTGCCCGTGCCGCTCTTACGGCCTGGTCAAGGTCCTGAGATGTGGAACAGGGCATTTCCGCCAGTAAAGTCCCGTCGAGAGGGGATATGACGGACATGGTCCTGCCGGGGATGTCGATAAATTCTCCGTTGACATAGTTCTTCAGGCGTCCATATTTGGAGGCGATGGCTTCGGATGTACGTAACATAATCGTTAATTGTATTTACAATTTAACGAAAAACGGACATATTCCGGGCTATTCCTAACGTCGGGCTACTACGAGAACCTCAAAGGTACCGGGCAACGGTTTGGGTCTTTCACCCGTGGCGCCTTTTTCCATTTCGGCGGCGGGAAGGAAGACCTCATGGTTGTTTTCGTCAACGGCCAGCGTGCGTGCGCTCCTCTTTGTCGGAACATTTGCAACAACCTGGAAGGAGTTGGCTGAGTTCTCATGAATGACCGTGAGCAATCCTTCCCCGCAGGAGGCAAATATATCCTTCAGGTGACTGTCGAAAGCAACACCGTCACATCCATCCCCGATGGGGTATTTTCCAACGATGCTGCCGCTGACAGCATCCATTACCATGAGCCATTTATCGCAGCCGGCGAATAACCGCCTCGTCTTTTTATCGATGGCCAGACCCGTAGGGCCATCGCCGGGAGACAGCGACCAACTGGTGACCACCTGTTTGTGGATCATGTCCACAACCGTGATCTTATTTTTATCTTCTATGTTGACGTATATCCTGCCGGCGTCATCCGAGACTGCTGTCTCGGGCTTGCCATCCAATGTGATCGTTGCCGTCACCTGTTCGGTGACCGGGTCGATGACGCTGAGGTCATGGCTGCGGCCGTTGCACGTTATGACGGACTTTGTGAATGGGTCGAACATGATGGCATCGGGGTTCTGCCCGGTGGGGATCTGGTTCAATACTTTTCCCGTCCTTATTTCAAAGACAGTGACGCTGTTATTACGCCCGTTACTGGTATAGCCTTTCCCGAGGGCTTCATCGAAGGCAATGCCATGGACGCCGGGGGTGTTGGGAATGACACCGACGGAATCGCCTTTTTTCTCATCCAGGATCACCACATAAGTGCCGTGAGAGACATATATTTTTTTGTCTGGCCCTACTGAGATATAGTCCCATCCTCCGGGACTGCCTATGCGAAAAGTTTTGGACAGCTGGAAAGAATCTGTCGACTGGGCCATGCTGGTAGCGGACAGCATGATGGTACAAATAGCAAATAAGCAAGATCGTAGGTGAATCATATGGGGTTTGGTTTTGTTAAACATAGTTGATTATCCATTGTCTGGCAGGGGAGGGAGTTCCTTTTGCTCTTCTTTATCCTTCTTGAACTCCAATTTACCAAACTTGTAGGTAAAATTGATACCAAAGCTTCGGTAGGGTACGAGCTGGAGGGTATGCAGCGAAAAGTTTTGCCCACTGACGGTGGTTTCCTGCCGGACGCTGGAGGCAAAGGGATTGGTCGCAGAAAAAGCAATGCTGCCCTTTTTATTCCAAATTTGCTTGCGGAAGGCGAAATTGTAGGAGGTAAAGGACGGGTATTTACCCTGGATCTCATTCCGGGCCGAATTGAAATTGCCAAAGAACTCCAATACAAAGGTTTTGCTCATCTGGTAGGTAGCATTCATATTCATTCTGTAATTGAAGCTGGTCACATTGCTGCCCCCCAGGCTGCCGGTAGTGATATACCTGTCAAAAAAGGAAAGATTGCTGCGGAGATTGAGCTTGGGACCAATGGGCACGGAGCCATAGACATTCAGCCCGTAATTATTTTCCGAACCCACGTTCATGGGTATACTGACAGAAGTATTGAGGTATACGGAATCGCCGATGGTGTAGCTGGGATAATAAGTGATAAAAGGCTGGATATCGTGGTCGCTTCTGTGATAGAACAGGACGATATTGATGGCGCTGCCTTTTTCGAAAGATTTGGAGTAGGTAAGGTCGATGTTGTTGCTGACCTCGGGCTGAAGGTATGGATTGCCTGTAACAATGTTCTTTGGATCACTGACATTGAAATAAGGATTAAGGACCCTGTAGTTGGGACGCTGTATCCTTTTGGTATAGGCGATCTTGATAGTCTGGTCGTTCTCGAAACTATGGGAAAGAATGAGCGAAGGCGCAAATGTATTGTAGCCGGGGATATTCGCACCGGAGGATTTACTGAAGTCCGCATTTGTTTCCGTACGCTCGTACCGGAGTCCGCCTTTTATGTCCAGCCATTTAAAAAGCGGGAACGTGAGGGAAGCATAGCCCGCATATACATGACGAGTATAGGAAAGGGAATTGGATTGCCCGCTGTCGTATACATAGCCACCCGTAGAAGGGTTTAGGGTGTAGACGGAAGAGGAGCTGGATATCTGTCGTATCTGCACCCTGCCGCCCGTCTCCAGCTTTACTTTATCGCCCATGGGTTGTACATAGTCAAGACGGAAATTCGTCTCATGATCGTGTCCGTCGCTTTGGCTGTTGGAGCCGGTGAAAGTGGAGCTGCCATCCGGAAGACTTTGGGACTGGTGATAGGCCGAATGGTTGTTGCCATAACTGCCATCATATGATATGTTCAGCTCTCTATCTTCTTGTGGAAAGGTCCTTTTATAACCGAGGCTATAATCCAGCGAGTGTCCCTGAAAGCGGCTGCCCGACAGGACCAGGGAACTGTCATCCGAGAGGAGGGCCCCGGAAGAGGCGTCGTATCCGCTCTGCAATTGGAGAAAGGAGCCGTCATTGTTATTCCCGAAATTGTCATAACCTATATTGCCGGAAAAGGTATTGCGATGATCGATGCTCCAGTCGAAGCCAATACCGGATTCATAGCCCTGGCGATGGAATTGGCTGTTCCCCTGTTGTTGCAGCCTGTTCTTTGTCCCGGCGGCGGTGTCGTCCGACCAGCGGTCGGAACTGTTGTCCCTGGTGGAGCGGAGCTGTGCATTGCCGCTGAAAAAGGCGTTCATGCCAAAATTACCACGCCGGGCATTGAGGTTTAACGACCCATTCTCCAGGCGGGTGCCGCCAGTGAGGCTCACGTTGCCATTGATGCCCCGGAGCTTGTTATCTTTCAGTACGATGTTGATGATGCCTCCCGTGCCTTCCGCGTCGTATTTGGCGCCGGGGCTTGTGATGACCTCGATGTTCTTGATCTGGCTGGCGGGGATGGACGCGAGGGCATCTGCCAGGTTGTTGCCAAAAATGCTGGAGGGCTTGCCATTGATGAGGAAGAGGATATTCGAATTGCCTTGCAGCTGTACATTCCCATCCACATCCACGGATACCATGGGCACCTTTTTTAGGATGTCCGTGGCTACGCCGCCCTGGGAAGTAATATCTTTTTCAGCGTTGTAGACCATCTTATCGATCTTGTTTTCCACGAGTCCCTTTGGAGCGGTGACCGTCACGGCTTGCAGGGCTTCTTCTTTCTTTGAAAGAAAGATATCTCCCAGCGTAATATTCATTGTCTTCGCATTCAGGGTGAGAATGCCGGTGCTGTGCAACTGGTAGCCGATGAAGCCGATGGTAATCGTATAGCTGCCCGGTGTCAGCCCTTCCAGTGTAAAGCCTCCTTTATTGTTGGTAGTGGTCCCATTGATGGGCTTCTTGTTGTTATTGGATGCATAAAGCGTAATGGTAGCATACTCTACTGAATTTTGGGACAATGAATCCAGTATCCGACCCGTGATCCTTCCTTTTCCTGACGGAGCGGGTTGCTGAGCTATTAGAGATAAAGAATATATGATGGCGACCAGTAAGAGACTACAGCATTTCATGGCTACAAAGGTAGCAACCCATTCTGGTGAAATTCTGTCCTCAGCTCACTCTTTTGCCATGCAGGAGCATATCCACCGCCTGGTCGAGGCTGCCTGCTCTTGTGATCGTACCTGCATTGACAAAGAATATCTCGTCGGCATTCTCGATGGTATTAAGACGATGGGCGATGATGACACGGGTCGTAGTCTCCGGCAGACGCTGCAGTATATCTTCCAGCATCTTCTCGGTCACTGTATCGATATTGGCTGTCGCTTCGTCGAGGATGAGCAGGTCGGGGTTGCGGAGCACGGCTCGCATAAAGGCGATAAGCTGTCTTTGCCCCAGACTGATGCCATCGCCACCGGATGAGACCTTCGTGTCGAGTCCTGCATCAAAACGAGACAGCAATGTCTTCAAGTTTGCCTTTTCGATGACCGCTGCCAGCTCTTCATTGCTGAGGTTGTGATATTGCTCGTTGCCGTATAATATATTGTCCTTGACCGTACCGGAGAAGAGAAAGGGTTCCTGCAGGATGAACCCGATCTTACGGGTCCTTTCAGCAGCCGAATAGGAACGAAGGTCCTCTCCATCCAGGAGTATGCGGCCGGAAGTAGGGTCGTACAAACGCGCAATAAGCGAGGCCGTGGTCGTCTTGCCGCCACCGGTAGGGCCTACGAGCGCATAGGTCTTGCCTTTCCCCATCCGGAAGCTGTTGTTGTGCAGGACTTCAGTGCCATCCGGGTAATGGAAAGATACATGCTGGAATTCCAGCAGTGCAGGTGCGGAGGCTTTCTCTTCACGGACCACGGAGAGACCAGGGGTTGTTACCAGGTCGGACCTAAGATTAAGTATTTGAGCGATCCTGTCCCAGGCCGCCAGCGCTACCTGAAATCCTGCCCAAAGAGCGGCCATCTGACGAAGGGGGTCATAAAAATAGGAGACATATGCAAAAAAAGTGACGAAGAAGCCGGCGGTGAACTGATGCTCGGTCATCAGGTAAATGCCATAAGTAAGGACGGCCAGCTGTCCCAGGCTGGAAGCCAGTCCGTATACAGGTACGAATATATTGTTGGCAATCCCCGCCTTGACGGCGGATGAATATTGTTCTTTATTGGCCTTGTCGAAGCGTTTGCGAAAATAGTCGCGACGGTTGAATGCAATAATGACCTTGAAGTTGTCGAGGCTCTCCTGTATCTCGGCGCTCATCCCACCCACACTTTTCAGGTTGGCGGCATTTCTTCGTTTGATCCAGGGCGTTGTCAATTTGGTAAAAACCCAAACGATCAGCGCGGGAGAGAGAGTGACCAGGCCCAGCTTCCAGTTGACGGCCACTAAGGCTATACCGGCCCCGATGATAAAGAAGAAGCTGGAGACGAACTGCATGAGAGACTGGGAGAAGAACTGGTTGATCTTATCCGTATCGTTGTTGATCCGGGAGATAAGGTCGCCGGCCTTGTTCTGATTGAAAAAAGCGGCGGGCAGTTCCTGCAGCTTGTTGAACAGGGTATTCCGGAGGGTGAACAGGAGGTGCTGCCCGAAGTTGCCCATCAGGATGGTACGGAGGTATACCAGTACGAGCACGCAGATGTATGTCAGCAGGAGCCATCCGCAGTTGGCCAGTACGCCGCTCCATTTCTTATTTAAGATATAATCATTGATCGTGACGCCTACAATGTAGGGGCCGACCATGGTGAGTATGGAGTAGGCCAGTATCACGATCAGAGCCCAGATCAGCTTGCCGCGTTGTTCGGGCAGCAGGTTGACCAGCTTGCCCAGGGCAGCCAGGTTGGACGTCTTTTTGGTATCCTTGACGGCAGTATTATTAAGATTGTAATTCGTGTTGCTCATAATGACTGGTGCTACGTTGTGATTGATAGATCTGAACATATTCCGGGCAGGTGTTCATCAATTCCGAATGGGTGCCGGCCGCGATGATCTCTCCTTCCATCAACAAAATGATCTGCTGATAGTCTTCAATGGATGCGATCTTCTGAGTGACGGACAGCAGCGTGATACCCGGATAATTGCGGCGCACGTTCTCCAGGATCTTTTGTTCGGTGCTCGTGTCGACGCGAGCGGTGAAATCATCCAGCAGGAGCACTCTTGGACCGATGGCCAGGGCGCGTGCCAGCATGATGCGTTGTTTTTGTCCGCCAGAGAGGCTGGTACCTCTTTCTGATACGACCGTCTCCAGTTTGTCCGGCAGGGTGTCGATGAAGTCATTCAGTTCGGCCGTGGCGATGGCCTTTTGCATGGACTCATCCGTGACGGCCTCGTTGAAGGCTATGTTCTCCCGGATGCTCATATTGAATATGATGCTGTCCTGGAATACAAAGCCTATTTGTTTGTGAAAGGCTTCTTTCTCATATTCTGCAATCGGGTGACCGTCGTATTCGATGGCGCCGGCGGTGGGACGTGTCAATGCCGTGAGCAGTTGCAATAATTGTGTCTTACCGGCGGCGGTTGGTCCGATGATGGCTGTGCGGGAGCCGCCGGGGACAGTAAAGGAGATATCCTTCAACACGTTCTTTTCCTTATAGGAGAGGGACACATTTCTTACGGCGATGCTTCCTTCTAAATCCTTTTTGATGGTACCCGTCTCTACGGGATCGGGGGCGTTGAGGACGCCGCTGATCCGTATGTAGGAGGCGCTGGCCTGGGCAATGATATTGCTCATGAACCCGATGACGAGGATGGGAAAGACGAGCATGGACAGGTAGTTGTTAAAGGCAACGAGATTACCCAGGCTCATGGAGCCGATGATGACATAGTGCCCTCCCATGGCCAGGATGGCAAGGGTAGCTAAATTGCTGGCGAAGACGATGACAGGGATGAGGGAAGCGAACAGGCGCAGGATGCCGAGCCCTATGTTCAAGGCCTTTTTATTGGCCTCCATAAATTTGTTGTATTCCAGCTGCATGGAATTGATCACCCGGATGATGGCGGCGCCCAGGATGCTCTCGTTGATGACCTTGTTCAGGGTGTCGATGACCTCTCTGCTCTTCAGGAAGAGGGCCCTTACTTTTTTGAGCACCACAAAAAAGGTGATTCCGATGATGGGTATGATGGCAATGACGATAAGACCTAGCTTCCAGTTGATGCTGAGCAGCAGGATGCTGGCGCCGATGATGACGACAAGGCTGCTGGCGATGGACACGATGGCCTGGGATACGAACGATTTGATAGAGTCCACATCCGCCGTGAGGTTGGTCAGCAGCTTGGAGGAAGTGGTTTGCTGCAGGAACTCGAAGCTTTGCCGGGATATTTTTTCCGACAGACGTGTACGCAGGTCGCGGGCAACTTTTTCTGACGTATAGGTCTGGACGAGGCTTTGCAGGTAAGCGAATAAAAAAGCGCCGATGACGGCCCAGAGGAATTCGATGACCAGGGTGTGGCGTATGCCTGCCTCAGGATGATTCGTAAAAGAGTCGATAGTGGCGGCGATGATCTTGGGCAGCCAAAGGTTAAAGGCATTGCTGATCAGGGCCAGTAAGACCAATAGGGAGATGAAACCCCTATAAGGTTTTAGTAGAGTGGAAAGCCCTGGACCCTTGGGTCTGCCTTTGGCTGGTGGCGGTCCTTGTGCCGGTCTGTTGTTCTTTTCCATATTATAAAGTGGCTGTTGCGGGAGGGGTAAAATTACTAAAATATGGGTAGGGGGAAATTAACAATAGTTAAATGGCAGGAAAAGACCGGCGAAACCAGGGGACGAGGCGGCGAAAAATGTCTGTCCTTCGGACGAGCTCCTTCTAGTCGCTCTTGAAATGACGCAAACGTTTGCGAGGGGCTTTTGGCCGGTGTGTGCAAAAAATTGGTGTACATTAGGGGAAGCCATGACCCGAAACGCTGCTTATATTCTTTTTACACGACTGTCCCTCGCAGAGGATGAAGCAGCTATTGCCGAACTCCACAACATATATTTTTATCGACTATACAAGCTGGCCTATTCCATTGTAGGGGACAGGGGCGCAGCAGAAGAGATCACCAACGACGTGTTTGTGCGGATATGGGAGAGGCGGTCCTTATTAAAGGATGTTGCCAGTCCTGAGCTATATCTTTTAAAATGCGCCCGCAACAGAGCACTGGAGTTCCTCCGGAGTCAGAAGATGGCTGTACAGCTGTCGGAGGACGAGCTGCATGATTTTCCCCTGCAATGGGAGGTTAGTCCCGAGCAGCTGCTTATCTCTTCGGAAATGGTGCGTCATATCAATAAAGTGATCGATCAGCTGTCACCTAGGTGTAAACTCATTTTTCTGCTGGTAAAAGAAAGTAACCTCAAATACAAGGAAGTAGCTGATCTGCTGCATATTTCCATTAAGACCGTAGAGGCGCAAATGAGCATCGCGCTAAAGAAGATCAGTTTGGCCGTGCCAATGACTTTTCTCCATCATTAATTTTTTCTTATTTCTTTTAGGGGTAAACCCATTTTTCTGCATCAGCCTTAAACGGATGGAATCCGTTTCAAAAATTTTTAATGCAAGATGACGAATAATGGAAGACTATGGGAGCTATTAGCTAAACAGTTCGACGGGCACATCACGGAGGATGAACTTCGGGAGCTGCAGGCATTGTTGAATGAGCAGCAGGATATGATCCCTTATGGCGAGCTATTATCCGAATTGAGAGGGCTTTCTTTGCGCCCCGGCCCGGAGGACAAAGAGACGAAAGGGAATAGCCTGTCGACTATTATGCAATCCATACGGGGGAAGAGAGAGGAAACAGCAGCTGGAGAAATGGTTGCTGAGACCGCCGGCAGGAGGAAAGGCTTCTATGCATGGGTAGGCGTAGCGGCGGCCGTCCTGGTTATTGGAACCGTCTACTTCTTCCGGAAGGATGCCCGTGGCGGCAGCTCGCCGGCTGAGTCTTATGACAAGATCGTCACCAAGACAGGCTCCCGGACCCTGATCAATTTACCGGACAGCTCCACGGTGGTGCTGAACAGCGCCTGTCAGTTTGCTTATAATAAGGATTTTGGGGTGAAGAAACGGGAGATGCGGCTCACCGGCGAGGCTTTTTTTGATATCCATGGCAATCCCGACATGCCATTGGTGGTACACGCCGGCAATGTCATTATCCGGGTGCTGGGAACATCTTTTAATGTACGGGCCTATGCGGAGGATTCCTTTGTGGAAGCCACCCTGATAAAAGGGGTCATCGAAGTGAGCCTGAAAAGCGACCCCGAACGGAAGATATTATTAAGACCTAATGAAAAGATCGTCATACGCAATGAGGTTGGAAAGACCGTATCTCCCGCGGACACCACGAAAAGCCGGGCAGAGGTGATAAGCGTGACGCAATTGGCAGTGGATCCCAGGGACAGCAGCTATGTCGAAACCGCCTGGATGAAGGATAAGCTGATATTTCGCAAGGAATCTTTTGCATCGCTCGCCGCCCGGATGGAACGATGGTACCAGGTGAAGATCGCGCTGGCGGATACCAGCCTGAGAACGCTCCTGTTCACCGGGTCATTTGAAAAGGAGACCGTGGAAGAGGCGTTCAGGGCATTGCAGCATTCGGCCTCCTTCTCCTATAGCATCGACGGAAAGACCATTACTGTAACGAGACGAAAATAAAAACAAACCATATGCAAAACGAACCGAAGGCTTGTTGGCCGAAGGCCAATCATTAGACAAGCGCCCTGGCTACGGCCTGTAATGAAAAGAGAGGTGTTTGCACCACCTCTCCGAAAGTTATCAACAGGCATGGCCTATTATTAACTCAATCAAACCAAAGGTATGCATTTTACCAGAACAACTGCCGAACGAACCTCGGGTTCGTTGGCCGAAGGCCCGACATTTAATCACCCCGGGCAGTTTATTGTCTTTCGAAAACTACTGTTTATCATGAAAGTAACAGCTTTATGCATGGTGTTGGCAGGGGTCCATCTTTCTCTTTGGGCCTCTTCCCAAAAGACGATAACCCTCGTTGTCGACAAGGAACCATTGGCAAATGTGCTTTCCCTCATCGAGCAGCGGTCGGGTTACAGATTTCTCTACCAGTATAAGGATATCTATGAGACCAAGGTGGTCAGCCTGAAAGTGGAGGAGGCGCCACTGGACTATGTGCTGTCTCTCGTGCTCAAGGGCACCGGGCTGGGCTATTCCATCAATAGCAATTACCTTATCGTCATCAGCGACAATGCGCCGCCGGAGGCTGTCGCGGGTGTCATAACGGGTATTGTACGAAGCGAGCGGGGCGATCCTCTGCCTAATGTATCCGTGCTTATCAAAGGGACTTCGAGAGGAACCCAGACCAATGAGAGCGGCTATTATAGCATACAGGCGAACGAGGGCGATACGTTGCAATTTTCGTTTGTAGGTTACGAAATACAAAGGGTGCGGGCAGGTAGACGTCAAAATCTTGATATTATCCTAAAGACAGGCAATCAACAAATAAACGAAGTAGTGGTGGTGGGCTACAGCGATAAAAAGAAGAGCGAGCTGACCAGCGCCGTGACCGTGGTATCGTCGGAGAAATTAAAGGATGTCACAACGAATGACATCGGGTCGATGCTGCAGGGCAAGGTCGCGGGTCTGCAGGTGGTAAACAGCTCTGGTGTGCCCGGCGCTGCAGCGGAGATAAGGCTACGGGGTGTCTCTTCCGTCAATGCATCGCAGAGCCCCCTGTTTGTCGTCGACGGGATCATCGGTGGAAACTATGACCCGAATGACGTGGAGAATGTCACCGTATTGAAGGACGCAGGCGCTACTGCCATGTATGGTTCACAGGCCAATGGGGGAGTGATCATCATAACGACCAAGAGGGCTGCCGCGGGCAAGACGCGTTTTGAAGCCAAGCTGACCACCGGGTGGCGTACTCCGGACTTCGGACAAATGCGCATGATGTCGGGCCTCGAGCTCTACAATCATCAGAAGGAATATTACAGGGACTATATTCCCACAGACACGGGGAACTCCTATAAGATCGACATCCTCAAATTCTATAGCGAACGGCCATTGAGTTTGCGCGACAGGAATTACAATTGGTTGACGGCTACCTTCCGGCATGCACCTATGACCAATTTCTATGCTTCCGCCAGCGGACGTACAGAGAAGGCAGATTATTATGTGGGGCTCACCTATTATAATGAAAAAGGTACCTTTCTGAATACGGACTATCAGCGGATGAACCTCCGGGCCAATTCGACCTATCATTTTTCGAAGCAGATACATGTCACCAACAACATCAACATCAGCGGAACCACAGGTAAGAGCTATGACTACAATGACGTCTATTATGCGTATCTCAACATGCCCTGGGACAACCCCTATGACAGCACGGGCAAGCCAGTATATGTAGACGGCAGCTCGACCTTCAAATGGTGGTCGAGGGACAAGGTGAACCCTATCCACACGATCCGGAACTCCAACCACCCCTATAAGAATTTCGACGCCAACTATGACCTCGACGTCAATGCCAACCTGACGCCCTGGTTGTCAATTGCCAGCACCAATCGTGTGGCAGCCAGTTATTTTAAGGCTACTACCTATTATTCTCCTTTAACTGCCGGGCAATATCATGGCACGGGCTATCTGAACGAGCAAAGCACATTGAACTATGGATATATCTCCAATGATCTTTTAAAGTTCAATTTCGATATGGGGCCTCACCGGATCAATGGCCTGGCAGGGATCGCATTTGAAGGAAGTCATACAGAGGTGACGGGTGCGGCAGGCAAGGGTTTACCCGTAGGCTTGCAAGTGCTGAATACCGTGTCCAACAGCCAGGTGGTCAATGGCAGCAATGATCAATCGACGCTCGTCTCCTATATATCCCAGGTGAACTACAGCTACATGGACCGGTATTTTTTGACAGGATCTTACAGGATCGACGGATCTTCAGCATTCCCATCCACACACCGGTATGCCAGGTTCCCCGCCATCAGTGCGGCCTGGCTGATGAGCAAAGAAAATTTCCTCATAGGCAATCCCATCGTCACCGGCCTGAAGCTGCGCGCAAGCTATGGCATCACGGGCACACAGGACATCGGGTCTTCCCGCTACCTGGGGCTTTATTCTTTGTCCAGCCAATACAATTCGCTTATAGCGGCCACGCCCTCGCAGCTGCCCAGCCCCCATCTTACCTGGGAGAGCAAGCATCAATGGGATGGTGGTGTGGACATAGGGCTCTTCAAGCGGGTAGACCTGACAGTGGATGTGTATAATAATATTACAAAAAATCTATTGCTGCAGGTGTCACAGCCCCTCTCCGTTGGTTTCGAAAGCCGCTGGGAGAATATGGGCGAGATCGCCAACCAGGGTGTGGAAGTGGGCTTGAGTACGCTGAATATCACTACGCATGACTTCGAATGGCGGACGGATTTTAATATCAACTGGAATACGAACAAGCTGCGGCAATTCCCGGCCCAGACTATCAATACACAATCTACATGGAGTATCTCCCAGATCTACCGCAACGGCGGCAATCTTTATGAGTTCTATATGCCCAAATGGATGGGTGTCGATCCGCAGACGGGTGCGCCTTTGTGGGAGCAGATCACTAAAGATGCCAATGGCAAGATCGTTTACCGGCAGGCCACGTCCAATTACGACAGCGCTACTTATCAGGAGGTGGGATCGCCGCTGCCAAAGCTCCAGGGCGGCATGACCAACAGCTTCCGGTATAAGGGGATCAAGCTCAGCGTCAACGCCTATTTCCTCTCCGGCAATAAGGTGTACAGCAATGCGCTGCGATTTGTAGAGAACGACGGTACGGAGCCGTATTATAACCAGGCATTGCTTCCCAAGGGGTATAAGATCTGGAGTCATCCGGGGGACATCGCTTCCGAACCCAGTCCGCAGAATTCGAACAACTCTACGCAGACCTCGACCCGCTATTTGAAGGACGGCAGCTTTATCTCTATCCGCAATATCATCCTTTCTTATGAGCTGCCCAAGGCGGCAATGCGTAAGCTGAAACTGGATGGGGTGACCGTGTCCTTATCGGCAGACAACGTATATACGGCAACCCGGTTTTTCGGCCAGGACCCCCAGACCACGATCACTCCGGGGATATATGTAATGCCGGGTGTATCGGACTTCAAGTATCCCAATAACAGGCAGTATCTCTTCAACATCGATTTCAGGTTCTGATAAAAATATAATACCATGAACAAGCTTTTTTTTATAATAAGCCCATTGCTGCTGCTGGCCTCCTGTGTAAAGGACATCACCCCCAGCGATGCGATCACTACCGCGACGCTGACCACCACGGCCGACGGGTTAAAGAATGCCGTCAACGGGGCGTATGCTCTTTTTAAAGATCATGTGCAATTCGCCGGATCTACGGATGGCAACAATATGTATCTGCGTCAGTATTTTCAGGCATCGGACTTCGCCAGTGATGATATTGTTTGTGCACAGACGACGACAGACCCTCTGTTCTACAGCTTTTCGCTCGGACATACGTCCACCCAGACAAATATGCGATACTTCTGGTATATCTCTTATAAGATCATCAGCGATGTAAATACGGTGATCGAGGCGGTGGAGAAGGTTCCCAATCCCGACGATGCTACCAGGCAGCTGCTTGGGGAATGTTATTTTCTCCGGGCTTTTGCTCATTTCACATTGTCAAAATATTACGCGCTGCCGTATGCGCTGGGGCCTGCTTCGGATGGCGTTATTCTCCGTCTGTCTACCAATGACGCTGCCCTCAAGGCAAGATCGACAGTGCAACAAGTATACCAAGCGGTGATCGCAGATGCCGCCAAAGGAGCTGATCTCATGGTGCAGGGCAGGGGTGTACAGTATGCATCGCGAGAGGCAGCCTGGGCGCTCCTGTCACGGGTATATCTCTATGAAGGCAACAATGACAGCACCATCTATTATGCCAGCAAAGTGATCAACAGCGGTAAATTCACGCTCAGCACGGCATCGGATTATCCCAATCTCTTTGCCAATGCAGCCGCCAGCCCGGAGACCATTTTCTGTATCGCCTTCACCCAAACGGAGGATTATGGCAAATTTGGCTCGATAGCTTCTATGATCTATTCGGATGGCAATTCGGGATGGGGAGAAGAATATGCATCGGCCTCTTTGCGGGACAGCATGTCGAACCATCCGGAAGATGTTCGCTGGAGCTATATCGTGCCATTGAAAGACAACAATGGGGTGGTGCAGAAGAAGAATGGTATCGAGATCTATTATATCACCAAATTCTCTTTCCAGGGTGGAAGCCCCACGTTGAGCTCGCCGATCATGTTTAGAATGGCGGAGATGTACCTGAACAGGGCAGAAGCAGAAGCCAAGGCCGGCCAGACGGGAGCAGCCCTCGATGACCTGGACGCCATCCGTACGAACAGGGGCCTGAGCAGCAGTCTTTATAATGGCACGGTACCTTCCGGCTATACAGCGCTCGGCCTCGTGCTGAACGAACGCAGGATCGAACTGGCCTTCGAGGGACATCGGGTCTTCGATGTCTACCGGAACAACCTTAGTCTCAACCGCACTTATTGGGGCTATCATCTGCCCGGGCTGAAGGAGGCGGACATCGACCTGTCCAAACAGCCTTCCGGATATGCCAATATGATCGTTACTCCGGACAATCCAAAGATCATCTATTACATTCCTATCGATGAAGTGCAGACAAATACACTGTGTACACAAAACAAATAAAAGCATCATCATGACACCTAATAAGATCACACTCTATAAACGAACCACAGGTTCGTTGCCCGAAGGGCAGACATTAGACATATGGCCCAATTGGGCTAAATTTTCCAAAGTCCAATTGGGCGCAATCCTATTGATCTGCTGCGGACTTTGCTCCTGCAAGAAAAATACGGTAGCGCCTCCTCCGGATGTCATTTACACGGTGAACCTGGACGGCTATACTGTCACCTTTACCAACCAGACCGCAGGCGCCAGCTCTTACAAATGGGACTTCGGCGATGGGACTTCTTCCACGGACATGAGCCCGGTACATGCCTATCCCGGTAAAGGAAAATATGTTCCCACACTGTACATCACCACGGCCAGCGGGGCTACGGCCGAAGGGTCTACGGTCATCAATATCGCCAAAGCTTCGTCGGTTCGGCTGGATGACAATACCTTGTCGGATTGGGATACGGTGGCTTACAATACATTTCTTCCGGGACCAGGTGGTGGCATCTTCCAGAAGGCGAAGTTCGACTACAACAGCGACAATGTCTTTTTCTATTTTGAGATGACTTCCACCGTGGCTAACGGCGATATTTTCGACTTTTACCTGGATGCGGATAATAACGCCGCCACGGGTCTGCTTACAGGGTCCTATCCCGGTGGTGGATATGACATACTGTTGGAAGGCGCCATGTTGCAGAACTGGCTGGATCCCTTTTATTTTTCCGGCGCCACCCAGAATTCCTGGTCCTGGAGCAGCGCCACCATATCTGATTTTTACAAGATAGGCACGGTAGTACAAAGTGGCAGCACCCTGAAATTCGAGGGGGCCTTTTCCCGGTCCAAACTGAGAGGTCTCACGGGTAAAGGGCTCCGTCTGGCTGTAACGGCTACCAAGAGTGACTGGAGCGTCACGAAGGGGTCGATGCCCGACGCAGGCAAGGCGCCGATGTTCATTGACATGACCGAATAAAAAACTACCCACATGAAAATATCATTGATAACACTGTTGCTGGCAGGAGGCTGCTTTGGTGCGGCCCTCTCCTGCGACAAATTGGAAAAACCCCTGCTTTATACACCGGCTCCGGCCGACACAGTACGCTATATTGCCAGCGACTCGGACTTCGCCAATCCTGAAAGAGGATTTTATCGTGCAACGGAAGTACATGTCAGCAACTATACACCCTTGGACCTTGCAAAGCTCCAGTCCTGGCGCACCTTGCAACAGGCGGACGGCGGGGGTATCTATAAGCTGTACAGTACACTGGTATTCCGGAGCATCGTCCTGGATGGGTTTACCAACAGCGCCTTGTCTGACGACGTGCTCAATAAGATCAAGACGGATCTCTCTACGGCGCGTCAGGCCGGCGTCAAGCTGATCGTTCGATTCAGCTATACCACCACCTCGCATGGAGGCAGCTGCCCGGAAGGTGGCATCTGTCCTCCCTATGGAGATGCGCCCAAAAATATCGTCCTGCAACATATTGCACAGCTGAAACCTTTATTGCAGGACAATGCGGATGTGATCGCCTGTGTACAAGAGGGATTTATCGGCATCTGGGGTGAGAATTATTATTCGGATTATTTCGGTGACCCCTCTTCCAATGGACAGGGCAAGCTGTTGGATAATAACTGGCAGGACCGTATCGATGTCCTAAAGGCCGTGCTGGCTGCCGTGCCGGCCAGCCGTATGGTGCAGGTGCGGGAGCCGCAGATAAAACAACGCTATGTATATGGGATAAATGCACCCGTCACTTCGGCCGCTCTGACAGAAGCGGAGGCCTTTTCCGGCGAGGACAAGGCCCGTATAGGGATGCACAACGACTGTTTTTTATCAGGGGTAGGCGATTATGGTACGTATGACGATTACGGCAATTCATCCACTCCACGTCAGTCGGCCATCGGCGTGCTGGAGGCGTATGCACAGACAGATAATAAATTTACAGCCGTAGGCGGCGAGACCTGTGACGACACCTACAGCCCTCAAAATGACTGCGAGACGGCGGGGATGGCGCAGACGACCATGCGTGGCCTTCATTACAGCTTCCTCAACTGCGCATATAACAACGACGTGAACAATGACTGGGTGAATGGGGGTTGTATGGAGAATATCAAGCGTGATCTTGGCTACCGGTTTGTACTGACTTCCGGCATTTTCCCCGGACAACCCATACAAGCAGGTATGCAATTCAAACTCACGTTGCGGCTGCGGAATGACGGGTATGCGTCGCCTTATAATCAGCGGCCGGCACGACTTATCCTTCGCGCGCAGAAAGGGGGTAAGGAATATGCTTTCGACCTGGCGACGGATGTGCGGAGGTGGTATAGCGGGGCGCTGATCGTGAACGAGATCATCAGCACGGATGCGGCCATGTCCAAAGGGGTTTATGACTTACTATTATCCCTGCCGGATGCGGCAGCAACTCTGGCAGGCCGACCGGAATATGCCATTCGCCTGGCCAATACGGGAGTGTGGGAGGAGTCCACAGGGTATAATAAACTGGGAGCGACGGTGACGATCAATTGACAGGCCATTTAGAATCTGTTTACAATTGGGGGCCTATATTTGCAGATATGCGTAAATCATTACTCTTTCTGCTGGTCTTTTCACCGGCCTTGTCATTTGCCCAAAACACTCCTGACGAAAACCTGGTACAATATGTTCGTCCCATTATCGGAACACAACGGATGGGGCATGTCTATCCCGGCGCCACCGTGCCTTTTGGCATGGTGCAGCTGAGCCCGGACACGGACACGATACCTTATGAGCAAAATGGGAAATATAACCCGGATGTCTATAAGTATTGTGCAGGCTATCAATATGACGACAAGACCATCGTGGGCTTCAGCCATACGCATTTCAGCGGTACGGGGCATTCGGACCTGGGTGATTTCCTCATCATGCCTACGGTGGGCGAGCTGCGGATGAACCCGGGTGTTGCCAGTCAGCCGGGAAGTGGTTTTCGGAGCGCCTTCTCCCATTCCACAGAGGTGGCGGAAGCCGACTATTATAAAGTGAAGCTGGAAGACTATAATATACTGGCGGAGCTTACCACCACCTCGCGTGTAGGCATGCATCAATACACATTCCCGTCTTCAGATAACGCGCACATTATCCTGGATATGGTCAGCGGTATTTATAACTACGAGGACAAGAATATCTGGACCTTCGTTCACGTGGTGAATGATACCCTGGTTACGGGCTGGCGGCAGACCAATGGATGGGGCAGGACCCGGACAGAATACTTCGCTCTTAGCTTTTCCCGCCCCTTTATTGAATACGGCAGCCGGAACTATAGTAAGAAACAGGTGTATCGGGGCTTCTGGGGTAAGTTCGATCAGAATCACAATTTCCCCGACATCGCAGGCAAGCAGATCCGCATGTATTTTAATTTCCGTACCCACGAAGGAGACAAGATCAAACTAAAGATGGCCCTGTCCTCCGTCAGCACCGATGGCGCCCTGTTGAATCTACGTACGGAAACACCCGGCTGGGATTTCGAACAGGTGAAGAAGCAAGGACAGGACTGGTGGAACAGGGAGTTGAGCAAGGCGCGGATCGACGCGGGAAGGGACGAGAAAGAGAATTTCTATACTTCCCTCTATCATGCGTTCATCAACCCCACCGTCTATATGGATGTGGACGGAAGCTATCGGGGCCTGGATCAGGTGAACCACAAGGCGGAAGGTTTTTCCAATTATACCACTTTTTCCCTGTGGGACACACACCGCGCCCTGCACCCCTTGTTCAATATCTTAGAGCCCACCCGCAATGCGGATATGATCAGGAGCATGCTGGTGCATTATGACCAGAGTGTCGAGCACATGCTGCCTATCTGGTCGCATTATGCGAATGAGAACTGGTGTATGTCCGGCTATCACAGCGTGTCGGTGATCGCAGATGCTATCGTAAAGGGAAATGCCCCTTTCGATGCGAACAAGGCCCTGGATGCCTGTATCGCCACTTCCACACACCGTGATTTTATGGGACTTGGCGCCTATATCGATAAGGGATATGTCCCTGCGGAGATCAGCGGGACCTCCGTCTCCAATACCCTGGAATATGCCTATGATGACTGGAGCATCGCACAGGCCGCCAAAAAGCTGGGGAGGATGGATGTATATGCCGCTTATATGCGGCGCTCGCAGAACTATAAGAACGTATGGGACCCTTCCATTGGCTATATGCGTCCAAGGCTGGCGGATGGCAGTTTTAAAAAGGAGTTCGATGTGCTCAGTACAAATGACCAGGGTTTTATCGAAGGCAATGCCTGGAACTATAGCCTCTATGTCCCCCATGATCCGGCTGCGCTGATCGGAATGATGGGCGGCAAGCAGCAATTTGTCCGTCATCTGGATTCGCTGTTCACCATGGAATTGCCGGACAAGTTCTTTGCAGAGACCGAGGACATCACCCGGGACGGTATCATCGGCAATTATGTCCATGGCAATGAACCTTCTCATCATGTGGCCTATCTGTATGACTGGACCGATCAGCCCTGGAAGACGCAGGAGAGGATCAGGATGATCTTGACGAAACAGTATCGCAATACGCCGGATGGATTAGGGGGCAATGACGACTGTGGCCAGATGAGCGCCTGGTATATCTTCAGCACGTTGGGATTTTATCCCGTGGCGCCTGGTTCGGATCAATATGCTTTAGGTAGTCCGGCCATCAATGGGGCGGTATTGCATTTGGAGAATGGGAAGGAATTTGTCATTGAAGCCCATGGGCAGGGCGAAAAGGCCGTATATGTAAAGAAGGTGCTGCTCAACGGCCAGCCACTGACACGCCGCTATATTACCCATGAAGAGATCATGGCAGGGGGAAAATTGGTGTTTTATATGAGTGAAAAGCATTAGATTAGGTCGGAACGGGGTTTTGGGGCTTGCAAACATCGTTATTTTTTCATATATTTCTAGTAACGAATTTGCATTTGCTCATCAAAATTCAGTCATATGAAACCCGTAGCTGGGACGCAGTCGCCCAAGGGTGGGAGCGTCCAAAAAACCGCAGTGACGATCGTTTTGGCAATTGCCTTTCTTAGCCTGGTCATGTTCCTATCGTACGTCTTTATAACCGCCACTATGAAGTAAGTTAGTCGGATCCCCGCAAAGCGGGGATCTTTATTTTCGGCCTACGGATGGCCGGTTTTATTTAAATGTCAGACTGAGCGACACCACGTCCGATGCCAGGTCAGTAGTTTGCGTGTAATGACCATAACGTATCTCCAGGATCTTAAGCGTACTGTGTAAGATACCGGCGGGGGGCGCCACACGCAGATTCGCTCCAAAATAGTGACTGGTAAATGAAGAAAGGGCGTAATTGCTGGTGTAGTAAATATCTGTCTTTTGATGCAGGCTGTATGCGGCAAAATAGTCGGTAGCCGTCTGGATATAGTAGCGATAAAATGGGGCCACGGAGAAGAAGGAAGATATCTTCACCGGAGTTTCGATGCTGGCTGTATGCGAATGGATGCCCCAGTCATCCTGGTAATAGCGGTAATAAGCCCTTATTATGAAATTGTCCCCCAGAAAATAATTGACCCGCAAGCCCAAAGGCAGCTTGAAACGGGTGGATGGCAGATGTTCCACCGTGTCAGTAGCATCCGTGAAATATACGCGATGGAAGGGAAGTCCCAGATAGCCATGCTGGTAGACAAGATCCGCCAGCAGACTTACCTGCAGACGGGTGTCGATGATCTGTGTAAAAGAAAAGGACGAGGTATAGGTTTGTCTGGGGCTGGAAGGTATTTTCACACTCTCCTCATTGGTGTAAGTGCTGCCGGAACTGAGGGTTACGGTCCTCCCGCTGGCTGTGGTATAGGTTATTGATCCCCCCGTATTGTTGGAAATGGTATCGACCGTGTTGAACTCTGATGGCCGGATCATTTTTACTTCATCGAAATATGCGCTGAGCTTTATACCGAACTCGCCATTTTTTCTGGTTTTGAAGGTAGTTCCTGTGTTGAGGCCCAGGGAATGGTAGTTGTATTCCCTGGAATAATAAGCTCCCAGGCTAAAAGAGCGGCCTTTTTGTTCATTGTCCACTGTCCAGTCCAAAGAAGGATAAATGCGTGTGCCCCCCGTGCGGCTGGCGCCCGTCTTGGAGATATATGCCTGCGAGGCGGCTGTGTGATGGTCCAATCCCAGTCCGGCTGTGAGCGTATGCTTGCGCAGCCGCGCATCCAGTCTGACGAATTTAAGTTCCAGGCCATTGGCCAGATCGGTGACCTTCTCCGACCCGATGCCTCCCCGGATGGCTGAGTGATCTCCTGTCTGATTATAATAGCTTGAGACGAGATTAACCTCGTCGAGCTTTAGGCGTCTGGCCTTATAGGCGGAGGTGTCCCGGGTATGCTGAGCAAATGCGTGGAGAAGGAGGCAGTACAGGCCGACTACCGTAAGACAGATTTTCCTCATATTAAACAGTACGCAATATTTGCCGATTGGTTGCGGGATTACAAAAATATTTAAAAATTGCGCAAACGATTGTGTGCATTTCGCAAACGGTTGCGTTGTCAAATCCTTTACCCGTAAGGGTTTCCTCATTTTGCAGACCGGCAGAATGTTCCTACTTTTTATACAGAAATCAAATGCCTGCCCACCGGGGCGAATTATTAAACCTGTAATAAGAAGTCTTATGAACAAGCAAGCTTTACTCCTGTCATTGTCCCTGCTGCTCCTCTTTTGTCAGGGATCCTTTGCACAAAGAAAATTTTATGTTGACATCAGCAAATCCACGAACGGGGACGGGTCTATCGGCAATCCCTGGAACAACCTGCTATCCGGCATCTATGGAACCCCACAGGCCGATACTTCGGACGTGATCCTGTATTTCCGGCAGGGCACTTACCACATTACCAGCGATTCGGTCATTTACCTGGACGCCAGTAAAAGTGGTCTCAACGGTCACTATTTCACCTTACAATCCTATCCCGGTGAGACGGCAACATTCGATGCGTCACGGCTGACCACCAATTGGTCATACATTGCCAGCATATCCGGGAGTAATATCCGGCTGCAGGGTCTTACATTCGCCAACCTCGACACTATCTCGGCTTATGGGGTCTATATCTCCGGCACGGGCAGCAACATCGAGCTCCGCAACTGTACATTTACCAACATGCTATGGTATTTGGATACAGCCGAGGCAAAATTTCCCACCTCTTCCGACAAAAGTATCTGGCCTGTGTATGTCAGCGGAAGCAGCAGCCTGCCTGCCAATGTGCTCATCGATACCTGCCATTTTATAAACATAGCGCCAGGCAATGGGGCCCTGGTGGGATTGAACGGTACGCCGGGAACCGTGACCCAGACGGCCAATACCACTTCCGGCATTATTTACAAGGCAGCACGCTACCAGTTCTACGTGAGCCCATCGGGCAGCGATACGACGGGGACAGGCTCGAAAGCCAAGCCCTGGAGGACCATCAATTATGCCGTGAATGGCGCCGGCTACGACTGGAGCACCGGATCACCCGTATTGATCGACTCCAACCTTACCATCTATCTCCGTGGAGGCACTTATAACATCGCCAACACCGTTTACATCGGTCATAACAGAGGACAGAATGGGAAATGGACAACCATCACCAACTATCCTTCGGAATGGGTGTCGGTGAGTGGGGGAAGCCTGACACAGAAATATGCCTCCATATTTGTTATCGACAGCGCCAGCTATATTAATATAAATGGATTGGATATTACCAACCTGACAAACGACTCGACACTGACTACCGTAGTGGGCGGGGTCACTTTAAAGGATGTTCGTTACGGCATTGTCGTCGAAGGCGCCGCCTCACATATCCAGATCGTGAACAACGATCTTCACAATATGAAATGGACCCGGGATACGACAAAAGCCAAGAACCCTCAGCCCAATGATGTATTGAGCGCCATTACCGTATTGGGTAATACGAATACGGCCATTACCAATTTGCTCATCGATAACAATACGATACACGACATCGTATCAGGATATGCGGAAGGGTTGGCCATCAATGGGAATGTAGATACGTTCACCATTTCCGCCAACGAGATCTATGATATAGCCAATATCGGCATCGTCGCGGCGGGTAACTATAAATGGGTCCTGCAGAGTTATCCCAGCCTGCTGAAAGCCAACAACCAGTCCCGCAACGGCCTGATCAAGGACAATTCCGTGTACCGTTGTATCTCACCCGTAGCTACCTCAGCGGGTATCTACCTGGATGGGTCTCTGAATGTCACGGTAAAGGGAAATGAAAGTTATAACAATGGCACCGGCATATCCGTCGGTAATGAACAGGATTCCAGCACCAGCGGCGGTCATACCATTATCAGCAACAATATATGGTCCAACCTGGGGCCGGGCATGTACCTGGGCAGCAATAATTCAACCTCTACCTGCAGTAACGTTGTCGTTAAATACAATACCGACTCCATTAACTATACGATCAATCCAACCCTGTATCAGCGGGCCAATGGCAAGTATGGTACGCTTGACACCAACAGCAGATGGGTCGAGATCGTTATGAACCGAATACAAAATCTGACCTTCGACGAGAATGATGTATATTCCCTGTCAAACAATGTCTTAGCTTTTGCCTATTCGCAATCCAATCTCAACTTCACCTATAACGACTACTATACAAAAGACAATAACCCCTGTAAGGCCTATTTCGCTCGGGATACCGTGGGCAACGGCATTACGAATAAAGTGGATACTACTTTTAACCAGTATGCAAAGGAGACGGGGCTGGACACGACATCATACCTGGGTGGGGTAGCTTATAACCGTCATGGCTGCGGAACCAGCGGGGCAAGTTCAAGGGCGGCGGTCCTGACCAGCAGCGCGGCATCGATGGATGTTGCAGACAGGAACATCCGGGTATTTCCGGATCCTGTAGTGAGCAAGCTGTCTGTCTATGTTACACAGGAGGCGACAGGCAAGGTCAGATTGGAGCTCTGGGATCTTAGCGGGAAGCCTGTGCTCAGGAAGGATGCTGTTGCCGGTCCGGGGACGACGGAATTAGGATGGGACGATGTCAAACAGTCGAACATTGCATCGGGAGTATATATCCTCCGGGTGACTGGAGCTACTATCAACTATACACGTAAGATCGTCGTGCTGTAAGGAAAGATGATCCGATCAAGCCGGCCGGTGAATGACCAGTTGTGGTTGCAGGAGTTCATGGACTGCCACATCATCGTTCCGGCCGGTTTCTTTTTCCAGTAGCTGTAACAGCAGCCGGGTGGCTTTCTCTCCCTGGAGATAAGGAAATTGTTCTACGGATGCAATGGGCGCATTATCCATATAGTCACAGATGGGCTCATTCGCAAAGCTGACGATGCTGACATTCCCTATGCCGCCGGATTTTGATCTCTTGGCATATTGGAGGCAGTCCAGGGCAACATAATCGTTAAAGGTAATGATGGCATCCGGTGTATGTTTGAGATCCAAAAGCTGCTGCATAGCTTTACCGGAACCTTCTTTGGAGAGGTCGGAGGAAACCACCAGGGAGGGATCGTATTTCCGTCGTTTGTGCCAGAGCGCTTGTCTAAAAGCTTCCAGTCTTTCCTGGCTGGCGGGAAGATGTTCGGGGCCGTTGATCAAAGCTATGCGCCGGTGCTTTTTCTTTAGCAGGAAATCGACGGCCTGCTGCATGCCGGCTCCCAGGCTGCTGGCGATATAATGGATATCCGGCATCTTTGGTATCCTGTCCAGGAACACGACGGGTATCTTATGTCGCTGTAACAGCTCAAAATGTCCGTAGTCGGTAGTATTCTTCGCTATGGATATCAGCACGCCGTCCACCCGGTGGGATCGCATAGCGGCGACCAGCTGTTTTTCTCTTTCCTGGTCGTCCCGCGACTGGCAGAGCAGCACGGTATAATTGTTTTTATAAGCCACATCTTCGATCCCATTCACCATCGCGGCAAAGAAGTCCTGTGAAAGATTAGGCAGAATAACCCCGATCATAAAGGTCTTTTTCTGCTTGAAGAAAATAGCTGTCTGGTTGGGTTCGTAGTTCAGCTCGCTTGCCAGTTTTTTAACCCGCATCTTTGTCCGAAGGCCGATGCTGTAATGATCATGCAGTGCCCTGGATACCGTAGAGACCGAGATATTCAGTCTCCGTGCTATCTCTTTCAGCGTAGGTGTATTTTCAGGCATAACGAAGGATGCTTTCAATAAAGATAGCAAAAAAGCAAGGTAGGAGGATAGCGCACAACCGGTTGTGCAATTTTTATTTGCGCAATCGATTGATAAAACTATGAGAGACGAGGGCCCGTAGCTTTGACAACATGAGAATATCATTTCAGGATCAGACAGGTATCATTACAGGCGCGGCCAGCGGGCTGGGGCGCGCCATCGCCATCAAACTATCGGAAAGAGGTGTGAAGCTGGCGCTCTTTGACAAGGACGAGGGTGGGCTGGCGTCTACTGCGGCCGCATTGTCCGGCGAATACCTGGTCATCCCGGTGGATATTTCGGAGGAGGAACAAGTGCGATCCGCTGTGTCGCTCGTAGCTGCACAATGGGGAAGGATCGACCTGCTGGTGAATAGCGCGGGTATCACGGGCAGAACGAACATAAAAAGCCATGAAGTGGATACCGAGAATCTGCTGACCGTATGGCGGGTAAATTTTATGGGGTCTTATTATACATCAAAATATGTGCTGCCTGTGATGCTGCAACGTAATTATGGACGTATCCTGCATATCGCCTCTATTGCCGGAAAGGAAGGCAATGCCGGCATGCTGGCCTATTCATCCAGCAAGGCGGCGGTCATCGGCATGGCCAAGGTGCAGGGAAAGGAATATGCTACTACCGGCATTACGGTGAATGCATTGGCGCCTGCTGTCATCCGCACGGCCCTGGTAGATGCGATGCCGGAGGAGCAGGTGAGTTACATGACGGATAAGATACCCATGCAGCGTTGCGGTACATTGGACGAGGCGGCAGATCATGCGGTATTTATCGTCAGCCCGCAGACCAGCTTTACTACGGGGTTTACCTTTGATCTTTCGGGGGGAAGAGCTACTTACTAATCAGGAACCGCTGGAAGCGGTTCCTCCAAGGACAGACAAATACAAAATTATGAAGGGATCAACAACAACAGCCGACAGCATGCCCGTGGGGGTGGTAGGACTTGGATTGATGGGTTGCAGCATAACTACCTGTCTGCTGATGGCAGGACACCCGGTGGTAGCGCTGGCGCCTGTGTCCCAGGATCTGGAACATGCACAGCGAAGGATAAGCGAGCATTGGCGGCGCTCGGTGGAAGAAGGGCTGATCCACGCGTCTGCTGAAGACTGGAGACAACGGCTGACGATCACCGAGGATTATGAAGCGCTTCGGGATTGCCGGATCGTCATCGAATGCACGCTGGAGAACCTCGCCATCAAGCAATCCGTATACCAGAAGATAGAAGCCGTCATCGGGGAGGAGGCGATCCTCACGTCCAATACTTCAGCCATCCCTATCAGCATTCTCCAGGCCCATGTGAGGCATCCCGAGCGGTTTTTTGGACTGCACTGGGCTGAGCCTTCGCATACAACCCGATTCCTGGAGATCATTTGTGGTGACCAAAGCAGCGTGTCATTGGGTGAATACCTGTATGAAGTGGCGCAGGGCTGGGGCAAGGAGCCGACGCTGGTACGGAAGGACATCCGTGGATTTATTACCAACAGGCTGATGTATGCCATGTACCGGGAGGCCTTCTTTCTCGTAGAGAATGGATATGCCACCGTAGAAGATGTGGATAGGGCCTGTCGGAACAACGCGGGCTACTGGATGACGCTGGTGGGAGTATTCCGGTGGATGGACCTTACCGGGGTTGCAGCTTACCATACAGTAATGAAGGATCTTTTCCCCACCCTGAGCAACAGCACGGAGTTGCCCGGGCTCATCGACGAAATTGTAAAATCCGGTGGGAGGGGTGTGGCCAATGGGAAAGGGTTTTATAATTACACTGAGGAGGAAGCCCGCCAATGGGAGGAGACCTTTACCCGGTTCAGCTATGAGATCAGGAGGCTGGCCTTGAAGTATCCCGCGGATGTAGTACAAAAAGAAATAGAAAAAAAACAATGTTCATCGTAGACGCACATGTAGACCTCTCCATGAACGCACTGGAATGGAACAGGGATCTTCGCATGCCCATCGAAGTTATCAGGGACAGGGAAAAAGGGCTCACCGACAAGCTGGATAGAGGGAAGGGGATGGTTTCGCTTCCCGAACTGCGGAAGGGGGAGGTCGGATTGGTGGTAGCTACGCAGATCGCAAGATTTGTGGCGCCGGGCGGATCATTACCTGGTTGGCATTCTCCCCAACAGGCCTGGGCGCAAACGCAAGGTCAGCTGGCCTGGTATAAGGTCATGGAGGAGATGGGAGAGATGACGATGATCGGCAACAGGAAAGATCTGGAAAGACATCTCGATCTCTGGATGAAGGAGGATACTTCCCATTCCAATAAGCCCATCGGCTATATCTTAAGTCTGGAAGGAGCCGATAGCCTGGTGGACCTGTCCTATGTGGAAAGGGCTTACGGGTATGGATTGAGGGCCATTGGTCCCGCGCATTACGGGCCGGGCAGATATGCGCCGGGAACAGGTATGACAGGGCCGTTCACTTTGCAAGGGCTGGAACTTCTGAAGGAAATGCAGCGGATGAATATGATCCTCGATATTACGCATCTTACGGATGAAGCGTTCTGGCAGGCGATAGATATCTACCAGGGGCCGATATGGGCCAGTCATCACAATTGCAGGGCGCTGGTGTCTCATCAACGACAATTGACGGATGATCAGATAAAAGCCCTTATCGACAGGGGCGCTGTCATCGGTGGTGTGCTCGACGCCTGGATGCTATGCGAGGGCTGGGTGAGAGGAACCTCGGACCCTTTGATTGCCGGAGTGAACCTGGGAAGGCTGGTCGATCATTATGATCATATTTGTCAACTGGCGGGAAATAGTCGGCATATAGCCATTGGGAGCGACCTGGATGGCATGTTCGGGAAAGAACAGTCGCCTTATGATATGAATACGATCGCGGACCTGGGCGTGTTGGAAGGTATCTTACGGCAACGTGGATACAAACCGGACGATATTATGAATGTCATGCACGGTAATTGGCTCCGTTACCTAAAGGAGATATGGTATTGAGGGGATCAGGGAGTTGCCGCGGTGGGGCTGGTATGGAGGAGATCAGGGATTTGACGCGGTGGGACTGGTATTGAAGTGTCCATTGGTGACGGCAGTACTGTCAGGGAGCATGCCTGTCAGCTTTTGATCATTGGGGCGACTTACCTGGCTGGTCTTTTTTACCACTCCGGGTACAAAGAAAAGCACGAGGGACGTGATCCCAAAGCCAAACAAAAATGCTATCGCCTGTGATTTCATTGCTTTCATACGAAATTGGATTTAAATTCTAATTCTCTTATGCCACAAACGGATTTAATGGTTTTTTAGTATCCTGTCGTCCTTTTGCGAACGTCTTATTTACGTGGCAGGTATTTTTTCTGCTGGTGAAGGCGAACATATATTGAATCATCCCCATATTTACCATACAGATAAAGCGTGTCCTTATTCAGCCTATACTCCTGCTGAAGTAGTCTATCCGTAACACAGGGTATGCCCAGCATCCGTTTGCCTGTTCCCCCTGGTTTGGGTATCTCCACCTTTCGTACCGCCTGGGGACGGAACTTGCCTTCCAGTATACTCCCCTTCCATCCCATCCAGTGGCTTTCCAGCCATTCCCGAAGCTCCCCGGTTCCCATACCGTCGATGCCTCCGGCTCCTTTGTTGCTTATTACCTGCTGCAAGGCTTTTTGGATGTTCCGGTAGTCGAGTATTTCTTCCAGCATACTAAAAAAAATTACATCGGCATCGTCCTTATTGGTCGCATCGCTCCGCTCAACTCCTCCCGCATGGCTTCCGGCTTCTGGCCTCTGCTCAATCCGGGGGTTCTCTAACGTGGTTCGGTTGTTTAGCGCTTCGCTATAGACTTCCTAATCGCTTTGCCATTCTAACATTCGGTCCTTCGGCGTGTCTGTGAGGCCTCCATCTTTACCCTTTGCTTCAGGAGATGGCTCGTTCCCTGCCTACTATGACCTCGGCTGACTTCTGCTCCAGGCGATGACTCGCCCGCAGATCTCTCAGGGTAAGCATGTCCGCTTTCCGTTCATGTGGCCTCCGCATCTACGTATCCGTTTTCCGCACAGTATCGGGCTTTTGCTCTTTTTGCAGCATCACCCCCACGGTCACGCCTCCTATGCAGTTCCTATTCGTAGGCCCAAACGTTTGCCGCCTGCTTCCTTCAGATTCCACCTCGCGGTGGACACCCTTGCTCTTGGCTAAGGCTCCCTACTGTGAAGCGCCTTCGGGACTTCCACCCTATAGCTGACATGCATGCCTGACACACAAAAAGCCGGGTCAAAACGATTGACCCGGCAAATCTCGGCCGTATTTAGATGCTAATACACCGTATAGCTGGTATTAAAGTGACCGTTGGTAACTGTCATGCTATCCATACTGTTGTGGGTATTATAGAAAATACCGTTGAAAGTCCCCGTGATCTTTTTGCCGGCGGTATCCCAGGAAGTAACAGTCAGTGTGCCATGGCCTCCGAAAAGGCTTCCGCTGGTATAAATAGTACCATCATGTTTTCCATACCATACTTCTGAGTTACTAAGAGGATCAGGCTGATTGATCTTTATGCTGGAAAGTATGCCTACATATATGACGGATGTATCTCCTCCGGATTTAACTTGGAAGCCATTTAACTGGAGTGTGTTCTGATTAAATTGCCCCAATAGATAAGTGGATTGAAATGCCTGCGTGCCTAAAGTGGCAGAAATGCCAGTGTAGTTATTGTTATTGCTGTCATTACTTTTTTTACAACTAGCGGCGAAGAGGATAGCAAAGGCCAAAGCCAGTGTAAGGCCAGCTAACGGTTTGTTCTTTTTCATAAAATTTTTAAAAAGATTACTCTTATTGTTGACAGGAAGTATAACGGTGCGGAATTGCCCGTAGTGTAATACCTTTGGCTTATAAGAATCACATGTTGAATATTGGCAATATATCATTACCGGATTTCCCTCTTCTGCTGGCGCCCATGGAGGATGTGAGTGATCCTCCATTCCGGAGCGTTTGCAAACGGCATGGAGCGGACCTGCTTTACACCGAGTTCATCTCCAGCGAAGGGTTGATCAAGGATGCTATCGCATGCCGGCGCAAGTTGGATATCTTCGAAGAGGAACGCCCTGTGGGTATTCAGATCTTTGGCGGAGATGAGGAGAACATGGCCCTGGCTGCGCAGATAGTCGAGACGGTGGAGCCGGACCTGCTGGACATTAACTTCGGCTGTCCGGTGAAGGGCATCGTAGGCAGGGGCGCCGGCGCCGGTGTGTTAAAAGATATCGAAAGAATGGTGAGGTTAACAGCATCCTGCGTAAAGGCTACCCGTCTGCCTGTCACCGTAAAAACCCGGCTTGGATGGGATGAGGGATCCCGGAACATCGAGGAGGTGGCCATGCGGCTACAGGATGTAGGCATCGCCGCCTTGACTATCCATGGCAGGACCCGGAATCAATTGTACAAGGGGCAGGCAGACTGGACCCTCATCGGAAAGGTGAAAAATAATCCTCATATAAAGATCCCCGTCTTTGGGAATGGAGATATCGACAGTCCCCAAAAGGCGCTGGAATACCAGAACAGATATGGAGTAGACGGTGTCATGGTAGGACGTGCGGCCATCGGCTATCCCTGGATATTCCGGGAGATCCGGCATTTTCAGCAGACGGGAGAACTGCATGCGCCGCCAACATTGGTGGAAAGGCTTGCTGTCTGTAAGCAGCATCTGCGCAAGGCGATGGAATGGCACGGGGATATTGGACTGCGGGAGATGCGGGGACGGTATGCCCAATACCTGAAAGGGCTGCCTGACCTGACAGGGCATCGTAAGAAACTGGTGGTCCTCTCCACTTTCGAGGAGGTGGAAGCTGCATTGGACAATATCGGCAAGGCATATGAAGGACTGGAGATGGAGTGGGAGCCGATAAGATTGGTGAACTATCATGAGAATTGCGCGTTATAGGACCAACGGTCCCATCGGGTGACAGAGAGATCATGCATCTGGTTGAAATCGTATATATTTAGCACATGAGAAAATATCTAATAGCCCCCCTGGCTTTCTTTTCCTTTTTTGTATATGGCCAATCCGGAAGTGAGCAAGTGAAAGTGACGGACATGCTGAAGATACAGTCCCTCAGCGGCGTTACGCTGAGCCGGGATGGTAAGCAGGCTGCCTTCACAGTAACGAAGATCGAGCCCGATGCCGAGTCGAAAGGGGATTATAAATATGTCAATCACATCTATGTTGTGGCTGCGGATGGATCGACGGCTCCGAAGGAACTGACGGTGAAGGAAGGGTCCTCTCAGCCCGCCTGGAGCCCGGATGGCAAACAGCTTGCCTTTGTCCGCCTGTCGGATGGCAAGCCACAGGTCTTTATCATGCCGATGGATGGAGGCGAGCCCGTGCAGTTCACCCATTATAAGTATGGCGCCGGTACGCCGAAGTGGTCTCCGGACGGAAAATATATTCTCTTTTCTTCCAACCTGCGCTTGCAGGACCTGATGAAGGATTCGATACTCAACCCCGGACATGCCGTGCCTGCCTGGCCTTATGAAGCGGCGGGATTCGACAGGAATGCGGATCTTGTTCCCAACCATGCCAAGGCCGATCCGGATGGGAGCGTAGATGAGATACGCGCTTATCTGGACAATGATGTAGCCGATAAAAAAGCAAAGGTGGTAGACCGTCTGAACTTCCAGGATGAGATGGTGGTCAACCCGGAGATGAGCTTTAATAACTTTTTCATCCAAGGCTTAGAAACGGGCTCGCAACCCATGGCCCTGACCAGTGGGTTCTATCGTATAGCGGATGTAGATTTCACACCCGATGGCCAGCATCTGGTCATCATGGGGAATATGGACTCTACACAGCATCCGGACAGGAGCCTGGAGAGCAGCATTTATCTGGCCGACAGGGATGGCGGTCATCTGAAGCTGCTGTTAGGGGAGAAAGGCAAGGTTTTTTCCAATGCCGTCGTTTCTCCTTCCGGCAAATGGCTGTCCTATCAATACAGCACAACCTCTTTTGTCACTGTTCCGCAATTAGCTATCCTTCCCGTGCAAGGCGGCGCTGCTGTCGAGCTTCCGTTTGACCGGGCGAAGGGTGGTTATACATGGAGCGCGGATGAAAAGTGGATTTATTTTACCGCACAGTCCAATGGAGGCGCTCCTTTATATCGGGTGAATATCGCTACACACAAGACAGAGCAGCTGTCTGGCTATAACAGTGGCACCGGAAGCTTCGACCTGCGTGGGAACAAATTAGTATTTGTGCGTACGGAAGTGAGCGATCCTTTCGACTTGTATACATCTGACGCGACCATGCAACAGGCGCGCAGGATCAGTGCTTTCAATTATGACTGGGTGCAGCGGAAAAAGCTGTCGATGCCGGAGAAACATCAGTTTACCAACGACAAAGGTTTGGCGGTTGAGTATTGGGTAATGAAGCCTGCAAATTATGAGCAGGGTAAGAAATATCCTTTGTTGCTGGATATCCACGGAGGTCCTTCCGCCATGTGGGGACCAGGGGAGACCAGCATGTGGCATGAGTTTCAATTTTTCTGCTCCAAGGGCTATGGTGTCGTCTATTGTAATCCCCGTGGCTCCGGCGGTTACGGACTGGAATTCCTGCGGGCCAATATAGAGGACTGGGGAGCCGGTCCAACCAGCGATGTGCTGACCGTGCTGGACAAGGCGGTGGCCGAGGGCTGGGCGGATACATCCAGGCTGTTAGTCAGCGGAGGCTCGTATGCCGGCTATCTTACGGCCTGGATCGTCGGACATGATCATCGTTTCAAGGCTGCCTGCGCCCAGCGGGGTGTATATGACCTGGCGACCTTTTTCGGAGAGGGTAATGCCTGGCGGCTGGTGCCGAACTATTTTGGCGGCTACCCCTGGGAGCCACGGACCAAGGCCATCCTGGAAAGAGAATCCCCCATCACCTATGTTGCCAACATCACTACTCCTCTTATCATCTTCCATGGGGAGAATGACCGCAGAACTGGTTTTGTACAGGGAGAGATGTTATACAGAAGCCTGAAGGTGCTGGGACGCCCTGTGGAATATGTCCGTCATCCGGGCGCTACGCATGAGATCACGCGTAGCGGAGACAACCGGCAGCGGATGGACCAGATGCTGCGGACTTATGAGTTCTTCGAACGATGGATAGGTAAATAAGCATAGTGCAGTGGAAATATTCGATATCTTTAGCACATGACACGAGCTTGCGACTGCATAACACCAATAAAAAGACATTAACTCGTTATGAAATCAAAGATACTTGCCATCTTTCTAACGGCGCTGACCGGCGCCGCCGCATTTGCACAGCCCAATACGGCTTCCATCTACACTACAGCGGACAAATCTCAGCTACGCCTTACACAGGGCGGAAAGCTCAGTTTTACCGACTCACATCAGCCTCTGGAGACAGAGCCCTTTATCCTGGTGGATCCCAATGCAAGCTTTCAGACCATTATAGGTATTGGCGGGGCATTGACAGATGCGTCGGCGGAGACGTTCGCCAAGATCCCCAAGGCGCAACAGGAAGAATTGCTGCGCGCTTATTATGACCCTAAGATCGGCATCGGCTATACACTAGCAAGGACCAATATTCAAAGCTGCGATTTTTCCAGCGGTAGCTACTCGTATGTAAAGGACAACGACAAGGATCTTACGAGCTTCAGTGTGGCGCATGACGAGCAATACCGGATCCCGCTGATCAAACAGGCAATCTCAGCCGCCGGGGGCAGTCTCCGGCTATTTGTCTCCCCCTGGAGTCCTCCCGGATGGATGAAGGACAATAACGATGTCCTGCACGGAGGCCACCTCAAGCAGCAGGAATATGGTCAAAGCTGGGCCAACTTCTTTGTAAAATTCATCAAAACATATGAGGCGAAGGGCATTCCCATCTGGGGTCTGTCGGTGCAGAATGAACCCATGGCCAAACAAACATGGGAGTCCTGTATATACACAGCAGAGGAAGAAAGGGACTTTATCAAGAATTATTTAGGGCCTGTATTGCAGTCGTCGGGGCTTGGTGACAAGAAACTGATAGCCTGGGATCATAACCGCGACCTCCTGTATCAGCGTGCCAGCACCATCCTGGAAGACCCTGCTGCCGCAAAATATGTATGGGGCATCGGCTTTCACTGGTATGAGACGTGGACCGGTGGTCCCATGCAATTCGAAAATATGAAGCTGGTGACAAGCGCTTTTCCAAACACCAACCTCCTGTTCACGGAAGGCTGCAAGGAGAAGTTCAGCTTTGAGGGCCTCAGCAACTGGGATCTGGGAGAGAAGTACGGTTATTCCATGGTGAACGATTTCAACAATGGATGTGTAGGCTGGACGGATTGGAATATACTTTTAGACGAAAAGGGCGGTCCCAACCATGTAGGGAATTTCTGTTTTGCGCCAGTGCATGCAGATACCCGTACCGGAAAATTGATCTATACCAATGCATATTATTATATCGGTCATTTCTCCAAATTCATCCATCCCGGTGCAAAGCGTATCGCGGCTTCTTCCAACAGGGCACAGCTGCAGACCTCGGCCTTTGTCAATACAGACGGGAGCATTGCCGTGGTAGTATTGAACACTACCGATGAGAAGCTCCCATACCGGGTGATCTTAAAAGGCAAGGAGGCTGCTACAGAGAGTCTGCCTCATTCTATTTCCACTATCATCATACAATAGACTATGCGGAACTTACTGTTAGGAATATGTTTAGGGGGCCTGGTGCATGCACAGGCGCAAATGAAAGTGAGTAGCTGGGTGACAGACCCAGCGCAGCAGGTGTTCTTTACCCGTCAAACAGGGAAGGCTGCCGGCGACAAAGGCAGCGTCACCATCAAAGTGGACCCGTCCAGGCCCTACCAGACCATCGATGGCTATGGATGGGCATTGACCGGCGGTAGTGCGCAGCATATCATACATATGAGCGCTCCTGCCAGGGCCGCACTATTAAAAGACCTTTTTTCCACGGAGGGCAATCACATCGGTGGAAGCTATCTGCGTATCAGCATCGGCGCCTCCGACCTGAATGATCATGTCTTTTCCTATGACGATCTGCCGGAAGGGCAAACGGATACTGCTTTGGCGCATTTCGATCTGGGGCCCGACAAGCAGGATGTCATTCCTGTGCTGAAAGAGGTGCTTGCCGTCTATCCTTCTCTCAAGATATTGGGCTCCCCCTGGAGCGCGCCAGCCTGGATGAAGGATAATCACGACACCCGTGGAGGAAGCCTGAAACGGGAATATTATGGAGTGTATGCCCGCTATTTTGTAAAATATATAAAGGCCATGGCAAAGCAGGGCATCCGGATCGATGCCATAACGATACAGAATGAGCCGCTGCATCCTGGTAATAATCCCAGCATGTATATGCCTGCAAAGGATGAGGCGGACTTCGTCAAGGGTTTCCTGGGTCCTGCCTTCAAGCGCGCTGGTATCAAGACAAAGATCATCGTCTATGATCACAATTGCGATAAGCCCGAATACCCAATCTCTATACTTGATGATCCGGAAGCTCGCCGTTTCGTAGATGGATCTGCTTTCCATTTGTATGGCGGTACGATCGATGCGCTGTCGAAGGTCCATGACGCATACCCAACGAAGAATCTCTACTTTACGGAGCAGTGGGTAGGCGGACCGGGGGATTTTGCAAAGGATATACCGGAACATATCGAGAAGCTCATCATCGGAGCCAGCCGTAACTGGAGCAGGAATGTCATCGAGTGGAATCTGGCTGCAGATCCTGACTATAAACCGCATACTGATAGGGGTGGTTGTGACAGATGTCTGGGCGCAGTGACCATCGACGGTGATAAGGTAACACATAACCCGGCCTATTATATCGTCGCGCATGCTGCCAAGTTCGTTCGGCCCGGATCGGCGCGCATAGGGTCCGATGCAACGGGTACGGATGCGGGATCGTTGCCGAATGTGGCTTTCCGGACGCCGGCTGGAAAGACAGTGCTTATCGTATTGAATACGGGAACTACAGCCCAGACATTTGCTATTAAAGGCGCTGGGGGGCAAAGCCTTCAGACATTGGGGGCCGGGGCTGTAGCAACCTATGTGTGGTGATCACTTTACGCCACCTGTATCATAGAACCTCCATTTGGTCTTAAAATCCTTTTCCAACGACTGTTTGGTGAGTATCGCACGTATCATCTCTACCGGCATGGCATTCAGGTGCAGAATGGCATCGTGGTATTGCTTATAGGTCATCTTGCCGCTGTCCACCAGCTCTTTTTTTAACGCATAGAATTGCCGTCCCCCCGTGAGATAGGCCAGCTGATACAGCGGAGGATAACGATCCACAAAGGACCTGCGTACTTCACCGGCAGCATTGGCCCTTTCATGTCCCACGCGGTCGACGAGGAAGTCGATACACTGCTGTGGCGTCCACTTGCCCAGATGGTAGTTGAGGGAGAAAATGATACGGGCGCAGCGATGCATATGCCAGAACAGCATGCCGATCCTGTCCTCGGGACCTTTGGGAAATTTCAGGTCCCAAAGCAGCAGTTCCCAATAGAGCGACCAGCCTTCCGTCCAGAATCCCGATCCAAAATCGCGATAAGTACGATAGCGGCTTTGCATATAGGCCTGGAGGTTGTGGCCTGCGATGAGCTCATGATGGACCGTGGCGCGGGAGAAATGTGGATTATTGCCCCGCATGCTCATCAGTCTGTCGTCCTCATCCATGGTATTGGTAGGGTAGGAGATGATGATCTGATCCCCTCCCAGGAAAAAAGGATTGACCAGTTGCCGTTCGGGGCTCATCATGCTCATGCCCCAGGTTTCCTCCGCCAGCGGTGGGATGGTGACGAGGTCATGTTTTTTTAGGAAGTCGATGGATTCATTGAACAATCCGAGGATCATCTCCGGCTGCTTGCCGGCAGGCACATAGGTATTCTTTACTTTTTCCAGGGCCGCCTTCCAGTCGTCGCCCAACCCCATTTCCCTGGAAGCCTTTAACATTTCCGCATCGCACCAGGCGAACTCCTTATTGGCGATGTCGATCAGCTCTTCGGGCGTATATGGTATCATTTCAAACTTCAGCTGGCGCGTCAGCTCATCCCGGCCTACGGGCTTGCCAACGATGCCGCTGTTGTCGGATGGCAAAAAGGCCTTGTTCTTGTCCTTGAATGCGTCGGCATAAGAGGCCAGCGCATCATCCAGCTCTTTATAAGGCTTGGGCATCCACCAGGTGAAGAGGGGATCATACCCGTTGTAGAAATTATAGACCGCGCCGATGGACCTTTTCAGGTCGGCAATGATTTGCCCGGCTTCATAGATATCGTCCATGCTCAGGGAGTTGTCGGCCTTCAGACGGGTTTTTAATTTCTTGATATCTTCCGCATCGTCGCCCCAGTGTTTGGCTGCTGCCTCCGCATCGATGGGATGACCCCGGCGGCGCAGCACTTCCAGCGCATAAATGGAGTCGGAGAAGGGGAACCAGCTTTTTACACGGGTATACTGTGCAGCCTCCCGGGCGGATGATTCGAGCTTATCATCCAAATTCCTTTTAAAGAGAATGTAGTCGACCTTACACTCCTGGGGAAGACTTTTAAAGTCCAGCTGTTCCAGTCTTTTCAGGTAGTCGTGATAGAGCGTCTCGAGACGTGTCCTTTTTTCGGGAGAGGCCCCTCCTTCCATGTCGCCGCCACCGCCACGACCTCCGTAACCAAAGCCAAAACCGCCATTGGCAGGCAGGGTATAGAATCGTACGATGGCCCTGTAATCCGCATTGTACTTGGTAATAAGATCAGGCATTTCCTGACAGGGGGCGTATTCGCCGGGGGATACCTGTGCAAAGGCCGGGATATGCATAAGACCGGTGCAGGTCAGGCAGAGTAGAAGCAGGAGCTTGGTTTTTGTTGTTATCCTCATGTGATTGTATTGTAGAACAATAAAACTACGACAGGGAAAAGTAGGAAACTTTTCATTTATTAACTCAAACCCCTCGGATTTTCTCCTCTGTGATGAGCGGGTGAATGCTCAATGGGGGAAATCTATCTGATAAATATTGGGCCAGCGTTTGCCGACAATATATATTTTATCCGATACGGGATCGTACGCAATACCATTGAGCACGTTCGCATAAGGATTTTTATTCATAGCATCGGCTACCAGGGAGCTCAGGTCCAGTTTGCCTACTACCACACCCGAGACGGGGTCGATCTTCAGGATATAATTCGTATACCAGACATTGGCATAAATATATCCCTTGATATATTCCAGCTCGTTGAGGCTGTCACGGGGTATGCCATTGATGGTCACCATTAGCTTCTTTACGGGTTTGAGAGTGGCCGGGTCAAGAAAAGTAAGCGTGGCGGAACTGTCGTCCATGATGAGATACTCGCCGTCGGTGGTGAGGCCCCAGCCTTCCGGGTTGTCAAAATGGAATTCGCCCGTCTGTTTAAAAGTGGCTGCATCGTAGATAAAGCCCTTTTGGTTCAGGTAGGTGAGCTGATACAGTTTGTCATGGAGGAATGCGATGCCTTCTCCGAAATACTTATTTCTGTCGAGCCGTATCTTCTGATCCATCCTGCCTGTTCGGGGGTCGATGATGCCTACCAGCGACTCGGCATCCGCATATTCATCCGGAGAGCCGGTGCTCTCGAATATCTTCCCGTCATGTACCAGGAATCCTTCTGTAAAAAGAGAGGTGTCGTGCGGGAAGGCGGTTTTTACGGACCAGTTGATAATGGGTATGGCGGGATGCGTCGGGGAACTGTCCTCCCGGGTATTGCCGCTTTCGGGGTTCTTACAGGCTACATAAAAAAACAAGGATAGCAGTGTTATGGCAAACGCAGCCCTTTGTTCAGTTCGTTGAGTTGTTGCCATATATGATGATCGAGCGGTTTGGGGGATACTTCAAAGAACACTGCCGTATGATCCGGTGTGCGAAGATATTTCCAGTGAACGACCACATTCAGGGTCATGGGGGTCTGGGTCAGATAGTCCAGCATATAAACGGTGCCGGAAAAGGTGGTTTTGTCCCCCGGATAGGCATTGATGATCCGGAAAGAAGTCTTGATGGGCACCAGCTTTTCTTTGGGTATCTTACGGGGGCCTGTATTTCTTTCAACCAGGCCGCTGTAATAGTCCTTAAGACAGGTCTGCAGTCTCTCGGCCGTGAGTTGGGGACGGCCTTCCAACCACCATAAAAAGGCATAAGCCCAATGCTCTTCACTGGCGCCGTCGGCCCATCCGTGGGCAAAGCGCAGGTCTTCCGTCCCTTTATAAGGTATCTGCGGAGCAAACTCGGGCGGGAGGACAAAGTGCTCTGTGGTCCAGCCCCGGGGAGTATCCAGCTTATACGATGGCGCCCAGACAGACCTGGTGCTGTCCTGTGCCAGTGTTGTCATGGGGATAAAGCCGCTTCCTATAGTGAGCAGCAGGATAAAAGAAAGGATCGGGCGCATAAGCTAGCTGGTTTTTGTTGTGACATCCGGAGCGAAAGATAATAAAAAAAGCCTATCTTAGTATCCTACACATGAGGCGTTCGGATCCCACCTAAAACAACGTCAACATGTTTAAAAATTATTTCAAGATTGCCTGGCGCAACTTTTGGAAACACAAGGTCTATTCCGCCATCAATATCATCGGACTTGCCACGGGCATGGCTGCCTGTATCGTTATCCTGCTCTTCGTCTTTTACGAAAAGAGCTTTGATAACTTTCATCACAAGAACATCTACCGGCTGAATGAGGTGCAGAAATTCCCTGGTATGGTAGCTTCCCAAAAAGTGGGTTTGTCGATGTTCCCCATGGGACCTACCCTCAGGGAAGAGTTCCCGGAGATAAAGAATTTTACGCGGATACACTGGCAGGATAAGTTTCAAATGACCTATGGCGATCAGCGGGTATATATGCCCCACGCCTTCTTCGTGGACAGCACTTTTCTTCAGTTGTTCGATTTCAAACTGATAAAAGGGGACAGGGCCACGGCACTGCAGAAACCCAACAGTGTGGTATTGACAGCTTCCGCTGCACGGAAGCTATTCGGGACGGAAGATCCCGTAGGGCGCAGGATAAATCATTTCGATGCTGATACGACCTTTTTTACGGTGACGGGAATACTGGCTGATGTGCCGGAGAACTCGCAGTTGCAGTTCGATGCCCTTATGTCTTTCAATACCATCTATAAGCCCGATTGGCTGACATGGTGGGGTGGCAACTGGCTGGATACTTATTTCGAGCTGGCACCGAATACGAATGTTGCAGCGCTGGAGAAAAAATTCCCCGATTATTTGAAGAAGCATCTCAACAACGACGGGTGGAAATTTTATGAACTTTTTCTGCTGCCTTTTAAAGATGTACATGCCAACGCTGCGGATATAGGGCTCGACTATCTCAACTATCAAAAGTTCGATAAGAACTATACCGATATATTCTCTGCCATAGCGCTTATTGTGCTGTTGATAGCCTGTATCAACTTTATGAACCTGTCGACGGCCCGAAGCGCGGAGCGGGCCAAGGAGGTGGGCATCCGGAAATCCATCGGAGCCTTGCGCTCGCAACTGGGGGCACAGTTCCTGGGTGAGACCGTACTGCTGTCATTGATCGCGCTGGTATTTGCAGCGGGGCTGGTAGGGTTGGCGCTGCCATATGTCGATGCGTTGAGCCAGCGGCGGCTGGGGTCCGTTCTGATAGATAACAGATGGCTGCTGGCGGCAGTGGTGCTGGGCACGATACTGGTAGGAATATTATCAGGGCTTTATCCCGCGGCTTATCTATCCTCATTTCAGCCCGTAAAGGTCCTGAAGGGACTTTCTCTAACAGGGAAGAACAAGGGAAGGCTCAGGAATATCCTTGTGGTGGGACAGTTTGCCTGTGCCATCTTTCTTATGATCGCCACGATCTTTGTATTCCGGCAACTGAACTATATGCAGGAGAGGGACCCGGGATTCAACCGCGATAGAGTATTGACCATCGAGCTCGACCGCATGACATCCCGTAAATTTGATCTTTTGAAAGAAGAGCTTTCGAACAACGCATATATAGCTACAGTCACGGGCGCCCAGGATCAATTGGGAAGTCATCTGGATCAATCGGGAATTGAATTCAAGGGCGAGGGGCCATTACGTCAACTGACATCGACCCGGCTGATCGTCGATCCCGATTACCTGACCCTTTACCAGATACCGCTGGCGGCAGGACGCAATTTCTCTCATGAGAAAGGCGCCAATGGGAGGGAGTATATCGTCAATGAGGCGCTGGCAAAAGAGCTGACAAAGGATCAACCGCACGCTGAGCTCTCTTCCGTGATCGGGAAACATTTTGGTTTCGACTCGGCAGGCATGATCGTGGGGATTGCAAGGGATTTCAATTTCAATTCACTGCATTACAAGATCGAGACCATGTTCCTTTTTAATCAAAAGGATTGGGGCTTTACTACCTTATCCGTCAAGATCAACGGAGGGAAAGACAAGGAAGCTCTCGCTTTTATCCAGTCCACATGGCATAAAATGTTCCCCGACCGGCCGCTGACCTATCAATTCCTGGACGATCATTTTACGGAAGTATACCGCGCGGATGCGCAAGTGTCGCGAATGGTAGGCATATTGGCCATGTTGGCCATCCTTATCTCCTGCCTCGGACTTTTTGGTCTTGCCAGCTATTCGGCGGAACGGAGGGTAAAGGAGATCGGTATACGCAAAGTGATGGGCGCTTCTGTACAGCATATTGTGGGATTGCTGTCCCGTCATTTTATAAAGCTCGTGCTCATCGCCAACCTGATAGCCTGGCCACTGGCTTGGTATGCATTGAACAGATGGCTGCGGGATTACGCCTATCGGGTGACGATCAGTTGGTGGGTGTTTGTACTGGCTGGAGTGATCGCCCTGCTGATCGCACTGGTGACGGTGAGCATGCTGGCCATGAAGGCAGCGGTGGCAAACCCCGTGACCAGCCTACGCTCGGAGTAGCTCTGGCAAGGATGTCACCGACTGGCTGAGCGCGGAGGGTATGTTTGCCTGTTCCATTATCAGCTTCCTTACAAGGCAGCCGGATAGGAGGGGGATCGAGTTACTGGAGGATGCGGTTCTGTGGGGATTGCATTGCGATGAACTGGAAAAGCTTTACAAGCATTATCATGATATCGAAAGGCTGGGCAGGCTGCTGGTCAGCTTTGGGCTGATACAGTTGCAACAACGATTTGACGATCTGCATTTTGCCACGGCAGCACAACGTTACAGGACATTGATAGATACTAATCCCAGTTTTATCCAAAGAGTTCCATTGGGGATGATCGCTTCCTATCTCGGTATCACGCAGGAAACACTCAGCCGGATAAGGGCGCAGCATTGATTCTTGTTTTTGATAATTGTCAAAGGTCATCCCGGCAGCGTGTCGGAGCTTTGTATTGTAAAAAAACAAAGTTATGAACACGTTATTATGGTCTTGTCAAGTAGCGCTGGCGCTGGCCTTTGGCTACTCAGGTCTTTGTAAATCCATCTATTCGGAAGCAACCCTGGTGGGGAAGAAAGGGCAGACGGGGGTGGCCGGCCTGCCACATTCCTATATCCGGATCATCGGTATTGCGGAGCTGTTGGGCATGATGGGGATCATCGTACCCTGGTTGACAGGTATCACCCCTGTATTGACCCCTATAACAGCCGTGTGTTTTGCCATTATCATGGTATTTGCCGCCCCGATACATTATAGGAGAAAAGAGCCGGGAAATGTGGCTACCAATTTTATATTATTGTCACTGGCTATATTTACAGCCTACGGAAGGTTCGCCATTTCGCGGTAGATTTGGGAAATACCCGTATACAGCTGGATGTCAGCCGACCCTGGCGCAAGGGAGCAGTAAAATATTAAAGCCGATGCAAAATAATCTTGAAAGCGTTGCACGTGTAAAGGATGGCCGTGGCCAGACCAATCCATAACGCCAGCCGGATGAGGAGCATTTCCTGTAATACAACTCCCACGATCAACAGCAGGAGAGCTGACAGGTGTGAAATAAGCTGGTAGCTCACCCATTGCTCGTTATATAGCTGTTTGGGCATGGGTATCTTTATTTTCCCGTTGAGGTTTTTATAGCGGCCATTCCATACGATGAAGGGTAGGGTCTTAAAGGTCATGCCCAACAGGATAGAAGTGATCCAGCCAAGAAAAAGGAATAGCCCATATACGAGCGCCCATTTTGGCCGGGCGTTGTAGTATACCAGGGGGATGAGCAAAAATGAAAGAAGCAGGAAGGGGAAGGACAGCAATACATGCTTCATAGGCCAGTCGATAGCTTTTCTCGCTCTGTTCTTAAAACAGTCTATCAGCCAGATCATCCAGGCAATGATACCCAAGGCGACCAATGCCGCATACAGCAGGAACCTGTACGACGGGCCGTTCGCCAATCCATCGATTATGAACAGGAGCAGCCCCGTGTTCTGCGCCCCAAAGGAAATATACAGCCAGCGGGTTTTGGAAGACTTACCCAGGAGGAACATAGGGACCAGTTTGGTGCTCACTCCAGTGATCAATAACAGGAACCATCCCGCCAGCCCCGCATGGGCATGGAGCTTTAGCAGGTCGAGGTGGTTACGGAAGATAAAAGGGTGTCCAAGATTGATCGCCAGCAGCAGACCTGCCGTTGTAGTCAGGAGCAGCCAGCAGGCTGAAGAAAGGATAAAAAGCCTTTGCGTAGAATATCGTTTACAGGCGCCCGTCGTGCAGAATGCATTGACGTTATAAAGTATGGCTGCGACGACTACCGATGCTCCGCCTGTGATCATTGTCCAACCTGGAGTGAACCACCAAAAGGACGGCGCCAGGAAAAGCACTCCTGTAGTGAGACATATAAAAGACGCACGAGCCAGACCGGGGCTGAAAAGATCCCGCCCGCATATGACGGGCAGTATTTGATACGAGGCGCCAAAGATGACCATGCTGCCCCAACCCAGCGCAGCGGTATGAACGAGGGCAAGCAGGTGCGGTGTAAAATAGTACCCACTCCAATCTGCGCCGGAGAGAAGCAGGAGGAAAGAAAGGGCCAGGTAAAAAAGGGCGCCCGCTCCAAAGAAGGGGAGCACAATACTGTTCGCGGGCGCCCGTCCGATGTCGATGTCTGCCATAGCGAGCTTAGAGTTGCAATGCCTTAGGGAAAAGAATGTTGTTTTCCAGGTGAATGTGTTGGAACAGATCATCCTCAAACTCTTTCATTTTCCCAAACAGGTAGGTATAGGAATTGCAGGCGTCGGCGGGCAAGACATAATCATGGGTAAGTTGCCGAAACTGTTTTAGCTCATCGCCCGCCTCTTGATGTTCCTGTTCCATCACCCTGACAGGAGCGCTGATGTCCATATATTCGTCGCCGTTGTATTTTTTCGAAGCCAGCTGCCGGATGAGGGGGAAGAGGATGTTCTCTTCCTTATTGATATGTGACAACAGATGGTGGAGAAAGCCCCGGATGCCTGTGGCCAGATGTATCAGCTCAGGATGTTGGGCCCCATGACGGTTGGCTACTTTCAAGGACAGATTCTCCAGCACTGCGGCGTTTTCTCTTATATAACGGTGATGAACGTTACAAATATAATCCGCCAGGAAGGCAAGGTCCCAGCTGGAGAAATCATGTTGCGGATGGGACGCCCCGACCGGAGGTGTTTTTTCCAGGGCTTCTCTTAGCTGGGCCTCTGTGATACCCGCCTGGCCGGCCGCCTCTTTCAGCGTCTTCCTGCCGCCACAGCAAAAGTCGATCCCCATTTTCCGGAACACATCGGCCTTCCGTATATCGCTGGCAGCGATCTCGCCGACGGTAGCGCTTTCGATATTTTCAATAGTTGACATAGTCGTTTAAATTTTATGATTGAGTGTATAGATACAGCCGTAAGCAACGAGCAGAAAGAATTTGAGCACTTCCGCCGAGGCGTAATAGATATGCAGGGATCTTCCCTGTGGTGTTTGCCCCTGCCGGATCAGGCTGGCCCTTTTGTCCAGGTGCGGGAGCCACCAAAAAGTCTGCAGAAGGAGGATCATTCCTATAAGCAGAGGTATGAACGGAATAGTATGTTGGGTGATGAACCAGGGAACCGTCCAAAGGGAGTAGAATATCCATTCTACCTTATTCAGCGCACGGAATACCAGCCGGCCGATGCCGAGACCCAGCGGAATAGTAATTCCTGGCGCTCTGAATTTCAACGGGGCTTCGATAAAGCTGATACCGGCTGTCATGCCTGCCCATAGCAATGGGATCAATAGTTGACTGAGATTGATCATTTGAAAAGATTGACGGATGATGTGGTGATGCCATAGTAGATGGCCCATGCCACGAAAAGTATTAACAGAATGAATATCCAGTAAGGGATGCTTTGAGGTGTTTCGCTACCACCGATGAGGAAGCTTTTCTGGTCGCCTTTGCCATATGCATTGATCATCAGGGGTACAATGCCATCCACTACGGCCTCTTCCTTCAACCCCTCGATGGAAATGGCAGGGCCATTACGAACTTCAAATGGGACGATGCGTATACCTTCTTTGCCCGAGGGATCGCGGCTGACGATCTTTAGCGTGTGTTTCCCGTCCACCAGCCGTGTGGTGTCCAGCTCGAATGTCACCGGGGCGTTCAGGCGGGCAATGGGTTGCTGCTCGTCGTCTATGAACAGGTAGAGCGTGCTGAGGTCTTTCATTTTATCCGAGGTTGTCGTGATGGAATATAGAATGTTTGATATGGGAAGCATCGGACTCCCCCGGATGGATCAGCCATTTTATGGAATAGAAAAGCGTGCCCACTGTAGCGATGACCGCCAGCCAGACGATGAGATAATCCCAGCGGCTATCCGGACCTGCCCCATGGATGATGCCACGCAGCAGGCGGGGTTGTGCTTTTTCACAGGCCGGACAGGCATGCGCTGCGATATTTATGAGGAGGATCAGTAATAAAACGGAATATTTTTTCATTGTTTGTCCTTTAATGATTGTATGAATTTTTCGATGGCAGCCACTTCTGCTTTTTTGCCATTGTTGCCCCAGCTGGTACGTTCATAATTCATGATGGCCGTGACCTCTTCCGGAGTAAGGTTGTTATTGACGCCAACCGGCGGCATGGGGCCATAGCCTTCAGAGACGCGACCTGTATAGCCATTCATGATGATAGTAGCCTGTAGCTCGGGGTTGTCATCCAATACCACCTTACTCCCCTTCAAGGACGGGAAAGCGCCTTTGAGACCTTCGCCATTGGGCTGATGGCAGGACTGGCAGTTGGTGGCGTAGAGCTGTGCTCCATCGGGACCTTTTGCAGGTGGCTCATCGGAGGTGGCGGTCTTGATGCTGGCGCCAGGGGCAACGAGGAACTGAGGTAGCGGACGGCCATCAGGGAGGGGCGCCTGTTTAAGTGATTGCAGGTAGGCTACCAGGTAAAGGGCTTCTTGTGTCGCCACTACTTTTGTTTGCGGATCTTCTAAAAACTCCTCCGGCACCGATACGACCTTGTCGGAGTTTGACGGTGTCTTTTTGATCTCGAACATCCAGGGATAAGCAGGCATGATGGACTCTTTCACTACGATGCGGGGGTTGAAAAGATGGGCAAGGTGCCAGTTGTCGGCCGGCTGACGTGCCCCTATGTTGGTAAGGTCGGGGCCTGTTCGTTCCGTGCCCATCAGGGTGGCTGTATTACGCCAAAGATCCGTGCGGCGAACGCGCGCATAATCAGCTGCGACAGAGGGGCGGCTTCCCCAGGTCCTGTCCATTTCCGTGCTGCGTACCTGTTGCGTATGACAGGCTACACAGCCATTGGCGATAAAGACCAGCCTGCCTTTTTCGGCGTCTTCGCTGAGCGCCCTCCCGCCGGGCAGGGGAGCGTTATTCCGTTGGATATCCAATGCGGGGAGTATGACCACGAATATGCTCAATATCAGAAAGAAAAGAAAGGCCGTGCCGAATAGCTTTTTATGATCGTCAAATAGTTGCATGAACAGTCTGTATTTTGGGTTGAGGTAATTCCACCATACGATAAATATTATAGCAGAAGAAGAGGTGAGACAGCCACATGAGGCTGCCGCCGATGGCGCGCCAGAGCCAGTAAGGGGCCATAAAGACCACGCCATCCAGGAAAGGTTTGCCTTCTGTCCACATGACCCCTTTGAGCGTGCTGCCGTACATGAGTGGCACCGTATAAAAGAGAAGACCGATAAGTGCCAGCCAGAAATGTGCGCCAATGGTAAGTTGGGGCGCTTCTTTACCCGTCAGACGGGGGACCACTGCATACATGGACGCCCATAAGAAAAAGCTGATGATGCCGTACATGGTAAGGTGTGAATGGGCCACCGTAAAGTCTGTAAAATGCCAGATGCGATTGGTACTGCGAAACGCCTCCGCCGTGCCCTGCATGGAGCCCGTAAAATAGAAGATGATACCCACCAGGAAAAAGGGGAGGGTATAGCTGGAAGACAGGCTATGCCAGGAACCCCGGATGGTAAGCAGGAAATTGGTCGTACCTGCTGTAACGGGTATGATCATCCCCATGCTGCCGACTATCGCCACCGTCTGCAGCCACCAGGGAATGGAGCTGAAGACAAAATGATGGGTACCGATGACCGTATAGAACAATATCTGCGACCAGAATGCCAGTATGCCCAGGCTATAAGACCAGATGGGGCGGTTGAGCTGCTGTGGCAGAAAATAGTATACGATACCCAGCGTAAAGAACATAAACCACATGCCGACACCCTGGTGCATGTAGTATCCCTGTACGATGGTCTCACCCAGGCCATTCTGCCACCAGGGCAGGTAGGCGATAAAGGCTATCACCAGCACGAACATAAGCGCGGAAATGATGTACCAGTTGGAAATATAGATCTCATGTGTAGTCCGCTTAGCAACAGTGCGGAGAAAATTTTGCAGAGCCAGTATGCATCCCAGACCAAAAAGGGACATAATGGGCCAGATGTATTCGCGGTATTCGCCACCGCCATTGTTGATCCCCGCCATGAGGGAAAACGAGCCCAGCAGGACGGCTGCGTTGATGAGGATCAGTGTCCACCATCCTTTTTTTATACTATGGAGGGGTGCATTGCTTACCCGCGGGATGATATAGTGTCCCAGGCCCAGCATGCCCAGGGAAGCCCATCCCCAGAATACTGCATTAGTATGTACAGGCCGCAGGCGTCCAAAGCTGAGCCAGGGGAGATGATCGGCATCCGGAGCCACGAACTTTATTCCGATATATTCTCCGATGGTGGTTCCGATGAGGAGCCAGGCTGCGGCACAGCCGATGTACCAGATCACCAGTCTGGAAAGGGCCGGGTCGATGGGCGGACGACGGGCCGCGCGTTTTTTAACGGCGACGAAGGGAAGGACGCCCTCGCTGCTGATATTATAGAGCAAACCCCTTGTATCACGGGCAGGGGTATCCCCCGACAGCTCAGTTTGACTTAAATGGAAATTAAGCGCTTCTTTGCGCTGGTCCAATGCATCTTCCGCCTGTTGTCCCTGGAGATTGTCCAAATACTCGTTAAACCGGGTATCTTCCCGCTGCCGGCCGCGACGACGGTATTGCGTGACCATACGGGTGACCTTTATGGCCATAAGGAGGATACCGAAGACGATAGGGATAAGGATCAGGATAAGCAGGATGATGATACCTGGTTCTGTTAGCAGCACGAAACCCGTGAAGACCGGCATATGACGCCCGGATCGGCGTAGCCGGAGGATCCTGGATATTTTAGTACCATCCAGTGAGCTAAGATATTCCTGTAGCCGGGAGGGGTCATAGTCCTTATCTTTTTCTTTAGATAGCTCTTTTAGTTCTTTGGTCTTGAGATACAGATACAGCGTCACCAATAATGCAACAAAGAGCAGGTTAAGGAGGATGAATATCAGACCGGGCGTCGAATGAAAAGAGAAGAAGGCGCTACCCGCTGTGCCCAGTCCGATGTGAGATGTCTTGGCTTTCATGTAAAATATATTAATACCTTTATATCTTGTATTAGATACTAAAAAGGAATATTTCACCTTTTCAAGAAAAACAGATCTTGTTCCAATTGTCTGTTGAATTCTCCCAATTTGGCCGATTGTAGAAACCGCAGGATATCTTCGCGGATCTTTTTGAATTCGTGATGTAGCGGGCAAGGTTTTATTTCGGAGCATTGTTTCAGTCCCAGAGCGCAGCCGGAGAAGATCTTATCTCCATCTACGACCCGCACGACATCGGCCAGGGTGGCGTGAAGGGATGTTTTATCCAGATAGAAGCCTCCGGATGGTCCTTTCTGTGATTGTACCAACCCCTTGCGACTGAGATCCTGAAGGATCTTTGCAATGAAGTGTTCCGGGGAGTCGATGCCTTTTGCAATTTCCCGAATGCCCACTTTCGAGCCGTCTTCGGACTTCTGCGCAATAAAGAGGACCGCCCGGATGGCATATTCACATGTCTTTGAAAACATTTTCCTGAATTGTTCCACAAAGGTACGTGCGCCGGGAATATAAAAGACTTTTTTATCCTTTTTTATTTAATACCCAGTTTTTTTAGCTTGGAATGAAGAGTGGTGGGGGGTAGTCGTAACAGTTCGGCGGCTCCGCCGGGTCCACCTATCTTGTGATTGCATTTTTTCAGGACGGCCAGGATATGGTCCTTTTCCAACTCATCCAACGTCTTAAGAGATGATCCGGAGGTTGTATGAGAGAGAGCCATGTCCAGGTCCACCGGCAAAGGGACCTCCTTGATGGTAGGTCCGGTGGCCATGAGAATGCTACGTTCGATGAGGTGTTCCAGCTCGCGCACATTACCCGGCCAATCATATCGCATAAGGGTCTCCAGGGCGCGGTGGGAGATATTGGTTACTTTTTTGCCGGAGCGTCGTGTATGCTGATCGATGAAGTGAGACGCCAGCAGGGGAAGGTCTTCCTTTCTTTCGCGCAGGGGAGGCATATGGATGGGAAATACATTGAGCCGGTAGAACAGATCGCTGCGGAACCGGCCTGCTTCTACTTCTTTTCGAAGATTGCGATTGGTGGCGGCGATGATGCGTACATTCTTTTTTTCCTGGATAGCCTGAAGCAGTCTGGCCTGCAGCTCGAGAGGCATCTCGCCAATCTCGTCCAAAAAGAGGGTGCTGTCACCCGCCAGCTCGAATTTGCCGATGCGTTTTTCCATTGCGCCGGCCGGGCTGTCTTTCTCATGACCAAAGAGCTCGCTCTCCATCAAATTGGCGGGCAGGGCGGCGCAGTTGACCTCCATCATAAACTTGTCCTTCCGGGACGAGGCATTGTGGATGGCTTTTGCGACCAGTTCTTTACCTGTGCCTGTCTCGCCCAGGATGAGCACAATGTTGTCGGAAGGGGAGACGATGGATATCAGCTGGAATACCTTCTGCATGGCGCTGCCGGAGCCGATGATCTCCGTAAAGCCGTGTGCGGTCCTGATCTGTTCCTGAAGGTAGAGATTCTCTTCTTCCAGCCGGAATTTATAATGACGGATGTCCTCGAGCTGGCTTTCGATCTTCTCGTAGGCCCAGAGGTTGGCCACGCCAATGGATATCTGGTCGCAAAGGCCCTGGAGCAGGCTGAACGCACGACGGGTCAGAAGGTCTTTCTTTTTAAAGTAGACGAATATGCCGCCAAAACACTGGTTGTTCTCCCGAAGCGGGATGGCCAGCATTTCGCGCATGCCATTGTCATGAAAGAACCGCACATAGTGCACCATAGGGGAGGAGACCATCAACTCATCCATATCGTAGAGCAGGGGTGTTCCCGACCGGAGCATCACATCGTAAATACCGTCCGCCACAGGATAGTTTTGTACGGCCTGCGCAGCATAGTCGCTATATGTCTCGCCATCTGGATTGAGCCGCGATATCGTCAGCTCGTCATAAGGCAGGATGTCATGCAAAATGTTTCGGACTACGATGAGAAGATCCGCCTTACTACGCGTGGATGTAAGGCTTTTGCTAAAGGAGATGATCAGGTTTTTATCATGCTCCCTTTCCAGGATGGCCTCATGAGCAAGGATATTGGTAAAAGCGATGGAAAGCTGGTTGGACAGGGTCCGGATGGTATCAAGGTGCCAAGGGGTGAACCAACCCTTTGATTTGGAGAAGAGGATGAGAAAGCCAAAGCTGTCCTCTTCTTTGCGCAGAGCCATCATAACGACCTCTCTAATACCCCTATTATAGCTCTGGCGGATATATTCCGGTACAAGGCCCGATAGCTGCCGGTCCAGGTCGAATACCAATGGGTAGTCGGAACCGAGGGTGGCTTCAATGATATCCGCATAGGTGGCGCCTTCGGCGCTGGAGGCCGGATGGTCCAGGTGAAGAAGGATAACGCGACTGTGATCAAACTCGAAGAGCTGGTGTAGTCGCTGGTCCAGCAACAGGAAAAGGTCTTCCTTGTTTTTAACCTTTACAAAGTCGGTGCTGAGGGAAAGCAGGGCCTCGCTGTCCTGTCGCTGTTTGGATATCCTTTCTTCCAAAAAAATATTCTTAAGGGCAGGGCCTATCATGTAGGAAAAGTGCTGGACCATTTCCAGGTCTTCGATGCCGATGTGGGCTTTTTCGACAAAAAGGAAAAGGGAGCCCAGCAGGAGGCCATGGCTACGCAGACGGACAGCGATCATGCGGCTGATGGACGGGCGGTACCATTTAGCTATATAACGGGGTGGATCAGGCCTGAGCAGGATGCCTGCGATGTCGACCACCAGCGGGGAGGGGGAAGCCATGGTGATGTTGCAAATGCCATCGTCCAGCCTGAATTTTTCACGCGACAGCTGGCTGTGATCGCTCCTTTCCATAATGCCCTGATCGCAATGATGGATGAAGACGCTGTGCGTTTGTTTGTCCTCGTTGAGTATGGAAATGAGTATATCGCTGATAGTTAGTTTGGGCGCGAGGCTCGCAGCGATGAGTTGAAGAAGGCTTTTCTTGTCGTCAACAGTTGCCAGATCGTTGCCGAAATTGGCAAATAAAGTTGATAAGGATAGAGGGTCCTTCATGTAATAGCGGTTTAAGGGGTTTTGACGCTAAAATGAAAACAATATACGAAATTTCGTACCCGCAATGAAGGAGATACGAAATATCGTACTCCCCTGACCGGAGATAGGTCCTATCTAATTAATAGTCAACTAATTAGACTTCCTCAATAAACATCTTTCTTTTGTTATTGGCCAACAGGGACATAACATCTTCTTCAGTGCCGGTAAAGGGACCGGAGGATTCTATCTTCAGAGTGGCCATAGCAGCGGCAAATTCCCCGGACTCCTGGAGGTTTTTACCTTTCGACCTGTAATAGAGATAGCCGGCCATATAGGTGTCTCCGCATCCGGTGGCATCCACGACGGAAGTGATGGGATGGTAGGCGGGTACGATATGGAAATTCCTGCCGTTATAGATCACGGAACCTTTACTGCCCAGGGTAATGACCACTTCCTTTACACCCCAGTCGAATAAGACTTTAGCGCCCTTGCGCACGTCTGTCTCGCCTGTGAGCACCATCATCTCAGATTCGTTGGCCTTTAGTACGTGCACATATTGAAGGGCCTCTTTTTTGGCGCGCCAGTCGATGGCGTATACATTCCTGTTCCGGACCTCCCGCAAATAGCCCTGCACATCCAGGGATATCATGCCTTTTTCGGAGAGAGGTTTGAACAATTCCGTGGGGATGTCGTCGGCCAGCAATGGTCCCAGGTGAAAGATGCGGGCATCGACGGAAAGAAGCTGAACTGCGGTAAAGGGATCGGCTTTCTGAGCTACCCGTTGTACACGGTGATCCTGATCCTTTGTATAAATATTTTCGAAATAAACAGTGAAGGCGCTTGAGAAGGCTTTTACTTCGATGCTTTGGGAACGAAGCTCTTCTACAATATCCTTGTCCTTTTCAGCCAGCGCTGTTACCAGCATATAGCTGAGATCCATATTGCTGATGGCATTCGAGAAATAAAAAGAGGTTCCTCCTGCCATATAAACGGTGGATTTGGGAGTAACTACCTTGTCTAATGTGATATGTCCTATGCAACAGATATCATACATGCCCATTCTATTAAGTTTGTATACGGAAAAACTACAAATTTATATCAAATTTGTTCATTCGACCCTTAAAAATCAAGCCTGATGAACGTTGGCGCGGGGAATCAATACCGGTGTATCCTTGTCAAAAATAAGCGTGATTTTCTCAAAGCTTACATTAAAAAGCTCTTAAAAGAAGCTTATGCAAGCCTGCGGCATCGCAGTGACCGACAGGTGCATTTGATCCCCCTTCCGAACACCAGTCGTATCAAAACCGAACGGTAATATCCTTTTAATATCACCACAATATATTGATGGTAAATACTTTATAAAACTGGCATTTTCATGGCTGCTTTCATCGTATGCTAAAGAACTACTTCAAAACTGCCCTCCGGAATTTTGAGCGTCACCGACTGCATGCATTTATCAATATTGGTGGTCTGTCCATCGGTATGGCCAGCTTTATCGTCATTCTTGTTTATTTGAATTATGAGTTGAGCTATGACAAATGGGATGCTTCGCTCAAGCGGGTATACAGGGTATCCATGCGAAAGGACGGGGATATCCTATCCAATACGCCTGCCCCTCTGGCTTCTTTCCTGTTGGAGAAATATCCCGGAGTGGAGGCTGCTACCGCGTTTGTCCCGGCAGGAGATTTTGAAGCACTGCTTTCCAGTGGAGAGAAGTCCATTTACCAGAAGGGGCTGGTAGAGACCGATTCGTCTTTTTTCAAGGTCTTCCCCTATAGGCTGGTGCTCGGCGATGCCGCCACAGCCCTCAATCCGCCCAATGCTATCGTGATCTCCGAAGAGGTGAGCAGGAAGCTGTTTGGCAGCGACAATCCCATTGGCAAGCCGATAAAGCTGTTTAACGTCATGAACGCCGTGGTGACGGGCGTGCTCAGAGAACCCCAGGGGCCTTCACACCTGACGGTACAGGTATTGATGCGCAGCCCTAATGAGCGGAGCAATAAATTCTGGGAGAATTATTCTTATCAGACATATGTGCGGATGATACGGCCCGTGTCCGTTGTCCCAATGGGCGAGGGTATGAGCAGGGTGTATCAGGAGACCCGCAAAGAACCCGGCACGGGGCTGTTTACGGATGCGGTGGAAGATATTCATAATTTCCCTCAACATGGGGAGAGCCATTTTACCATTACGGTGGTATTGCTGGTGCTGGCAGTTTTTATACTGATAGCTGGTGCCATCAACTTCAGCAACCTGTCGCTGGCCCGGGCTATGACACGCGCAAAAGAGGTGGGCATCCGCAAGGTATTGGGGTCCGGGAGAAATCACATCGTTCTTCAATCCCTGCTGGAAATATCTCTTCAGTGTTTTATCAGCCTTGTGCTGGCATTGCTGCTGGTAAGCAGGGTCCTGCCTTATTTCAGCGGGCATTTTAACCTCCCATTGGGGTTTTTCAAAGGGCAAAATGCCCTTCTTCTTGGTGCGCAGCTGGGAGCCTGTCTATTGTTGATCATCCTTATATCCGGCATGTATCCCGCCTTGTTCCTATCCGGATTCCAGACGGCAGAGGTATTGAAAGGAAAGTATACAAGAGGGAAGGGAGGCATGTTCTTCCGGAACAGCTTGCTGGTGGTGCAGCTGTCCTTATCGGCCCTCTTTATTACGGGAATCATCGTTGTCAACCGGCAGGTATCCTACATGCAAAGTGAATACCTTGGATTCGAGCCTTCGAAGGTCCTTAAGATCGAGGCTACGCAAAAAACAAGGGACAAAGATTTCGCGCAGGTACGCCAGTCGCTGCTGTCTGTCCCCGGAGTGGAGTATGTGGCAAAGTCTACCTCTGTGCCCGGCAGCCAGGTGCTCGATACATCGACGAATGCATTTAAATATGAAGGAGGGCAATACAGGCTGAATTCCGTAAAGGTGGGTACAGACTATTTCAAGGTGATGGATATAAAGTTGATGAAGGGACGTTTCTTTAGCGATCTTCACCCGGAGGACGCGGACTATTCGGCTATCATCAACGAGACGGCCTTGAAAAAGCTGGGCATCGCCGATCCCACCGGAAGATATATTTATTTCCCTTATTGCGACTCTATTCCCTATACCATTGTCGGTGTCGTAAAGGACTTTCATATACAGGGTTTGCAACATGCCGTCGTACCTACCATCTATACTATTTCCAATGCGCATTGCGAGTTCCGGAGCGGTGGCGCCGTCCTGGTAAAAATAAGGACGGATCATGTACAGCAGACCCTGGCCGGCATACAAGCTGTCTGGAAAAAGCAGGAGCCTGATTTTCCTATACGGTATTCTTTCTTAGACCAGGATTTTCAGCGGTTGCTGACAGAGTATATCCGGCTGGAGCGGATCATATTTTTCTTTTCCATCGTGTCGCTCGTCATTACGGGCATTGGCCTTTTTGCCCTTACCTCTTTTCTATGCAGGCAGCGGGTAAAGGAGATCGGTGTTCGAAAGGTATTGGGCGCCTCTGTCGCGGGTGTGACGGTATTGCTGTCCAGGGACTTTTTGAAGATACTGGTTATCAGTGTAGCTATTGCCCTGCCTTTGGCGGGGTGGGCACTGAGCAGATGGCTGGAAAGCTTTGCCTATCGGGTGTCCCTTTCCTGGTGGATGTTTGTCCTGGCAGGGTTGATCACGATGGGGGCGACATTGTTGACGGTGTGTATACAGGCCGTTCGCTCTGCGAGTGTCAATCCTGTGAAGTCATTACGAATTGAGTAGCCGCAAAAGCGGCTAACTTTCACTCAGCGTCTTCAGCTGGTTGAGCCCTTTGGTAAAATCCCGGTTCAAATTCTTTTCGATGACGCCGAATACCTTCATGATATTCATGGGGTAAGGTGTAGAGCTGGCAATACCCCAGATGGCCCTGGTCGTCCCTCTTTCATGCTCCAGGCGGATCCAGGCATCTCCCACGCCTGCAAAAGGGCGGATAAAGTTGATGCGGCTGGTCATTTCTGTATTTTCCCTTATACCGGTGATGGTCTGATTGCCGGCGCCCACATTTTTTACCGGGCTGTCCCATGAGTAGGAGGCGCCTGGTGCGCCATCCGACCCGGAATATTCCTGTTTAATGTTGGGATCCCTGTCCAACCAAGGGTTCCACCGATTGATAGCGTGAAGAGAGTTGGTGTTCTGCCAGACCTTTTCTATCGGGGCGTTGATGAGAATGGATTTTTCATATTCCCATTTCCTGCCTACGAAGGCGGCAATCAACAAGATAAGGAGGATCAGTCCTCCGATGATGTAAAGAGCAAGCATAGTCAGGCAATTTTTGGTGCAATAAATATATTAAAAATCCGGGTTGGAAAAATAGCGATGTTTGCCTGGAATAAATTTTTTAGAGAAATTGTCCTATTCTTTTAAGCCGGGTTGTATATAGGGTATTCAATCACTTTAAAATGTATTAAAAATGAAAGAGTTTGCATTGATCTTCCGAATAGATGGAAATGCTGTCGCCAGTGCGGGTGAAGTCACCCCCGCACAGATGCAGGAGAGAATGACCTATTGGACCAATTGGATGGGAGGCATTGCCGCCCGGGACAGGCTGTCCAGCAGCGGTCATCGTCTTGGAATAAGAGAATCTAAGACAATAGCGTCTGGCAATGTGGTTACAGATGGGCCATATACGGAGGTAAAAGAGTTTATCAACGGCTACGTGATCATAAAGGCTCAATCTGTCGACGAAGCCGTTGAGATGGCTAAAGGTTGCCCGATCCTTTTCGCTGAAGGCGGGAAGGTCGAGGTAAGACCCCTGGTTGCACCTGATGACAATAATTAAAATGGATGAAAGGCAGCTGATACCAGACCTTTACAGAAAGGAGTATGGCAAGATGGTGACCGTGCTTTGCAGTCGCTTCGGAATAGCCTATATGGATATCGCCGAGGATATTGTCAGCGATACTTTCTTATCTGCCGCGGAGACATGGGGTTTGAAGGGGGTACCTTCCAGCCCTGTGTCCTGGTTATATGCCGTGGCAAGGAACAATGCGTTGAACTGCTTGAAGCATGACCGGATATTCCAACGGCAGGTGAAGAAAGATCTGACCATGGATGGGGAGAAATGTTTTGAAATGGACATCGATCTGTCGCCAAAGAATATCATCGACAGCCAGCTGCAGATGATGTTCGCCATCTGCCATCCTTCTATTTCCGTGGAAGCACAGGTTAGTTTAGCCCTAAGGGTACTGTGTGGATTCAGCATCGACGAGATAGCCCAGGCTTTATTGACAACCAAGTCGAATATCAACAAGCGTCTGTTCAGGGCGAAGGAAAAGCTGAGACTGGAGGAGGTAATGATCGCCGTCCCCGACAGCAGGGAGATCGGTGTCCGACTGGATACTGTGCTCATCTGTCTTTATCTCCTCTTCAATGAAGGGTATTATTCGGCCAGTCCCGATAAGGTGTTGCGCAGGGATTTTTGTCTGGAAGCCATGCGGCTGACCTATCTGCTCATCGGCAATGCATCTACCAGCATGCCCCGGGTACATGCTTTGATGGCGCTGATGTGTTTTCAGGCTTCCCGGTTTGATGCCAGGGTCAACGACAAGGGGGAATTGGTATTATATGAGGATCAGGACATCCGCCGTTGGGACGAAGAGCTGATCCAAAGAGGGAATGATTTTTTTATACGGGCCATTCATGACGATGAAGTGTCTAAATATCATTTGGAGGCAGCCATTGCATGGTGGCATACGCACCCCGTGGAGGAAGGGGAAAAATGGGAGAATATTCTCCGGCTGTACAATCAGCGGCTGATATTGGAATATTCTCCTGTGGCAGCGTTGAACAGGGCATATGCTTTTTACCGTGTGTATGGCAGGGAGCGGGCGATAGTAGAGGCGAAGGCGTTGCAGCTGTCTGGCAACCTTTTTTATCATTCGCTGCTGGGGGAGCTGTATATAGATGTGGACAATGAGCAGGCCAGGCAGCATTTTACACAGGCGTTGGAATTGGCCGGATCGCCCGCGGAGAGAGCGGTGCTGGAGAAAAAAATAGAGGGGTTAAAATAATATTTTCGTACAGACTTGTCTGTTTTTATATTTCTTTTTACATTTGGTTCATGAAAGCAAATTCCAAGGTCAGGGCACGGGTAATGGATACGGTAACACGTCTCTTTTATGAGCAGGGTTTCCAGGCTACAGGGATCAATCAGATCATCGAGGAGTCGGAAGTTGCCAAGGCCAGTCTGTACGAGCATTTTCCCTCGAAGGAAGCCATTCTACAGGCCTATCTGGAGGATGCCACTGCCCAGTGGCGTTCCGAGTTCGAGGAATTCTGCAAAGGCAAGGCGGCGGGGGATAAGACGATACTTGCCCTCTTTGACTACCGGAAGTTTCTGGCAGTCAAGCGGGGATTCAAGGGGTGTACATTTATACGGGTAGTGTATGAGATGCCCAATCTGGATAAAGCGGCGCTGGAAGTCATTCTGCGTCATAAAGAATATATCAGGAAAATGCTAAAAGAAAATATCGCATTGCTGCCATCGAGGCGTTCGCCCAAAGAGGTGGAAGAACTGGCGGAAATGATCGTGTCGTTGTATGAAGGTTGCGGAGTACAATCTTCATTGGAACGGAGCGCCCGGTCGATAGACAGCGCCAGAAAAATTGCTCAAAAACTCTTAGAATAAAAAAATTTTCTTTTATGAAAACAGACCGTTCTGTTCGTACTTTATCCGCTGATTCATCCCTCGTGGCGGAAGTGAGCAATCGCAGATGGTGGAACCTCTTTGTCATCCTGTTGGCTCCCATGATCTCTGTAGTGGATATTTTTATAGTGAATGTAAGTTTGCCTACCATCCAATCGTACTATGCTGCCAGCGATGCGAAAGTTCAGCTGGTGGTGGCCGTATATCTGATCGGTTATGCCGTCTTTCTTATTACAGGAAGCCGTATCGGGGACAAGTTTGGAAGAAAAAAAGTCCTTGTATGGGGGCTGCTGGCTTTTACCGCGACCTCCGTGCTTTGCGGGATGGCGGGTTCCATCGGCGAGCTGATAGCATTCCGATTTTTCCAGGGAGTCTCTGCCGCCTTCATGGTGCCGCAGACTGTCACGCTGATCCATCTGAATTTCCGGGAAGGCAACGATCGGAACAGGGCCTTTGGCTATTATGGTATCGTGCAGGGCATGGCTGCCATTCTGGGGCAATTCCTTGGCGGCTATTTTATACATGCGGGCTGGATACAGGCTCCCTGGCGACTTATCTTCCTCGTCAATCTTCCCATCGGCGTGGTGGCGGTGATACTGGCGGCGTTATCTTTGAGAGAGTCCAGCCAGAACAGGCAGCGTAAGCTGGATATAACAGGGGTGGTACTGTTGACCCTGTCCCTTGTTTGTATCATCTATCCGCTGACACAAGGACGTGAATACGGATGGCCCTGGTGGTCCTATGTGCTACTGCTGGGAGCCGCCGCGGGACTGAATATCTTCTTTCGTCACCTGAAACGCACCGTGGGGACAAACCGGGAGCCGCTGATAGACCTGCATCTTTTCAGGATCAGGAGCTTCAACACAGGAGTACTCGCTGTATTCTTTTATTTTGGATTGCACAATGCATTTCTGCTCACCTGTGCCATCCTTCTGCAGAAAGGGTACCAGATAGGGCCTTATACGGCCTCCATATTGTTCACGGCACTTGGCTGGGCCTATATGTTCTCTTCCTGGTGGTCCATACGCAATGCCGGTAAATATGGCATTCGAATGCTACAGGCCGGATGTGTGATCATGGCCGTCTCGTTCCTGTCGCAGGTATTGCTCTTTGGGGCGTCCGTGCCTGCCCCGTTGTCGATCGTGGTTTGTTATATCGTATTTGGGTTGGGCAGCGGGCTGGTATTGCCCTCCCTGCTGAATGTGTCCTTAAGGGACGTGCCAGCCGCCCTGGCTGGGAGCAGCAGCGGGGTCTATTCTACCATACAGCAGTTCTCCTCCGCGGCTGGCGTCAGTATGCTGGGTGGGCTGTTTTTTTCCATGCTGTCCCACGGAAGTGATTATCATCTGGCCTACAGGGTGAGTTTGTATTGCTTTATCGCGTATTTGGGGGTAATATTCCTGCTACTGAACAGGATAAAGGACGGGAAAAATTGACGGTTCTTTAAGGAATTTTCGAGTATTATTATGCTATGAGAGCGCTAAGACGCACATCCGTGATTATTTCGGCAATATGCATAACGGTGACGACCATCATCTGGATGGGGACTGAATTTCAAGGGCTACTCCATGGGGCTGATTTTTGGCCATCAACTTTGTTCGTAGCTGCCATTGACTTCTTTTTCATAGGTATACTATGGGTACCCCATCGATTGAAGGACAGTAAATATGCAAATATCAGCGTGTGGGTAGCATTTGGACTAAGCCTGGCACCCCTGATCGTCTTTTTTTATATACTTTATAGGATGAGTCAGATACAATGTTAATGCGTTATGGCATATTATTTCTTTTATTGATCTCTGCCAGAACTATGGCACAGGATGAACATACGTGCATATGCGCGGAGGTAAAGATTGCCGATAGCCTGCTGGCTCAGAATGATACGGCGGCTGCCTTACACCACTTCGAGGATGTGGACAGGCTGTATCCCATAGAGGGCCTTAGTTCGGGCGCATGTCTGAAAATAGGGAAGATATATTTGGCGCAGGGCAGGCGGCAGGATGCTGCGAGGATATGGCGAAAAGGACTTATTACCAGCAGCCGTGCCTCTTGTCCTTATGAGGTCAGCATTGCCGACCATTACTATCAATATTCCCTCGCGAAACCCAACATCGCCTTTCAGCTAAGCGAGCTATTTAAAGACTCGCCCGACTCCATGTATAAATATACGTTATGGGCGGATACGGTATATTGCACGCCTTTTAACTGCGGCAACGCGTGGGAAGACTATCATGCTCTGATATCGCCACGGGTGGCAATGATGTACCTTGAAAGAGGAGATACCACAAAGGCATTGGATCGCCTGTGTATGTCCTTGTTATTTAATGTAGGGGTGGCAAAAAAACTAAAGCCATTGCTACTTTTGCGATACGACCAAAAAACGATCAACCGTGAATTGAGAAAATGCATGTATCATCCCCAAAAGCTACACGATAAAGATGATCATATTTCCTATTCCATATTCGGGTATGAGATCTTATTCACATATGACGAGGATCGAAAAGGAACCAGGGTTTATATGAGAAGGAACAAGAGCATAGTTTTTCTGAAGGCTCCAGTGTCCTAGTGTACGTATGGAGGCGAAAAGTGTACGAAAACGGGCAATAGCTGCATTCACAATCACAACATACAACTGATTATCAGTCACATAAAAGCCCGGCACCCCGTTGGATAGCTAGAGTAAAAATCCCGGACAAATGCTTCAACACTACCTGCGCATTGCTATAAGGAGCCTTCAACGTCATAAAGCATCGTTTCTCATCAATTGGATCGGGTTGTCAACTGGGCTGGCTTGCGCCTTCCTCATTTATCTCTGGGTCAATGATGAGCTGCATTTTGATAAGTTCCATGTCCGGGACAGTCAATTGTACCAGGTGATGGAAAAGGATAAGATCAATAACGAGATACAGGTGCATGAGGCAACGCAAGGCATGCTGGCAGAGGTCATGAAGAGGGATCTGCCGGAAGTGGAGGCAGCCGTACCCGTCCTGTCCTTAAAGGGCTTTGGGGCATATGCGCAGATGCGGGCATCCGACAAAGTGGTCAAGGCCAGCGGTATATTCGCCGGTAAAGATTTCTTTCACCTGTTCTCCTTTAACCTGTTACAGGGCCGGGCAGATCAGGTACTGGCCAATAAGAACGGGGCAGTGCTCACCGAAGATATGGCCGCCCGGCTCTTTGGCGAAGCAGACAAGGCCTTAGGAAAGACCATAAGTTGGGAAATGTTCGGGAAAAAAGAGGAGCTAATTGTGACGGGTGTCGTTGCCCGGCTGCCGTCCAACACCTCGATGGATTTTGACTTTGTCCTTACACATGAACTGCTGGTAAATGATATCTGGACCAATGGTCAAAAATGGTATAATGAAGGTCCTGCCACCTATCTGTTGTTGAAGAAGGGAACTGATATTGCCGCCTTTGATAGCAAGATCGGCGACTTTATCAAAAAATACTTTCCACAAACCAGCTTTACTCTTTCTGTCCGGCCTTATTCCAGCGCCTATCTTTATGGCCGGTATGAGAATGGCGTGCAGGCAGGAGGAAGGATCGAATATGTTCGCATTTTTTCCATCGTAGCCATTTTCATTCTGGTGATAGCTTGTATCAATTTCATGAACCTTTCTACGGCCAAGGCCTCACGCAGGGCAAAAGAAGTCGGCATCAAAAAAGTGATGGGGTCGACCAGAACGGGCCTCGTCTATCAATTCCTCGGTGAAGCCATACTGACAGCCTTCCTATCCCTGTTATTGGCCCTGCTCATAGTGATCGCGTTGCTGCCTGTCTTCAGCCAGGTGACAGGCAAACATCTAATCGTAACCTTCTCCCCGTCCGTGACAGGCGTCATGCTGGGCATCACGCTGATCACTGGCGTACTTGCAGGCAGCTATCCGGCTTTCTATCTTTCGAACTTCAAACCCATTCTTGTATTAAAGGGCAAGCTACGGAACTCTGCCGCAGAGCTATTGACAAGAAAAGGGTTGGTGGTCTTCCAGTTTGCCATTTCGCTGGTGCTGATCGTCTCGATGATCGTCATCTACAAGCAGGTGGCATATATTCAAACCAAGAATATGGGATATAACAGAGACCATGTGGTCTATTTTGACAAGGAAGGAACCATGGCACAGAATACAGATGCCTTTCTTACTCAATTGAGGAGCATACCCGGTGTTGTAAGCGCCTCTACCATGGAGCAGAACATTGCTCAGCCCGACCTAGGGTCGTCCACGTATGGTATTTCCTGGCCCGGAAAAGAAAAAGATCTGAACACAAATTTTGGGGTACGGGCGCTGGATCTTGGGCTGACAGAAACGCTGGGCATACAGGTGAAAGAAGGCAGGACCTTTTCCAAAGCATTCGGAGGAGAAGATACAAAGCTGCTGATCAACGAGACTGCCGCCAGGATCATGGGGCTGCAGCATCCTGTCGGAACTACTATCAGGATGTGGGACCAGGACAAGACCATCGTAGGAGTCGTAAAGGACTTCCATGTGACATCCCTTCACGATGCCATCATGCCGATGGTATTCTATTTTAATCCGCAGCATGCTTCTACAGTGATGGTCCGTCTGGCAGCAGGACAGGAGAAGGAAGCGTTATCAAAGATGACGGATCTATACAAGCAGTTCAATCCGGGCTTTGTATTCGAATACAAATTCCTGGATGAGGTCTTTCAGACTATGTATGTCGGAGAACAAAGAGTGTCGCTCCTGTCCCGGTATTTTGCTGCGCTGGCGATCATCATCTCCTGTCTGGGGCTTTCCGGGCTCGCCGCCTTTAATGCGGAATCCCGTGCAAAGGAGATAGGCATCCGAAAAGTGCTGGGAGCCTCTGTAGGGAATATTACGGTACTGCTGTCCGGGAACTTTATCTATTTGATGATCCTTGCCATGCTGATTGCCTTTCCCCTCACCTGGTGGCTTATGCATGCCTGGCTCGCAGGCTTTGCCTACCGGACGGAAATGGGGTGGGGGATATTCGCCCTGGCCGGATCATCCCTTGTGCTGATAGCCTTGTTGACTGTAAGCTATCAATCCATCAAAGCAGCGGTGATCAATCCGGCAGAAAGTCTTCGCACGGAGTGAGTGGCCGATCCGTAACTTTACAGAATGACCAATACCGATGTTACGCAATTGGATAACCCTTTATGGTATGCATTAAAGGGTGCTCAACAGGCATACGCCATAGGTTCCTCCCACATAAGACGCTACCGGTCCGGTATATTACCTTTTGCCGCCTATGACTATCGTTCGCCCGGCAATATAGCAGAGCTGGATAGCTTTTTGGAGAAGGACGAAGTCTTTTTCCTGGTGGGTGCGCTGCCATCCCTGCCTTCTCATTGGAAACTGATCAGGGAATTGCCCTGTGCGCAAATGACCCTGGAGCTGCCGCCTGCTCCATTGCAGACCACCACCGCTGTAACTGCCCTGACAGCAGCTGACAGGGATACAATGTTTGAACTGATACATCGGGTCCAGCCAGGATATTATGAGCCGGATACACATCAGTTGGGCAATTATTTCGGGATTTGGCAGGATGATAAGCTGGTAGCCATTGCCGGCGAACGTATGCGGCTGGAAGGCATGGTAGAGATCAGCGCCGTCTGTACGGATCCCGCCTATACCGGGCGTGGCTATGCACAGCAACTGATCGTACATATTTGCAGGACCAACCTGGAAAAGGGTAATATGCTTTTCCTCCATGTATTGACCTCCAATGAGCGAGCCATCCGGCTATACGAGCACCTGGGGTTCAGGCAAAGAAGGGTGATCAGCTTTTGGAAATTGATCAATGCTGGTACCATTTTGGGAACAAAATTATAGACGCCGCACCCATGGCCATCGCTAATTAGCTGGTTTATACCCGAAAGCAAATATCGGATGTAAGGCATATGATTTGTGTCCAAAATGAGGGGGAGTATGCTGATGAGATATTTGCTTTACATAATAGCATTGATCGAGCTTATTGCCTGGGTAGTCTGCTTTTACCTGGCATTACCTTCCGTGTAACCCCAGGACTCGCAAACTTTCTCGCCTGGGGTAGCTACTGTATTATAAGATGTTACACAATGCTTTTAGCAGATATGTATAACAGTCAGTAAAAAAGAGGAGTGGCTTTATACTTTTATTCCTTGAATCCCGTTATAAGCGGGCAAAAAGTAAAACACATACCCTCATGAAAAAAACCATTTTTCCGATCGTCCTATTGATGACCATTGGAACTGTGCAGGCTCATTCGATCGACAGGCATTTTACAAATGAAGGCGAGCGTTCTTCGAAAAAAAGTACTACGGTGGTGCGCAATATTCTCTCCGACAAGCTGCCCGCCAGACTTTTAACAGGCATTAAAAAGGAGTATAAGGAGTATTGGATCACCAACCTTTACAAAGAGAACGCAAACGGTAAGATCTCTTATCACATTACAGTGGAAAATGCGGACAAAAAAGTTTTGATGTCCGGCACACGTGCCTCCGGCTGGTCGGTTGATCGCGTGATATCCAAAGATGAAACGCTTTAACAGTATTTGCCTATATGGAATAAGAGGGTGTCTCAAAAGTAAACTGGGGCACCCTTTTTTCATTTTCAGTTTTTTGGGTGAGTTTATGCACAATTGAGCTGTATAACTTAATGGTCTGAGAGTCAAGTGGAGTATGGTTTTTGTGGCC
>Ga0209963_1000210_pt1 | contig 172579 bp, 160 predicted proteins | sample ThiBio_1000_biof_2_FD_183957 | JGI IMG/M metagenome (GOLD analysis project Ga0209963, IMG submission 183957) | Wastewater bioreactor microbial communities from Cape Town, South Africa - Thiocy_cont_1000_biof (SPAdes) | ecosystem: Engineered > Bioreactor > Thiocyanate-remediating >... | reverse complement strand
TCGAGGGCGACAGGGTCCGCATCTTCGTCACTAACAAGCTGCCCGAACACACGACGATCCATTGGCATGGCATGATCCTGCCGAACGGCATGGACGGGGTCGGCGGGCTGACCCAGCCGCACATCCCTCCGGGCAAGACCTTCGTCTACGAGTTCGATCTCGTGAAGAGCGGCACCTTCATGTACCACCCGCATGCCGACGAGATGGTCCAGATGGCCATGGGCATGATGGGTTCCTTCGTGATCCATCCCAAGGACCCGGCCTTCATGCCAGTCGACCGGGATTTCGTCTTCCTCCTCAATGCATTCGACATCGAGCCTGGCAGCTACGTGCCGAGGATCATGGAGATGACGGATTTCAACATGTGGTGCTGGAACAGCCGCGTCTTTCCCGACCTCGACCCTCTCGTGGTCTCCAGGAACGACCGCGTTCGGGTGCGGATCGGCAATCTCACCATGACCAACCATCCGATCCACATGCACGGCTACGATTTCCAGGTGACGTGCACCGATGGCGGCTGGGTGCGACCGGAAGCGCGGTGGCCCGAGGTGACGATCGATATCCCGGTCGGCGCGATGCGCGCCTACGAGTTCGACGCGGTGCGCGAGGGCGACTGGGCGATCCACTGCCACAAGTCGCATCACACGATGAACGCGATGGGCCATGACGTCCCGACCTTCATCGGCGTCGACAAGAGGAACCTCGCCAAGAACATCCGGAAGCTGCAACCCGACTACATGCCCATGGGAACCAAAGGCATGGCGGACATGGGCGAGATGGAGATGCCGCTCCCCGACAACACCATTCCCATGATGACCGGCTGGGGACCGTTCGGGGCGATGGAGATGGGCGGGATGTTCTCGGTGGTCAAGGTACGCGAGGGGATCGCCGCCAACGACTACGCCGACCCCGGGTGGTTCAAGCATCCGGAGGGCACCGTCTCCTGGGAATGGTCCGGGGACGTTCCGGATCCTGCCAAGGCGGACGATGCGAAGACGATGCCGCCGGGAGAACATTCCGGCGGCCACTCGAAGCGGGGCTAATCAACTACCGAACTCAACAACCGGAGAAGAAAGCATGAGGAAAAGCATATTTGTCGCGGGAATGATGGCCATCCTGGCCGCCCCCGCTCTCGCCAACGGAAACCACGCCGGAGGGCACGACGACGACCTGACGGCCATCGGCAAGCCGGGGAAGGCAGCCAAGGTCGACCGGACCATCAACATCAGCATGCTCGAAAAGGGTGACGGCTCCATGAGCTTCGACCCGGTGTCGATCACGGTGAAGAAAGGGGAGACCGTCCGCCTCCGCTTCACCAACAAGGGCGAGAACGACCATGAATTCGTGATGGACACCCATGAGCACGTCATGGAGCACAAGACCGCCATGGAGAAGTTCCCCGACATGGAGCACGAGGATCCGAACCAGATACGCATCGGCCCCAAGAGCAAGGGCGAGATCATATGGACCTTCACGACCGCCGGCGATTTCGACTTCGCCTGCCTTATTCCCGGCCATCACGATCTCGGCATGAAGGGAACGATCAAGGTCACGTCCAACTGAAGTCCGCCAACCAGACCTGAAAGGATAGATCCATGAACAAGCTGCTCACATCGACGCTCGCCGCCGCTCTTTCGCTTGGCTCGGCCGCTGCGGTTATGGCTGCGGAATACACCAAAGGCGTCGTGAAGAAGGTCGACGAGAAGGCCAGCAAAGTCACGATCCGCCATGAAGAGCTGAAGAATCTCGACATGCCCGCCATGACGATGGTGTTCGCCGTCCCCGACAAGTCGACGCTCGGCAAGCTCAAGCAAGGCGAGCAGATCGAGTTCGTCGCCGAACGGGTCAAGGGAAAACTGACCGTTACCGAGGTCAAATAGGCGACCCACCAGCCGGGACGGTGCTTCGGCTCCGTCCCTGCGCCCGCTTCTTCGCGGCAGTTACGCAGAAAGCTGCCGTTCTGCAGTCGACCCTCATTGCGGCCGTTTCGCTTCCTACGGTCGCTGCCAAAACCTGCCGTCCGTCCCCCTGTAGACGGGCGCGAACCACCAAGAGTCTGTCAACGGTATGACCTAGCAGCACGACTCTGCCATAATCGCGAAAATGAAGACTGGACGGAATGAGCCGTGCCCGTGCGGGAGCGGCAAGAAGTTCAAGAAGTGCTGTCTGAACGCCACCAAACTGGGTGCGCGGCGCGCGCCTACGCCTGAACGCTATCCCGCCTTCTTGGCGCGCGCGCAAGCCATGCTGCGACAGCATCAGGCCGCGGAGAACGTGCGCCAGCAGCAGCAAGGCCACGGCAACCCCATCGTGTCATGGATGGATGAGGCGAACGGCTTCCGATTCGTGGCGGTGAAGCAGACCGTCCACTGGGGAAAGAACTGGGTCATCTTCCCCAACTTCCTAGACTACTTCATGAAGAATACGCTCGGCCATGAATGGGGCGAGAGCGAACGCAGCAAGGGGCAGCATCCGCTCTTCCGCTGGCTGCAAAAGACTCAAGCATACAGCAGCCACAAGCCCGGGGAGCCGAAGGTGAAGACCATTGTGATGATGGGCTTCATCGCGTGCTGGCTACACCTGGCCTACGCGCTCTACCTGATCGCCCACCACGACGAGATTCCGCAGCCGCTGCTCAAGCGGCTGCGGAATCCCATCAACTTCATGCCCGCCTATCACGAGGCGATCGTAGGCGCGGCCTTGGCTGTCGCGGGCATGGAGATTTCCTGCGCGGAGACGCAGGCCGGATCGACGCCGACGCCGGAGTTCAGGGCGAAGTCCAAGGCGTCGGGAAAGACCTATGAGGTCGAAGCCAAGCGCAAGAACGGCTGGAAAGCGCCCACGGGCGATGTGTTGAACGCCGGGTTTCAGCGCGAGTTGCATGGCTATGTGCGCGACCAGATTTACAACGCGTCGAAGAAGAAGCTCACGAATCCGGTCTATTGGTTTGAGCTGAGCATCCCCACCATGATGACCGAGGCCGACTGGCGCGCCGTCGCCGAAAAGGCCGAAGCTGCAATCCGCGACGCGGAGAACAGCATGACGGTAGACGGCCAGCCGATCGCGCCCGCCTATGTCATCATCACCAATCACACGTTCCTCGCCGACGAGGACGTGACGGGCCACCCGTGCTTTGGCTTCCTACAAACCATCAAGATAGACGACTACCCCTTCGGGCGGCCATTGGAGATCGAGGCCGCGCTTGAGGGCTACGATAAGCACCGCGACATCTTCTGGCTTATGGAAGCGTGGAGGACGGCCAGCACCGTGCCGACCACCTTCGACGGCTCGCCACCTGAGTTGCTCGACAGCGACGGCAAACCGCAGCGCACGGTCAAGATCGGCGACATGATCGAAGTGCCCGACATGGACGGCGAAACCGTCCGCGCGACAGTGGAAGAAATCAGTTCGTGGGGCGACGAAAAGGCCATGCTCGCGGTTGGCGCGAATGGTCGCCACTGGCTCGTGGAAATGCCGCTGACAGCGGGCGAAGCGCAGGCCGCGCGCCGCTATACGGATGCGGTGTTCGGCAAAGACAACGCGTCGCGAAGCCTACGCGATGACGATCCCTTTGATCTCTACGACTGGTTGCTGAAGGTGCATGCCAACATGACGCAAGAACAGGTGGATAAGTTCTTCGAGCGGAATCCCACCGTCGCCCACTACAAGGACCTGTCGCTGAAAGAAGCGCGTGTTCGAGTTGCTCGCGAATATACGAAGTGGACATGGGTGCGCACCCAGCAGGACAAGGCCGCCAAGTTGCAGCAAGCCACCGCCCCAAATGAAACGGTGTCGTGAACGGCAGCTATCTCAGCCTCATCACCTGAAAGCCGCCTGTCCCCTTTCCACCCGTTCGGGCCATTCCGGAACGGTGAACCGACAGGAAGCGACCCTATTCCGGCCGTTCCCCAGTCGATTGTGCTTTCCCTCAAACCGACATTCACTAGCCATTCCGCTTCTGCGTTTCAGGGGCCGTTTTCGGACGGTCAGGTTAAGGGAATGAACTGAAGGAGGCATCCACCCATCAGTTCACCTTTCATCTGCCCATGAAGCAGACGGAACCTACGGCAAAGTCGGATCAAAGCTTACAACGGCATCCAGTTCGAGCTTTATCTCTTTCGGCCGCCCCTTAATGATGTAGGTGCATCCGAGACGGGCTACCTCTTCGGAGACCGCCGCGTCGCGATGGACGGAGTAGATTACAACTTGCCGATCACGGTAGCCCTTATTCCGCGCATGGAAAGCTACGTAAAGGCCTGGAAAACGACCATATACATCGCCCTTTGCAAGAGCTGTGTTAGTTAGCGGATCCATTATCGGGATGTTGAGATCCACGATTATCGCTCGATAAATCTCCTGCTCCAGAATGGCGACAGCATCGTTCGCGTTCGACGCAGTTAGTGTGCGGAGGCCACGGCTGCTCAGATAATCAACCATCCAACTCATATTGTGGAGCTCGTCGTCGACCAGGACGACTGTTTTCGAGTCTGTCGTCTTTGCCATCTAGTTCTCCTACTCCCCTGTCGGAAGCTTGATCAGAAACAGCACCTTGCCTTGCGCTCCTGCTTCCATGTGCAGGCTGCCCCCTTCACCCTCGATAATCTTCCGACAAATATACATTCCAAGGCCGCTTCCGGACGCCACTAGTTTTTTTGCATTCTTACCCCGGAAACCCAAGTTTCCAATTTGATCAAGATCTTCCTGATCGACGGGGTATGCAGAAAGTCCCTTAATTTCTATCAGTGCCATCCCAGTTGAACGTTGAATGCGCTGATTGACCTCGACAGGTACGCCTCGTTTGCCATATTTGATGAAGTTGTCGAAGATATTCATGAGGACTTGGCGAATGAGTTCAGGGTGACCTTTGATCGTGTTTTGTGTCGCCCGATCAAGCAGGTTAATCTCTATTTTTTTTGACTTCCCATCCTCTTGAAAGAACATCGCAGACTCGATTATGACTTGGGGGAGCACGATCTTGCGCTGGTCATGATCCGCTACACCACCGCTTCCTTGTGCCAAAAACGCAAGGTTCCTGATCAGTGTGATGCACTGTTCCAATTGCGCGCGTGCTGCATTTAGCCTCTGTAGCCGTCGCTCTTCTCCGTCGATAACGCCGTGCGCCAGGTTATCGAGTGTTCCAGCAACGCCGTTTAGTGGATTGACCACCTGATGAACGAAATTAGCCAGAAGGGTGAGATCGAGGTTGGTGGGCGTGGACATTTCCTGATTCAATGACGTTCCCCTTTAACGACGGCTGGATAGCCTTATTGAGTCTTTAGCAATCTCCACGACCTCAGCGTCGGACCATGATGCAATTTCAATAAAGGCCTTTTCTCCCGCCCCATCGATTGCAAACCGTGGGCTTCCAAAAAGGAGTGAAACCTCCCCACCGCTGCAGTCAGCGTTAATTGATGCCGAGCCTGTAAGGTGCCTAGCCATGGTGAGAAGTGCCCTCATGCCCGCATCATCCCAACCAACCCAGGGACCGCTCCAAGAAAGCCATTTATAGCTTGGCACGGTGTTGCCGTTTTGGCGGATCATCCGCCCGTAGGTCCGAATTTGAGAGTAGCGTAACGAAATGAGTTCGGAGAGCGCCGCGTTCGCTTCCAACGCCAGTTCGTTGGACACGCCAAGTTCTTGCGCAACGTAGGATGACTGAGCAAGCTTCATTGCTTCGAATGTCAGCGACTGAAGGCTCAATTCGGCCTCGACTGACTTGCCCAGTAATCCGTACTTCGCTGCGACCTGCGGATAATTTTTAAGAATCCCCTCAAGTTCATACCCCCGCCAGATACGAACAGTGACAGATTTCTTTTGGCGATTCCATATCGCTATCTCATTCTCGCACGCTGGAGATGGGTTGTTGTTTGTCACCAAGAGCAGGAAGTCCGCTCCTCGGCTTTCTGCATATGCGATCTTCTGCCATACGGTGGGCCAGTCGATCGAATTCGAGTATCTTTTGCACTCAACGTACCACTTCTGGTGCTGGTGGTGTTTGCTGAAGTCTAAAGACGTGAACTCGCCTTCGATATCTCTTCCTCCGTCAGCCCCGGGAGTACGCCAGACCAAGTTCTTCAGTCCTGCGGCCTGCAAAAGATCGAAGGTTAAGTTTTCAAACTGATCGGGGGCGAGAGCGAGAAAATCCATACGAAGCCATCTATGAAGGTGATTAAGACAAGGCGAGACTAGTGAGGTGGGACCGCTTGGTGAGACCGTTTGGCGGCTCGGCTAAGGTGGATCGGGTTGGTATCTACGCCGCCAGCGGCTCCGTCATTTGCGCCACAGCATAGACGTCGCGGTTGTCCTGCTGTTGGACGTTGCCTGTTGTAATAGTATATCCAGACGTCAATGTCGCTGGGGGCTTCACTGCGAATCTCGAAGATGCCGAGGAAGACGCACTCGTATTTGAGGCTACGCCAGCCACGATGAAACAGAAATCTGAATAGCCCTGTGTCTCGTGGACGCGCTCGGGTTACTTTTCCTATTGCCTTTCGAAGAAGGACATCGGCGCGGTAATTGCAGCTAACCTTCGTGCCACGCCCAACACCGGACATTCCGCTTCCCACCCCATTGCCGACGCTTTGAGTGATCAAGCGGAGTGGCAGCTTTCAGGAGGTGGGAAGCGGTGAGCAAACGGCCGAATTTGGGGCGCTGAGCGGTCGTTCAGCGAGGTCAATCCGGAATCTGTGCCTCGTGCACCGATTGCGCGGTTCGCACTCGCATTGACCAATTCGAGGCCGATCAGATTTCGACTACCAGCGTCGGGTCGAAGCGGCTGTTTTCATCATCGTATCCCCTAGGATTGCACATTATTCGGGTGTTTCCGACCCGATAGTCGCTGCTATCGTGGGTGTGTCCATGAACCCACAGCGTAGGCTGACCCTGCTCGATCAAATCTGAAAGATCGGATGCATAGGCAGCATTGAGCAGATCACCCTTGAACCGTTCTGGGATGGATCGTCGATGCGGCAGATGGTGGGTGACGACGACTGTCGGGCCCAGATCGGGTTTTACGTTAGCTTTGATGAAGCGCAGTGAGTCGCGGTGCATCCGATAGGCTGTCTGAGGAAGAAACCGTTTCCAAGGATTCCGCTGGGCGGCAATCTGCCTGTAATCATTCATTCATGCGTTCGCGCGCATGGAACATGGCCAGTTCGCGATGGCCTTCGATGAGATAGTCCGTCCAGAGGGTCGCACCTACAAAACTAACCCCGCTGAGCATGACGGTGTCATTTTCCAGGAAATGCACGTCTGGAAATCGAGCAGCTGCGGCACGGCCATCCTCAAGAGCCTCCCTGACGGAGCCTTTGTAGAATTCATGATTGCCCGCGACGTACACGCACGGCATCGCATGAGCGATGTGCTCAGCCAGCCAATGAACACCATTGGCGGGCGCGCGGCAAAGATCGCCGGCTACAACACAGACATCGGCGTCGGGAATGGCAAGCGGCTGCCGTAGATCGGCATACTCAAGATGCAGGTCCGAAAAAATCCAGATCCTCATGGCCGCTCCTGGAGATTTTTGAGCTTGCCGGACGGCTGCTGCCGGGTTCTGTGGCGAAACTTGATCATTGGCGAGGCTGCATGGCTTCGCGCAGTTCGACCAGCTTTTCGATCAGGCGATACAGTCGCCGAATGGATCCGCCCGGCCAGGCCGCGGCGATTGCATCGATTTCGACTTGGTCGAGCGGTGTCGCCCAACGCAAATCATATCCGGCGTCGACATAGAGCTGTCCAAGGATTCGCGGTGCCAACACGTCAAGCTGTTCTGGGCCGGGTTCCGGGAATTTGATCACCCGGCATCGGTCGAGGAGCACTGAAGGTATTCCGGTGAGCGTATTTGCCGTCATGAGCCAGGAAACATGCGACAAGTCGCACGGCGACTCGACATATGGGTCAAACCAGCGTTCGGACGTTTCCTTCTCGAAAAGACCGATCAGGACATCGTGGGGATTGCCGTTACGGCGGCCAGTACCCACCTTTTCGATCTCATCGAGGATGATCACCGGCCCCGCGCAGTTGTGGCGGCGGATTGCCATAACGGGGATGCTCGGCTCGCCCGACGACCAGCGCCGCGCCGTACCTCCGAGTGCGCTGTCGGACATTCCACCACAGGACACCAACTCGAATGGAACGCACAGTTCTTCACAGAGCCGCCGGGCCAGACGGGTTTTTCCGCACCCCGGCGTGCCGATCAGAACCGTGGGATGAAGATGGATACAGTCCCGGCCGACGAAGCGCTTGAGAAGTTCATCGATGACGGCAATCGCATATGGAAATTCGTCTATAAGCCGGATCCGTACCTTCGCGAGGTCGGGAACCTCCGGTAGCGGCAGCAAGGCATTGAGTACTCTCTCGAATTCTTTGCTGACCTTCTTGCCTTCGCTCGTACTGACATTGCCGATTGAGGTGAAAACGATCACGGAGCCTCTGGCAGGCTCGTGTTCCTTCGCCTTCTTCCTTGAGATCGGTTCCTTACGCCCAAAGGTTTCGGCAGCAGGCCTTTTTTCCTCCTGCTGCTTTGTTTCTGGCGAGGGCCGAGCAATCAGGAGGTCGAAATCGTCCACAAAAGAACATAAATCGCGGTTTACCCAGCCGCGCGGCCAGGACAGGAACCCGTCCTGAGACATATGCCGGCAGCCGTTGGCGAGCACCGACCAGGCAAGAGCCCGTGACATAAGACTGCCGTCGTTGTCCTTGCGCACTTCGCGGAGTGCGATCGAGGCGGCTTCCCCGGCGACTATTTCGGCCGCGGCCGGATCACCCCACGAAGCCAGGTAGAACTGGATGCGAAGCCTTGCGGCTCGAGCGGCGTCATTGTTGAATCCTTGCGCCTCATCCAATGCCGCCTCAACGCACCTGATGGCCTCCTGGCTTTGATCGACCGCGAGGTCATCCAGAGCGGCGACAAGAGGGGCGATTTCAAATTTCGGATTGTGCTTCAGCCGACGCGACAGGCGTTCCGCGAATTCACGGAGATCGGCGGCCATGTCTTCCGACAGGAAAGGCATGCCTCGCAAGAGTTCGATTTCGGTCGGCAGGTGCCGTCCGGCTTTCGCTGCTTCCAGGCGACGCTCGAAGTGGCGGTCCTGACGGGAGCGCGAATCCTTCAGAGACATGGTGCTAGCCGTCTACGCGTCTACAGGTTTGAAGGCTGGACGGCTCAGGCGATACCAGCGGGAAAGCGTCCTTGCCCAAGCCATATCATCCGACATCAGCCAAACCTCCGAGGTAACGATCTCGCGGTTTGTTCCGGGAAGTTTCGGATGCCCCGTTGAGAGCCCGACAAGGCACGGAGCCGGCCGATTAATAAGATTCCACCGATCGAGGATTGGCGGATCGTCATTCGCGATCGTCTCAGGCCGATGTCCCTCAAGAATTCGTTCCATGTCGGCAAGAAGAAATCTAACCCGTTCTGTTTCGATGGCGAGCGCATCGCCTCCCGTTTCACCGGGGTGAAATACCGGCATGATGCGAAATCCCTCACTCATTAGAGGTCCGACACACTAGATGCCGGGCGACGCGCTCGTGAGCCGGCTGGCATCGTGGAAGCCGAATCAACACGCAGGAGGCCGAACTCGGCATCTTTTTAATTAGCGTAGTGTTCATGATTCGTAACTTGGTGTCAACATTATGCACCATTACGCCAAATTGTTGACATTTCCGGTCTTGCGCCCGTGTGATGGCGCGATGGAGCGAATTCCTGAGGTTATGGCACTTCTGCGCGCCGCGCGGGCGCTTCTGAATTTGCATCAGGAGCAGGTGGCGGATATCGCGGGCGTCAGCCGTCAAACAATTGCCCGCATCGAGAACGAGAGCGGTACAATACCGGTAGAGACTATCGAAAAGGTCCGAAACGCCTTGGAAAAGCGTGGCGTGATGTTCCTTCCCTCTTCAGCCGAATGCGGGCCGGCCGTCGGGCTCCGAAAGAATGCCTCGCGTAGACGATCAGAATAGCGGAAACTCCGCTTCTTTAGCTGGCTGCGGGAAGACCCTCACGGGGGAAATCCGGTCCAAGGCCGTTACCGTGAAAAGACCAGACATGGCGGCGAACTAGATCTGTTCCGGATCACCGCTCGATGGGCAGGTAGGTCATGTAGATGGGCTAGCAGCTCGTTCTGCACGTTCAACGCACGCCCTTGGTTGCTCCGACCGAGTCTAAATTCCGGTTTGGGCTATCGCGGTTGGCACTCGATGGCCACGGCCATTGCCTGCGCTTTGGCTGCGAGGTCCTCGGGATGCAGATTCTCTTGCGAAACCTTATCGTCGAAGGCGATGTTATTCGCGTGCAGGAAGCTTTCGACGACTGCGGCATTCACCGCAAAATTGATGTTTTGAGCGATATCGTCGGTCAACGATGCCAGCTTCAGCGCATTAATTTTCGAGACGACGATCCCGACCACATTGCCGTCTCGATCGAGCAATGGCCCACCGCTATTGCCGGGCTGGACTGGCGCGGAAATCTGTAAATATCGGCTGTCGTCGCGCAGCCCAGTCAGGGCCGTGACATTGCCCAGCGTGAAGTTGCCGGAAGTTGATAAGAGCCCCCTTAGCGGAAAACCGAATGCAGCCACATCTTCTCCGAGGCGAATCCCTGTTCGAATGCGCGCGTGCGAAGTGGGCTGAAGGCTGGTCCGGATGATTGCAAGGTCGTTGGCGGCATCTTGCCCAATCACCGATCCCGAGCCGCCAGTCCCGTGATAGGAAAGGCTCACGTCCTGGCAGCCGTGGACGACATGCGCATTCGTCAAAACCTCACCGTCAGTGACGAAGAAACCCGTACCTGTGACGGCAGGCAAGCTTGTCTCAGCCGCAGTGACCGGAGGTTGGAAAGTTTGGGATGGCGGTGAAGCTGGTGCGCCAGCAGCGGTCACCTGCGGCACCAGGTAGCCACGCTCCTGCAAATGTTTGTGAAGACCCTCCGGGTACGGCAACGTTTGCAGTTTATCTCGCGGGCACTGGCTGATAGCTGCCCCCGTCAGGCATTCTTGCACCCCAAATCCTGTGTCACGTTGGTAAAGCTGAAGCATTCTGGACCATGCTTCATCACCCTGGCCGATACGCGATTTTGCGGCTACCCACGCGGCCAGGAAGCCGTTTGACGACCAGAACGACGGGTTCGTCTTGGCTATAAAGTCAAGGCGGTAGGCGTCCTGAACCAGCCTCCTATGAAAACGAGGGTCGTTGGAGACATCAACCACACGCCCGTTTCTCATCTCCGAGATCCGGACTGGCTCGAATGACTCTACGTAGGCACCAAAGAGATAGAGAAAGCTCTGGTCGCCCTGGCTCATCTCAGAGACGCCATCGCCATCAAAATCTTCGAATGCTACACCTCCGTCGCCGTCAATGGTGCCAAGGTCGACAAACTGCCACGATCCTGACGGTCCTATGGTCGCCGCGACGGTCGTCGTGCAGCAATGCGCCCCACCCGAATATGATTTGATGATCACCTCCGGAAAGGCGTTGCCTTTGTTCAAATGAACCAATTCCGCCGAGGCACCATAGTCGCTGGCATCCTCGAATATGCGCGACAGGTGAAAAAGCTGACGACCTCCATCTTCGCCTGTCAGCTGGACTTTCCAATCGTTGCCAATCTTCTCGCGCGTGATGGAAACGGCAAACGACCCCGAGCTGAGCAATGCCGATAGCTGTCCGGATAGCTCTGCTTGCGAGATGACTGACGATCGGAATCGCCAAACTACCTGGTTCAGGCGCTTTGAATTGCCCAGGAAAGCGTCTTTCGGGATGTTCAGCCAGGGGAGGTTCTTGCGGATCTGATCAAGGCTCCCCTCCTTCGGCGATAGGGCCACCGCATACCAACCGTTACTGGAAAGGTATACGCCGGCATCGCTTCCGTAATTCCGAGCGATACCGATCGCATTGTCGACGTCCTGCGCACTGGCAAGCACAACCGGGTGTCTAAGCTCGGATGCCAAGAGTTGCCCGGAGCCTGACAAGGCAGCCACGACCAAGATAATGGCGAGCCTCGCTCCCAGCCACCCGGATCGGCTACCGCTCGAATTTATCATATTGAATTCGCCCAAGTATACCCGGTCCCCGTCAGACACTACTGAGTTATCGATTCAATGCAAAGCTGCTCGTCTGGGTGGCAACATCGGTGGTAACAATCAGTCGTCCAGCGACGTGGCAAGAAAAGCGACCAGGTTCGCAAGAGTGACGGTTAAGCGCGAACAGTCGGGGCCGTTGAGCCACCGCCTTGCGGTGTTTCAAAATCACTCATTGACCGTGCCGAAGGCCCCCGTACGGTCAGTGCAGCGTTGGGGCCGCCCGGTTGAAGGCCGCTGTCGGATTTGGAGCGAACAAGCTGCCGGACGGCTGCTGAGCCATTCATACGAGCCGTTTCTGAATCAATTGGGTGATGGCAGTTGAAACTTTTGCCCCAAAACCCGCCCTACCGGAGGTTTTTCTCCGATGAGAACACCGCCCGTTCGGCCGCCGCATACCCGTCCATATCAATAGGGGTATACCCGGAGCTGTACATGACGAACTCTTCATTCAGTGGGATCCTGTGTCCTAGGAGGTATGCGAGCTGATTTGCCGTCAGCCCTCCCCTTCCATCAGATAGGCCGGCACTGCACCAGATCATGAAGAACCTGTGGAGCGACAAATGAGGATACCTGGCATATAGCCCGCCACCCCCTTTGAACCATGCAGCCAGCCCCCTGCACGAAAAAACGTCGCCGGACCGCCGCGGAAACACCAGGTTCATTCGGTTGGCACTGACAGTACCGTTCCATTCTCGCAACGCTCCGGCCAGGAGGGGAGGCAAGGGAATGACGCGCAAGGGTCCGCCCATCACGCGAATGACCCTGTCCTCAAGATCCACATCCTCCCAATCGAGCCGGCAGAGTTCGCCGAGGCGCAATCCCGCGAAGGCGGTTGTCCTCGCCATCACCGCACGCATGCTTGTGTTCGGCTGAATCATCTCGACAAGTTCAGCATTGCTGGGGATACGTAATTCAAAGGCATGGCGGACAGCTGTTTTCTCTGCCGGCATCTGATCGCCCCTCCTCAGCCGCAGTGACAGTACGGAAGCGCATGCTCGCGCCAGAGAGTAATTCGGAGTCGATGCGGCTTGACCCCGCATCGATAAGCTCGACCGTCACCTTTTGCAGCTCTTGCGCTGTTTCTACCCGGCACTACCTTCACCTCGACCATGACGCGCACTTGGCTGTGCGAAGACCCTCCAATCCATTGTCACGGTGCGGAGGGCGGGCCGCTGGCCGCGGTCACCAGGATCACTCAGGCGTCAGCTCGGCGCGCGCCCCATTACGGTCATCACATAGTTCTCGATCTGCCTCGGCGACCAGGCAGGCACTCGTGGGGACCAGCGGTAAGGCTGCGGAAAGCGGCCTTCCCTGACGAGCCGCATGACGCGCTTCCGTCTCCACGGCACTCCGTACTCTTTAAGGTCCTCAACCAAGACTGTGGGCAGATCGTCCTGAGGGGGAAACCGTTCTCCGCTTGTCCCGCTGTGATCCGTCGGTCTTACCATGGTGTGTCACTCCATCATAACTGCCAACGGACAGTGATTGTAGCCGGCATGCACATATTCAGTCAACATTTATTGTATATAATCGTCATAATATGAGAAAAAGGATTCGTTTATATTGTTGACATTTCTTACATAACATCATGTCTCCCTTACTATATGCCATGTTATCTGGAAGCAACACCCAGACAAACGAAAGGATTCGTTTGAAACCTCTGAAAGCGCTGTCCTGGATCGAATCTTTTACTGTGCTGCGATGATAGAATTGGCGTGGCAAAGATTCGAGGCAAGGCTGCGGATGTGGTGCCCAAAAAGGTGCACAAACGGTTCCGCGGTTGCCCGACCAGAGACAGCGCGCGGTCCTTCCGGCGCGCCGCGTGCAACCGGAACACTTCTTCAAAGTACTGATTTTGATAGCAGATTCCGGAGGAAGGATTTGCCGGGCGATATGGTGGGTGATACAGGGATCGAACCTGTGACCCGCTGATTAAGAGACAGAGGAAATAGGATAACTTTCCTTACCACTTAATACTCTAAAGGCCTATATATCCGTTTATTATCAATGCGTTGCTGGAAATATGCCTTGAAAGCCATACCGAATCATACTTGCACATAATCCGGTTTCTGTTACCTATTTCAATCGGAAAGGTAACAACCCGGGAACCTTCTGACATGGCAAGAATGCGGTTTTCCGACGCCACTTTGAAAGCGCTGCGGCCACCAGCAAAGGGACAAGCCGACTACTTTGACGCCTCCTTTCCCGCCTTCGGCGTGCGGGTATCGCGATCCGGCACCAAGGCGTTTTTCGTGTTCGACCGCATAGGCGGAAAGCTAAAGCGGATGACCCTTGGCCGCTATCCGGCGTTGGGCCTCGCCGACGCGCGACAAAAGGCGCTGGACTGGAAAGCCGAAGCCGAGAAAGGCATAGACCCTGCGGCCATGGCCAAGGCGCTGGCGGCCGAAGCGGCAAACCAGAAGACGGCGGAAGCCGCTACGACCTTCGGCGCTGTTGTAGAGCAATTCCTCGCCGGGCAGGCCAATCGGCTGCGGCCGACCACCATGCGCCAATACCGCGCTTTCCTCACCGGCAGCGCCGTGGCCGCATGGACCGACCGGCAGTTGGCCAGCATCACCCGAGCGGACGTATCGGCTGTTCTCGACAAGCTGGACGCACGCGGCCTGTCCGCGTCCAGTAACCATGCGCTCGCCTGCCTTCGCCGGTTCTTCAATTGGGCGGTGAACAGCGACCGACTGGACCGCTCACCCGTAGAGCGCATGCGAGCCCGCAACGACCATGTGAAGCGTGACCGCGCCTTGTCGGCTTCCGAACTGGCCACGGTGCTGGCGGCTTTGGGCGATGACGACACTATCAGGATCATGGACGGTATCGACCTGGCGCCGATGCCCGATATGTTCAAGGACTTCTATCGAGCTTTGATCTTCACCGGGCAGCGGCGCGGCGAAGTGGCGGGCATGACCTATGCCGAGCTTGACGACCTCGACAACGCCGACGCCGCGCGCTGGATTATCCCTTCCGCCAGAACGAAGAACAAGCGCGAACATATCGTGCCGCTCGCCCCGCCCGTTGTTGCGATGCTGAAAGAGCGTAAGGCCGCCGCTGACAAACGAGCGGCGGCACGCGCGAAGCGACAGAAGGAACAAGCCGCGCCACCCGAATACGTGTTCGCCGGCTATCGGTTCGTGCCGCTGTCTGGCTTCTCAAAAGCCAAGCGCGAACTCGACGCGCGCATTGCCGCCCTGCGCACGGCGCGAGGGCTTCCCGCCCTATCCGATTGGACAGCACACGATCTGCGGCGAACGGTTGTGACGATGATGAACGAAAAGCTGGCGGTACCGCCGCATGTGGTTGAGGCCATCGTCAACCATATCAGCGGCGTGAAGGCGGGCGTGGCGGGCGTCTATAACCGCGCCCTCTATCTGCCCGAGCGGCGGGCCGCATTGAACGCATGGGCGGAATATGTCGGGCGGCTGGAAACCGGCGGCTAGCGCGCTGGCACAAGTATATGTCACGCTGCGTTTATATGGTTATTGCCAAGTGCCTTTCCAAGACGCTGCCCCGATTGCGACACGAAAATAAACCTTTGGTCATAACTACCTATTTTGCGATATCATACTACGGTCCGCAGTAATTCCGTATTGCTGCCGTTCTAAGCGAACACCCCGGCGACCGGCCGGGCCGCTGATATCGGGCCGAGGCATCCGCCCCGAACACCCCGCCCCTTTCCGGCCGAATCTCCCCAATTGCTACGCAACCGCGCCGCACGTCGAAAGGATTACGCTATGAATGCTGTAACCGCCGCCTTGGATCGCGACCCGCTCTTTACGCCGAAGACGGTTGCGGCTCGATATGGGCTTACCGTTCAAACACTTGCGAACATGCGCTGCGCCGGGCGCGGCCCGTGTTTCGTTAAGACGCCCTATGGCATCCGCTACCGTCTAAGTGATCTCGCCGATTGGGAACGCACGACGTTCCGCCACGGCGCGGGCGGCATGGCCACGGCCGAAGCCGCATGAACCCTTCCCCTCAAGCAGAAAGGCCGGCTGCTTATGCCCAAAGCAACCGGCCAGCGATAGAAGAAGTAATATCCTATGAGTAACAATTATGACATTTCCGCCGCTGAAAAGCAAGGAAATCTCCCCTACCAGCTTGACATTGCGTTGACGCTTGCCGAGCGCGGTTTCCGAGTTTTCCCATTGAAGCCGGGCGCAAAGACGCCAGCCCGGAAGGGATGGCAAAGCGAAGCGGCTTCCGAAGCCACGGCCGTCAGAGCGCTTTTTGCCGACAAGCCAGATAGCAACATCGGCATGAAGATGGGCGATGGCCTTTTCGCATTCGACTGCGACCGGAAAGCCGGCAAGGATGGTGACGCTGCCCTTCGCGCCTTGCTTGGCGTCGATGCGATTTGGCTAGACCTCACTTTCACCGTGGCCACGCCATCGGGCGGCACGCACTACGTTTTCCGCTGCCCGGCCGGCCGCGCGATTAGTAACAGCGTCGGCAAGATTGCGCCTGGCGTCGATATACGCGGCGACGGCGGCTATCTGGCGACCGTCGGCAGCGTCATTGATGGGAAGCCGTATACTGCCACCCACAACGTCTTTCCGATTGAGACGCCGGAAAGCATCCTTGCCCTTATCGACGAAGCGGCGACGCCGGCAGAGCCACGCCCTACGCCGGCCGGCGTTGAACTGGACATGCCGGCCGCGATTGAGCGTGCGCGCGCTTATCTGGCGGAAGCCGATCCGGCGATAGAGGGTCAGGGCGGCAATGACCGGACCTATGCGACGGCCGCCGCAATTATAGACATGGGCGTCGGCACGGAAACGGCCAGCATGCTTATGGCCAAAGTATTCAATCCGCGATGCAGCCCGCCGTGGTCCGAAGACGAGTTGGAAGATATCGTACGCCACGCCGCCGCCTATCGACAGAATGAACCCGGTTGCGACGATCCGGCTGCCTACTTCGATATCATCACGGATTGGACGCCGCCCGCAGCGGCCAACGACAATGCAGCGTCCGGCGCCAAAGGCCCGGCGGATGCCCGCCGCGTGCTAGAAAGCGGCACGCTCAATCTCGCCGCCCTCACCGGCAAGCCCGTCCCGCCGCGAGAATGGCTTGTTGAGGGCTGGATACCTGCCGGCAATGTCACCTTGCTTTACGGTGACGGCGGCACGGGCAAGAGCCTGGCGGCGATGCAGCTTGCCGTTGCGGTGGCCACCGGCCGGCCATGGTTCGGCCTACCAGCCACGGCCGGGGCTGCCTTCTATCTCACCGCCGAAGACGACGAGACGGAACTGCATCGCCGGATCGCCGACATTGCCGGCGGATACGATTTGACGTTGGCCGATCTGGCGGGCGGCTTGACGGCGATTTCGCTTGCGGCGGCCGATCCGGCGCTGGCGGTAGCCGGCGAGCGGGACCGGATCAAATTCACACCACTTTGGAAAGCACTGAAAACCATGATCGCCGACGTTAAGCCCCGCCTCGTCGTGCTCGATACCCTTGCGGATATTTTCGCCGGCAATGAAAACATTCGGGCGCAGGCGCGGGCGTTCATCGGGGCGTTGCGGGCAATCGCGATTGAAAACCACACGGCCATTGTTGTGCTCGCTCACCCGAGCCGGGCCGGCCTTATGGCACAAGGGCACAACGCCGCCGCCGGCTCGTCCGGTTCGACGGCTTGGCACAATTCCGTGCGATCTCGCCTCCTGCTTGAACGCGGCGACGAAAAGCACCCGGATTTGCGCGTGCTTAAGATTGTGAAGGCCAACTATGGCCAGGCGGGCGCGGAAATTCGGTTGCGCTGGCATGATGGCACTTTCGTTCCCGAAGGAGGGCCGGACGCCGATGCGGCGGAAGCGGCTGAGGCCGAGCACGTGTTTCTGGAAATGCTGGATGCCTATGTGGCGGAAGGCCGGCCCGTTGGACCGAACGAAGGAAAGAACTACGCCCCGAGCGTGTTCGGCAAAGACGCGCGGTCGCGCGCCTTCGATAATAGGATGCTCGCCGACGCCATGAACCGGCTATTTGCGACGGGTGCTATACATGTTGTGGAAGTCGGGCCGCCATCGAAAAGACGGGCGACTATCGTTCGCACCAATACCTTGGCCGAAGCGGCATAAAGGCCAGGTGTTCATTCTTCATACCTTTCCAACGCCTTCCAACGCCCCGGAAAGTGATGAAAAAGTATGTTCCAACGCCGTTTTTCGCGTTGGAAGCGTTGGAAGGCCACAGGGCTCAAACCCTTGCCGAGTATGGGTTTGGGAAATTTCCAACGGTTTTCCAACGTTTCCAACGGGGCTTCCTTCCAACCCCCTAATACCCCCATGGCGTTGGAACCCGCCTTTGGTGGGCCGGGGCGGGTCCAACGCCGGCCTGCGGCAAGTAGATAACCGGCATATGAAATACCCATGGCCTATCCCTCACCCCATCGTCATGCCGGTTTGCAATGATGCTGCCGCCGGTGCGGCGATACGGCGTGGTGGCGATCTGGCGCGCGGTGGTAGGGCGATCCGGCGGGGCGGCTATCCGCTTCGATTTGCGATCCTTGATTGGCACTGGCCCTTGCGCGCGCGTGCGCACGGAGCCGAGCCGGTGGCATCCGCGAAGGCGCTTACCGTTTACGGCGGCAATCAATTACGCCATCACCCTCGCAAGCGTCACACCGCCGACCTTCGATAAGGCCGGTTCCGTCACACGTAGGGCAAGCCTTCCAATCGGTGTCTTGCAGCCGGCTGCCGACAACGCCCGTGCACCGTCGCCCGTCTATCCGTTGGCTGCACTGTTCATTGATCGCGGTAACGTTGTGAACATGCCGGCCGCATTTTTCGCATACTCCTACCGGAACTCGCATCTTCTACCCCCTCGCATTGTCGGTGGCGATTTAAGCGCCCTGTACCCCCATTGCGTCAATTGCGCGTTTCACCTGCAACGGCGACCACATGGCAGCGCCGCGCGCCGTAGGAATACCGCGTGTGGTCAGTTCCCGCGCCAAGGCATTTAGCGATGTGATCCCGTTCGCCCGCATATCGGCGATGGCCGGCGCAAGGTCAGCGGCGCGGGATTGTACACGATCCGCGATTGCAGCCCGAGCGGCGCGGCGGGCGGCAGCGGACGGCCGTTGGCCTCTATCGCCGCCGAGCTTCTTCCCCCGAGCCTTGGCCGCCGCCAATGCCGCCTTTGTACGTTGCGAGATTAGGCCCGCCTCCAATTCGGCTACGGCCACCATGGAATTGAGGAGGAAGCGCCCTTGCGGTCCTTCGATTTGCGGAAGATCACAGAACCGGACTTCCACCCCGGCCTCAAGCAATCGAGACAGGAACGCCACTGATCTCGTCAGCCGGTCCAGCTTGGCAACGATCAAAGGCGCTTTGTGCAACCGCGCTGCCGCTAGCGCCTTTTCAAGTTCCGGCCGTGCCGCCTTGCGTCCGCTTTCGACTTCGGTGAACTCGACAGCGATCCGCCAGTTGCCACCATTCAAATAGTCCGCAACCGCTTTGCGTTGCGCTTCCAATCCCAAACCGGAAGCACCCTGCTTGGCGGTGCTGACCCGGTAATAGGCGATGAATGCCCTCTCGGCCATGGTGTAACATTCCTGTCAACGAACGTTGACTAATATGTAATACCCTTTCGAAAAACGCAAGATGCTTGCCGGAACTGGCCCGCCCGTGGCCGGCGAGGCCGATCACAAATCTTTAATGGGTACCCTGCCGATTAGCATTCGGTAGCAAACGGGAACTATCAGTAACATATTGATTTTGATGACTTTTTCTACGTCCCATGCTATGATTTTGAGACTTTCGATTTTCAACCGCACATTTATGGAGCGAAACCCGTGCCTCCCCTTTCGACAATAGATGCCGACATTGAAAATTCCCGGCAAACCGCCGCCTCACTTGCCAGTCGGCGAAAAGAACTACAGCGCTCAATCTCTGAAAATCTCAGGAAAGGTGCCGACCGGCCGGCGCGTGACGCTGCTGCCGAGCTTCACGCGCTGAATGATGAGATTGCCTTTGAGGAACAGCGTGGCCGCGCCCTGCTAGAGCGCCGGGCGGCAATCGAGGCCGAAGCCGCCAGCGAAAAGCTGGCAGCGCAATGGGTGGAAGTGGATGCCCTGCTTGCCGAGCGCAGCGCCGCCGCCGAGACTATCGAAAAGGCCATTCGGGCAGTCGGCAAGGGTGCCGACAAGCTTATGGAATTGGGCCGCACAATAGACCAGAAGCTTGCCGTCATGCCGGTCAAAGGCGCTGGCATCGTTGCCGGCGAAGCCCCGACCGACGAGGTACGCAGCGGCATTGTCTATTCCCTCATTGGTGCCGGCTTGCCTTGGATATACCCGAGCGGCCGAGAGGCTAGAGTGGATGGTAACCGCCTCGCCGACCGTATCAGCCGCAACCGCGTGGCCGTTGAAGCCCTGAAAGAAAGGGAAGCGGCATGACCACGCTCGCCACTCTCACCGCCGAGCGAGACGCGGCCCGGCAGTCGATCAAGAAGCTACAGGACGATGGTCATTACGTCGAAGCGGACGCCGAACAATCCCGGTTGCATTCGCTAGACGCCGCCATTGATGCCGAGCAAGCCCGGTTGCGCGCGCTGGATGATGCAATCGACCATGAACAATCGGAACTGGCGGCACTAGAGGCCAGCCGCAATGCCGTGGCCGACGCCCCGGTTGAAAGGAACTGACATGACCTCCGCCCCTCCCAACAGCATAGCCAGCTTGAACCTCGATGCCACCGGCAGGATATTGGTTCCGAACGATCCGGCCACGGCGAAAATCCGCCTCGCCGAGCTCGAAGCAAGCCCCGGATACTTGGACGCGATCCTTAATCCTCGTCACCCCTTGCACGAGGCGAGGACCACGGAACGCCAAGCGCTTATGTTCTATGCCAGCCAGGCGAAGCGGCCGTGAAGTCATGATCGGCAACGCATTCACAAGCATGCTTTCCGCCGGAGGGGGAGTGTGGCCCGGTGGGGGGCCAAAGTTCAAACGTCTCGGCAAAAACCAGTTCCCATTCGCCGATATATCGCCTCGCGCGCGGCCCCTCGCCTTTCGAAAGACGCCCCTATGACTAACCCCGTACCCGCCCTTCCCTCGCCGCCGTACAGCCTAGACAGCCCGGCGCTCTCCCCGGCCGACGCGCGCCGCGTGGCCGACCTGTTGCGGCCTTTCGTGACCCGCCAGCAAAATTTTATTCGCGCCATAGCGGCCGGCAGCACCCCCGTGCAGGCCGCGAAAGCGGCAGGATATAGCGGCATTGCGAAGCTCACCGCCCGACGCCTTCTAGCCGACCCGGCGGTGGCCAAAGCAATTGCCGATCTGCGGGAAATCTTGGCCAACCAGTCACTTTACGATTTCGAGCGAGCCCATAACACCTTGCTTGCCGCCTTGGACTTCGCCCGGCAGACCAATAACGCGAATGCCATGGTCAAAGCGGCTGAAACGCTGGCGAAACTGCATGGCCACCTGTCCGACAAGCTAGATTTGAACGCCACCGGCGGCGTGTCCTTTGTGTTTCCCGACTTCACGCCGAAGCCGCATGCCGACGCCGCGCCCGAGCCTGTATTGATCGAGGCTCAACATGCCGAGTAATTCAGCCCGTGGCCGTAGCGTCGCCCCGCATGTTGTCGCCTACCAGACAGCCGGCCCGACCATTGACGCGTTCCATGCGTCCGATGCGTTTGTGCGGGCGATCATGGGGCCATTTGGCAGCGGTAAGTCGAGCGCATGCGTCATGGAGATTATGCGCCGCGCGGGCGAACAGGCACCGGCCCCGGATGGGAAGCGGCATTCCCGATGGGCGGTCATCCGCAACACCTATCCCGAGCTTACCCTGACCACCTTGAAGACGTTCAAGGATTGGGTGGCCAGCTATGCCGGCAAGGTGAACCATAATCCGCCGGTCACCTACACCCTCAAAACTTCCGATCTCGACTTGGAAGTAATTTTTCTAGCTCTCGATAAAGCCGAGGACGTAAAAAAGCTGTTGTCGCTCGAATTGACGGGCGCATGGCTAAACGAGGCTCGCGAGCTTCCCAAAACGATTTTCGACGCCGTCACCGCCCGCGTTGGCCGCTACCCCTCGAAGGCCATGGGCGGCCCGACATGGTCGGGCGTGATCCTCGATACGAACCCGCCCGCCGACGATCATTGGTTCTTCCGCATGTTCGAAGTGGACAGGCCGGCCGGCTTTGAGCTTTTCCGGCAACCCGGCGGCCTTAGTCCCGAGGCGGAAAATCTCGATAACCTCCCCGGCGGTGCGGATTACTATCGGCGCATCATGGCCGGCAAAGACCCCGAGTGGATCAAGGTCTATGTGAACGGCGAATATGGTCGGTTGATCGAGGGCAAGCCCGTCTTTCACAATTTCCGCGACCTCCGGCACATTGCCGAACAGCCGTTGCAGCCCGTGCCGAACCTGCCCTTACTGATAGGCGTCGATTTCGGCCTTACCCCGGCCGCCGTCATTGGCCAGCGCCTTGCGGATGGCCGCTGGCATATCCTGTCCGAAGTCGTCACCGAGGACACGGGCGTTATCCGGTTTTCGCAACAGCTAACGGCGCACGTCGCGCAACGCTATCCCGGCTTTGCCGTCGCGGGCGTCTATGCCGACCCGGCAGGAAGCCAGCGCAGCCAGGTGGACGAAAGGACGGCCATCGAAGTCATGGCCGAGCACACGGGCTGGCGCGTCCGTCCCGCACCGGGCGAAAATAGTTGGGCAATGAGGCTTGAAGCATGCTTGGCGGCGTTCGGTCGCTTGGTGGACGGCAAGCCCGGCATTCTGATTTCCCCGGACTGCGAGGCGTTCCGCAAGGCGTGCAACGGCGGCTATCACTACAAGCAGACGCATTCCGGCAACGGCCTGTCCTATAGCGAGGAACCGGCCAAGAACGACAGTTCCCATGTGGCCGATGCGTTCCAGTACCTTTTACTTGGCGGCGGCGAGGCGGCCGTCGTCATGAACAAGGTACGCCGTGCCGCCAGCGCAAGCCGGCTTCTCGCCGCCGGCCGCGACCGTGGCGATTACGATCTATTCCACCCGACCTATGGCGATCCCGGCCGGCGGACCCGCGAAAAGCAGATTTCCGACGCCGAATTTTATGGGGTTCATTTCTGATGACCGCCGTTGAAAAGCTGTTCGCGACCGCCCCTATTGGCCGTTGCCCGTGTTGCGGCGTCCCGACCTACGACATGGCCGACCTGAATTGTCGTTGTGAAGAATGCGGAGAAGGCGTCGTGGCGTCCGTCGCCTTTTCCGACTGGCACCGCTGCGGCGCGTGTCTCGGCACCGGACGTTCATTCATCTGGACGAAAACCCAGGATGACCGCTGCCCTGTTTGCCGGGGCTGCGGCTACGCCACAGATGCCGATTTCGAGTTTGAGGTTAGCGAGGCCGAGACAGTCGAGGAAGTGTTACGCCGCCGCATGCATGGCGACGACCACTGGCCACCGCGCGCCGAAGAAATTCACGAAAGCGCCCGTGGCAGCGTCGGCATCTTGCGCAATCAGGCCGTGTCGCCGGCTGCGGCAAAGGCATGGCAAAAGCGAGTAAAAGCCAGCTTGACCGCCTTGGAAGCGATGTACGCGACCCACAATTATCCGTTTTGGGATGCCGTCGAATTGGCATCCCGTGCCGGCGCTGCGGAAGCTACCAAGTCAGCAACCAAGAGCAACGGCCGATGACTAAGAGCGCTTCCCGGCTGTGTCGATCAACATTGAAGCCGACCCGCTGGCGAAGCAGGTACGACGTTTCGCGGGGCTCGATACCGAATGACAATTCCATAGCGATGTTCCTTTCCTTGCGTTGATGACCGGCAAGATAGATCAATACTAAGCCGTTGTAAATATTACTAAAATCGTATCACGGTACGAAAATCGTATCAGCGCCACCGGCGCGGAAAGACAAGAAAATGACCTTCATGATGGGTGATACCGAAGACGATTTCGCAATTCCGGCCGATACGGAAGGATCGGCCGGCCCGCGAACGGGCTTCCTGCAAAATTTCGAGGCGGCCTATACCGAACAGGCGCACGTCAACAGCGCCTTGGGCGCGGATGAAGATATGTCGAACCTCGAACAGCGGCAGCTTGATAAGCTCTACAGCCTCACCGGAGAGCGCATGTCGCCGCTGTTCCCCGGCGCTTGGTCGAGCGGCGATCTATCCGCCAGCCACCAATTCGCAATCATGCACAACCTTAACGGCGACCAGCTTAATGCCGAGCAGCAGGCATTCGTTACGGCGGCGCAAGACCAGATGCAGCGCTATGACGAGCTGGCCGCCACCCATGGCCTGTTGACCTATGACCAGATGTTTAAACAGGTCCAGCAGAACGCCCAACAGGACGTTGGGAATGCAGCGACTATCTACAACACCGCGTCCGTCGGCGGCATGGTCGGTAGCCTCCTCGGCGGCGCTGCCGGCAGCATGACATACCGTGATCCGGTGAACCTCGCCTCACTAGCCCTTGGCGGCCCCGGCAAGACGATGATTGCGCGCGTCGTGGCCGACATGGGGATACAGGGCATTTCTCATATGGTCGATCTGCTTACCGGGGCAGCGGAAAACCAGCAATTACTCACTGGCAAAGCGCCGACGTTCGGCGAGGAATTGGAGCAATCGGCCGAAACTGGCATCGGCGCTGGCGTCTTCCGGGCCGGCGGCGAGGCTATCGCCCATGGCTTCGGTGCCATCGCACGCCGCTTCGGGGCGCAGGCCCCCGACATTACGGCCGGCGCGGTGGCGCAAGAGGCGGAAAACGCCATTGGCCCGTCGCCCTACGGCCCGAGCCGGATTGCCGAAGGGATGCACACGGCCGATGTTCTCGACGCCCTTGCCCGCGACGTGCCGCTTAATCAGCGTCCTGTAGCCGGGCGCCTGGTCGATCCGGTGGTAGGCGGTGACAAGTTCCCAATCGCGCCCCTCGCCTCACGTGACGCCGATGCCCTGTTCACCGACACGGCAAAGCCACTGGCCAATCTGTTCGATACCGTGCCGGCCACGCCCGAAATGGACCGCGCCAACGCCGCGCTGTCCAGCATCACGGCTGAAATTGCGAAAGCCGACGCTGATGCTGCGGCGGCGCACGATACGTTCGCAGCGGCCAATGGCAACCGCACTATGGAGGAAGAACAGCGGCGGCTCGCTTCCGCTTTCGAGGGAAACCGCGCCGCGCAAAATGATCTGAATGTGAAAGGTGATCGCGTCTTTCTTTCAAAGGGCATCAATGACGCCCTCGGCTTAGAGCCGCGCAGCATATCAGAGAGCGGCAATGGGTCTGATTTGTTGGCCCTTCCCTACGTTGTGGACCCCGAGATTGCGGAAGCGCAGGGCAAACTTGCTCGGGAACGCGGCGCTTTAGAAACGGAATGGAAGAAGCTACGCGCAACACTAGAAAAGCAGGAAAGCGCCACTGCGGCGGCAAGCCATATGCGCCTTGTGCGCGCGCGGATGGTCGATGCTATCGCGGAAGCCGTGCCGAATGCCCGGCGATCCGGCGGCGTTCAATCCCTGCTTGATCGAACCGGCATGGGCAGCGATGATCTGCGCCCTATAGATAGGCCCGTGTCGTCGCCTTCCGTGTCCGATGAAATCGAAAGGATGCTGGACGAAGCGCGGCGCACGCCGGTGGCCACTTCCCCACGGCTACGAATGATCCCTGCGACCGAACCGGGAATACCCGACATGGCAGATATTGGCTCGCATAGCGGCCCCGTCGGACTTGAACATGAAATTGCGATTGGCGCGGATGATGACGGCAACCCCGTTTACACAACGGTTCGTCAGATGCTCCAAGAGCATGCCGACGACGACGCTTTGATCAAGGCAATGCATGAATGCCTAATTGCCTGACAGGGAAACCGGCGGCCCAACGGGGCCGCCTCCCCTCTTTTACCAGTCGAACGACGTGTTCTTCGGCCGCTTTTCACGAAGCGCTTGTTCTCGATAGTCCCGATCCATTTCCCGCGCCCATTCGTAACGCCAGCGCAGATAGAGCCACCGCACCTTGGCGATGGCAAAGACAGCAATATGGAAGGCCACAAACAGGCCGATGCCATAGATGATAATATTCATGCTGCCAGCCCCACCGTCCGCCGCCCCGCAAGGCTGGCGGCCGCATTGGAATCCTGATTTCGCAAACAGTCAATCGACGACCACTAAGGTTCATCGTCGGGTTTCATTAAAAGCTTATTATCCAAAAGAAACTGGAGCATCCGCCAATGCAGGCGGGCAAGTTTGTCCAGTTCTTTGTTGTCCAATAACCGCTCGGTGCGAACCAGTTGGCGCCAATCCCCAGACGTTATCTTCGGGAGCGGCCCCATAACAAACGACAGCCATAGGTGATGTATAAGGATCGTTCGAAATACGCCGACCGATGCCGGAAGCGGCGTGGGAAAAATAGGGTATGATTCGTAATCCCCGTCTTCATTGCCAAATGCCGCCATGAAGCCAGCCATCATCGTCGGGTGCAGCAATATAGAACCCGCTAAGTCCGCATCCTCGCGAAGCAAATCCACAATCGGATAATCCGACCGACCGATCTTCGATCCGATTATGCTCGCGACCTTGGCCTTGGCTCTATTTTTGCTGACGTGGCGATGCCAGAACGCGTTAGCGTCTTCCGGTTCGAACGCCTGTATAAATTCCCCGGTTAACGATCTGTCATCAATGCAACAAATCAAAACGTCAATATGTTCAAGGTAGCTCCGCGTAAGCGCTCTTGCCTGTAGGTCAAACCCAAATTCCACTAACTCGATAATAGCCCAAAGATCACTTGCAAGACGGGAGAAAAACGCCAATCCGACGATCTGTTCGTCATACGTCTCCAAACCATCATCTTTATCGCCTAAGTCTTCAATAATTGCTGCCGATAACATGCTAAACCAAGCTGCAGTAATATTTACGGACTGGTGAAGAATATAGAAATCCGCATCGCTATCTAATAGCTTTTCGAATTTCCTATATCGAGCATTCATGCCCTCAATTTCTTTTTCCTTACGATCACCAGGATTTTTATACCGTCCGTGATAAAATTCTTTCACGATGATGTCGTCAAAGTGCGCCCGTAGTTCCATAGTGCTTACCCAGAAAGTTACCCCGTAAAGTTCCTAGCAGAAAATCAGGCCAATGCACCGTGCCTGCTTGACCGGCCGCCAAGCATGTTCTTATTTTGTTCCTTATGCCGGAGCAATACTACCCGAAGCGCAAAGGTGCCTTCACGCTGGCACACGCGGGCCAGCGCGGTGCCCTTATTCGCGTGACATGCAAGCGGCACAAGAACACCCGGTTCTATCGGCCCGCCGACCTGCTACAGCTTTTCGGGGATATCCCCATTGATGATCTGGAATACCGGATGCATTGCGAGCGATGCGAGCCCGGCGCGCGACCGGAAATTGACACGGCCTATCCGTCCATTGCCGAGTTAGAAGCCATGACGATACGGCGGCTCGACCGCGTACGATGGGTGCGGCGCATCATATGGCGGGATGAAAAGGGCGTCTGATTCTTGGCCGCCGGGCAGTCTTTTGTTACCTGCCCTGTAACCTTTTTCAAAAATTCAGTCCGCCAGCGGATCGCTGGTTTCTTGTAAATCATTGATTTCATTAGGCTTTTTGGTGGGTGATACAGGGATCGAACCTGTGACCCGCTGATTAAGAGTCAGCTGCTCTACCAACTGAGCTAATCACCCATCGCGCGCCGAACGGCGCGGGTCGGCGCCGATATAGCCAGTGCGTTCGGGCCTGTCCAGCCCTTGTGGAAATTTCCGTCGTTCAGACGAACAATGTTCCCTCGGCAACCCTGACCGCATGCCCACCGATGCGGGCGGCGGTCAGCGTACCGTGCTCGACATCGAGTTCCAGCCTGATTTTCGAGGGCCGCCCCATTTCGACGCCCTGTTCGATGACGAGCCGCGTCGAACCGTCCGGCGGCGCATCAAAACGCATGACGGCTCCGGCGAACGCGGCCGCGGCGGAACCTGTCGCCGGATCCTCCGGGACACCTTCATGCGGCGCCAGCATGCGAGCATGGAAAGAGGCTTCGTGCCCGACCGTCTCGCGGCAATAGATATAGGGCGCGGCAACGAGAGGACCGACACGTGGCGCGAGGTTCATCCAGGCATCCACGTCCATCCGCGCCTTCGCGACGGCCGCCAATCCGCGCACCGGCACTGTCACATAAGGCACGCCGGCCGACCACGCGTCGACCCGATGGTTCTCGAATCCGATTTCGTGGGGGTCGAGATCGAGCGCCGCGGCCACCAGTTCCGGAACGACCTCGAAGCGAACCTTCTCCGGCAGGCGCGGCAGGTCGAACTCGGCGAAGGTAGCACTCCTGCCGCGCCAGACCGCACAACGTACGGGACCGACGACTTCCTCGATCACAAGGATTTCCGTCCCTTCGGGTGCCGCACCTGGCTTCCGCTCCTCGGCAAGCGCGACCGCTGCGCCGACCGTCGGGTGGCCAGCGAAGGGGAGTTCTATGGCGGGCGTGAAGATATGCATCGCCGCCGAATGCGCAGGCTTTTCGGCCGTGCCGATGAAGACGGTTTCGGATAGGTTGAATTCGCGGGCAATCCGCTGCATCGCCGCCGTGTCGAGCCCATCGCTGTCGAGCACCACGGCAAGCGGATTTCCCGCAAGTGGCTTGTCGGCGAAAACATCGTAAACCCTATATCGGCGCTTAATCACGCGGTCATCTCCGGTTCAGGTGCATATCGCTATATCATGAGCGAAACTCAGGTTGAAAACCCGGATATGCTGGGCAACGTGCCGATCCTGCAGAAGAAGTCGGCAGCGAAACAGGAAACGACAATGGATCAGACGGTGGAACGGCCGAGGGTCGAAACGCCTCCCGGCATCGGCATCGAAGAATCGCTTGGGCTCGACGCAAAGGGCCGCAGCCATGAGCGCCGCCGCAAATGGACGCTTTGGGGCGCCGTCCTGCTTCTGGCTCTTGCCGGCATCGGTGCTTGGCAATGGTTCGGCCAGGCGCCGGCCAAGATCGTCTACACGAGCGAGCCTGCCGCTCCTCGCGACCTGACGATAAAGGTCTCGGCCACCGGCACGCTGCAACCGCTGACGCAGGTCGACGTTTCGAGCGAACTGTCGGGCGTGGTACGGTCGGTTCCAGCAGAGGAAAACCAGGAAGTGAAGAAGGGCGACGTGCTCGCCGTCCTCGACAAGGCGCGCATCCAGGCTCAGATCGAGGGCGCGAAAGCCTCGGTACTGGCGGCCGAGGCTCAGGTCGAGCAGGCCGAGACGACGCTTGCCGACACTTCGCGTACGCTCGACCGCACCAATCAACTCGCCGCGAAGGGCATGGCCTCGAAACAGGCGCTTGATACCGCGACGGCCGATCGCGACCGCGCCGTTGCGGCTCTTTCCGTAGCCAGGGCCAATGTCGCCGTCGCGCAGGCCAACGAGAAGCTGCAGGAAACCGATCTTGCCAAGAGCACGATCTATGCGCCGATCGACGGCGTCGTGCTGACGCGTTCGGTCGATCCAGGCCAGACCGTCGCATCGTCGTTCTCGGCGCCTGTGCTGTTCGTCATCGCCCAGGACCTGAAGAGCATGCAACTGCAAGCCGCGATCGACGAAGCGGATATAGGCAAGGTCGCCAAGGGCCAGGCTGGACATTTCACGGTCGATGCCTTTCCGGGCAAGAATTTCGACGCCAAGATCAGTGATATCGCCTACGCTTCCGTCACCACCGACAATGTCGTGACCTATCAGGCCAAGCTCGACGTCGATAATTCGAAGCTTCTGCTGCGCCCCGGCATGACGGCCGCCGTCGATATCGTCACGCGTCAGGCAAACGGCGTGCTCACCGTACCGAACGCGGCCTTCCGCTACAGCCCTCCTGCCCCCGAAGCCGGCTCCAGCCGCAGTTTCAACCTGCGTGATCTCTTCATGCCGCGCTTCCGTGGCCGCCGCGATCGCGCGGAAGCGCCTGCCGCGGCAGATGGAACGCGCGCCCTCTACGTGCTGCGCGACGGCCAGCCGCACAAAATGATGGTGAAGCCGGGCGATACCGACGGCGAATTCACCGAAATCCTCTCGGGACTGAAGGCGGGCGACAAGGTCATTACCGGCGCCACGCGGCAGGGGAGCTAGAGGATGCTCCAGAGACCCCCTACCCCAGAGCGCGAGACGCTCATCCGCTTCGATAAGGTGTGGAAGAGCTATGGCGAGGGCGAGGCGCAGGTGCATGCGCTGGCCGGCGTCGATCTCGCCATCGGGCGCGGTGAGTTCGTCGCCATCATGGGTCCCTCCGGCTCGGGCAAGTCGACATCGATGAACATCATCGGATGCCTCGATACCCCGACGAGCGGCCGCTACGATTTTATGGGCGTCGATGCCGGGCGGCTCGACCGCGGCCGACGCGCCATCCTGCGCAACCTCTATATCGGCTTCGTCTTCCAGGGCTATAACCTGCTCGCCCGCACTACGGCTGCAGAGAATGTCGAACTGCCGCTCGTCTATCGCGGCGTGCCGGCCCGTGAACGGCGCGAACGCGCGATGGATGCACTCGCCAAAGTCGGGCTGACAGGCCGCGAAAAGCACACGCCGGCCGAACTTTCCGGCGGCCAGCAACAACGCGTCGCCATCGCGCGGGCCATCGTCACCGAACCCATGCTGCTCGTCGCCGACGAGCCGACGGGTAATCTCGATACCGAGCGCACGCATGAAATCATGAATCTTCTGACGGAACTCAACCGCGAACAGGGGTTGACCATCGTCATGGTCACTCACGAGCCGGATGTCGCCGAATATGCCGACCGCTCGATCCATTTCCTCGACGGGCATATCGTGCCCGCCATCCCTTCACGCGAGGTGGCGTGATGCTCCTGGAGACGATCCGCCTGGCACTACGCTCGGTGAAACGCAACGCGCTTCGCTCCTTCCTTACCCTTCTCGGCATCGTCATCGGCGTGGCAGCGGTGATCGCCATGATCACCATCGGCTCCGGCACGACCGAGAAAGTGAAGGCCGATATCTCCAAGCTCGGCAGCAACTTGCTCGTCGTGCGTTCCGGTGCGCCTTCGAGCCACGGCGCCGCGCGCGAGGCGGCGCGGCCGCTCGGCACGAAAGAGATGGCAGCACTCTCCACTCAATTGTCTGGCGCCAAGGCAGTCTCGGCGGCATCGCAGATGCAGGTGCGCGCCGTCTTCGGCACCGACAGCCTGACGACTGGCGTAACCGGCACCGATGCCGCCTATTTCACCGCGCGCGACTGGAAGATCGTCGAAGGCCGCAATTTCAGCGACAGCGAGGATCGCACCGGCGCCGGCGTCTGCATCATCGGCAACACGGTGCGCAAGCAGTTCTTCGGCGGTGGCGATCCCATCGGCATGTCGTTCCGCGTTGGAAAGATGAACTGCAAGGTGATCGGCGTACTGGAGACCAAAGGTTTTTCCGGCTTCGGCACGGATCAGGACAATGTCGTGATGATGCCGCTGCCCGGCTTCCAGCGCCGCATCTCCGGCAACCGTAATATCGACACGATCTACGTCTCGGCCGCTTCCGGCGTCACCACCTCGGCGCTCCAGGACCAGATGGAAACACTGCTTCGCGAAGTCAGGCGCATCGCGCCGGACAAGGAAGATGATTTCACCGTGCGCGACATGACGCAGATTGCCGACGCGATGGCGAGCACAAGCGCGGTGATGACCGGCATGCTCGGCGCGGTAGCGGGGGTCAGCCTGCTCGTCGGCGGCATCGGCATCATGAACATCATGTTGGTTTCGGTGACCGAGCGGACGCGCGAGATCGGCATCCGCCTCGCCATCGGCGCGCAGGAAAAGCATATCCTCATCCAGTTCCTGGTGGAAGCGACGGTGCTGTCGCTGCTCGGCGGCATCATCGGCATCCTGATCGGGCTCGGCCTTGCCGGCGCGGCGTCCGCAAGCATGGCGATCCCCTTCGTGCCGAGTCCGGCGATCATCCTGCTCGCGGTCGGCTTCTCCGGCCTGATCGGCATGGTGTTCGGCTTCTTCCCGGCACTCCGCGGCGCTCGCCTCGACCCGATCGATGCGCTGAGGCACGAATAGCGCCATATGGCTTGTCGTCAGCGATCCGCCGGATTGGCAAAATGCCACTCGATCATTGAAGGGATATGCAGCGCCATATCGGCCGGCAGGTCGGAGGGGCCGCGGACGATCACCGGCCCTTCGATCTCGGGTTCTTCCTCGGCGGCCACGAAGGCGCGGATGCGTTCGGCGACAACCCTCGCCGGCTCATCCAGATAATAGCGGCGGAAAATGACGCTCGCGCCCTCCGACGAGCGTAGGTGACAGGACGGATCGCGCGCACAAGCAGAGAGGTCCATCCCGGTCTCCTCGCGAACCTCGCGGATCATGTTGAAGTCGATATCGGCCATTCCATCGCGGAAATCCTGCGGTTCGAAGGAACCGGCGGCGAAATAGGCGCGGCCGGCGTTCACCGTGTGACCGGCCATGCGGATGAGGATCAGCGCGTTGTCGCTCGTCACCGGCATCGCGTGCGCGTAGGCATGCTCGGCCGATCCGAGCGGCCGCGTCTTGCGCCAGAGCATGAAGGTGGCGAAACGAATAATGTGGCAGACCCCGTCGAGCACGCCGTCGGCGTAGGTCAGGCTCGAAAGCAACACCACCTTGCCGTCGAACAATGCCGGGTTTTTCTCCGTCTCCTTTCGCCAGTTCTCGTCGATGGCGGATGCATTCTCCTTTTCGAAAGGATGCCGTTCGGGATCGAGCCGAACCATGGCGGAGCGGACCGGGACGATGGCATCACGAGGCAGGTCGAAAGGCATGCGTTCTCTCATACGATATCGAGCGTCACGGCCACCGGACAATGGTCCGAAGCCTTCGGTCGATCCCAGCCGGTGCGCGGATATCGCTCGACTTCCTGGCCGGGCGGGAACGGCGTACGCCAGGGCTGGCCAGCACGGATGATGTCCGGCACCGCCGAGGCGTTTGCGCGCGAAAGCGCCGGCGACAGGCAGATATAGTCGAGTTGGCAAAGATGCCGTTCTTCCGGCCCGCGTGTGTGATAGAGCGTCCAGCGGTCGAGAACAGGGCGACGCGCGACGATGTTCTCGCTGAAGCCGCCATCCAGCAGCGTATCGACCGACGACACGGCCTCTTCTGCCGGCGTGAACGTATAGCCGGCAATATCGTCGCCGCCGATGACGAGCCGCTCGCGATAATCGTTGAAATCGCCGCAGACCGCCCAACTCTTCCTCGCCGTATGATCGGCGCCGAAGCGATTTTCGATGATCCGGCGCACAGCCCTCGCCTCTGCGATGCGAAGCGGCATGGTCGCCTCGCGGCCGGGCAGGCCGTTGCGCATGCCGCCCATCGACTTGAAATGAACGAGATAAAGCGTAAGCGGCCGCCCGCCGACCCGCACGTCCACTTCGAGGCAATCCCGACGGAATATCCGGTCCTGCGACTGGATACCGAGTTCGGCAAGACCTGGCAGATAAAGGCCCGTTTCCTCAAACGTCAGCGTGGCATGGCTGGTCATGCGGACGAATTCGATCGGCTGGCCGTCGCGTGTTTCCGGCCGCATCAGGAGCGCCACATCGATGCCGCGGCTGTCGTTGCCCGGTGTGATGAGCTTCTGGCGATAGCCGCTGCCGATCATCTTGAAGAGGTAGCCGTATTCGAATGCCTTCAGCGCTTCCAGATTGTCGACTTCCTGCAGGCAAAGGATGTCGGCGCGCGTGGCGGCGATCGCCAGCGCGGTCAACTGCCGCGTGTCGTCGGCGATAGCGACGGCGCGCGCCTGTTCGAGCAGCTTGTATTCGGCCTCGTCCTTTATCTCGTAAAGCGCCAGGCTGCGGTCCTGATGCAACTCGTTGCGGTAGCCGGAGAAATCGAACCGGTTCATCAAATTTTCGATATTGAAGGTAGCGAGACGCAGGGACATGAAGTCGGATTCCGGCTCTTACTATCGAATACGGTTCAATCGCCGGTCGAATTATCCCGGTTCAAGGAGCCGGCCGGCATCCAAAACACCTGCCAGTTTGGCAACTTTTGGACACGATTCGCGTTCAAGAACAGCCTTACCCATATTCCCGCGCGACAGGCAACTTCCGCGCGCATGGCCGCTCAAAGAGGCCCCGCAGGCGAGAATGTGGTAGAAGGGCGCTTTTGAAGGAGATGTGTCATGAAGAAGCTCATGGCCCTGGCCTGCTCCGTGGCGCTGGCGGCGGGCATGCTTGCGACGACCGGCAACGAAGCCTCGGCCCGTGACTGGCACCACCACGGTGGATGGCATCATCGTGGAGGATGGGGAGCAGGCGCGGCAATCGGCGCCGGCATCCTCGGCGGAGCGCTCATCGGAGGCGCGCTGGCGGGTCCTTACTACGGTTCGTATTATGATCCGTATTACGGTCCCTATTATGATCCCTATTACAGGCCTTATTATCGCCCGCGCGTGATCTATCGGAGCCGCCCGGTCTATCGGACCGGAATCCGCATGAGCGACGCCCATATCCGGTGGTGCTATGACCGCTATCGCTCCTACCGGGCCTACGACAATACGTTCCAGCCCTATAATGGGCCCAGGCAGGAATGTTATTCGCCCTATGATTGATCGAGCATCGGCCGGCCCGTTCGCGGACCGGCCGCTAGCCGCGTGGTTTCAGACGAAGGAAACACCGACCGAATCGGGCGAGCGCCAACGGATACGAGCCTCGCGCGCATGAATGTCGCCGGCCATTTTCAATTCGAACGCGGCGGGAACGGCCGACGTCTCGCCGAACGTCAGCTTCGCTCCGCTTTCGGATAGATTGCGCACGACGCATTCGAACGCACCGTATCCTCTGTTGAAGCGTATGATCGCACCCTTCAGTACGCGTTGTCTCGACTGTGATCGGCGTTCAGCATGGTCGATGTCAGGCAGGCTATGGGAAGCTTTTTCTCTGGCAGCCATCGTAAAGCACTCCTGATTGTCCGAGTTGCAGTGCGATTTTCATGCCAGAACATGCGTCCCGGATTGAAACAGCCGTCGCTCAACCTGCCGCGACTATTCCGCTTTCCCGCGCGGTCTCGATCAGCCGCACATCGGCATCTTCGCAGATGCGACGGATCGCGGGGATACCGCAACGGTCCGTAATGAAGGTGTTCACCTGCGACAGGTGGCCGATCCGGACAGGCGCGGTGCGTTCGAACTTAGTCGAATCAGAGACCAGGATGACGTGGCGGGCATTAGCGATGATGGCCTGCGCCACCTTCACCTCGCGGAAGTCGAAATCGAGAAGCGCACCGTCATGATCGATCGCGGAGGTGCCGATCACCGCATAATCGACCTTGAATTGCTTGATGAAATCGACCGCCGCCTCTCCGACGATACCTCCGTCCGAGCCGCGCACGACACCGCCGGCGATCACCACCTCGATGGAAGGATAGATACGCATCCGGTTGGCGACATTGATGTTATTGGTAATGATCATGAGGCCCGCATGGTCGAGAAGCGCATTACCCACGGCCTCGGTTGTCGTCCCGATATTGACGAATAGGGAAGAATTGTCCGGGATGAGGCGCGCCGCGGCCTGCCCGATCGCCTCCTTCTCGTCGGCGGCGATCTTGCGTCGCGCCTCGTATTCCATGTTCTCGATACCAGCCGGGAACAGTGCGCCGCCATGGATGCGGGTGAGCAGATGCTGCTCGCAAAGCTCGTTCAGATCCTTTCGGATCGTCTGTGGCGTAACGCCGAAATGGGACGCCAACGCCTCGACCAGCACGCGGCCATGATCCTTCGCGATCTGCACGATTTCAGTATGTCGAGGCGGCAGGTACATGCTGACATCCTCCCCTTTCGTTTTTGGTCCTTTATACGGCAAAACGAAAGGGAGCGAAAGCAGATAGGGTCATACGGCGAAGCAAGACGCGGAACGTTGAACCGAGAATACCCCGCCGTAGCCGACAGATTCCGTCAACGATGGAAGCGGCACAGGCTTCTACTGGCCGCGACCTTCGGCCTTCCCGTCCCTATGAGCGCTGAGGATGCGCTGCTTGAGCACATTCGATGCCTTGAAGGTCATGACCTTGCGCGGAAGGATCGGCACTTCTTGCCCGGTCTTGGGGTTGCGGCCAATGCGCTCGTTCTTTTCACGCACCTGGAAGGTCGCAAAAGACGACAGCTTGACCGTTTCGCTACGGACGATTGCGTCGCATATCTCGTCGATGACCATCTCGACCAGTTGCGCCGATTCCGTGCGGGAAAGCCCAACCTTGCGATAGACGGCTTCAGCGAGGTCGGCTCGCGTCAAAGTCTTTGCCCCCATCCGACCACCTAACCGTGCTGAAACATGAACGCCGCAAAAAGAAGAACGGACGTTAAGAAATCGAACCCGGAAGGTCAAGGACTTAGCTTGGCCTGACGATCCAGAGGCGTCGTTCGGCGACAGGCTGAATCGAGCGGTGGCTCGTCGGCCCCGAAACGTTTCGTGTTCCGAGGCTACCAGCGCAGGAGAACCGCACCCCAGGTGAAGCCGCCGCCCATCGCTTCCAGCAGAACGAGATCGCCCCTCTTGATCCTGCCGTCGGCAACTGCGGCGGTCAGCGCAAGCGGCACCGAGGCGGCTGACGTGTTGCCGTGCCGGTCGACGGTCACCACCACCTTCTCTTCCGCGATACCGAGTTTCTTAGCCGAGGCGTCGATGATGCGCCGGTTGGCCTGATGCGGCACAAACCAGTCCAGTTCCTCGGCCGTAATGCCCGCCTGCTGGAAAACGTCCTCGATCACGTCGGTGATCATGGCCACCGCATGCTTGAAGACCTCGCGCCCTTCCATGCGCAGATGGCCGACGGTGCCGGTCGTGGAGGGACCGCCGTCCACATAAAGCTTTTCCTTGTGTGCGCCGTCGGAACGCAGGCTCGTTGCCAGAATGCCGCGATCGGCGATCGTCCCCTGCCCCTCGGACGCTTCCAGAACGACGGCGCCGGCGCCGTCCCCGAAAAGGACGCAGGTACCGCGGTCGGTCCAGTCGAGGATGCGGGAAAACGTCTCCGACCCGATGACAAGGGCTCTCTTCACCTGTCCGCCGCGCAGATAGAGGTCGGTTGTGGTGACGGCATAGACAAAGCCGCTGCACACGGCCTGCATGTCGAAGGCGAAGCCGTGCCGCATGCCGAGCCGTTCCTGGATTTCGACCGCAGTGGCCGGAAAGGTGTTGTTCGGCGTGGACGTGGCCAGAACGATCAGGTCTATATCGTCCGGCGTGAGCCCGGCCTTGTCCAGCGCGGCTCGCGCTGCCGCCTCTCCGAGCGAAGCCGTCGTCTCGTCGGCATCGGCGATCCGCCGCTCACGGATGCCCGTACGCTGCGTGATCCATTCGTCGGACGTGTCGACGATCGCCTCGAATTCCGAATTCTTCATCGAACGGCGCGGCAGGGCGCAGCCGACGCCACGCACGACGGATCTGATCATGGTGCAAACATCCTAACCGGCATGACGGGCCGTGCCGGTGGCCTCGTTCATCGACGCAGTGGCCGCGATCTCTGGCTGGCTGCGGTGGAAAAGTTCAAGGTCACGCCGGATACGACCGAGAAGATCCCGCCTTGCCATATCGTATGCCAGTTCCACGGCGGCGGCGAAGCCTTCGGCGTCCGTGCCGCCATGGCTCTTCACCACAAGGCCGTTTAGCCCGAGAAACACGCCGCCATTGGTCTTGCGCACGTCCATCTTCTCACGCAACCGGTCGAACGCGCCCTTGGCAAGCACGTAGCCGATACGGGCAAGCAGTGTCCGGCTCATGGCCGCACGCAGATATTCGGCGATCTGCCGCGCCGTGCCCTCTGCCGATTTCAAGGCGATATTGCCCGAAAAACCCTCAGTCACCACCACGTCCACCGTACCCTTGCCGATATCGTCGCCTTCCACGAACCCTTGATACTGCATCGACTTCATGTCGGCCTCGCGCAGGAGACGGCCGGCTTCCTTGACTTCTTCCTGACCCTTGATCTCCTCGACCCCGATATTCAGGAGGCCGACGGTCGGACGCTGGATATCGAAGATGGACCGAGCCATCGCCGCACCCAATATGGCGAAATCGATCAACTGGCGCGCATCGGCACCTATCGTCGCGCCCACATCGAGCACGATGCTTTCACTGCGCAAATTCGGCCAGATCGCCGCGATTGCCGGCCGATCGATCTCCGCCATCGTGCGTAGGCAGAATTTCGACATCGCCATCAATGCGCCGGTATTGCCGGCGGACACGCAGACTTCCGCGTCCCCGTCCTTGACTGCTTCGATCGCCTTCCACATGGAGGATTTCCAACGGCCATGGCGAAGCGCCTGGCTGGGCTTCTCATCCGAACCGACAGCGATCTCGCAATGCACCACCTCACTGACGGCTTTTAGCGCCGGCACGGTGTCCAGAATAGGATTGATCACTTCCTGGCGCCCGAAAACGACGAACCGGATATCGGGACGGCGCTCCACGACCTTCGCCAAGCCGGGCAACACCACCTTAGGGCCGTGGTCGCCTCCCATGGCGTCGATGGAAATCCTGGTCACGCGGCTTTTCTCGTCTCTCCCGGCGGGAACCGGTGTTGTGAAGTGTGGCGAAAATAGTCGTTTTGAGGCAAGGCACAACCAACTTTCGCGGGCGTAAGCCGGTTTTCAGCCCTTTCGCTTCAATGCCACCAGCTTTTCCGCCAATGTTCCCAGAGGCTGGCTATCTTCCTCTACATCAGCCCTTGCAAAAGGCTCAATCCCTTCCTTTCGTGGATAGGGGTCGATCCCCAGTGCAAAGAACTGTTCGGCGAGCGCGCCGACATCGATCTGGGTTCCCGAAAAGCTCTCAGGCGCGTCAGGTCCTTCGGGGTCGAGAATCATTTCGCCTGCAGAAAACTGGTCGTATCGGCTGAGGTTAGAGCCCTCGGGGATGAAAACAGCCGACACCGCTTCCTCGATATGGGCGTCGACAGGGTCCAGCGTAACCACGCATTCCTGCACGATGTCGCCTTCGACATGCCCGGAAACCGATACGCCGTCGCGCTTCCAGGGAGAGACCACAAGGTCGGCATGGAATTTCTTCACGTCAAGCAGTCCATGCTCCCGCGCCAGCGCCGCGCGCTGCTCCGGGCTGGCGTCTATCGTAACGGGCATACCCTTCTTCGGAAGCCGCACCACGCTCGCATGAAAGGACACCGGGCTTTTCGCCGCGATATTCATTTCGCCTGCTCCAATCTTTCGGGCCGCTCGAAGCGGAAGGTTCCGGAAGAGAACGTGTCGGTGCCGGTTGCCGAAAGATGCCTCCACGCGTCAAGCACATAGCCCGCCAACTGTTCCGCTTCCGGCCAGGATTCCACGTCAGGGCGCACGTTGCGCTTCAGCGAAGCCGCCAATGCCGGAAGATCGCTCTCATCGAGCGCCCGGCCGTAAGCCTGCGCCCTTCCATAGAACATCCTCCCCAGTTTCTTCACACGTCGGGGAATACCGTGGTCGCCTATGCCAAGTTCTCGCAGCGAATGGTCGACATCAAGGAAGAATTCGTCGGTCAGTTCCTGGGCGATCTCCTTTGCAGCACCTTCTTCGGAACGCAGGCGATGGAGAATCAGGAACAAATGCAGCGACAGCATCTCAAATCGGCCGAGCGGCGTGTCCGGTACATTATATGTGGCATAAAAAAGAGGTTGCCGCGCCGCCGCCACGATCTCTCCGTAAAGGACGTCTGTAACGGCCCGGTTGGTTCGCCGGTTCGATCCGAAAAACCGTGAGAACATGCCCGGCTTTTTCCTTTCCGCACGATTGGCTGCCTTCGCTCGGTTGCATCGGAGCCAAAGCTGGTTTACCGGTTTCGCGCCCTGCCGCAAGGCGAAGCGGCGCATTGATAGCGGGGAGTTGTCGTTGCAGCGGACAAATTTCAAGAGAAAATGGCGTCACGGCGCCGTGGTAACGGCATTTTCGCTTGTTCCCCTGGCGTTTGCTGGATGCAGCAGCAACGTCATGTCGACCATCAACGGGCACGAGACCTTCACCAAGGGCTACGTCATCGACCAGCAGATGCTCGATCAGGTGCCCGTAGGTTCCAGCCGCGAGCAGGTGCTGCTCGCACTCGGCACGCCATCGACGACGGCCACTTTCGGCAACGAGGTCTATTACTACATTTCGCAGAAGCGCTCGCGCCGCGCGGAGTTCCAGAACCTGCACATCGTCTCTCAGAACGTCCTCGCCATCTATTTCGGCGATGACGACCGCGTCGCGCGACTCGCCAATTACGGCCTGAAGGACGGCAAGGTCTTCGACTTCATCTCACGAACGACACCGACAGGTGGCAAGGAGACGACCTTCATCGGGCAGATGGTCCGCGGCCTCGAAGGCGCTCCCGACCTGACCCAGAATGGCGCGATGGGGCTCGGCCACCAGTAATTTCAACCGCGGTCGCGGAACCGGTTGGTAATCGGGTAGCGGCGGTCGCGGCCGAAATTCTTTTGCGTGATCTTGACCCCCGGCGCCGCCTGACGGCGCTTGTATTCGGCGATATAGAGCAGGTTCTCGACACGCTCGACGGTCTCCCGGTCGAAGCCTCTGGCGACGATTTCATCGACGCCCATCTCCTTCTCGACGAGGCATTCAAGGATTTCGTCGAGGACCGGATAGGGTGGCAGCGAATCCTGGTCGGTCTGGTTTTCACGCAGTTCGGCCGACGGCGCCTTGTCGATGATGTTTTGCGGAACGACCTCCGCGGACGGACCCAGCGCGCCCGCAGGGACCTGCCCGTTTCGCCAGGCGGAGAGCGCATAGACCTGCATCTTGTAGAGATCCTTCACCGGGTTGAAGCCGCCATTCATGTCGCCGTAGAGCGTGGCGTAGCCGACCGACATCTCCGACTTGTTGCCGGTGGTGACGACCATGGAGCCGAACTTGTTCGAGATGGCCATGAGGATCGTACCGCGTGTGCGGCTCTGCAAATTCTCCTCGGTGATGCCTTGCGTCGTTCCTTCGAAAAGCTGCGAGAGAGCGTTCGAAAATCCCTGCACGGGGTCCATGATCGGCACGATGTCGTAGCGGCAGCCGAGCGCGCGGGCGCAGTCCTCGGCGTCTTTCAGCGATTCCTTCGAGGTATAGCGGTAAGGCAGCATGACGGCATGGACCCGCTCCTTGCCGAGCGCGTCCACGGCAAGCGCGGCGCAAAGCGCCGAATCGATGCCGCCTGAAAGGCCAAGCACGACATTCTTGAAGCCGTTCTTGTTCACATAGTCGCGCAGACCCAGCATACAGGCACGATAGTCCGCCTCTTCCCGTTCCGGGATTTGCGAAACCGGCCCCTTTTCGCAGCGCCAGGTATCGCCGTCCCGCTTCCAGTGTGTGATGGATAGTCCTTCCTCGAACTGGCTCATCTGGAAGCCGAGTGTCCGGTCGGACTGGATAGCGAAGGACGCGCCGTCGAAGACCAGTTCATCCTGGCCACCGAGCTGGTTGGCATAGATCAGCGGCAACCCGCTTTCGATGACCTGACGGATGGCGACCTGATGGCGCACATCGACCTTGCCGCGATAAAAGGGCGACCCGTTCGGCACCAGTAGAAGCTCAGCGCCGCTTTCGGCCAACGTCTCGCAGACGCCCATATCGCCCCAGATATCCTCGCAGATAGGGATTCCAAGACGCACACCGCGGAAATTGATCGGCCCCGGCATGTTCGGCCCGGCCTCGAAGACGCGCTTCTCGTCGAACTCGCCGTAGTTCGGAAGATTGACCTTGTAGCGTTCGGCAACGATCTTTCCGCCGTCGAGCAGGACGACGGAATTATGGATGCCGGAGGGTCGTTTGAGCGGCGTCCCGATGATGACGGCGGGCCCGCCATCCGACGTATCCGCGGCAAATTCAGTGATGGCGCGCTCGCAGGCAGCGAGGAAGGCCGGCCTGACCACGAGGTCTTCCGGCGGGTAGCCAGCGATGAACAGTTCCGTGAAAAGGACGAGATCCGCACCCTGCCTGGCTGCGTCGGCACGGGTCTCGCGCGCCTTGGCAAGATTGCCGGCGATGTCACCGACAATCGGGTTGAGCTGCGCAATCGCGATGGCAAGCATATCAGGCGGTGTGGTCATGCGCGACGTGTAGCTTGACCGCCAGGATGTGGCAATCGCCTACTCCTCGCCGTCAAGACGGCTCTTCAATGCCTCAAGCGAGCGATTCTCACCGATCGACATAGCGAGGATGCGCGAGAGGTGGACATAGGGTAGCCCGGTCTCGGTAGCCCAGCGATTCATCTGCTCCTGGATCGCCATGAGGTCCTTTCGCGAGGTCGGCGCGTCGGCGATATCGAGGCCGGCGTCGCGCAGGGCGAGTACCACGTCGGACGAAAGGATGAAGGCATCCCAGCCGGCCCGGCGCAGGAAATACTGGCCGGTATTGCCGCCGAGCCGCGTCCCGTTCTTGCCAAGGAAACCCGTCAACCCGATCTGATCATCCTTCGGCCAATCGGCGAGGAATTTTCCGAAGCCGCCATGTTCGGCTGAGACGCGCGTGACGAAGGCGGCATTGTCGCGCACCGCCTTGATCTTCTGAGGGTTACGGACGATGCGCTTGTCGGCCGCAAGATCGTGCCAGTAGTCCTCAGGCTGGAACAGAAGGCGCTTCGGCTCGAAGCCGAGAAACGCTTCCTCGAAATCCGGCCATTTCTCGCGAATCACCTTCCAGACGAAGCCGGCCGAGAAGATGCGCTCCGCCATCAGCGAAAGAACACGGTCGTCGGTCAACCCGACAAGCGCAGCATTGTCCGGAACAGGCCCGAGCAGCGATTGCAAGACCGCATCGCCTTCCTTTCGCCCTCCGGCGCGCGCCCTGATCTTTTCGAACCGCATGATCGAACGCACCATTTCCGTCGTCTTCAACTGTTCAGACAGCCGCTTTGCGGCACCGCAAATTGCCTCTACTTCTGCAACATGCGCAAGGGTTGCGCGACCAAAAGACGAAAGATGCGATCATGAAATCCATACCAGAACTCGCGCTTCACTGGCTGAAACGTCACCCCGACGCCCTCACCCGCGGCGAGCGGAACGTACTGCAGAGCACTGTAGAAAGACGGCCCGTCGCACGCGACATAAACGAAGCCTACGAACGCCGGTTGTCTTTCGGCGACCGGCTGGCTGACGGCATGGCCCGCGTCGGTGGATCGTGGGGCTTCATAATCAGCTTCTGCGTGTTCCTGTGTGTATGGGCATTAGGCAATATCTGGCTGGCAAGGGAAGCCTTCGACCCCTACCCCTTCATCTTCCTCAATCTGGTTCTGTCGATGCTGGCCGCCATCCAGGCTCCGATTATCATGATGTCGCAGAACAGGCAGGCAAAGCATGACCGCATCGATGCGACGCACGATTACGAAGTAAACCTCAAGGCAGAGATCGAAATAATGGCATTGCACGACAAACTCGACCAGTTGAGGAACGAACAGATCGTCGCGGTCATAGAGCGCATCGAGAAGCTGGCGAAAGACATCCAAGGGCTTGAGCGCGGCCGCAACACACGGGCGGCGAACTAACGGGACCTTACAGCGGAGAGCCGCCCAGCCGCTCTACCAACGCCAGGACCCATATTATCGCAGCAAGAAGCACAGCGAGCAGCACCGCCAGCGATCCGCAGTCCTTGGCAAGCTGGATATCGGCGTTGAATTCCCGCGACAGGGCGTCACACGCTGCTTCGACCGCCGTGTTCAGCACCTCGACGATCATCAGCACGATGAGCGAGCCGACAAGGAGCGCGTAGCCACGCCAGGTGGAGGCCAAAAACCACCCTGCGGGAAGCGAGAGGATGAGAAGGACAAGCTCCTGCTGGAAGGCAGCCTCTGACCGCGCCAGGCGGCCGAACGCGCGTGTCGAGTTCGTGAAAGCCTTGACCAGCCGCTGCATGGTTCCCTCCGAATCTCCAAGAACCTCTATCGTCCGCTGCCTCGAAAGGAAATGGCAGGAGGAACGAAGGCAGAGCGTCAGGGGCACCGCCGCTCTTGCCCTCGTCCCCGCCTGTGCCATATCAATAATGAGAAAGGAATTCGAAATGTCGGCACGAAGATTGTTGCTGGCGGCGGCCGTGGCGGTATTCGGCCTCACGCTCGCAGGATGTGTGGATGGCGGCCCCTATTACGGCGCCTACAGCTATTCGGATTACTACGGCCCGTATTATGGCCCCGGCTATTATGACGACATGGTTTATGGCGGCTATTACTCAGGCTACGACCGCGGCTATTACAGGCGGCACCATCATCGTTACCGCTATCCCGGAAATTACGGTCACCGCCCCGATTACAGGCGCAGCGTCTATCGAACGGGTGCGGGACAGAATGGCGGCAATTGGCGGCAAGACAGCCGTGGCTCGCGTGGCGCGGTCGTACGCGGCTCAACTGGCAGCCGCGTCAACCGTACGGCTTATACGAACCGGGGACCCGGCAACCGCAGCATCCGCCGGAACAACGAGCAGCAGTGAGATCGCGACGGCTTCACACGGCCGTCACGGTGTCCACTGGTCGTGTTGTGGAAGCCCGTCCGTAATTTCATAATAGTCGCCCTTGTCGGCAACGAAGATATGCGAGCCGGCTTTCAAGCCGGAAGGCTGATCGAAAGAGCCGGCAAGGACCGACACATAGTCCGACCTGTCCCGTTTCCAGAAGAGCGCGGAGCCGCAGGTCCGGCAAAAGCCGCGTTGCGCCTCAGGCGAGGAGCGATACCAGCTTATATTCCCGCCTCCCTCGATGACGATGTTCCCGTCCGGCACGTTGGTGGCGGCATAATGATGACCGGTCTGCCTACGGCATTGCGAGCAATGGCAATAGACGATGCTCCGCAAGGGTCCGAGCGTAGTGAATCGCACCGCGCCGCACAGGCAGCTTCCGGTATGCCTTTCGCTGTCGCTCAACGGTCCCTCCTCCTGCTCATGCCTTAACTTATACTCCCAAAGCATTGTGGATCATCGCAAATCGCTGCACGCGAAGATCATGCAAATGCGACACGGTTCAAACAAAAAGGGCGCCATCCGCGCGGCGCCCTCCGTTTAGCCTATCCGGCCGGCCTATCCGTTGGCAGCCTTCTTGTGCGGCAACCCCACGCGGTTCTTGTTCAGGAGCTCCGCCACGAGGAATGCAAGCTCGAGCGCCTGATCGGCATTCAACCTGGGGTCGCAATGCGTATGGTAGCGGTCCTGCAGTTCCTCCGCCGTGACCGCGCGCGCGCCGCCGGTGCATTCCGTGACGTTCTTACCCGTCATCTCGACATGGATGCCGCCCGGATGCGAACCCTCGGCACGGTGCACGTCGAAGAAGGTCTGCACTTCCTTCAGGATGCGTTCGAACGGCCGCGTCTTGAAGCCTGCCGCGGTGATCGTGTTGCCGTGCATCGGATCACACGACCAGACCACCTTGCGGCCTTCCTTCTGGACCGCGCGCACCAGCTTCGGCAGATGCTCGGTGACCTTGTCGGCGCCGAAGCGCGCGATCAGGGTCAGCCGGCCCGGCTCGTTCTCCGGGTTGAGCAGGTCGATCAGTTGGAGCAGCCCGTCTGCCGTGAGCGAAGGGCCGCATTTCAGGCCGAGCGGGTTCTTGATGCCCCGGCAATATTCGATATGCGCATGGTCCGGCTGGCGCGTGCGGTCGCCGATCCAGATCATGTGGCCGGAGGTCGCGTACCAGTCGCCCGAGGTGGAATCGACGCGGGTCATCGCCTCTTCGTAGCCAAGAAGCAGAGCCTCGTGGCTGGTGTAGAAATCCGTCTCGCGCAGCGACGCGTTGGACTCCGAGGTGATACCCACCGCGCGCATGAACTCGATCGTCTCGGAAATACGCCCCGCCAGCGCCTGATAGCGCTCGGCCTGCGGGCTGTCAGCGACGAAGCCCAGCATCCATTTATGGACGTTATCGAGGCTCGCATAGCCGCCCTGCGCAAACGCCCTCAAGAGGTTCAGTGTCGCCGCCGATTGCCGATAGGCCATGATCTGGCGCTGCGGGTCCGGCACGCGCGACTTTTCCTCGAACTCGATGCCGTTGATGATGTCGCCACGGTAGGACGGCAGCGTCGCGCCGTCCTTCGTCTCCATGTCGGAAGAACGCGGCTTGGCGAACTGGCCGGCGATGCGGCCGACTTTCACCACCGGCTGCGAGCCGGCGAAGGTAAGCACCACCGCCATCTGCAGGAAGACGCGGAAGAAGTCGCGGATATTGTCTGCGCCGTGCTCGGCGAAGCTTTCGGCGCAATCGCCACCCTGGAGCAGGAAGCTCTCGCCATTCGCCACGCCGGCAAGCGCGCGCTTCAGCTTGCGCGCCTCCCCTGCGAAGACCAGCGGCGGATAGCTGGCAAGCTGCTTTTCGGTGGCAAACAGGGCGTCGGTGTCCGGGTAGGAGGGAACCTGCTGGATCGGCTTCGCTCTCCAGGAATTCGGGGACCATTTGCCCAATGACCGCATATCTGTCATTTTCACACCCGTTACTTGCTAGACGGCTCCGCCGCCCTTTCCCCGCCACTGTGGCGGAAAACGGCCTCTTACACGATGCCAACGCCCTATTCTACGCCTTTTCCGCTGGCGAACGAAGAACAAGTGCGCGCCATAAGATTACCGGCTTTCAAGGCGCGGCAACGCGCAGCCCGTATTCGCGATAAAGCGCGTCGAACAGCGTGCGATCCGCTTCCGAGAGCATGACGGCGCGCGGATAGGCTGGCCTTTCGCGGTCCGGCCGGATCGGGATCTCGGCAAAGCCATGCGTTTCGGCCAGGAAGCGGCGCAGGCCTGCCTCACCGTGCATGGCGAGAAAACCCTGCATGACCGCGTCGAGATAGGATTGCAGGATCATGGGCTGCTCGCGATGCGGCGGAAGCTCAGGGTCGGCCTCATAGACGTAGGCTGGGATTCCGATATCGCCAGCCTCCGAAAGTTCGACCTCCCGCGCCGACAGCCGGACCCTGCGATAGCGCGCTTCCCGCACATCCACGGCGGCCAGGTTCTCGGCGCGGTCGATGATCAGCACGCCATCGCAAACGTGGTCCGGTTCACGCCTGACCGTCAGCAGGGCAGCGGGAAATCCGGGCATATCCGGCCGCGGTCGCCAGATGCGCCGCCACCCGACAAGCCGCGCAGGAACGATATCGACAATAGCCGTCCTGAGCGTCGCCCGATTGACCAGCGAGCCGTAGCCGAAATAGGCGACGAGGGCTCCTTCGGATACCGTTCCCGCCGCGCCGGCAAACCGTTTATCCATCACTGTTTCGCGACCGGCGAACCACGGGCCGCGTTCCCGATTGACTCACATGAAAACGGGTATATCTACGCTTTGCTGAATTTCCCATATCCGGGAAAGGGCAGAACGAAAGGGTCACGCCGCCATGCCTGGCGACAGTTACAGTCGAACGCAATCGCCGTCCCCGGCAGGCGCCTGATCCGTCAATCGGCTCGCGCCCCCGCGGACGGCAGTGGAGCGAGCCATGAACGAAATCCCGGTCATCGCCGGCGAGGCTGAACTGGCCATCGCCGAAAAGCTGGCGAAACAGCACGTCGCCGATCTCGTCGACACGTTGAACGAGGAGACGCGCGAGGAAGCGGCGCGCGCCATCCAGTCCCTCCCCTTCGAACGCGCCGTCGATGTGTTCGACCAGCCCGGTCTCGATGCGCCGGGCGAGCTTATCTCGCTCTTGCCGCAGCCGCAGGCCGCCGCCATCCTGTCCGGCATGTCGGCCGACCGCGCTGCGGACGCATTCCGGGAGATCGACCCCGCATCCCGGAATGTGCTGCTTGAGGCGGTGGACGCAGATGCCCGGCAATCCATCCTCCGCATCCTCGGCTATCCCGAGAACAGCGCAGGCGCGATCATGACGACCGAGTTCGTCAGCGTGCCGTCGAACTGGACCGTGGCCCGCGCGCTCGATCATATCCGCAAGGTGGAGCGCACGCGCGAAACCGTCTATGCGATCTATGTCACCGACCCGAAGAGCGGCAAGCTGGTGCGTTCGATCGGGCTGCGCCGCCTCGTCGTGAGCGATCCGGGAAGCCGCATCGTGGATATAGCTCAAAGGACCAGGCCGATCATCGTCAGCCCGCTCGCCGACCGTGAGAAAGTGGCGCAACTGATCTCGAAATACGATCTGCTGGCGGTTCCGGTCGTGGAGGAAGGGCGCGTGATCGGCATCGTCACCGTGGACGACGTCATCGATGCCATCCTCGAAGAGACGACCGAGGACGTCCAGAAATTCGGCGGCGTCGAAGCGCTCGACGAGCCGTATATGAGGATTGGCTTCGTCGAGATGATCCGCAAGCGAGTCGGTTGGCTCCTTGTGCTGTTCCTGAGCGAAATGCTGACTGCCACCGCGATGCAGGGCTACCAGACGGAGCTCGAAAAGGCGATCGTACTGACGCTCTTCATCCCGCTCATCATGAGTTCCGGCGGCAATTCCGGCTCGCAGGCGACGTCGCTCATCATTCGCGCCTTGGCCTTGAGGGAGATCAGCCTGGCCGATTGGTGGCGGATCGCCGTGCGCGAAATCCCGACGGGACTGACGCTCGGCGGAGTCCTCGGCATCGTCGCCATCTGCCGGATCGTGGCGTGGCAATATCTCGGGCTCTACGACTACGGACCGCACTGGCCGCTGATCGCGCTGACCGTCGGGGTCGCGCTCGTCGGCATCGTCACCTTCGGCACGCTGGCAGGCTCGATGCTGCCCTTCCTGCTGAAGGCGCTGCGCTTCGATCCGGCGAGCGCATCGGCTCCGTTCGTCGCGACACTCGTCGACGTTTCCGGGCTGGTGATCTATTTTTCGGTCGCGCTGGTCATCCTGCGCGGCACGATGCTGTAGTGGTGGCGAGCGCGTCCGACGGAGATTTCAGCCGGCGCGCTCGCCGTCCTTCACCCGGTAGGTCGGCGTGTACATTGTCACCAGTTCCTCCGCCATCGTCGGGTGGACCGCCATCGTGCGGTCGAAATCGTCCTTGGTGAGACCGGCCTTGATGGGGATGGCGAGAAGCTGCGCCGTCTCGCCGGCATCCGGCCCGAGAATATGGGCGCCGAGCACCTTGCGGCTCTTGGCGTCCACGACCAGCTTCATCAGCATCTTCTCGTCGCGTCCGGCGAGCGTATGCCGCATCGGCCGGAAGGAAGCGCTGTAGATCTCCAGCTCGTCGAATCTCTTCGCCGCGACCTCCTCGGTCAGGCCGACCGTCCCGATCTCCGGCTGCGAGAACACCGCCGTCGCGATCGTATCGAAATCCGGGCTGGTGGGGTTGCCTTTGAACACCGTCTCCACGAAGCATATCGCCTCATGGATGGCGACCGGCGTAAGCGGTACGCGGTTGGTGACGTCGCCGATCGCCCAGATATTGTCGATACTCGTGCGCGAGTATTCATCGACCACGATCTCACCGGTCTTTCCGGTTTCGACGCCGACCGCCTCCAGCCCGAGCCCTTCCGTGTTCGGCACACGGCCAAGCGCCAGCATAATCTGGTCTGCTATCAGCGTATTCCCGTCGGATAGTTTGCCATGCAGCCTACCGTCCGGCCCCCGGTGAATGCGCTCGAAAACAGCCTGGCAATGGATACGGATACCCTTCTTCTCCATCGTCTCGTGCAGGCGGTGGCGAAGGTCGTCATCGAAGCGGTTGAGGATTTCCTTGCCGCGATAGACCAGTGTGGTCTCCACGCCCAGCCCGTGGAAGATATTGGCGAATTCGACGGCTATATAGCCACCGCCGGCGATAGCGATCGCCTTCGGCAGTTCGGCAAGATGAAATGCTTCGTTTGAGCTGATACAGAGTTCATGTCCCGGCAGCGACGCATGCGGGTTCGGGTGACCGCCATTCGCAAGCAGGATCCGCTCCGCCGTCACCGTGCGATCTTGGGAGGCGAGGCGGATAGTGTGGCGATCGACCAATTCGGCCCTCGTGTCGAAGATGTCGGCGCCGGCCCTGTCCAGCCCGCCGCGATAGATCCCTTCGAGCCGCGCAATCTCGCGATCCTTGTTGGCGATCAGGGTCGGCCAGTCGAAACGCGGCTCCGGCACGGTCCAGCCATAGCCGGCGGCATCCTCGAAATGCTCGGAGAATTGGGAGGCGTAGACGAAGAGTTTCTTCGGCACGCAACCGCGAATGACGCAGGTGCCTCCGAAGCGGTATTCTTCCGCGATCCCGACGCGCTTCCCGAGCGAGGCGGAGAGCCGGCCCGCCCTGACCCCGCCGGATCCGCCTCCGATGACGAAGAGATCGTAGTCGTATTTTGCCATCGGCTTTGCCTGTCTGCTGGAGCAACGACGCTACGGTCTAGGAGCGTGAAGTAGAAAAGAAAAGCCCGGCGCTGGCGCCGGGCTCGAGAGAAAGCGAAGCGAATTCCTCGAATCTACTGTTTTGTCGAATCGTCTTGCTTCGGCTGGTCGCTGCCGTCATTAGCCGCGGCGGGCGCCGGAGCCGCCTCCTTGAGCGGATGCTTCGCGGCCATTTCCTTCGCCACCGCCTCGGCAAGATCGCGCGCGATGCCGCGCTGCCAGATCGACGCAGCACGCCCGATCTCAGCCGTCACCTGAGGACCCTTTTCAAGGAGCTTCTTGCCGGCCGGCGAACTGTAGAACGTGGCGATCGCCTTCAATTCGTCCTCGGTGAAGGCTTTCGCATAGTCGGTGGCTGATTCGGTTTCCAGGTCGGCGCGCCGTTGCGCGAGCGCCAGCGTCTGCTTGTCGACAATGGCGATGATGTCTTCCTGGAGATTGGGATCCTTCTGGATAAGCTGCCCCTTGAGCGCTTGCGCGGCGGCCGGCAATATCTGGTCGAACGCATCCGTCGCGCGAATAGCTGAAAGAGCATCTCGCGCCGCCTGCAAGTGCGTCTGGGATATATCGTCCGCGTGGGACGGCACCGCACCGACCGCCAGAAAGACAGCCGCGCCTGCGGCGGCGAGCATATTGCGAAGCTTACCCGTCGAATTCATGTGTGCTGGAACTCCCGATTGATCTAGACGGCATGGAGGGTTCTGACCCCCTCGGCCCCCGCGACGATCGCGGTATCCGCCATCCCCAAAAACAAACCATGCTCCACGACGCCTGGAATGGCGAAGAGAGCGTTCGATAGCGCTCTTGTATCCGGAATGCGGCCAAAAGATGCGTCGACGATGAAATGTCCGCCGTCTGTAACAAAAGGCTCGCCTTTCGTCATCCTCAATGTCAGTGGCCCGGCAAGACCGAGCTTTTCCGCGGCATCTTCGATTGCCAGTCGCGTTGCGGAGAGGCCGAAGCGGTTGACCTCCACCGGAAGAGGGAACCGGCCGAGCGTACCGACAAGCTTCGAATCATCGGCGATCACGATCATCCGGTCCGCCGCTGCGGCGACGATCTTCTCGCGCAGCAGCGCCCCGCCGCCGCCCTTGATGAGCGAAAGATGCGGATCGATCTCGTCGGCGCCGTCTATGGCGAGATCGAGGTGCGGCGTCTCGTCGAGATCGGAAAGCGGCACGCCGGTTTCGCGGCAGAGCGCGGCCGTACGCTCGGAGGTGGGCACACCGATAACGCTGAGCCCCTTCGCGACGCGACCGGCCAGCAGGCGAACGAACTCCTCCGCCGTCGACCCGGAGCCGATGCCGAGCCGCATGCCCGACTCGACATTATCCAGCGCGGCCCGTGCCGCTTCCGTCTTCGCCGCCTTCGCGTCCATCGCCAAAACCCCGATCTGGTTTCGCACCTATCATCTTTGTGCATTCCGTCAAAGGCTCGTCATGACGCGTCAGGTGGTTCGCTTGCCCTCGCCGTCTCGGCGCGTTATGCCCATCGCGGCTCGCGCAACGACGGAATTCCGATGGCTGAACCAATCATTGCATTCGATCTCGACGGCACACTTGTCGACACGGCCCCAGACCTCCTGGACAGCCTGAACGGCTGCCTGGATACGGCCGGCCTGAAGCGGACGGATCCCGCCGAACTGAGGCGGTTCATCGGTTTCGGCGGGCGCGTCATGATCGAACGGGCCTTCGAGGCCCATGGCAAGCCGCTGGCCGACGGTCAGTTGGACCGGCTCTACGCCAAATTCATCGACGATTATCTCGGCGGTATCCCCGGCAAGTCAGCTCCTTATCCGGGCGTCGTCAAGGCATTGGACAGGCTTTCCGCCGCCGGTTACCGGCTGGCAATCTGCACCAACAAGATAGAGCGGCATTCGAAGCTGCTGATCGAGGCGCTCGGCCTGACCGGGCACTTCACCGCGATCTGCGGCCAGGACACCTTCCCTTATCGTAAGCCCGACCCGCGGCACCTGTTTGGCACCATCGAAGCAGCAGGTGGCGACGTCGAACGGGCACTGATGATCGGCGATTCGCGAACGGACATCGACACGGCGAAGGCCGCAGGCATCCCGGTCATCGCGGTTGATTTCGGCTATTCCGACCAGCCGGTGCGGAATCTCGAGCCGTCGAAGGTGATCTCGCATTTCGACGAGTTGACGGTCGATCTCGCTGGCCGCCTCATCGACAGCGCGCGAGACTCGGTACACGCCTGACCGATTGAAAACCCTGAAATCTTTTAGCTAAGCACGCGAGGCAATGGTGGGCGATACTGGGATTGAACCAGTGACCCCACCCGTGTGAAGGGTGTGCTCTCCCGCTGAGCAGCAACTAAAGTTGCCTTGAACGGCTTCGCCTAGCTAATCGCCCCATCCCATAAAGCAAACAAAATCAGCTACTTCGTGTATGATACCGCCGATATTGACCGGTTGCAAGGGCGCGGCCAGACAAGGAAGAGGTATCCTCTGTTTCCTCCAAATTGGAGCCGGAGTGGGACCAGATTGGCACCGCCTATAGAGAGAAAAAATCGGCCGAAACAGGCCCCTACCGGCAGAGGGGGTAGGAAGGGGGGGCGGGGTATCGGTGTATCGGTGGAATCGGACCTCAAAAATCGCTAGCAGAAATTCTGAAACTAGAACGGGAACTAGAAGAGAGGGTATTGCACCCATCCTGCCTGCCCAGTGCTGCCCAAAATCGTAGTGGACCGCCTCTCCGTAAACCGGCTTCTCTCCATCTGTCTGTTCTTCAAACAAGGGAAGTTATCACTTTGGCTGCGCATAATTATCCGATAGCGTAGGAATCAGATGCCACAGAATCCAAAAGAGGCGTGGGGCTTTCATGGATCGAATAACGGAATCTTTTCTAGACGAATTTGTCGGGCAGCATGAGCTGGAACATCTCCCCCAGAATGAAAAATTCGAGCATCTAGCTGCTTTTGTTACCGTGAGGCGACACTATAACGGGGAGTCCTTCGACACAGATGACATACATACAGGCGGTGGGGGTGATCTGGGGATCGACGCAGCCGCGATATTAGTGAACGGGTCGATCATCACCGATATTGAGAGCCTTGACGATCACGCTGATATCAGTGGCTATTTCGACGCTAGTTTTATATTTGTTCAAGCTGATCGTGGACCGTCTTTCGACGGAAAGAAAGTTAGTGATTTTGGATTTGGTGTAAAGGACTATTTTGCCTCGAACCCAAAACTTATAAGAAATTCAAAAATTGAGGCGTCCATAGAAGTTATGGACGAGTTATACAGGAACGGATCCAAATTCCGCCCCGGTAATCCTATTTGCCGTCTATATTATGTTACGACAGGAACGTGGGGTGGGGATGGCGATCTTGAGGCGAGGCGCCGCTCAGTCGAGGATGATCTGAGGGCAATGCAAATTTTTCGCGATGTTGAATTTGTTTGCCTTGGCGCCGAGGGGCTGCAGCAACTGTACCGGCAGACCAAAAATGCCGTTGTTCGGGAGTTCGTATTTGCACGTCGGACACTTCTGCCCGATATCAACGGTGTTAATGAGGCATATATCGGATACATCCCGCTATCTGAATTTATCAAGATAGTTGAGGATGAATCTGGAGAGATACTTGGTAGCCTATTTCTTGAAAATGTTCGTGATTGGCAGCAATATACAACCCCAGTAAATGATGAAATTAGGGAGACAGTTGTTTCTGATCATTCGGATCGCTTTGTACTTATGAACAATGGCATTACGATGATCGCAAGTAATTTACGTCCGCTTCGAGGAGATCAGTTTCAGATAGAAGATTTTCAGATAGTGAATGGATGTCAGACTACAAATGTTCTCTTTGATCAAAAAGATGAGGCAGGGAGAGATATTTTTGTACCGCTGAGAGTTATATCAACTCAGGACGAAAGCGTTGTTAAATCCATTATTCGCGGCACAAATAGGCAAACAAAAGTTGAAGAAGATCAATTCTTTGCTCTGACAGATTTTGCCGAACAGCTTGAGGACTATTTTGAGACGATACCAGAAGTGAATAGGGTGTACTATGAACGGAGATCTGGCCAATATAATAGGCGCTCGGTTCATAACACAAGGATAGTTCCGCACCGCAACCTGGTCAAATATGTTGCCTCGATGTTCTCGGAACTCCCGCACCAAGCTTCGCGTCGATACACAACCCTCCGTGAGATTATTGGAAAGGAGATTTTCGCGAAAGGGCACAAATTAGATCCGTATTATGTGTCTGCTTTTTCTGCTTATAAGCTGGATGTTGCGTTTCGAACTGGGCGAATTGAGTCCTCACTGAAGCCGGCTCGTTTACACATACTTCTTGCGATGAGATATATTGCGAACCCGGAACCCATGCCGTTCATGAACGCACGCTCCATGGAAGAATACTGCGACGTGATAACAAAGAAACTTTGGGATAACGCTGCTGCGGATGAACTGTGTGCTGATGCAGCGTCCCTCGTAGAAAAGGTTGCTGAAGCCAACTTCGCTAGATCAACCGACGGCGAGTTTCAGCGTGACGACATCAGATCGCAGTCGTTCACCGAGAAGATTATCGCTCGCTGCAAGGCGATTAAAACCGGTGATTTTTGATAGACACTTTAGCATCTAGTCCAATCCGGCACCTCTTGTGAGGGAAGACAGGACCCGGTTGGCACTGGGGGGCTCGTTCGTATACCGGCTTTCCATTCTGGTCGCGTTCCGTTCTAATGGCGTGTCGGGGGCGCGATGAGTCAGCTACTTATCCAGCAATATCTGGGCGAGATCGATCGCCTACGTAAATTTTCCGGACAGATCAACGAGCAGGTAATCCGTCCAGCGTTTCGTCGTTTGCTCCACCATTGGGCGTCGTCCCTCAAGCTCGTATTCCTCGAAGAATACCCGTACCTGACCAGTCTCAAAACCACGGTCTATCCGGACGGCACGGTGTTGCACGATATTCGTGTTCCTCTTGGCTACTGGGAAGCCAAGGACACCAATGACGATCTTGATGAGGAGATTCAAAAGAAGCTGCGGAAGGGCTACCCGCAGGACAACATCATCTTCGAAAATTCGGAAACGGCAGTCCTGATCCAGAACAGGCAAGAAGTCGTCCGGTGTTCCATGACCGACACCGACCAACTGCTGAGACTGTTGTCGCTGTTCTTCGGTTATGAGCGCCCGGAGATTGCTGAATTCCGTGCAGCGGTCGAGAAATTCAAGGCAGACCTTCCTGCCGTTCTTGATGCGTTGCGCGGCAAGATCGAAACCGCATACGATACGAACGAGGCTTTCCATATCGCTGCCGACAAGTTCCTTCTACACGCCAAGGAAACGATCAATCCGACCGTTGGCGAGGCTGACATCCGCGAGATGCTGATCCAGCATATCCTGACGGAAGAGATTTTCGCCTATGTTTTCGACAACAGCGACTTTCATCGCGAGAACAACATCGCCAAGGAGCTTTACGCGCTTGAAGGGAAGTTCTTCACCGGCGGTGTCAAACGGGAAACGCTGAAGGCGCTCGAGCCCTATTACGCGACCATACGCTCGAATGCCGCGCTGATCTCCAGCCATCAGGAAAAGCAGTCATTCCTGAAGGTGATCTACGAAAATTTTTACAAAGTCTACAACCCGAAGGCAGCCGATCGGCTGGGTGTTGTCTATACCCCGAACGAGATTGTCAGGTTCATGGTTGATGGTGCCGACTGGCTTTGCCACAAGCATTTCGGCAAGACGCTGATCGATGAGAATGTGGAAATTCTCGATCCGGCAACCGGGACTGGCACCTTCATATGCGAGTTGATCGAACACTTCGCGTGGGACAAGCGAAAGCTGTCACAGAAATACAAGAATGAGCTTCACGCCAATGAAGTCGCAATCCTCCCCTACTACGTTGCAAACCTCAATATCGAGGCGACCTATTACGGTATCGCGGGACAGTACGCAGAGTTCGAGAACCTTTGTTTTGTCGACACGTTGGACAATGTGGCGGGCTTGGGGATCAAGGCGGGGCACCAGCACGAGCTATTCGCGGCACTGTCAGATGAAAACATTGAACGTGTGAAGCGGCAGAACAGACGAAAGATTTCCGTTATCATCGGCAATCCACCCTACAATGCCAATCAGAAGAACGAGAACGAGAACAACAAGAACCGGGAATACCGGCGTATCGATGAGTTGATTAAGTCGAGCTATATACGACTTTCCACGGCGCAAAAGACCAAGGTCTACGATATGTACGCCCGCTTCTTTCGCTGGGCATCCGACAGGCTGGCCGACGACGGTGTGCTGGCATTCATCACCAATCGATCCTTTATCAGCAGCCGGACCTTTGACGGTTTCCGGCGTGCAGTCGAACAAGAATTCAATGAAATCTACCTCGTCGACCTCGGCGGGGACGTACGTGCCAATCCGAAGCTTTCTGGCCCAAAGAACAATGTCTTCGGGATTCAAACCGGTGTTGCCATTTCCTTCTTTGTCAAACGTTACAAACAGAAGGGCTGCAAAATATTCTATGCGCGCAGGCCAGAATTCGACACGGCAGAGGACAAACTGAGCTATCTCGGCAGCACCAAAATGTCGGAAATCGCCTATGAACGGGTCGAGCCAGACAAGAATGCCAACTGGATTAATCTGGTGGATAATGACTGGGATGATCTGATCCCGGTAGCCGACAAGAAGACAAAGGCGGCCAGGAGTAAGGCGCAGGAAAGAGCGATTTTTCGATTATTCAGTTTGGGCGTTGTGACGAACAGAGACGATTGGGTTTACGATTTTGATGCCAAAACGCTCGAGCAGAAAATCCGATATCTGACTACGCATTATGAAATGGTGCGCTCGCATGTGGGCGGACGATCTCCGGTAGCCATAGAAGAATCACTTACAGAAGATATAAAGTGGACGCGAGGTCTAAAGGCTTCTCTTGCTGCCAACGCACCCCTAGATTGGGATGGCTTGAACATAAGGCGTTCTCTTTATAGACCTTTTGTAGATAAATATGTTTATTTCTCTGGACGATTAAATGAATTTCAGTACCAAACTCCTGAGATATGGCCTGATGCTTACAGAGATAACGTAGTTATTGGCTTTACCGTAGGTGGGCGATTGGATTTCTATCCGTTTACAACAAATGTAGTTCCAAGCCTAACGGTAATGTCTCTGGATGCAAACCAACTTCTTCCCCGCTATCGCTATACCGCAGCAGGCGAGCGCGTCGATAACGTTACTGATTGGGGACTGCGTCAGTTCACCGACCGTTACGGCAAGTCCGCCATGATCACGAAGGATGCCATCTTTCACTATGTCTATGGCGTGCTGCATGATCCGGTTTACCGCGAGACATATGCGCTTAACCTGAAACGCGAGTTCCCCCGTATTCCTTTCTACACGGATTTCTGGAAGTGGGCGGAATGGGGTCAAAGGCTGATGGACCTCCATATCGGCTACGAGACGATTGAACCTTGGCCGGTGGAACGGACGGAGGCGCCGGATGAAAAGGCGAAGGCTGCCGGTGTATCTCCGAAGGTGCTCCTCAAGGCTGATCGTGATAATGGAATTATCCGCCTCGACACGGAGACAGAGCTTTCCGGCATTCCGAATGAGGCGTGGAACTACCGGCTTGGAAACCGCTCGGCGCTCGATTGGATTCTCGACCAGTACAAGGAAAAAACGCCACGGGATCCGACCGTGCGAGAGAAATTCAACACCTACCGGTTTGCCGACTACAAGGAGACGGTGATCGATCTGTTGATGAAGGTGACACGAGTAAGCGTTGGAACCATGGCGATTATCGAAGAGATGAAGAAAGCCAACCGATAGCTAGGGATGGCATACAAAAGGCCACCTTCCATTCCGGAGTTGCAATTAGCCAGCTTGCGCGTTCTGCTTCTCTTGTTGTTCACGAAAGCGCCTAAGCTCTCGCTGGTAACGGGGTGACCGGGGAGGATTCATTCTAGCCCGATATCTAGCGTTGACCTGCTCGACGAAGTCGGGATGTTCGGGCCAGGTTCGCAGAAGTCTGAGCCCGGAAACCGTGATCCCGGGAAACAACTGCGGCCCCTTCCGCCGGAACGCCATCATTGGCCGTTCAGTCTCTTTCTTGATTTTGACGGAGGCCTCTTTCATCACGGCGGCATACGCGCGCTGCATTTCTTGGTGGAGTTCCATTTCCATTCCCATCGGCACGATGAAACTGTCGTGGATAGTGAGAACAGGAACGTCCTTGGCCGTGAAGTGCGCGATGACGTGCTCGGCGATCCTCGAATCCTGGTTCATCAGGTCGATGCCAGCGTCTCTCGCAATCATGTGGCTGATAGGGCCATGCTTCCTCTTCAATGAATCCAACAGACTGGACAGTATACCGTAAGCGCTGTTCCGGCAGCACCTTTCGCGCGTGGCCGTAAGGAACGATGTTCGGAGCCTTTGAGGGCTTCGACATATGACGATTTCAGAGCTTACGCTTAAGTCCAGGGATGAAGAGCCGGCTCGTCGGCTGGAGATCTTCACCGGCTCGGGCCGGCGGCGGGAATGGTTGCCGGACGAGAAGGCGCGGATCGTGGCGGAAAGCTATGAGGTCGGCGCGACCGTGAGCGCGGTAGCCCGGCGATATGCCCTATCCCCGCAGCAGTTGTTCGCATGGCGTCGGGCTGCTCGTCAGCCGTTGGCGGCATCGTTGGCACCCGAACCGTTGTTTGTTCCTGCCGTAGTGACGGCGGCGCCTACGGAGGCGGCGCCGACGCGTCCAGCACGGCCACGGAAGCGGAAGACAGCCGGGAACGCTGGTGTCATCGAGCTTGAGATCGACGGCATCGCCATGCGGGTCGGTCGGGGAGCCGACGCCAAGACTGTTGCGGCCGTGATCCGGGCGCTGAAGGCCATGTCGTGATCGGGCCGACGGGTGCCGTCAAGGTCATGGTGGCGACGAAGCCGGTGGACTTCCGCAAGGGTGCGGAGGGGCTGGCTGCGTTGGTGCGCGAGACGATGGGTGCCGATCCGTTCAGTGGCGCAGTCTATGTGTTCCGGGCGAAACGGACGGATCGGATCAAGCTGATCTTCTGGGACGGCACCGGCGTCTGCCTCTATGCGAAGCGGCTGGAGGATGGCGAGTTCCGCTGGCCGAAAGTGCAGGACGGCGTGATGCAACTGACGGCAGCGCAACTGTCGGCACTGCTCGAAGGTCTTGACTGGCGGCGGGTCCACGAAGCGCGTCAGACCAGAGTTCCCGCGCAGGCGGGCTGATCCGCGACCAAGTGAATCAGCCTGGATTCCGCTGTCGCCCGGAGCCGGCGAATATGGTCTGATCCGGTCGTGGCGATGACGGCGGACCAGCTTCCCGATGATCCGGATGTGCTGAAGGCGATGGTCCTGGCGCGCGATGTCGAGAACGCTCGCCTGACCCAGATCATCAAGGAATTGCAGCGCCACCGCTTCGGCCGCCGGGCCGAGAGCCTGCCCGAAGACCAACTGCTTCTGGGCCTCGAGGAAGCCGAGCAGATCGAGGCAGCCGGCGCGGAAGAGACCGAACGCGCCGATCCGACGATGCGCAAGGAACGCCCCGCGAAGCGGCGGACGAATCGCGGCTCACTGCCGCCACACCTGCCGCGCGCTGAGATGGTTGTCGACATCGAGGACCATAGCTGCCCGTGCTGCGGAAACGGTCTTCATCGGATCGGCGAAGACGTCAGTGAGCGGCTCGACATCGTGCCGGCACAGCTGCGCGTCATCGTCGTGCGTCGGCCCAAATACGCCTGCCGAGCCTGCGAGGACGTCGTCGTGCAGGCCCCGGCGCCCGCCCGGCTGATCGAAGGCGGTCTGCCGACGGAAGCCGACGGTCGCCCAGGTGCTGGTCTCCAAATATGCCGATCATCTGCCGCTCTATCGCCAGGCGCAGATCTATGCCCGGCAGGGCATCGACCTCGACCGCTCCACGCTCGCCGACTGGGTCGGGCGTGCCGCCTGGCATCTGCGCCCCGTTCATGAGCGATTGCTTAAGAAGCTGAAAGCCTCGCCGAAGTTGTTTGCTGACGAGACCACGGCGCCCGTGCTCGACCCCGGCCGCGGCAAGACCAAGACTGGGCAGCTTTGGGCTTACGCCCGAGATGATCGACCATGGCAGGGGAGCGACCCGCCTGGCGTAGCCTACCTCTACGCGCCCGACCGGAAGGCCGAGCGACCGATCGCCCATCTCGCCGGCTTCACCGGAATCCTGCAGGTCGATGGCTATGGCGGTTATCGGGTGCTCGCCGAAAAGAGCGGCGCAACGCTCGCGTTCTGCTGGGCACATGTGCGCCGGCGCTTCTACGAACTCGCCGCAGTCGGCCCAGCGCCAATCGCCAGTGAAGCTCTGCGGCGCATCGCGGAGCTTTATAAGATCGAGGGCGATGTCCGCGGCCAGCCGGCCGATGACCGCCGCGCCACGCGCCAGGAAAGGAGCCGGCCGATCCTGGTCGAGCTTGAGCCGTGGCTGCGCGAGAAGCTCGGCCTGATCAGCCAGAAGACCAAGCTCGCCGAGGCGATCCGCTATACGCTGTCACGCTGGGAAGGGCTCGCACGCTTCCTTGATGACGGCCGCATCGAGATCGACAGCAACACCGTCGAGCGGTCGATCCGCCCCATTGCCCTCAACCGCAAGAATGCCCTCTTTGCCGGCTCCGACGGTGGCGCCGAGCACTGGGCCGTCGTCGCTTCGCTAATCGAGACGTGCAAGCTGAACGACATCGAGCCGCTCGGTTACCTGGCGGATGTTCTCGCCCGGATCGTCAACGGCCACCCGAACAGTCAGATCGACGATCTCCTGCCCTGGACCTACATCCGCGCTCAAGAGTTCAGGGCCGTGGCCTGAGAACACCGCTCTCAGTATACCGTTACTCATACGTTTCTGAGATGAGCCATCGGGAGCTTCGTGACGGAAAGCCTGATAGGTCTTCAGATCGCTGGCTGCATTCAGAGAAACGAGAAGAAGCTGTTTGCAGATGGCTCGAAGCTCGTCGGATGAGCCTTCAAATTCGGGGCAGTCAATGATGTATGGGTCGGTTTTGACCTCAGCCCAATAATCGATGCCCTCTTGGGCGTAGAGCATCACGACATGGAGGCCGGAGTAATCGAGTTCAGAGGTCGGCTTGTCGTCGATAAAAATCTTCCCGCGCCACTCCTTGGGGCATTGCTGCCACCAACCGCCGAAGAAGCGTCCACCCTTGTCAAAGTGACTACGATTGAAGATACGGCGCGTGACCTTATTCCGCTGGCTGATCTCAAGCCGGATTGGCTTTCCGCCGGATGTCTGTTCGAGTTCGATATACCGTTTCTCAAGAACGGGAATGTCGATGAAAGTATGGCGAATAAGAGCGTTGTAGCCGTTGACAATCTCCCGCATCCGTCGCGTTTCATCGGTGTCTTCGTAGTCGATATCCTTCTTCTTGTCGTCTCTGAGAATGATGGTTTCCCGATCCCAAGAGCCTTCCATGTCAGCCGGTCCAAACCTGGCGTCCTCAAACATCCTTATCAGCCTCGGCGTTGGCCACATCCGGCTCACTCGACCTATGCCAGACTCTCTGTCCTTGAATCCTTTGGCCTGTTCGACCAAGCCTACTTCCACGAGCCGGTCAATTACTGCGGGCGTCAGCTTGGATATATGCAATTCGTTGTATCGGCTCTTGGCCTTGTAGGCATTAACATTGCGGGAGAAGGCGATTTTCAGGTCGGGATCGTTCGCCCAAGCGACATAGAGGTCGAGAAGAATGACCTTCACATGTTTCTTACGGATCTCGGTATTGCCGACGCCATCCTTGAAATAGCGGTCGTAGATATCGTTGACGAAGGCTTTGACCTCTGGGTGTTCCGACGAGACATGAACATCCAATGGGCGGGAGTGATCCAATGGATTTGGCGCGCGGTCCACAGCGGTCTCGGAAAGATCGCCGGATGATGTGCCTACCTTGGGATACGCTACGCCTTGACTACTTCTCGTCTCGGGAGTCGCCTCAACCGGGCTTGCCTCGTCTGGGTCAACGGAAAGAGAAACGGACTCCATAAGGGATGTGGGCGCATAAGCTGTCGAACCGGCTATTCGGCCCAAAAGCTCTAACAGACGATTTGCTACGGCTATTGTGAATGCATATGGCTCGCCTTCAGCTCCAGATGTTTCCCCGATGATCTTCAGAAATTCAAGATCGGGATGGCAAAGCAGGGCAAGCGTGTCTTTCGCGGCTTCGTTCGCCGGCGTCTCGCCGTTGAAAGGACAGGGGTTGGCATGGAAGTCGATCTCGAACCCTGGCCATCGCCTGGAATTTTCATCGGACAACGCATTGCAGACATACGCCGCGACGACCGACTGGAATTGTTCACGCTCTCGGTCTGTTCGGAATTCTTTCCTCGATTTCACGACTTCGAATTCAAAGTTTTCCGTGTCCATGACCACGCTATCGATCAAGCTCACGTATTGGTTGTTCGGAGGCGTCAACGCCCAGTCAAACGGCGTGGGAATGGACTGATCGGCTTTGACAGTCATTGGCGCTACCCCCCCTCGGCAAACGATACTAGCTTAGGATGGTCATCGAATCCCACTTTGGGTCGAGATTCCGTAAGGAAAGTAAAAAAAGACTCTAAAAAAAGCCACACATGCAGACATAAGACTATACGATCAACCAATCTACTAATGGAATCTAACACTATATACCATTACTAATACGTTTCATTTAAACGTAAATACGCATAAGCATAGGATTAATATTAGCAAGATATACATAACAGACCATAGAGAGTCGTACAGTGGCGTATAAATAATCCGAGCCTCATCTACCAGGCAACAAGAAATGCTTGCCAGCGGGCTTCTATGGGGTGAATAGAGGCAATCGTGATAGGCTCGACCTCCAGGGCGCCATTTCGGCTACCGGATGCCCGATTCGAAGCACGAGTTGGGTAACCCGCATTGAAAAGTGGGGTGGCGCGTGGGCCCAAAAGCAGGGTGATACCCTAGGGGAATGTCGGGAAGGTGCCGGCGCTCGGCCTCAGACAAGGAAAACCCCGGAAATCCGCCATTTGTGACCTCCGGGGCTGAATGAAAGTGTCGTCGGGCTAAGGGAACGCCGCGCTAGCTGACAGAAATTCCCTCATCTTGGCCTATCAGACGCAACTTGGCTCTTATGGAAGCATGGTTGGCGTGGGCGTATCGGAAGAGCATCCGCATGTCCCGGTGACCGCTGATTGATGCCACCTCCGGGACAGAAAGACCCATTTCGAAAAAGCGACTGATGGATTCGTGCCTGAGATCATGGAAATGCAGGTCGTCAATCTTCGCTCTCCTCGTTAGTCGTTCCCAACTTAACCGAAGAGCATTTGCTGGAACCGGGAAGACCGTTGCATCCTCGTCCTTCTCTTCGGGCGCTACAGCGCGGAGGATGTGCAAAGCGGTATCTGTCAGAGGGATAACGCGGGAATGCCCATTCTTCGTCTCCAACAGCGTCGCCGTTGCCCTCTGCTCATCAACGTCCCGCCACCGCAATGATAGGATTTCGCCCCGACGCATGGCGGTTTCTAGGGCAAAGCGAACGATCGGGATAATCAACTTGTTGCGCGTCTTTTTACCGGCCTCCAACAGCCTCGCTTTCTCGTTCTCCCGAAGCCGTCTTTCCCTTCGCTTGTCGGCATTCACGACCTTTGCTCCTACCAAGGGATTCATGGACAGAGGCAGCTTCCAGACCTCCTGAGCGTGACGGAACATATGTCGAATTGGAGTGAGATGACGCCTGACCGAAGCCGGGGAAATCTTGTTTAGCCGTTCATCCCGGTAGGACGTAAAATCAACCGGTGTCAGTGCCGCAAGCGTCTTCTTGCAGATGGAGTGCTTGAGGAAGAGATTGAGAGCGAACGTGTCTGTCACCCCATGGCGTTTCCCCGGCACAACTTCGTTCCGATAACGGATGACCAGATCGGCCAGCGTGATCGTTTCAAGTTCCTTTCGGCTGGGGCCTAGCTCACCCCTGTCGGCTTGCCTCTCCTGAAACGTCGCCCATTCCTTCGCGTCGGCCTGGGTGTTGAATGTTCTTGTCAGCGTAGGGTGCCCTTGCCTTCGGACACGGACCTGAAACTTGCCTCTGTGTTTGCGTATAGAAGCCATCGGCGCTCTCCTTGGAGCCAGAGTGGGACCAAGCAGCCGAGTCTTGCTGTTTCAGGGATTGCGCTGTTCTCTCTAACGCATTGAAATCAAAGAGAAAAGCAATGGTGGGCGATACTGGGATTGAACCAGTGACCCCACCCGTGTGAAGGGTGTGCTCTCCCGCTGAGCTAATCGCCCGTTCGCGGCTGTCCGCCGAACGCCGCCGGATATAAGGTGCGGGAGCTTGGCAAGTCAAGCATAGCTAGCGCGGCAATCGTCAATCGAAATAGCCGGTGTGTGGCTAGATATCGCCGGCGGCGGTGTTCTGCCTGTTCGATCCCGGATTGATCCGTGACATCAATGGCTTGCTCGCACGTTGCGACGGCTTCAAATGATTTCCATCTGATCTTTGATGGCAGGGCCCTCTGTCGCCGGAGTCAGCAACAATAGAAGCTAAATCATCCACGTGGATGCGCTAACCAACTGAAATCGGCCGATAGAAGCGATCACGCGCGGTGGCGGCGCTCCAATGCCGATTGCGCCCGCCCGGCCTGTCGTCGCTCTCCGACGAAACCGGTCTCCGCCATACGGCTGAGATCGATGACACCGACCGTTTCCAGATTCTCGAAGCTCAGATGCGCGTCGAATTTGCGCGCCAGCGCCCTCATGGCGAGGTTGCCTGGATGCGTCGTGACGCGCAGCTTCTCGTAGCCGAGGCCGAGCGCGTTTGTGATCAGCCTCTCGAACAGCGCACTTCCGATACCCCTATGCTGAAGCTCGTGCTCGACGCTGAAAGCGATCTCGCCGGTCGGCTCGGGCAGGTCCGGGCGTTCATGCAGTTCCGCCGCTCCGAGGACCTTGTCGTTCTCGACATAGCCGATCACGGTCGTGCCGTCGTGAAAACAGCGTTCGGCATAGGCCGAAAGATAGGCATCGTTGGTGACACCGTTGAAGCGGTCGTGACGGCTCTCTGCGTCAAGTCGCAACAGGTGTTCGCGGAACCTCGGCAAGTCCGAAGGCCGGAGCTGTCTGACGACCCCGCGCCAGGGCTGACTGTTGGGTGAACGGTGATCCATCGTCGTTTTCTCTCAGGTTTCCTCCCGGAGCCTACGACTCTTCCAGCCGTGATATTGTGCACCGCAGCAAAGATTGCAAGTGCTTGCGCGAAGCCCCCTGACACACATTGACGCCCACAACCCGAAAAGGCGGCAAGTAGGCTCAGGCGTCCAACATCTCCTTCACGACCGTCGCCAATTGCTTGAGCGAGAATGGCTTGGGCAGGAAGCCGAACTGGGCGTCGGCCGGCAGGTTCTTGGCGAATGCGTCCTCGGCATAACCCGAAACGAAGATGAATTTGATGCCCGGGTTCATTTTCCTGAGTTCACCGAGCAAAGTCGGCCCGTCCATCTCGGGCATGACGACGTCGGATACGACGATGTCCACCTTGCCGTCGAGCGACTTGTATACTTCGAGTGCCTCGACGCCGGAAGAAGCCTCATGCACCGTGTAGCCGCGCGAGGTAAGCGCGCGCATGCCGCCCATACGGACCGCGTCCTCGTCCTCGACCAGAAGGACGGTGGCAGAACCGGAAAGGTCGCGGGGCGCCTCCTGTGTCTTCTGAGGCGCTGCCAGCTGCTCGGCGGCCGATTCGGCATCGGTCGCGCCCGTCTGGGCCACGTGACGCGGCAGGAAAATGCGAAAGGTCGTTCCCTTGCCGACTTCCGAATCGCAGAAGATGAAGCCGCCCGTCTGTTTTACGATGCCGTAGACCATGGAAAGGCCGAGCCCCGTTCCCTTCCCCACTTCCTTCGTGGTGAAGAACGGCTCGAAGATCTTCTTCAGCACCTCCGGCTCGATGCCCGTCCCACTGTCCTCGATCTCGACCAGCACGTAGTCCGCCGGCGTCAGTTCGCGATGGCCATAGGCTTCGCACCCGGCCGCGGCGATATTCTTCGTCCGGATGGTCAGGTCGCCGCCGCCCGGCATGGCGTCACGCGCGTTGACCGCCAGATTAACGATCACCTGCTCGAACTGGCCGATATCCGCCTTTATCGGCCACAGATCACGACCGTGGTCGATCTTCAGGTGAACTTCGCTGCCCGTCAGCCGCGCCAGAAGCATCCTGAGATCGGCAAGCACGTCCGTCAGGTTGAGCACTTCCGGCCTGAGCGTCTGCCGGCGTGAGAACGCGAGAAGCTGGCGCACCAGCGACGCGGCCCGGTTGGCGTTCTGCTTGATATTCATGATGTCGGGGAAGGACGGGTCCGACGGGCGATGGTTGGTAAGCAGCAAATCAGACGACATGATGATGGCGGTAAGCACATTGTTGAAGTCGTGCGCGATACCGCCGGCAAGCTGGCCGACCGCCTGCATCTTCTGGCTCTGCGCCATCTGGGCTTCCAGCGCCTTCTGCTCGGTCGTCTCGACGGCATAGACGATCGCCGCCTCCTCCGCGCCCTCGGCCGCAGTACCCTCGGCGATCGCATTGACGTAAAAGCGGATGTTGCGCTCTTCGTTGTTCGGAAGCACCGTGTCGATGGGAGAGATGTCGGCCTGACGCTGGCGCGCCTGCTCGAGCGCCGCGGCGAACCGTTCCCGGTCGCGTTCGTGGATCACGGTGTCGAGCTTGAGGTGCCGATCCACCGCGTCGCGGTCGACGACGCTCGAAAAGAGCGACAGGAAGGGTGCGTTCGTGCGCAGGATGCGGCCTTCGGCGTCGACGCCCGCGATCGCCATCGGGGTAGAGTTGAAGAAACGCGTGAAACGTATCTCGGAAGCCCTGAGATCAGCGGAAGAATCCTCGCCCTCCGTCCGGTTCAGTACGATCGTGCGGCTGGCGCCGGGCGAGCCGTCGCGGCCCGTCGCGGCGCGATACATGAACCGCACCGGCAGGACGGCCCCGCTGACGGTCGAAAGGTCGAGGTCGATCACAGCGTTGCGGATGGAGCCCGGTTCGGCCTTGACGGCGCGGATGAGCGCCATGCCGTCTCCCGCGACGATCTCCGCCAGGCTGGTCGCACCCGGCGTGAAGCTTGCAAGGTCGATGCCCAGCCATTCCGCAAGCGTCGCGTTGATATAGGTGACCCGGCCGTCCGGATCGGCGGAGAAGAAGCCGGCGGGCGCATGGTCGAGATGGTCGATGGCCTTCTGCAGATCCAGGAAAAAGCGCTCCTGCTCCGCCCGCTCGCGCGAAATATCGGCAAGCTGCCAGGCGAAGAGAGGCTGGCGCCGGCCGGGCGCCTTGAAGGTGCGCGCTTCCACCCTGTACCAGTGGGCACCGGGTTCCGATCCGGGGCGAATGGCCTGGGTCAGCCTGAATTCGCCGTCACCGGCACGCCCATCGGCTAGACCGGCCGCCAGACGACCCACCACCGGCGCGGCTTCCGGATTGTCGGAGAGAAGATTCTCGACCGTACGGATATCGGCCGCCGACGTACCGCCGGTCAGTTCTGCGTAAGCCTTGTTCGCGTAGACGATCTGCCCTTTCGCATCGGTCACCACGGCGCCCGCGTCCATAGAGCCCAGAAAGGCCTTGGACAACTCGTCGGCCGTCGAGCGCGGCGCGATCTGGACGAAGCCGATCGCGGTCGCGAAGAGATAGCCGATCCCGATCATCGCCATGATGCCGAGCATGCCGAGCAGGAACGGATCGCCGAACCGGCTGCGGAAAAGAACGAACAGGATCGCCGCACCGGTGAGGACACCGATGAAGATGACCAGTCGGGTTATCGCTCCAGGGCCCATGCTTTGATCGACCACCGGTTCCGGATAGAACTCCGCGCGGGTTTCCCTGGCCATTTCTTCCCCTGCCTGTCGTCCCCTCGAGCCGTCCTCTGAGCCCCAAGGGGGCGAGCATACCGGCGGCGCACGCCCTGTATGAATCACATTCTCCCTATACCGGAAAGGCCAGTCGATGGAACCGGCACGAAAAACACATAATCCTCTGCCACACGAAAACTTGCCGGAATAGCGACGGGCGTCCTATTCTCGCAGCCGAACAAGCCGACGATGGAGGCCCTCTTGGGTGAATGGCTGAACAATATCGCCGGGCCGCAATATGCCTCGGCCGTGATGTGGACCGTCGGAGCGCTGGTTGTTCTGGTAATCGTGCTCCTCCTGATCCGTGCGGTCCGGGGCGTCTCGTCCGGCACCTTCGTCGCCGGGGGGCGTAATCGCCGCGCCCGGCTTGCCGTCATGGACGCCGCCGCGATCGACAATCAGCGGCGTCTCGTTCTGGTGCGCCGGGACGACGTCGAACACCTGATCCTGATCGGCGGGCCGACGGATCTGGTCGTCGAACAGAACATCGTGCCGGGAGCCATACTCCATGCGCCGCCGCACCACACCGGAAGCGACCTGCAGAACGGCCGTGACACGCCTTCCGCGCCGCACCCGGCACCTGCGAGACCCGAACCGGCGCACGCGCTGCGCGAGGAGCCCGCATTCACCTTCGAAGAGCCGGCACCGCCCGCACCGAAGCCGGTTCCCGCAGAGACACAACGATCGGAACCTTCTGTTTCGGCCCGCCCGCAAGCGCCGGTCTCTGCACCGCCGCCCACTCAACGGACTGCCGCCGGACCCGCTCCTCATTCGGGAAGCGTCCATTTCCTCGATCAGGCCAGAATTGGCTCCGCCCCGCAAGCGGCAAGCGTAGCCCCCCTTGCTCCCGTAGGCGGGCGGCCGAACGCGAGCGAAGCAACGCGCCCCACCGAAACCCGGGCGCCGGAAATATCGATGCCAAGAGAGGAAGCCGCCGCGCCAGAACCCGTTTCAGGAAAGATCGAACCGCTTCGGCGCGAGACACATGGCGGCGATCTGGATAGCGCGCTGCAGGAAGAGTTGAAAGCGCCCCTCGTCAACGAGCCGGAGACGCAGCCAGCAGCCGAGCCGTCGCTCGAAGAGGAGATGAAACGGCTTCTGGGCGAATTGTCGATGCCGGCACGGAGCTGACGGCCGCTCCGTCTAGCGCCGACACCTGAAATTAATCGTCGCGGTAGATTTTCTCGCGCCGCTCGTGACGTTCCTGCGCCTCGATGGACAGCGTGGCGATCGGCCTTGCGTCGAGGCGCTTGAGCGAGATCGGCTCGCCCGTCTCCTCGCAATAGCCATAAGTACCGTCCTCGATCCGCTGCAGCGCCGCGTCGATCTTCGCGATCAGCTTCCGCTGCCGGTCGCGGGCACGAAGCTCGATGGCCCGATCGGTTTCGGAGGAGGCGCGGTCGGCGAGGTCGGGGTGGTTGGCGTTTTCCTGCTGCAGGATTTCTAGCGTTTCGCGGGCTTCACGGAGAATGTCGCTTTTCCAGAGAACGAGCTTGGCCCGGAAGTAGGATTTCTGCCGTTCGTTCATGAACGGCTCGTCTTCGGAGGGTATGTATTTGGCGTCAACGAGTTCGTTCATTCGACTCACCCCACTGTTACAACCCGGCGCCTATATATTCGGCACCCCCCTGCCGCACAAGACGAAAAGGCCCGTGCTCTCATCCATTTGTTCCTGCGTGCCCGGGCCGCCTCATGGATGCGTCAAATGGCCAAATTTGGGCAGGGGTTCGACACCTCTTGGTTGCAAGCCTGCCCATACATCTTAAGGTGCATTGCGGCGCTATCGCAGCGCGACTAACCCTTTCTGAGCCTCTTACAGAACCTGGAAGAACCGATGAGCCGGCTCTACCTGCTCCGGCATGCCAAGGCGGGATGGGCCGAGCCCGGTGTCCGCGATTTCGACCGGCCGCTGACGGAACGTGGCAGGCAGGACGCATCCGCGATCGGCATGGCCATGCGCATCTCCGGCTTCGTACCGGACTTCGTCTTATGCTCGACTGCCCGACGGGCGCGCGAGACATGGGAATGCGTGGCCAATACCATCGGCCCGCTACCCGCTGAGCCGGCCTTCACCGACAGCCTCTACAGTTGCGATGCGGCGGGTTATCTCTCGATCGTGCGCAAGACGGCGGACAGTACCTCGTCACTGCTCGTCGTCGGTCACAATCCGATGATCGAGGATGTCGCGATCGCTTGCGCGACTGAAGGCGACGAAGCCGAACGCGCCGCGCTCGCCTCCGGCTTTCCCACTTCGGCGCTCGCCGTCATCCAGTTTTCCCGGCCGCTCGCCGACGCTGCTCCCGGAAAAGGTTCGCTGACGGCATTCCTGACGCCTGCGATGCTGTGAAAGCGAAAGTGCCGGTCAGGCTGAATCGGCCTGATGGGCTGGAGCGACATCCTTTGCTATTCTCGGCGCGGGCACTTCCCTCGAAGGAGGATAGAATGGCCGGTTCGACGAGTCCCAAACTATGGATGGCAGTGGCGATCTCGATATGCCTCGGAGCCACGAGCAGCATCGCCGCAAATGCCCGTCCTGCCAGACTTGCCGTTGCGCATTTCGATTTCCTCGACACCTCGGGCGAGGTGCGGGACCAGACGGTCCGGCATGAAAAGCAGCTTCGTCTGTTCGAAACCGAAATGCGACAGACACTTTCACGGGATAACGGCATCGATCTCGTAGCATTGCCGTGCAAGCCGGATCGCTGCTCGTTGGGGAATCCGGGCATGGAACAGCTCGAAAAAGAGGCCAGGGCGGCTAAAGCACGGTTTCTTCTCGCCGGCGGCCTTCACAAGATGAGTACGCTGATCGGCTGGGCCAAATTCGTCGTCTTCGATCTGAAGGAGAGCGGTCGAACGTGCCAGCGGCTCTTGACCTACCGCGGAGACACCGAAGAAGCATGGCGCCGGGCCGCCGAATTCGGCGCGAAAGATGTCATCAGGAACTGCTTTCGCTGACAGTCACCGGTCGGGACAACCAGAACGAGGCGCGGGAAACCGGGAACGTGGCCAAGGATTAGATCGAACCGATCGACAATCTCAGGTTTCGGATACGACGCGGCCCTGAGACGAGACCGTATAGGGCACGGCCGTGGCATAGCGTGGGTCCGCATGAAGCGCCCAATAGCGCTCGCGGATCTGGCAGGTCATTGAACGTGGCTTGCCGTTGCCCAAAGGCGATCCGCCGACTCGGGTGACCGGCATGATGCCTCCCGCCGTACTCGTCATGAAGGCCTCGTCGGCATTTTTGAGTTCATCGGCCGTAACCGGACGCTGCTCGACCGCTACACCCATCTCATGCGCGATCTCCATGACCGTGCGCCGCGTGATTCCTTCGAGCACACCGCGATCGGGCGTAGCGATTCGCCCGCCGCTTATGACGAAGAGGTTGAAGCCCGGTCCTTCCGTAATGTGACCGGCAGCATCGGTCAGGACGGCCGTTTCGCCGCCCCGGTCATATGCCTCGAACAGTCCCGAAACGAAGTCGAGCCAGTGATAGTTCTTTACGCGCGGATCGACGGCCTCCGGCGCGATCCTGCGGGTGCTGCTGACCACGAGGTTGATGCCGTCTTCCTGCTTTTCTGGAGAAACGATCCAGACAAAAGGAACGGCGAACGCGTAGAATCGGTTCTTCGCCTCTCTCAGGTCACGCGAGCCTGCGGGAGCCACGCCACGAGTGCACATCATCTCGACATAGGCGTCCTGCAATCCCGAAAGGCGGACGCATTCGAACAGGATTTCGCGCATTTCGGAACGCGTGAGCGGCAGGCTCATACGCAGGCTCGTCATTCCGCGCTCGAACCGGTCCATATGATCGTCGAGACGAAAGAAAGCGCCCCGCCAGACATGGGCGACGTCGTAGGTAGCGTCCGAATGCAGCAGGCCCCAGTCGAGTATGGAGATCGAGGCTTCTTCGATCGGCACGAACCGCCCGTTCACATAAGCCGCGCCTGAACGGAAATCCGATTGCCCATCAGCCATGTCGTCGTCCAATCCGGCAAAGAAACAGTATCGCGCAGAATCCATTATGCGCGAGTGCCTTCTGCCATTCATAAACGAAATTCGGCTGGTGGTCAGGGCCATTGCCATTCGCCGCCAATTTCCCCCCGCCATTTCAAATCCGCGCCCAATTCCCTATATCGGTCGGGATTTGACCAACGGGATTGGGCCTTGGCCTCGCTGACCTCTTTCACCGACGAGGCGCTCATCGCGCTCGATACGCTGGCCGACCGCGCTTCGGGCCTCGTCGCGCCTTCGCTGAGGCTGGGCGTCACCGGCCTGTCGCGCGCCGGCAAGACGGTCTTCATCTCGGCCTTCGTCCACAATCTCGTCCATGGCGGCCGCCTGCCGCTCTTCGAGGCCCAGAAATCCGGCCGCATCGCGCGCGCCTTCCTCGAACACCAGCCCGACGACGCGGTGCCGCGCTTCCAGTACGAAGACCACATCGCCGCGCTCGTCAGCGAGCGCATATGGCCGGATTCGACCCGCGCCATCTCGGAACTGCGCCTCACCATTCAATATGAATCGGCGTCCGGCTGGGGACGGCTTTTCTCGTCGGGAAAGCTCGCGGTCGACATCGTCGACTATCCCGGCGAATGGCTTCTCGACCTGCCGCTGCTCGGCAAGGACTTTCGCGGCTTCTCTGCCGACGCTTTCGAACTGGCCGAACTGCCGGTGCGTGCCGACATATCCGAGGAGTGGCGGAAGGCAGCAGCAGCGGTCGACCCGGCGGCCTCCTTCGAGGAGATGACCGCGCGCCGGCTGGCGGAAACGTTTACCGCCTATCTGAGGGCCTGCAAGGCCGACCATCGCGCGCTTTCGACCCTGCCGCCGGGGCGCTTCCTGATGCCCGGCGATCTCGACGGCTCGCCGGCCCTCACCTTCGCCCCCCTCCCCGGCATTGGCGAAGGACGTTTCCCCTCGGGCTCGCTCGCCGCCACGATGGAGCGGCGCTACGAAGCCTACAAGACCCACGTGGTGAAACCGTTCTTCCGCGAGCATATCGCCCGGCTCGACCGCCAGATCGTACTGATCGACGCGTTGCAGGCACTGAATGCCGGCCCCGGCGCGATGGCCGATCTGGAACGCGCGCTCTCCGAGATCCTAGCCTGCTTCCGGCCGGGGCGCGGCAGCATCCTGACCGACCTCTTCTCGCGGCGGATCGACCGCATCCTTGTCGCTGCCACCAAGGCCGATCACCTCCACCACGAAAGCCACGACCGCCTGCAGGCGATCGTAAGGCGGCTGGCGGATCGTGCGGCTGGCCGCGCGAGCCTTACAGGCGCCACCGTCGATGTTCTGGCGATGGCGGCGGTGCGCGCCACGCGCGAAGGCACGGTGAAACAGGGGCGTGAGACACTGCCCGTCATCATCGGCACGCCGCTTGCCGGCGAGACGATCGGCGGCGAAACCTTCGACGGCGAGACCGAAACCGCCATATTCCCCGGCGACCTGCCGGCCGACCCCGAACGCGCCTTCGAGGAGCCCAAGAGGGAACCCACCGCCGGAAAGCCCGAAGAACCGCCAATCCGTTTCGTGCGCTTCCGTCCGCCGAAGCTGGAAAAAACCGCCGAGGGCGTGACGCTCTCCCTCCCCCATATCCGCCTCGACCGCGCCCTTCAGTTCCTGATCGGAGACCGCCTCGCATGAGCAGCGACCGAAAGCCGGCCGCCTTCCGCCTGCCGCCTGAAGTTGTGGAACGGCCGGAAGACGAATCGGAAGAGCGCACGGCCGAAACGCCCTCCGCGCATCGGCGTCCGCGCGCGGTGAAGACTGCCTCGCTGCCGATGATCACGCCGGCCGAAGAGGATTTCTTCGCGCTGGAGGAAACGGGAGCCGGCGACCCACCCCCCGCTTTGCCGCCGCGCCGGCGCTCGCGGCTCGGCGCCATCTTCCTCGGCGCGCTCGGCCTCCTCGTCTCCCTCGGCATCGGCCTGTGGACGGACCGGCTGATCCGCGACCTCTTCAGCCGCTCGGACTGGCTGGGTTGGCTCGCTTTCGCGCTTGCCGCCATCGCGCTTCTGGCGCTGGTGGCGATCGTCCTGCGCGAGCTTCTGGCACTCCGTCGCCTCGCTTCCGTGGAGAAACTGCGCCAGCGCGGCGCCGACGCCGTCGCCCGCAACGACATGAAGGAGGCCCGCGCGCTGGTCGACGAATTGGTCGGCTTCGTCTCCGGTAAACCGGAAACGGCAGCCGGCCGCCGCATCCTCGCCGAAACGCGCGAGGACATCATCGACGGCGCCGATCTCATCCGCCTTGCCGAAACCGAACTGATGGCGCCACTCGACGCGCGCGGCCGCACGCTGGTGCTCGACGCCGCAAAGCGGGTCTCCGTCGTCACCGCCGTCTCGCCGCGTGCGATAGTCGATCTCGCCTATGTGCTGTTCGAGGCCGGCCGCCTGATCCGCCGGCTTTCGGAACTCTACGGCGGACGGCCGGGCACGCTCGGCTTCTTCCATCTCGCCCGCGACGTGCTCGCCCATCTCGCGGTGACCGGCTCAATCGCGGTCGGCGACGGCCTCGTCCAGCAGATCGTCGGCCATGGGCTGGCGGCGCGGCTATCGGCAAGGCTCGGCGAAGGGGTGGTGAACGGCATGATGACGGTGCGCATCGGCATCGCCGCCATGGAGACGGTGAGGCCGCTCCCCTATTCGGCAGTCAGGCGCCCGCGCATCGGCGATTTCCTCTCCGAACTGACGCGTTTCACCGCGAAGAAGGCCGAATCGGCGCAGAAAGCGGAAAAACAGGCTTGAAGTAACCGGCCCGCTCGCGCATTGTCGGCCAGCCATATGCGCTTCGTCGGGTCGGACACAGGAAAAGAGACGAAGCATTAACCATTCCTGTTCATGGTTCCGCTCTTGCAGCGTTCCGTATCCGGGTGTCCTCGATGACGCGTAGAGTCCTTTCCGCCATCCTGACGGCCGCCCTTGCGGCCGCGATCTCACCGGCGCTGAGCGCCACGGGAGCCGCCTCGGAGAGAGACCAGAAATTCTTCCAGTCGGTCGAGGGCCACTGGACAGGCCCCGGCGAAGTCGTTGCCGGCAAATACAAAGGCACCAAATTCACCTGCAACCTGGCCGGCAAGACGCCGGAGAACCATGCCGGCATGGTGCTCGACGGCACCTGCCGTGTCGGGCTCTTCACGCAGAAGATGAACGCAACCGTAGAAGAGGTCGGTCGCGGCCGTTACCGCGGGACGTTCCTCGACGGCGCCAAGGGCCAGGGCCTTGACGTCGTGGCCGGCAATGTGAACGGCCGCACCGTCGTCTTCGCCCTCAACCGCAATTCCCTGAAAGGCACGATGGCGGCCAAGCTGCCGGACGCCAATACGATGATGGTCACCATCTCGGTCAGGGTGGAGGACGATCTCGTCCCGGTGATCGGCGTCAAGCTGAAGCGCGCGGACGCCATCGCGGTCGGCGCCGTAGCGCAGGACTGACCTCGCGCGGCGCGCCGCCCTCTCCTACACATACACGATCAACGGCGGCCAATTCGGCCCATGATGTTTTCGTGCCCGGCCAGCGATGCCCAATTCATCGCCCATCCTAGTACAACCACATACACGCATAAATTGTACACTTGGCGCACCGAATCACGACCATAGCGCAATAATGTCGTGCGTGCAGGCAATGGTGCCTGTGGCTTCCGCTTCAGGCGGATATCCTCCCCCCTCCCGTCACTCCACCCCCTTGGCGGGAGGGGTCAGGTACCCGGAGTTGTATTTGTGCGGTTCTGGCCCATCGGCATCGTCGCGGTCTTCCTCCTCACCGAGCCAGCGCTTGCCGATCCGGGTTCGATCCGCGCCGCCGCCAACTCCGCACTGACGGCCGCAACCTCGGGCAAGCCGGCCAATGGGGCCAGTCTGTCCATCGAAGAGCACTACACAAGTAACGCGCTCGACAGCGATCTGGAATTCTCCGACTTCTACACTCAATTGCGCGGTTCAGTGACGCGCGTTCTGGACCTCGACGACGGCTATATTCGTCTGGCGGCGCAAGGCGAGGCGAGCCGCTACGACCGTATCTCCATCGAGGACGATCGCAGCCTGCTCCTGCTTGCCGAGGCCTATCGCAAACTCGGCGGCCGCTATGAACTGCGTGGAACCTTTGCCTGGCGCACGGCAAGTATCGGCGACGATTTCCGCATCGCCAATCTGGCAATCGGCACGCGCACCCACAGCGACCTGTTCTCCGGCGCCGTGCAGTTCGGCGCCGATCTCGGCTCCGGCATGGGCCTCGTCCTGACGCTGAGCGACACGCTGGAACACTTCGGCAAGGCCCGTTTCCAGAATGATCTCATTCAGGCGACGAAGATCGAGCCCGACCGCAACCGCCTCCAGTTCTCCGCCGGCATCCAGAAAAAGCTCGGCCGGCAGCAAATCGGCCTGACGGCCAGCGCCGAAACCACGGATGTTCAAGAGCTTGGCAAGCCGCCGGTCGGCCGCTCCTTTTCCGAATTCACGCTACGCGGGCTGACGCGTCTCGTCGCTGCCGACGGGACCAGGCTCGACCTGTCCCTCGGCGCCGCCGCGCTTCACGAGAAAAGCGGCGGCTATGACAGCATCCGCCCCATCTACCGTGTCGAACTGACGAAGACATTGAAGGCCGGCGTCATGCTGCGCGGCTCCTTCGAGGGTCGCTACGAAGCGATCGACACGGACGACGCGCTCGCCTCCTACATCCGCCGTCTGGAGCTCGAAGCCAAATATCAGTGCACGCCCGAACTCGCCTTCGGCACCGGCTTCTTCCACGAGAACAAGGAGAATATCCTGCTCGGCAACGCCGAACGGTCGAAGGGCCTCTATTTCGAGATCGGCTATGACGCCTCGAAGCACGTTGCGCTTGTCGCCCGGATCGACTTCAGCCGCACCCGCTACACCGTCTTCGACACGGAGAAGGACGTGCTCGACAGCTATATCGGCATAGAAACGAAACTGTAAAAAAAGAGGCAGGAGGAATGCCCCCCTGCCCCATTTCACGATGCCAGGTTCGGCAGGAAGCCGGGCCACTTACCGGCCTGGGCCTGTCCGGCACATGTCAGCAGCGATGGCAGCGATTGCGATGGCCGCGGTCACGGCTGCCGTTGGAATTGCCGCTGAGGATGCCAACGCCGATACCGCTGAGGATACCGTTGCCGGACAGGATGCCGTTCCCCGAAAGGATGCCGGAGAGCCGGATATCGCTCAGGATGCCCGATCCGTTGAGGATCGAGATACCGTTGAGCAGGTTGACGTCACCCAGCCCGACGGCCGGCGAGACGTTCACCAGCCCGCTCGAATAGTTGTTGCCGTGACTGGATCCGCCCCAGCCGCCCGCTTGCGCGGACACAACCGGAAAAGAAACAGCGGCAGCGGCAAATGCAATGATGAGCTTTTTCATCGTAGTCTCCCTTGTGCTCACAGTGCTTCTTCCGCCTCAGGCAATACCTCCAGGCACAAGGGAAATATCATTACAGGGTAATTTGCAACGATAAGTTTTAGTAATTCGGTCAGTACAACCGTTTTCTTTTCCTTAACCTTAATCGTTCCACTTTTCGATAAATTCTTCTATTTCCAGCTTCTGCATGTCGGGAATGGCATGGAAGAGCTTGTCCAGCGGCCAGTCCCACCACGCCATTTCGGCAAGACGCGCGGCAACGTCGTCCGAGAAACGCGAGCGGATGGTTTTCGCGGGTGCTCCGGCAACAATGGCATAGGTCGGCACGTCCCGGGTGACGACCGAATTGGCGCCGACGACCGCGCCGTTACCGATATGGATGCCGGGCAGGATCACCGCGCCATGCCCGATCCAGACATCGTGGCCTATCCTGACCTGCTTTTGCCTGCGCCGCTCCCGGAACGACTGGTCGACACCGAGATAGCGGAAATATTCGTTCGGCCGATAGCTCACCTTATGCGTGGTCGCCCGCCCCAGCGGGTGTTCCAGCGCATTGATGCGCGTATTCGCGGCGATCGAGCAGAATTTGCCTATTTCCGTATAGATCGCCTCGGCATGGCGTTCGAAATAACTGAAATCGCCGATCGTCACCTCGCGCAGGATCGTGCGCTCGCCGACCGAGGCATAACGGCCGATCCGGCAGCCCTTCAGTTCGGCCGTCGGATGGATGCGCGGCTCGGGCGGCAGGAAGCGGAGGTCGGCGGCGTCGCTCATGCGCGGCCTTTACGCCGGGCCGGCACAGGCGGCAAGGAGGCGCCTACTGCTTCTTGTCTTTCGCCCAGGTCACCTGCTGACCGTAGAGCGGAACGGTCGAGATGGCCATCTTGGCTGAGCCGTTCTGGACCTGCCTCGAATGCGACAGATAGACGAGCGTGTTGTTTTCCTTGTCGTAGATCCGGTTCACCACCTGCTTCTTCCAGATCAAGCTGATGCCCTGCTTGAAGACTTCCTCGCCGCCCTTGCCCATGTCGATATCGCCGATGGTGATCGGCCCGGTCTGGTTGCAGGAAATGGCGGTGTTGGACGGATCCTCGAACCAGTTGCCCTTGTGCAGCCGATCGATGATGCTGCGGTCGAAATAGGCAACGTGGCAGACGACGCCTTCCACCTTGGGGTCCTTGATCGCCTCGACGACGATATCGTTGCCGATCCAGTCGACGCCGACCTTGCCGACGTCCTCCGCCTTGGCGGGGACGACTGCCATGAAGGACAGGGCAGTCATCATGAATAGGAATCTTTTCATTTCTGCTCCTCGGATGCGCTCTTGCGCTTTCGGCGCCGAGGACAATTGGGAAGGGAGAATGGCGGTTGCAAGAAGCCCGAGGGCAAAACCGGGCGCGCTTCGCCTTGCGGCATCGCGGCCCCTTTCCGGAACCGACTTCAAAGGACTATATAGCGGCAATGAAGACCCGTCTGGCCCTACCCTTGCCACGCCTCGCCGGAATGCTCGTCGCATTCGCGGCTTTCGCGGCCTTGTCGGGCCTCGCCTTCGCCATGTGGATGCAGCACGGGACGAAGATATTCCTCTCCATGGCGGAATCCGGCCTGTCCTGGTGTTTCTGAGGGCCGGCGAGCGGCGGAATCGGAGCTTTTCTCGAAATGATGCGTACGATCCTCGTCGGCATTCTCGTCCTGATGGCGGCGACCGTCGGCTGGCTGACCTTCGACTGGTACCGCCAGCAGAATGCCGGCGAAGCCTATGGCGCGCCCTTCGCGCTTGTCGACAGTCACGATCAGCCGATCACGCAGGCCGCCTTCCGGGGGCAGCCGACGGTGCTGTTTTTCGGCTTCACGCATTGCCCGGAAGTCTGCCCGACCACGCTTTTCGAACTCGACGGCTGGCTGAAGGAACTCGGCCCTGAAGCGAAGGACATAAAGGCGTATTTCATCACCATCGATCCGGAGCGCGATACGCCGGAGGTCATGAATAATTTCCTCAGCAATTTCTCCAGCCGCATCACCGGCATTTCCGGCTCGCCGGACAAGGTGTGGGCGATGGCCAAGGCCTTCAACATCTATTTCCGCAAGGTCAAGACGGACGACGGCGATTACACGATGGACCACACCGCGTCGGTCATCCTGCTCGACCGCAAGGGCGGTTTCGCCGGCACCATCGCCTATGGCGAAAACCCGAAGGCAGCGCTCGCCAAGCTGAAAAGGCTGGAGGCCGGCGCATGAGGCGCCGGGCGCGCTGTCGCGTATGAGCCAGGTCAAATTCTCCTTTATCGTTCCCGGCCCGACGGCGCGGCAGGCCTATGCCATTCTGGAAGCAGCATTCGAAGACGACGCCTGTCCGCTCGGCATGACCGAGATGGATGAAGCGGCCGACCTCCACGAAGTCTCGCTTTACACAGACGACGACGAGGCCGGCGCAGCCGAAGAACGCATGCACACGCTGCTCGACGGCATTATCGACCCGGTTACCATGCAACGCGAGGTGCTGCCGGAAATCGACTGGGTAGCGTATTCGCTGGAAGGGCTGAAGCCGGTGCGTGCCGCGCGCTTCTTCGTCCATGGCCGGCACGACCGCGACAAGCGTCGCCCCAACGATATCCCGATCGAGATCGAAGCAAGCCAGGCCTTCGGCACCGGCCACCACGGAACGACGGCCGGATGCCTCGAAATGATTGCCCGCGTGGCGGAGCGGGAGAAGCCGAACAACGCGCTCGACCTCGGCACCGGCTCCGCCGTCCTTGCGATAGGGCTCGCAAAGCTTGAACATATCCCGGTCCTCGCCACCGATATCGACCCGATCGCGGTTCGCGTGGCGGAAGGGAATGTGCGGCTGAACGGCGTACGCTCGCTTGTCGAGACCCGCACCGCGACGGGCTTCCAGCACCCCGTCTTTGCGCAGGAGGGACCGTTCGACCTGATCGTAGCGAACATATTGGCAAGGCCCTTGATGCGGCTCGCGCCCGAGATGGCGCGGCATCTGGCGCCGGACGGTTCCCTGATCCTCTCCGGCATCCTCGACCGCCAGCGCCGCGCAGTACTGGCGGCCTATTTAGACCAGCGTTTCCGCCACATCGCCACCCTTCATCGCGAAGGCTGGGTCACGCTTCACCTGAAGCGCCATTGAGGGATGATGCGGCGTTGCAAGCGCCATCCCGCGCGACTACCGTTCGCTGCCGACGAGTCCGTGCCGAAGAGTGTTCGATGTTCCAGTCATTCGATGTGAAATCCGACCCGTCTCAGGGACCCGAGCGTGTCGCGCGCCTGCGCGAGTGGGTTGAAAAGGAACGGCTCGACGGTTTCCTCGTGCCGCGCGCGGACGAGCATCAGGGCGAATATGTCGCCGCCTCGTCCGAGCGGCTCGCATGGCTGACGGGCTTCACCGGTTCGGCCGGCGCCGCGCTGATCCTTAAAGACAAGGCTCTTCTCTTCGTGGATGGGCGCTACACGCTGCAGGCCCACCATCAGACTGCCTCCAACACTTTTTCCATCGAAAGCCTCATCGACAATCCGCCGGACAAATGGCTTGCCGCCAACCTCGCCAAAGGCGGCCGCATCGGGTTCGATCCGTGGCTGCACACCATCTCGGAGGCGGAAAGACTGCGCGCAGCCATCGCCGGGCACAAGGGCGAACTGGTCGCGGTCGACAGGAACCCGATCGACGCGCTCTGGTCGAACCGCCCCGACGCACCGCTCGAACCGGTGGATCTTCAGCCTGAGGAATATGCGGGCAGACTCGCCAAGGACAAACTCGCCGATATGGCCGAGGCGATTGCCAAAGGCGGCGCTTCCCTTACGGTGCTGACCGACCCCTCCTCGCTCGCCTGGTCCTTCAACATCCGCGGACACGACGTGCCGCATACGCCGCTTACACTCGGCTTCGCCATCCTCGCGGCGGACGGCCACCACGAACTTTTCCTCGACGAGCGGAAGCTTTCCATCAAGGTAAAGGCCTATCTGACTCAACTGGCGGACCTTTTCGCGCCGGACGCACTGGAGACGGAACTGATCCGGCTGGCGAAATCCGGCGCATCGATAGGGCTCGATCCGGCTCTCGCTGCCGAGAAACTGCGGCTTCTGGTCGAGGAAAACGGCGGCAAGGTGTTGCATCTCGCCGACCCGGCGCGCCTGCCTCGTGCCGTCAAGAACGCGGCCGAGATCGCCGGCACCCGTGCCGCGCATCGCCGTGACGGGGCGGCCGTCTCGAAATTCCTCGCCCGGATCGACCGCCAGCAGCCCGGCTCGATCGATGAAATCGCCGCCGCGCAGAACCTAGAGACCTTCCGCAGGAAAACCGGCGAAGAACTTCAGATGCCGCTTCGCGACATCTCCTTCGACACCATCTCCGGCGCGGGGCCGAACGGCGCCATCATCCATTACCGCGTGACGACGAAGACGAGCCGCAAACTCGGGAAAAACGAGCTTTATCTGGTCGATTCGGGCGCGCAGTACCAGGACGGCACCACCGACATCACGCGGACCGTCGCCATCGGCAAACCTTCCGAGGAAATGCGCGAGCGCGCCACGCTCGTGCTGAAGGGCATGATCGGCATCTCCATGCTGCGCTTTCCGGCCGGCACGCGCGGCGCCGATATCGACGCGGTGGCGCGGATGGCGCTGTGGAAGGCCGGGCTCGACTACCAGCACGGCACCGGCCACGGCGTCGGCTCCTATCTTTCCGTGCACGAAGGGCCGCAGCGTATCGCCAAGTCAGGCATGGAAAAGCTGCTTTCCGGCATGATCCTGTCGAACGAGCCCGGCTACTACAAGGAAGGCGCCTACGGCATCCGCATGGAAAATCTGATCCTTGTCTCCGAGGCCGAAGAGGTGAAGGGCGGCGAGACGCCGATGCACGGCTTCGAAACGCTGACGCTCGCGCCCTTCGACCGGCGGCTGGTGAAGCCGGAACTGCTGACGGCGGATGAACTCGACTGGCTGAACGCCTATCATGCCCGCGTGCTCGCGGAGATCGGCCCGCTGGTCGACGGCGAGACGCTCAAATGGCTGGAAGCCGCGACAGCGCCGATCGGCTGACCGGCGCTTACCCCATGAACTGCCTGAGCACGATCAGCACGATCGCGCCGGCGAGGAACATGGCGAGCAGCCCCCGCTTCCATGCGACCAACCCGGCGACGGCTATCGCGATCCATTCGGCCGGGCCGGCGGTGTACACCACGTCGGGCGCCACCAGCGTCGTCAGGACGGCGGCGGGAACCGCGTCGAGCGCCGCCTCCAGCCGCGGCGGAATGCGCTCGAAGCGCGAGAGCGCCATATGACCACCGACGCGGGTGAGATAGGTCAGCGCCGCGCCGCCGAGGATCACCCATATGGACGTGCTCACGGTTCGCTCCGCTCGGCGGTTTCGGCAAGACCGCTCTCCGTCATGGCGGTCGGCGGAAGGAGGGCCGCCAGAGCGATCCCGGCGACGGCGCCCAGCGAAACATGCCAGGGCGAGCCGACAAAGCGGTAGGCGAGGACCGAAGCCACGGCACTCACCGCGACCACAGGCAACCAGTTCGGCCGTTTGCGGAAACCCATGACGAGGCCGAGGAAGTAGATCGGCAGCAGGAAATCGACGCCGAGCGCTTCAGGGTTGCTGACAAGCCTCCCGAACGTGGCGCCAAGCGCGGATTCGATCACCCAGGCGAGATAGATCGGCAGGCCAAGTCCCATATACCAGCCGAAGCCGAGTCTTCCCGTCTGCCCGATATCGCGTTCGGCCTCGGCATATTGCGGGTCGGTCAGCAGGAAAAAGCCCACCGCCTTCTGCCACAGGCTCCATTGCCGGATATGCCGGCCCATAGCCGCCGAATAGAGCACGTGGCGGAAATTCACGGCGAAAATCGAAAAGACGATGAGCGCCGGCGCAATCTTCTGGCCGAACAGTTCGATACCGACCATCTGGCTGGCGCCGCCGAAAATGGTGAGGCTCATCAGCGTGGTCTCCAGGACCGAGAGCCCGTTGTCGACCGCGAGCGCGCCGAACAGCAGCCCGAAGGGAAACACCGCCACAATAACGGGAACGCTCGCGCGCACCCCGCGCCAGAATTCGCTTCTCGCGTTCTCGCCAGTCATTTTCGTCTCCGGAAAACGGCGGCAAACTAAGGGCGGTAGGACCGCCTGTCACGCCAATTGTTCTGATGGGACAGTGAAGGGAAATTGAGAGGACACCGAATTTTGTCCGATACTAGATTTTCCCTCTTCCGACTCTCCCCTCGATCTTCCTGCCCCAGTCGAGCAGTGACCTGGCGCGAAAGGTGAAATCGACGATCTCGTCGGCCAGTTCAGGCCCATGAATGCCGGCCGAGTCGATGGCATGGCGCACGACGAAATGGCGGTTGCGGATCGCAGCGGCAAGCGCCGAATCGGTGACGTGCTCGAAGCCGCGAGGCATGCGCTTCAGCGCATCCTCGCCGTCGAGCGCAAGGCCGTTCTTCTTCAGCGCCGCAACCAAGGCACGGAACTCCGCCGGCTTCTCCGCGATAGCCCTGCGCATCGCCGCCAGCAATTCAGGTTTCGGCTGCCACCACGCGACCGCGGCGCGGCAGCCATCGATGCCGAAATAGATGAAGAGCACGCCTTCTTCCATCTTGGTGCCGTCGGGCGACAGGATGGCGGAGACATGCTGGTTATAGGGCCGCTTGTCCTTGGAGAAGCGCACATCGCGGTTGATACGGAAGAGTGATCTTTTCCGGTCGCCCCTGAGCTTGAGGCCGGCAGCGCCCAGCCGCTCGGTCAGCACTTCCACGAGATCGCCGAGCGGTTCACGCAATTCTCTCTCGTAGAGAGCGCGGTTCTCATGGAACCATTCGCGGCTCTGGTGGAAGTCGAGCGCCTTGAGGAAAGGGATCGCCTTCTCCCCGAACCCTTTGAAAACGGTCGCCATCAGCTGGAACCCTTGACCCGTTCGAGCCAGGCATCCTCGTCGATCACCTCGATGCCGAGTTCGGTCGCCGTCTTCAGCTTGGAGCCGGCACCCGGTCCCGCGACCACCAGATCGGTCTTGGCGGAGACGGAGCCGGCCACCTTGGCGCCTAGCCGCTCGGCCATGGCCTTGGCTTCGGAACGGGTCATCTTCTCCAGCGATCCGGTGAAGACAACCGTCTTGCCGGCGATCTCGCTGTCGGCGGAAACGCTGACGACATACGGCTTTGGATGGACGTGTTCGAGCAAATCGCCCAGCACCTTGTCGTTGCGTTCATTGCCGAAGAAGTCGATCAACGCGCCGATGACCGTGCCGCCGATGCCGTTGATGGACGGAAAGACGGAATACGGATCTTCCGCCGATGCGGTGTCCTTGCCGACGCGGATGAATTCCTCGATGGTCGAGAATGTCCTCGCAAGCAGCGCGGCCGTGGTGTCGCCGACATGCCGGATGCCAAGCGCGAAGATGAAACGATCGAGTTCCGGCTCGCGCCGCGCGTCGATCGCGGCGAACAGTTTGTCGAGCCCCTCGAAATTGCGCTGGTCGGCGCTCCGGACGTTTTTCCGCTCCTTGCCCGATGCCGCCTCGCGCTGCCGTGCCTGCTCCTCACGCCGCTTTGCCAGCGCCTCCTGCGCATCGGCGCGCCTGTCCTTCAGCCTGAAGATGTCGGCGGCGGTCTCGATCAGGCCGGCATTGAAGAAGAGGTCGATGTTTTCGGCCCCCAATCCCTCGATATCCATCGCGCCGCGCGACACGAAATGGCGGAGCCGCTCCACGGCCTGAGCGGGGCAGATCAATTCGCCCGTACAGCGGCGGCGCGAATCCTCCTTGCCCGTCTTCTCGTTGACCTCGCGGGTGGCCGGCGAGCCGCAGACAGGACAGACATGCGGGAAGTCGTATGGCACGGCGTCCGGCGGGCGCTTATCGATGACGACGTCCACGATCTGCGGGATGACGTCCCCCGCCCTCTGAATCACTACCGTGTCGCCGATACGGATATCGCGACCCTCCCGGATCGGCTGGCCGCTGGAATCGAGCCCCCTGATGTAGTCCTCGTTGTGGAGCGTGACGTTCTCCACCACCACGCCGCCTACCGTGACCGGGGCAAGCCGCGCCACCGGAGCCAGTGTACCGGTGCGGCCGACCTGGATGTCGATCCTCCTGACCGTAGTGGTTGCCTGCTCGGCCGGGAATTTATGGGCGATGGCCCAGCGCGGCTCGCCGGTCACGAAACCCCAGCGGCGCTGAAGTTCCAGTTGGTCGACCTTGTAGACAACACCGTCGATGTCGTAGCCGAGCGAGGAACGCTTCTCTTCGATGAAGCGGTATTGGGCGATCAGTTCGTCGACCGATTTGGCCCGCACCATCAGTGGGCTGACCTTGAAGCCCCAGTCGGCGAATTTCTGCACCGCCTCGTACTGGGTCGGAGCCGGGTCGGCGGTCGTGTAGCCCCAAGCATAGGCGAAGAATTTGAGGTTGCGACTGGCGGTGACCGCGGGGTCCTTCTGGCGCAGCGAACCCGCCGCCGTGTTGCGCGGATTGACGTAATCCTGGCCGCCGGCTGCGGTCGAGCGCTCCTTCAGCGCCTCGAACTCGGCATAGGTCATATAGACTTCGCCGCGGATCTCGATCACCTCCGGCCAGCCCGAACCCTTCAGCCGATGCGGAATATCGGCGATCGTCCTTAGATTGGCGGTGATGTCTTCGCCGACGGAACCGTCGCCGCGCGTCGCGCCCTGCACGAAGAGGCCATTCTCGTAACGCAACGATGCCGACAGGCCGTCGATCTTGGGCTCGGCGGTGAAGGCGATGTCGAAATCCTTGTCGCGCTCGAAGAAGCGGCGGCCGCGCTCGATGAAATCGACCACGTCCTGGTCGGTATAGGCCTTGGCGAGGCTGAGCATCGGCACGGCATGACGCACCTTGGCGAAGCCCTCGGCTGGCGGCGCGCCGACCGATCCCGTCGGGCTGTCAGGCCGTACCAGATGGGGAAACAGCGCCTCGATCTCCGCATTGCGGATACGCAGCGCGTCATACTCGGCGTCGGTGATCTCGGGCGCGTCGTTCTGATGATAGGCAATGTCGGCGGCCGCGATCTCCCCAGCCAGCCTGTCGAGTTCGGCCTCGGCCTCCTCCGGGCTCAGCGCATCGACCGGTTTGTCGGCCTCGGGCTTTTTCACGACCATGGCGGGTTACTCGTTTGCAAAAAGGGGCGCAGTCAGCGCGACTCTTTGCCATAAAGACGGGAGAAGTAAACCGCGTCGGCGAAGCTAATCGACTCTCCGGCAAACGGCCTGATCGCCGGAGGCAGGCCAATCCCCGACAGGATTGCCCCCTGAGGGCGTCCTTTCTCCAGGCAGCGTCGAGCCTGCCGCCGCAGGACGCGCAATATCCTTTATTCGCTGCTTTCGGCGTAGCGCGCCTGAACGGTGCGCAGCGCCGCCTGCCCCCCGTCCTCGGCTGGCCGCATGCGCATGAGCGCATCCCCCAAGCCGGAATCGCCGAGTTGCGCCAGCATGGAGCGGAAACGATCGTTGTGCAGGGCGGAAAGCGCGGTCGAGCGCGCGTTCTCGATGTCCGCCTGTCGGGATGCCCGTTCGGTCGACGGCGAGCCGGCTGGAGCTCCGGAACCGGCGCCTGTCGCCGCCATCGATGATTCCCGCCAGCCCGTCGATCCGACAAGACGCATTCAAAGCCCCCACTGCCCTGACCCTGTGTGCAGGATATCGCGAGCGCATTTCAAAGCCGTGCTTCGGAATGGTCGCATTTTAACGATCGGTTGTGAGGTCGGAGGTTGGCCGCCGGCCGGGGAAAAGCCAACGATCCGGCTTTCCCGGCGCGCTGCTTACCCCTGCCCGGCATTCTCGCTGAGCAGCCTTCCCGCAGCGGCGCGTGCTTCGTCGGTGACCGTGGCACCGGCGAGCATGCGGGCGATTTCTTCCTTGCGGGCGCCGTCCTCGAGGCTGGCGACGGCGGTGGCGACGCGGTCGGCATTACCCGCTTTGGTGATGAGATAGTGCGAACCTGCACGCGCAGCGACCTGCGGCGCATGCGTCACCGACAGCACCTGCACGCGCTCGGCAAGCCTTGCCAGCCTCTGGCCGATTGCATCGGCCACGGCACCGCCGACAGCCGTATCGATCTCGTCGAAGACCAGCGTCGGCGCGGAACCCCGATCTGCCAGCGCCACTTTCAGCGCCAGCAGGAAACGCGAGAGCTCGCCGCCGGAGGCGACCTTCATCATCGGCCCCGGACGCGTACCCGGATTGGTGCGCACCCAGAACTCGATACGATCGATGCCCGTCTCCGTCCGGTTCTCAGGCACGCTGTCAATCTCGACGATGAACTCGGCGCGTTCCAGCTTCAGCGCAGGCAATTCCGCCATTACGGCGCGCACCAGGGCCTCTGCCGAGGCGCGGCGCTCCTCGGAAAGCCGTGCCGCCGCCTTGTCGTACAGTTCACGGCCAGCGGCGGCTTCCGCCTCCATCGCCTTGAGCTTTTCCTCGCCGGCATCGAGATCGGCAAGATCAGCGAACATGGCATCACGCAGCTTCGCCAGATCGTCCACCGCGACATTGTGCTTGCGGGCGACGGCACGCAGCGCAAAGAGCCGCTCCTCGGCGCGCTCGAGCGCATGCGGATCGAACTCCGCGGCACGCATCGCCTCATCGACGGCGGCCTGCGCGGCATCGAGCGAAATCAGCGCCTGGTCGAGCGCCGCGACGATCTCGTCTAGAAGGCCCGGATTCTGATCGGCCTTGCGTTGCAGGCGCCTGAGAAGACTGGAAAGCTGCGGCGTCGGCGAATTCGCGCCCGACAGCACTTCGCCGGCGTCCTGTATGTCGCCGGCGGTCTTCTCCGCCCGCATCATCGCCGCGCGCCTTTCGGCAAGCTCGCTTTCCTCGCCGGGCTGCGGATCGAGTTTCGAGAGTTCGTCGACCGAGGCGCGCAGGAAATCGGCCTCCCGCGCCGCGGCCTCCACCCTGGCGCGGTGACGGGCGAGCGCCTGTTCGGCGTTGCGCCAGTGCTGAAAGGCTTCGCGCACGGCGGCCGCCTGCTCCGAGTGCAGGCCGAACGCGTCGAGAAGGTCACGGTGCGCATCCGCGTCGACCAGCGCGCGCTCGTCGTGCTGGCCGTGGATTTCGACCAGCGCGTGGCCGATGGCCCGCATCAGCCCGACGCTCGCCGGCTGGTCGTTGACGAAAACGCGGGTGCGCCCGTCGGCGGTCTGAACGCGCCTCAGGATGATATCGCCATCGTCCTCGATGGCATTGTCGCGCAGTATATGCCGGGCGGGATGAACGCGGGGAACGTCGAAGACGGCCGTCACCTGACCCTGCGTCGCGCCGTGGCGCACGAGCGAGGCGTCGCCGCGCGCGCCGAGCGCGAGCGACAGCGAATCGAGCAGGATGGACTTGCCGGCTCCCGTCTCGCCGGTCAGCACCGACAGGCCGGCGGTGAAATCAACGTCAAGACGCTCGATCAGGACGATATCGCGGATCGACAGTCTGGCGAGCATGGTACGGGGTGCTACCCCCCGATGACGGTATGGAAGGCCTTGGATATCCAGGAGCTCTTGTTTTCGGACGGCGACAGGCCGCCCGACTGCAGGAGCGCGTAGGAATCCTTGTACCACTTGCTGTCGGGGTAGTTCTGGCCGAGCACCGCCGCCGCCGTCTGCGCTTCCGACGCGATGCCCATCGCGTAATAGGCTTCGGTCAGCCTCGCCAGCGCTTCTTCGATCTGGTTGGTATTGGAATAATTTTCGACCACGACGCGGAAACGCTTGATCGCCGCTAGATAATCGCGGCGCTCCAGATAGTAGCGGCCGACCTGCATCTCCTTGCCGGCAAGCTGATCGCGGGCAAAGCGTATCTTGGTCTTGGCGTCCTCGACATAAGGTGAGTCGGGATAGTTATCGACGACCTTCGTCATGGCTTCGATGGTCTGGCGCGATTCCTTCTGGTCCTGCGTCACGTCTCGGATCTGGCGGAAGTAGCTGAGCCCGATGATGTACTGCGCATAGGCGGCATCGTCGGTGGAGGGGTAGAGCTCCATATAGCGCTGCGCGGTGGTGATGGCGTCGTCATACTTGCCCATCCGGTACTTCGTGAAGGCGCCCATGACCTCGGCCTTGCGCGAATATTCCGAATAGGGATGTTCCTTGTCGATGGCGTCGAACTTGGCGGATGCCTCCTTGAGGCGCCCGGCGTTCAAATTGGCAAGGCCTTCATTGTAAAGCTTATCGGCCGGATCGGTCGGCGCGACGAAATTCGCGAGCGCCAGCTTGTCCTTGTCATTCTGGCAGCCACCGAGAACCATCGGCAGAGCCACAAGCGATATTGCGAGTAATGCCAGCCGAAGCCGGCCGGTTGGAGCGGCACTTGTGATCAACACCATAGTCGTTCCAGAATCCTTCGGCGCAACATCGGGCTCTCAAGCGCCGTCATAAACCACAACGGCACCCTCCGGGCAACGCTATCCCCACGCATTCGCGCATTTTTGTGGCGGATAACGGATCGCGGCGGGGCGTCGCGGCTTAGATCGCCCAGGGAGCAAAGACCGGAGCGCTGACGGCGACGATCTCGGCCGAGCGGCCGCGCTCGCGACGCGTCGTCTCTACGATCTCGAACGCCGAGCGGTCCGACAAAAGCCGGCGAAGCGCCGCTGCATTCAACTTGTGGCCGCCACGATAGGAGCGGAAGCAGCCGATGAAACGTGCGCCGGCGAGCGCGAGATCGCCCATCGCATCGAGCATCTTATGCCGCACGAACTCGTCGGGATAGCGCAGCCCTTCCATGTTGATGACGCCGCCATCCTCGCCGATCACTACGGAATTCTCAAGCGAGGCACCGAGCGCGAAGCCGGCCGCCCAGAGCCGCTCGACATCCTTCATGAAGCCGAACGTCCGCGCCCGCGAGACATCGCGGCGGAACCGATCGGCATCGAGGTCGAGGCCGAGATATTGCCGGCCGATGGCGGCGCTCTCGAAATCGATATCGATCTCGAAGCGGGTTGCGTCATGCGGCCTGAACTCGGCCCAAGACGCGCCGTTTTCAATGCGCACCGGCTTCAGGATGCGGATATAGCGTCGCTTCACCGCCTGCCGTTCGATCCCGGCATGATCGAACGCCTCGACCAGAACAGCGGCGCTACCGTCCAGGATCGGTGCCTCGACCCCGTCGATCTCGACAATCACATTGTCGATCCCGAGCCCGAAGAGCGAAGCCATCACATGTTCGACGGTGGCGACATGCAGGCCGGCGGGATCGCCGAGCACAGTACGAAGCTCCGTACCACCGACCTCCGAGACAAGCGCCCGGATCTCCTTGTGTGCGCCGTCGGTATCGCCGCAATGAAAAACGATGCCGGTATCGGCATCGGCGGGATGAAAATGGATGGAAACCGGCTTGCCGCTATGGACGCCTATACCTGACAGGCTCGCATGCGACTTCAGCGTCGATTGGTATTCGTGCAGTTCGATGCCCATAGCCCGCACCAGCTAAGCCTGTTGCCCAATCCGCGTCGTCGCGGAGATTTTTGCTTTCGCCGGACGGAAAAACCCCACATTCCTCTCGAAGCCGACGTTCATTGCCGGGGAAGATAAATATGCGCGGGTGATACTCCAAATCACGGTTTCTTACTCCGTGTTACGCCGCTACAAAGGAGAAGATTTCGTTACAACCGTATGATTTATATATCTTTTCATGAAGACGGGCAGAAGTCGAGACTCCTGCCCGTCACTTTTTGTCTTCAATTGTAAGGATCGTCAGTTGGCCTGCCTGCGAAGGAAGGCGGGAATCTCAAGCTGATCGTCCTCATGAGTCGCATGCGCCTGCGGCACGAGCCTGCCATGCTCGTCGATCTGGCCGCGGCGCGGCGCATAGACGGCCGGGTCCTGGCTGGCGAGACGGCGTGCCTCGGGCACGGGTTGGCGCAGCTTCGGCTCACGCGGCTGTGCCGGCTGCAGGCGCGCAGGCTCTTCCTCGCGCCGCGACAGGCCATGCGTCAGCCGCTTCAGGAGGCCCATCGGCCCGCGCTCGTCATGGTCGGCCGGAGGCGGTGCCTGACGCGCCTCGAGCTCCGCCCTCACTGCCGGCGGGAAATCCTCGACACGCGGCATGCGCGGCGCGGCGGCCGGAGCATGCTGCGGCATGCGTTCGTCGTGATGGTCGGCATGCGCCGCCTGATGCTGCATCGGCGCCGGAGCCGCCGGCTGGGCAACCCGCGGCTGTTCGGCGGCGGGCGTCGGGAAGATACGGCTCTGCGGCCGGAAATCGTCTTCGGCATGCTGCTGGCGCGGAGCCTGCTGCCTCGGTACGCCGGCTTCGGCAAGGCGGATCGCTTCGGCAACCGGATCGTCTGCGCGAACCGGCTCATGTGCCCTCTGCGGCTCCTGTGCCTGCGCGGCAACGGGCCGGCCTTCGCCGGCAGCGGCCTGCTGCGCCGGCTTCGGCACCTGGCGGATCACGGCCGGGGCCGGCGAAATCTCGCTCGCCAGCTTGTCGATGCCGGTAGCGACCACCGAGACGCGGATGACGCCTTCGAGTTCCTCGTCGAACGTCGCGCCGAGAATGATGTTGGCGTCCTGGTCGACCTCCTCGCGGATGCGGGTCGCCGCTTCGTCCACCTCGAACAGCGTAAGATCGCGGCCGCCGGTGATGGAGATCAGCAGGCCCTTCGCCCCCTTCATCGAGGATTCGTCGAGCAGCGGGTTGGCGATCGCGGCTTCGGCCGCGGCCATCGCCCTGCCCTCGCCCGACGCTTCGCCGGTGCCCATCATGGCCTTGCCCATTTCGCGCATGACCGAACGCACGTCGGCGAAGTCGAGATTGATGAGGCCTTCCTTGACCATCAGGTCGGTGATGCAGGCGACGCCCGAATAGAGCACCTGGTCCGCCATGGCGAAGGCGTCGGCGAAGGTGGTCTTGTCGTTGGCGATGCGGAAAAGGTTCTGGTTGGGAATGACGATGAGGGTATCAACGCATTTCTGCAATTCCTCGATGCCGAGGTCCGCGGTCTTCATGCGGCGCTGGCCTTCGAAATGGAAAGGCTTGGTGACGACGCCCACGGTGAGGATACCCTTCTCGCGCGCCGCCCGCGCCACGACCGGCGCAGCCCCCGTGCCCGTGCCGCCGCCCATGCCGGCGGTGACGAAACACATATGGGTGTTGGAGAGGTGATCGACGATCTCATCGATGCATTCCTCCGCCGCCGCGCGGCCGACTTCTGGCTGCGAGCCCGCGCCGAGACCTTCCGTGACATGCGCGCCAAGCTGGATCAGCCGCTCGGCCTTGGTCATGGTCAGCGCCTGCGCATCGGTGTTGGCAACGACGAACTCCACTCCGCGAAGCCCCGCCGTGATCATGTTGTTGACGGCGTTGCCGCCTCCGCCGCCGACACCGAACACGGTGATGCGTGGCTTGAGCTCGGTGATATCCGGCTTCTGCAGATTGATCGTCATTATCCTCGTCCTTTTCCCTTTGTCTGCCGCATCGCCGCTGCGGCCGCCTTTGGGGCTATCCCCGTTGTTACTAGAAACTATCCCTCAACCACTGACTCATCCGGGAGAGCCGCCCGCCCGTTCCGGTCATACGCTGGCTGAATGCCCGTGCGCTGAAGCGACCTTCGAGACCCGCGACCTGCGGGTAGATCATCAGCCCGACCACCGCCGCAAAGGCAGGACCCTTGGCCGCCTCCGGCAGACCCGCCACGCCGAGCGGACGGCCGATGCGCACGCTGCGCCCAAGAATGCGCCGTGCCGCCTCCGGCAGGCCGACAAGCTGGCTGGCGCCACCGGTGAGCACGACGCGCTTGCCTACATTGTTTCCGTAACCCGACTGGTTGAGGCGGTCGCGGATCATCTCCAGCGTCTCGTCGATACGCGCCCGGATGACCCGGGTCATCGCTGCCCTCGGTACCTGCAAAGGCGCTTCCGTCTCGTCGCCCGATATCGGCTGAACCGTGATGATGTCCCGATCGTCGTTGCTGGCCGGCAGCGCCGAACCGTGCATGACCTTCAGCCGCTCGGCGTCGTCGAGCCTGGTCGACAGTCCCTTCGCCAGATCGAGCGTCACATGGTTGCCGCCGATCGCGATCGCGTCGGCATGCACGAACTTGCCTTCCGAGAAGACAGCAAGCGTCGTCGTGCCGCCACCCATGTCGATACAGGCCGCGCCCATCTCCGCTTCGTCGTCCACCAGCGCCGACAGGCCGCTAGCGTAAGGCGTCGCGACCATCCGCTCGACAGAGAGATGGCAGCGGTTGACGGCAAGTTCGAGATTGCGCAGCGGCGCGGCAACCCCCGAAAGCACGTGCATGTCGACGCCGAGCACGTCGCCGATCATGCCGCGCGGATCGCGCACGCCCCGCTCGTCATCCAGCGAGAAGGCGACGGGCAGCGAATGCACCACCTGCCGGTCGCCGGAAAGCGCCTGCCGGGCACCGGCGGCAAGCACGCGCCTGATGTCGCTCTGGTCGACCTCGTGGCCGCCGAGATTGATCCTGGCCGAGAACGTCTCGCTCTTCAGCCGCCCGGCGGAAAGGTTGACGATCAGCGATTCGATGGTGAGGCCGGCCATCCGCTCGGCCGCATCGACCGCCAGCCGGATCGCCTGCTCCGCCCGGTCGAGATCGACCACGACGCCAGACTTCACACCGCGCGACCTCTGGTGCCCGATGCCGATGATGCGCATGCGGTGAGTACGTCCCGGCAGCCTCTGGCTCTCCTCGCACGGCTTCAGCTTGGCGATGATGCAACAGATCTTGCTCGATCCGATGTCGAGTACCGTCACGATACCCGAACGATGGGCTGCCATGTCATTCTGTGTGCCGAGCCAATTCATACGTCACGCCCCGACTTCTTGGCCTGCTTGGTCCGCTCCTTCACCGCCGCCGCGCGCGCCTCGGCCGCCTCCGGCGACAACTGGACGAAGAGGCGGTTTTCCAGCCGCATATCGACGGCGACGATATCGCGCGAAAGCAGGCTATGTTCCTTATCCAGACGCGCGAGATCGGCGATCGCCTGATCCTCGCCCTCTTCGGGAAGCTTCACCGTCACGCCATTGTCGAAGGTGACGTCCCAGCGGCGGCCACCGACGCGGACATAGCCTTTGACCTTTCCGGCGAGATTCGGAAACCGGTCCACCTTGGCGACGATCCCGGCCGCACCGGTCGCGGCACCGATGCCGACGACCAGCGGAAGCGAGGCGAACTTGCCACCCGAAAACGGCGCGATGACCCCGCCATCCTTCTGGATGAGGGTAAGCTCGTCGCCATGCTGCCAAATGGCGTAAGGCGTCTTTTCCTTGATGGCGATCTCGACGGTCCCCGGATAGATCTTGTGGACCGAAGCGGACTCCACCCAGGGCAACGCGAGAACCTTCCTGCGCGCGACCTCGGCGCTGAAGCCGATCTGGGAGGTCCAGCCATCGAGCCCCAGCGCGCCGAGCACATCGATCTCGGAAGTCTGGCGGTTGCCGACGACGCGTACATTGTCGATGGCGAAGCCGGTGCGCGACGTCACAGCCTGGACGACAGCGGGCCACTGCCCGCCGAGATAGGCGCCGTAGGCGCCGGTCGCGGCAAAAAGGAACGCGGAGGCAATCGTCGCCGAGAAACGCGGAAAGACGACTTCGCCACGGAACAGACGCCCGGCAAAGCGCGCCGGCCCGCGCATGAAACGCGGCAAGGCATGCGGTCCGGCAATCCCGCCGGCGCGGCCGCCTATCACCGACATCAACGCAGACACGAAGCGTCCTCCACCATCCAACTCAATAGTTCGCCAAAATCGTGCCCTGCCTGAGCGGCGATCTCAGGCACCAGTGAAGTCGGCGTCATGCCCGGTTGGGTGTTGATCTCCAACCAGACGAGCTCACCATTTTCGGAATGGCGGTCGTCGTACCGGAAATCGGAGCGGGAAACGCCCCGGCACCCGATCGCTTGATGTGCCTTGAGCGACAGTGTCTGTATTTTTTGGTAAATATTCGGTGAAATTTTTGCTGGGCATTCGTGTTTTGATCCGCCCGCGACGTATTTCGAATCGTAGTCGTAGAAGGAATGGCCGACAGGAATGATCTCGGTGACGCCAAGCGCGACATCGCCCATGACGGCGCAAGTCAGCTCCCTTCCATGGACGAAACGCTCTATCATGACGGCATCACCGTACCGCCAATCCGACGAGCCAAGAATCTGCGGCGGGTGCGACTGGTCCTCGCCAACGATGACCACGCCGAAGCTCGAGCCCTCATTGACGGGCTTGGCCACATAGGGCGGCCTCATCGGGTGTTCACGGCCGACCGCGAAGCGGTTGATCACCTTCGATTCCGCGACAGGGATGCCGACCGAGCGCGCCACCCGCTTTGCCTGCTCCTTATGCATGGCAAGCGCGGAAGCCAGCACGCCCGAATGCGTGTAGGGGATTTCGAGATATTCGAGCACGCCCTGGATGGTGCCATCCTCGCCGAACGGCCCATGCAGCGCATTGAAGGCGACATCCGGCCTCAGTTCGCCGAGGACCGAAGCGACATCGCGAGAGACATCGACGCGCGTGACGCGATAGCCGACCTTTTCAAGCGCATCGGCGCAGGAATTGCCGGAAGAAAGGCTGACGGGCCGCTCGGAGGAAAATCCCCCCATCAGTACGGCGACGTGCTTCCTCGGCATGTCCTTGTCTTCCCCTCCGGCCTTCCGGCCTTTCTGTTCGCGCAGGCCGCGCAAAAACCCTCCGGCTTTCGACGAAAGCCGCGATCCAAATGCCGCCTCCCATGGAATTGAATCCGAGTCTTCCGGCGGCTTGCCCCCAGACGGAAACGCGACCTACGCGCTAAACGACTCAAATCAGGAAACGCTCTCAACCCAAAGAATCAGAGAGTTGATTCCATGGCAAGGGGCGATGATTCGCGCGGATTCACTTTTTTGAAAAAAAACGCAAGATGCGGGCGACAGATCGGCAGTCGCCCCTGCTGCTTATTCTGCCGCGTATAAAGCGACTTCGCCCATGTCCTGATGGCCAGCCTTGTCGCGGCGCGGCGACAGGCCGAATTGGCGCGTATATTCGCGGCTGAATTGGGTCGGACTTTCATAGCCTACCGCGAACGCCGCGCTGGAGACGGAACAATCGCCCGCAAGGATCAGGCGCCGGGCTTCCATCAGCCTCAGCCGCTTCTGATATTGCAGCGGTGTCGTGCCCGTGACCGACCTGAAATGATCATGGAAGGCGGACGCGCTCATCCCGGCATCGTGAGCAAGTTCGGCTATTCGAAGCGGTTCGTTGTAGCCGCGTCGGATGCGGACAGTCGCCCGGGCGATCCTGGCCGACCGGCTATCGGTTCGCGTCAACGCTCGCAACATGGCGCCATGTCGTGCCGAGAGCAGCCAGTAATGAATCTCGCGCACGGTCAAGGGCGCCAGGATCGGGGCCGACTGCGGCTTCTCGGTCAGATCGAAGAGCCTTCTCGTCGCATCGAGGATTGCCCCGTCCGCATCTCCGGCCTCGATGGCGGCGGCGGTTTCGCGCACCGCGGGCAGCCCGCCGATTTCAACCGCCAGTTCCCGCAGCAGCGCCATGTCGAGTTCCAGCGCCAAGGCTACGTAGGGTCTGGCAGTGCTCGCGCTCACGACACGCGCGAGCGTCGGCAATTCCATGCTGATAATGACGGACTGTCCCTCGCAGAATGTAACGGCGCGATCGCCGATCAGAGCCTGCTTGGCACCTTGCAATACGAGGCAGAAGACGGGCTGGTAGAGCACCGGCTTGAGGACGCCGGGCGAGCGCTGCCGCATCACGCTCAGCCCACCGACACCGGTTTCGAGCGGCAACTCGCCTGCGCCATTCCGGTCGGCGAAGTCGAGGACGCGCCGGGCAATGTTGTCAGCTTCCATCTCATCGCTCCGCAGAATTTGGCATGTATCTAGGCATGGAAATGCCATGCCACAATCCGATGGCCGAGTCATTCTGGAGGATCAGGCAACTTGTTCAGACGATATGGCAGGCGCTTCGCAGCTTCCCACTCTATTTCCCGACCATCGAACGAAGGAGGCCGAAGATGACAACGGAAAACAGGATCGCACTCGTTACAGGCGGCAGCCGCGGCCTTGGCCGCAACACGGCAATCCATCTGGCCCGCAAGGGCGTGGACGTGGTGATCACCTATCATTCGCGTGAGGAAGAAGCGGCGACGGTCGTCGCGGAGATCGAGGCAATGGGCCGCCGCGCGGCGGCTCTGCGGCTCGATACCGGAACGACATCCGGATTCAATGAATTCGCAGGCGCATTGAAAGCAGTGCTCAGGGAGAAATGGCAGCGCGAGGATTTCGACTTCCTCGTCAACAACGCCGGCATCGGCATCAACAAGCCCTTCGCCGAGGTGACGGAGGCGGATTTCGACACGCTGATGAACATTCAGTTGAAGGGCGTGTTCTTCCTCATCCAGACGCTCCTCCCGGTGATCCGGGACAGCGGCCGCATCGTCAATCTTTCTTCCGGGCTGGCTCGCTTTGCACTCCCCGGATACAGCGCCTACGCGACGATGAAGGGCGGCGTGGAAGTCCTGACACGTTATCTCGCCAAGGAACTCGGCCCGCGCGGGATCACGGTGAACGTGGTGGCGCCGGGTGCGATCGAAACGGATTTCGGCGGCGGTCAGGTTCGCGACAATCCCGAAATAAACCGTTTCATCGCCTCGCAGACCGCTCTGGGGCGGGTCGGTCTGCCCGACGATGTCGGTGGCGCGATCTCGAGCCTGCTCGTCGGGGAGAACGGCTGGGTCACCGCCCAGCGCATCGAAGTCTCGGGCGGCCAGATGCTTTGACCGCTCAGGACGCCGGAACGTGGCGATCAGCTACAGCATCCGCCCGAGAAACTCGTCGATGGCGCGGCCCGGCTTGAACTCGCCGATGCGCTTGATCTCCCATTCGAGCCGGATGCCCGAATGCTCCAGCACGCGGGCGCGCACCGTCTCGCCGAGGAACTCGAGATCGTAGCCGGTGGCGCTGCCGGTATTGATCATGAAATTACAGTGCATCGGCGACATCTGCGCGCCGCCGATCATCAACCCGCGGCAGCCGGCCCTGTCGATTTCCTTCCAGGCCGAGGTGCCGGACGGGTTCTTGAAGGTCGAGCCGCCAGTCTTCTCGCGGATCGGCTGTACGGTCTCGCGATGATGCTGGACCGAGTCCATCGCCGCCTTGATGGCGTCGCGGTCTTCCTGAAAACCTTCAAGCACGGCGGAGGTGAAGATCAGGTCCCGTGGCGCCGAGGAGTGACGGTAGGCGTAGCCCATGTCGGCGTTCTTCAGGATATGGAGTTCGCCCTTGCGGTCGAGCGCCCTCACCTCGACAACGCGTTCGCGTGTCTCTACCCCGTTCGCGCCGGCGTTCATGCGAAGTGCACCGCCCAACCCGCCCGGAATGCCGTGATAGAAATGGAAGCCGCCGATGCCGGCTTCGAGCGCCGCCGCGGCAATGCGCTTGTCGGGCGTGGCGGCGCCGGCTCGGATCGTCGTCGGCGAGATCGCCCCAACTTCGCCGAAACCCTTCGCCGAAAGCCGTACGACGAAGCCGCGTATGCCGCCCTCTCGCACGAGGAGGTTCGAGCCGATGCCGACCACCATGACCGGGATTTCCGCGGGCACCGCCTTCAGGAAAGCGGCAAGGTCCTCCTCGTCAGCAGGCTGGAAGAGCGCGTCTGCCGGACCGCCGGCACGAAACCAGGTGATCTTCTCCATCCCGGAATCGGGCATGAGACGGCCGCGCAATCCGGAAAGCCGGTCACCGAGCTTTGCAAGGAGCGCTTCGCCCGCCGTCAAGCAGCATCCTCCGTTACGAGTTCGTTGGGCAGCGCATAGGCCCATTGGGTGATGTTGCCGGCGCCCAGGAAGACGACGAAATCGCCGGGCTTCGCCAGCTTACGGATGATCGGCGCGATGGCCTGCGGTCCCTCGATGAAGCGCGCGTCGCGATGGCCGCCGGCACGCATCCGCGCCACCAGCGCCTCGGCCGACACGCCCTCGATCGGATCCTCGCCGGCCGGATAGACCGGCGCGATGAGCACCGTATCGGCCTCGTTGAAGCAGGAGGAGAAATCGTCGATCAGGTCGCGCAGCCGCGTATAGCGGTGCGGCTGGGCGATGGCGATGACGCGGCCCTTGCAGGCATCGCGCGCGGCTCTTAGCACCGCCTTTATCTCGACCGGGTGATGGCCGTAATCGTCGAAGACGCTGACGCCGTTCCAGGTGCCGGTCGGCGTAAAGCGCCGCTTGACGCCACCGAAGCCGGAAAGGCCCTTGCGGATCTGCCCGGGCGTAAGGCCGAGTTCGTGCGCGACGGCGATCGCGGCGGTCGCGTTGGAGACGTTGTGGCGGCCAGGCATGGGAAGCGACAGCCGGTCGATGGCCGTGACCGAACCCGTCTTGCGGTCACGGATGATCACGTCGAAATGCTGCGTCGTGCCTTCGAGGCTCCGGTTGACGAAGCGCACATCCGCCTGCGGGTTTTCGCCATAGGTGATGACGCGGCGATCCTCGATGCGCGAGACCAGCGCCTGCACTTCCGGGTGGTCGATGCACATGACACCGAAGCCGTAGAAGGGGACGTTCTCTACGAAATGACGGAACGCCTCGCGCACCTTCTCGAACGATCCGTAGTGGTCGAGATGCTCGGGGTCGATATTGGTGACGACGGCGATGTCGGCCGGCAGCTTGAGGAAGGTGCCATCGCTCTCGTCGGCCTCGACCACCATCCACTCGCCCTCGCCCATGCGGGCATTGGTGCCGTAGGCATTGATGATGCCGCCGTTGATGACGGTCGGATCGAGCCCGCCGGCTTCGAGCAGCGTCGCCACCATGGAAGTGGTAGTTGTCTTGCCATGCGTGCCGCCGATGGCGATCGCCTGGCGGAATCGCATCAGTTCCGCCAGCATTTCCGCGCGCCGCACGATCGGCAGCAGCTTTTCCCGCGCTGCGACGAGTTCGGGATTGTTCTTCTTGATCGCGCTCGAAACCACCACGACCTCGGCGTCACCGAGATTCTCCGCCCTGTGGCCGACGAAGCATTCTATGCCCTTCGCTCGCAGGCGCTGCACATTGGCGCCGTCCGCCTGGTCGGAGCCCTGCACGCGGTAGCCGAGATTGACGAGCACCTCGGCGATGCCGCTCATGCCGATGCCGCCGATGCCGATGAAATGCACCAGGCCGATCGTTTCCGGCATCTTCATGCGCGCTGTCCCTTCCTGAATTCCGCCGCTCCGACCCCTCCGGCAATAGCCTCTGTGAGGTCTGCGAGCAACCGCGCTGCGTCCGGCTTTCCGGCGGAGCGCGCGGCGGCCGCCATGGAAAGCAGCCGCGCCTTGTCCTCCATCATGGCACCGATCAACGCCGAAAGCCGCTCGGGCGAGAGGCTGTCCTGACGGTGCACTTCCGCCCCGCCCGCCTTGGCCAACGCCGCCGCGTTCGCCGCCTGGTCGTGGTCGAGCGCATGCGGATAGGGTACCAGCAGCGCCGGACGCCCGATGACGGCGATCTCCGAAACGGTCGATGCGCCGGAACGCGAGACGACGAGATGTGCGGCAGCCATGCGCTGCGCAAGATCGTCGAAGAAGGGAGCGACCTCGGCCGCAACGCCCATTTCGGCATAGGCCGCCCGCACGGCCGCTTCATCTTCCGGCCGCGCCTGCTGGGTGACGGCAAGCCGCGCCCGCGCCTCCTCGGGTAATGCCCTGATGGCGGGCGGCACGGCCTCGGAAAAGAATTGCGCGCCCTGGCTGCCGCCGAAGACGAGAAGCCTGAACGGCTTTGCCCCGTTGAGCGAGGGATAGGCCGATTTGGCGGCCTCGATCACGGCCGGGCGCACTGGATTGCCGGTGACGACCATCTTGTCGGCCGCATTTCCCTCGCCTTCCGCCATAAAGCCGCCGGCAATCGCCGTGACGCGGGCGGCGAGCGCCCGGTTGGCACGCCCCATCACCGCGTTCTGCTCATGAATGAGGGTCGGGATGTTGCGTCTCGTCGCGGCAAAAAGAGGCGGCAGCGTCGGATAACCGCCGAAGCCGACGACGATGGCCGGCTTCAGCCGCTGCAGGATCGATGACGACCGGACAAAACCGCGCCACAATGTCCAGCCCGCGCGAGCCATGGCGAAGGGATTGCGGGAGCCGAACGTCGCCGAGGGAACGGTATGCACCAACTCGGCCGGAAAGCCGCCGGCATAGCGCTCGGCGCGCTGGTCGGTAGCCAGATGCACGGACCAGCCGCGCCGCGTCATCTCATGCGCAAGCGCTTCGGCCGGGAACAGATGACCGCCGGTTCCACCGGCCGACAGGAGGATCGTCCGCTCGCCCATCCACGCCTACTCTGCCGGCACTGCGGTCCCGCGCGGGGAAAAGGCGATATGCGTCCGCTTGGACGGCCGCCTGCGCGTCAGCGCCAGCACCATGCCCATGGCGATCGCCTCGGCAATGAGCGAGGAGCCGCCATAGGAGATGAAGGGAAGCGTCATGCCTTTCGCCGGCATGAGCTGCAGATTGACGCCCATATTGATGATCGACTGCAGGCCGAACTGTATGACGAGGCCGGCAATCGCATAGCGACTGAAATCGTCCTGCTCGTGAAGCGAATTCCTCAGGCCCCTCAGCACCACGAAGGCGAACAGCGCGAGGACGACGAAGCACAGGATCAGACCGAATTCCTCGCCGGCCACAGCGAAGACGAAATCGGTATGGCTGTCAGGCAATACGCGTTTGATGACGCCCTCGCCCGGCCCCTGCCCGAACCAGCCGCCACGCATCAGCGCCTCGCGCGCCGTATCCACCTGGAACGTATCTCCCTCGCCGGTCATGAAGTGGTCGATGCGCTTCGCCACATGCGGGAACACGGTGTAAGCCGCACCGAGCCCGCCGACCGCGGAGGCGCCGAGCGCTATGATCCATATCCATGACAGCCCGGCCATGAAGAACATGACGCCCCAGGTAGCGACGAGCAGCATCGTCTGGCCGAGGTCCGGCTGCGCGACGAGAAGCGTCAGCGCGAGCGCGAGCAGGATCATAGCAAGAAGATTGCCGGGGATATCCGGCTGGCGCGCACCTTCCGCGAAGAGCCATGCGCAGACGATGACGAATGCCGGCTTCATGAACTCGGACGGCTGGATGGATATGCCCATCAGGGTGATCCAGCGCCGCGCGCCCTTGACCTCGACGCCGAAATGGAGCGCGGCCAGCATCAGGAGAAGCGACCCGACCAGCATCACGATCGCCAGCCGCCTTATTTGCCGCTCATCAAGGAACGACACGCCGATCATGGCGATGAGCGCGGGCACCATGAAAATGATCTGGCGGATGACGAAATGATAGGGCTCCAGCCCGATCCTTGTCGCCACCGCCGGGCTCGCGGCGAAGGAAAGCACGATGCCGAGCACCATCAGCGAAAGAAAGGCCGCAAGGTACCAGCGGTCGATCGTCCACCACCAACTGCCTACCGGCCCACGATCCAGACGGCTAACCATCAGCGCATCCCTCCGATCATATCGATATCTTCAAGCGCAGCGACCGCCGTGCGGAACGCATCGCCGCGCACCTCGAAATTCCTGAACTGGTCGAAACTCGCGCATGCCGGGGACAACAGAACCACGACCTCGCTGGACGGATCGTCCGCCGCGTCGCGCGCGGCATGCTCCACGGCCGCATCGAGCGTGCCGGAAATCTCGTAGGGCGCGGCGTCGCCGAGCGTGGCGGCAAAGGCGGGCGCCGCCTCGCCGATCAGATAGGCCTTGGCGATGCGCGGGAAGAAGCTCTTCAGCGACGTGATCCCGCCCTGCTTCGGCAGCCCGCCAGCAATCCAGTAGATGCGCCGGAAGCTAGAAAGGGCCGGTGCCGCCGCATCGGCGTTGGTCGCCTTGGAATCGTTGACGAAGAGCACGTTGCCGCGCCGCCCTACCTGCTCCATGCGGTGCGCCAGCCCCGGAAAGCTCTTCAGACCGGCCTGGATCTCGTCCAGCGTCAGGCCGATGTCGAGGCAGGCTGCTGTGGCCGCGATGGCGTTCTGGGCGTTGTGCTGTCCACGCAGCGAGCCTATCCCCTCCAGCGAGACGACGGGCTGCATGCGCCCGCTCCACGCCTTCACGATGGTCGAGCCCTCCGTGAACATGCCGTCGACGAGCGCCAGCCGCTTGGAGACGCGCACCACTTCCTTGCCCGCATGCTCCAGCCGGTCGGCGATCTCGGCGCAGTAGATGTCGTCCACGCCGATGATCGCGGTCTGGCTGCCTGCGACAAGGCGCGCCTTCACGTCGGCATAGTGCCGGATCGTGCCGTGCCGATCGAGATGGTCCGGCGTGATGTTCAGAAGAATGCCAGCGGTCGGGTCGATCGAGGGCGCGAGGTCGATCTGGTAAGACGAGCACTCGACCACATAGATGCGGTCGCGTGTCGGCGGATCGAGCGTCATGACGGCACGGCCGATATTGCCGCCCATCTGCGCGTCGCGCCCGGACGAAGCGACGATATGGGTGGTGAGCGCGGTGGTGGTCGATTTACCGTTGGTACCGGTGATGGCGATGAAGGGCGCATCGGGCGCACTCTTGCGGCGTTCGCGGGCGAAGAGCTCGATATCGCCGATGATCTCGACGCCGGTGCCACGTGCCAGATCCACGCTCCAGTGCGGCTTCGGATGGGTAAGCGGTACGCCCGGCGCGAGAACGAAGGAGGCGAAGCGGCTCCAGTCGGCCTTTCTGAGGTCGCCGACCGGGATGCCGGCTTCTTCGGCCGAGCTCACGCTCTCAGGATTGTCGTCCCAGGCAGTAACCGACGCGCCGCCCTCGACAAGCGCATGCGCGGTGGCGATGCCCGAGCCGCCGAGGCCGAAGACGGCGACCGCCTTTCCCTTGAAGGAGGTGGCGGGGATCATGCTCTACCTCAGCTTCAGGGTCGAAAGGCCGATCAGCGCCAGCATGACCGCGATGATCCAGAAGCGGATCACCACCTGGCTTTCGGTCCAGCCGAGCTTTTCGAAATGGTGATGGATGGGCGCCATAAGGAACACCCGGCGGCCCGTCATCTTGAAATAGCCGACCTGGATGATGACCGACAGTGCCTCGGCGACGAACAGGCCGCCGATGATGGCGAGCACGATCTCGTGCTTGACGGCAACGGCCACCGTACCGATCAGGCCCCCAAGGGCAAGGGAGCCTGTGTCACCCATGAAGATCGCCGCCGGCGGCGCGTTGAACCAGAGGAAGCCGAGGCCCGCGCCAATGACGGCGCCGAGGATCACGGCGAGTTCGCCCGTGCCCGGGACGAAATGGATTTGCAGATATTCCGCGAAAACCGCGTTGCCCGAAAGGTATGCGATGACGCCGAAGGAGGCCGCCGCGATCATCACGGGCACGATCGCCAGCCCGTCCAGCCCGTCGGTGAGGTTGACGGCGTTGCCGCCCGCCACCATCACGAAAGCGCCGAAAGGAATGAAGAACCAGCCGAGATTGACGATCCATTCCTTGAAGAAAGGAAAGGTGAGCGAGGAAGAAAAGGGCGGCTGGCCCTCGCGCATGATGAACCATGCGGCGATGCAGGCGATTATGAATTCGATGGCGAGTCGCGCTCGCCCGGAAAAGCCGAGATGCGACTGCTTGGTGACCTTGAGATAATCGTCATAGAGGCCGATGGCCCCGAACCCGACCGTCACCAGAAGCACCGTCCAGACATAGACGCTGGTGATGTTGGCCCAAAGCAGCGACGAGACGATGATGCCTGACAGGATCATCAGGCCGCCCATCGTCGGCGTGCCCGCCTTCTTGAAATGCGTCTGCGGCCCGTCGGCACGGATAGGCTGGCCCCTGCCCTGCCGCACGCGCAGCGATGCGATGATCATTGGCCCGAACATGAAGACGATCAGCGCGGCGGTGATCAGCGCCCCGCCGGTACGGAAGGTGATGTAGCGAAAGACGTTGAAGAATGTGACCTTGTCCGCAAGATCGACGAGTAAGGTAAGCATTAAATCCCCAATCCCCCGCTAAGCAGGCTCCGTCATTCCGGGCCGGCGGCCGGATAGCGCCGGATGAGCGCATCGACCAGCCGGGAGAACCCGACCCCGTTCGACGATTTGACCATGACGGCGTCCCCCGGACGGACCGTCTCGAGAACGAGAGGAATGATTTCCTCGACGCTGTCACGGTGTTCCCTCTTCACCCCTTCCGGCAGGCTGTCGGCGAGCGCCTTCATCTCCTTGCCGGCGAGCAGCACCATGTTGGTCCGCGTGCCGGCGAGCACGTCGGCCAGTTCCGCATGCAGCTTCGCCGAATGCGCGCCGAGTTCCAGCATGTCGCCGAGCACGGCGATGCGCCGTCCCTTGCCTTTCACTTCCGTCCCGTCGAGCAGCTTTATCGCTGCCTGCATGGAAGCCGGATTGGCGTTGTAGCTCTCGTCGATCAGCGTGATCTCGCCATCCGGATGCTTAAGCCGATGGCGGAAGCCGCGTCCACGCTCCGCGGAAAGGTCAGCGAGCGCGCCGGCGACCTGGACCACGTCGGCGCCCGCCAGATGGGCCGCGCCGAGCACGGCGAGCATGTTCTGCACGATATGCCGCCCCGGAACGCCTATCACCGCCTCGATCTCATGGCCGGCGATGTTGGCGATGATGCGCGAGGCGGTAGGACCGAGCTCGCACTTTTCCAGCCGGTAATCCGAACGAGGATTTTCGCCGAACCCTCTGATTTTCTTCACTCCAGCCTTTCGCGCAAGCTTCTGAAGGAGCGTGAAATGGGCGTCGTCGCGGTTGATGAGCGCGGTGCCGGCGGACACGACGCCCTCGAATATCTCCGCCTTGGCATGGGCGATTTCGGCGAGATCCTTGAAATAGCCGAGATGGGCGGCCGCTATCAGCGTGATGACGGCGATGTGCGGACGCACCAGCTTCACGAGCGGCCGGATCTCGCCCGGATGGTTCATCCCGATCTCGAAGATCGCATAGTCGCAATCGGCCGGCATGCGCGCCAGCGTCAGCGGCACGCCCCAATGGTTGTTGAAGGACTTGTCCGAGGCATGCACCTTGCCCACGGCCGAAAGCGCGTGGCGCAGCGCCTCCTTCGTCGTGGTCTTGCCGGCGGAACCGGTCACCGCGATGATCTTCGCCTCGGAACGCGCGCGCGCCGCGGCGCCGAGCTTTTCCAGCGCCGCCAGGACGTCCGCCACCACGATCATGGGAACGCTGAGCCGCCCGAGCGCCGGCAGCTTCTCTTCGGCCACCACGAGAAGCCCCGCGCCCGCGACATGCGCGGCGGTGGCGAAGTCGTGGCCGTCATGCCGTTCGCCCTTGATGGCGAAAAAAGCGTCGCCGCGCTGGAGCGTGCGCGTATCGATGGAGATGCCGGGGACGCCCTCCGGCAGCCGGCCAAACGGGCGGCCGCCCATCGCCTCCGCCATGGTTTCGGATGTCCACAGGACACTCATGCGGCAGCGCCCCTCAAGGCCAGCCGGACCTCTTCGTGATCCGAGAACGGCAGGGTGCGGCCCGCGACGGTCTGGCCCTCCTCATGGCCCTTGCCGGCGACGATGAGCGTATCTCCGGCATTGAGCATCCCGATGGCTGAGCGGATCGCCTCGCGGCGGTCGCCGATCTCGATCGCGCCGGGCGCGGCGGCAAGGATCGCGGCGCGGATCGACGCCGGCTCCTCGGAGCGCGGATTGTCGTCTGTCACGATGACGACATCGGCAAGGCGAGTGGCGATCTCGCCCATGATCGGGCGCTTGCCCCGGTCGCGGTCGCCGCCGCAACCGAAGGCGACGAGCACGCGCCCGGTAGTGAAGGGCCTCACTGCCGTCAGCACGTTCTCCAGTGCATCAGGCTTATGCGCATAGTCCACATAGACAGGCGCGCCGCTCGCGGAAGTCCCGACCAGTTCCAGCCGCCCCGATGCGCCCTTCAGATGCTCGAGCGCGCCGAGCGCGGCTTCGGTCTTCGTGCCCGTGGCGATCGCGAGGCCTGCCGCCACCAGCGCGTTGTAGATCTGGAAATCGCCGGCCAGCGGCAAATCGATCTCATGGATGACGCCTGCCGCCTCGATCTCGGCGCGCTGGCGATAACGCTCATGCTCGGCGCGCTTCAGCGTGATGAATGTGCCCTTGCGGCCGACAGTCAGCACGTCGAGCCCGGCACGCCGCGCAACGCTCTCCGTCGCCTCGGACCAGCGGTCGTCGGCGAAGATCACGGCGGGAGCCCCCTTCGGCAGGAGTACCTCGAAGAGCCGCATTTTCGCCTTGTGATAGTCCTCGATGGTCGGATGATAGTCCATGTGGTCGCGGCCGAGATTGGTGAAGGCGCCCGCGGCAAGCCGCACCCCGTCGAGCCGTCGCTGGTCGAGCCCGTGGCTCGATGCCTCCATGGCGGCATGGGTGACGCCGGCATCGGCGAGTTCCTTCAGGAGACGGTGCAGCGCCACCGGGTCTGGCGTCGTCAGCGAGCCATATTCCTCGCGGCCGGGCGCGGTGACGCCGGTCGTGCCGATGCTGGCCGCGGCCTTGCCGTCATGTTCCCATATCTGCCGAGTGAAGGACGCGACAGAGGTCTTGCCGCTGGTGCCGGTGACGGCGACCATCGTCGCCGGCTGCGCATCGAAGAAACGCGCGGCGGAAAGCGCGAGCGCCAGCCTCGGATCGTCCACGGCAATGACCGGGACCGGAAGCGCGCCGATCGCGGCATCCCGGCCTGCAACGACCGCCACCGCGCCGCGCCGCGCCGCGTCGGCGGCATAGGCTGCGCCGTCCGCCCTGCTGCCCGCCAGCGCGAAGAAAAGGTCGCCGGCCACAATGGCACGCGAGTCGGAGCCGAGCCCGCTTATCTCAAGATCGCCGGACACGCCCCCGTCGGGAGGCAGGATGCCGGCAAGGTCCCTCAGCTTCATCACACTCCAATCGTTCCGACCGTCCCCTTGGGCCATCCCTAAGCCACCGGAATCAGTGATAAGAAACGAGCAAGGCCTGAGTATCGTGGCCGAATTCGGGCTCCACATCGAGCATGGGCGCGATACGGCGGATGATGGCGCCGGCGGTCGGCGCGCAGTTCGCGCCCGCCGTTGCCGGCCAGCCGCCGTAAGGCTTCGGCTCGTCGATGATGACCAGCACGATATATTGCGGATCGTCGATCGGGAAAGCCGCGAGGAAGGCGTCGAAGTTCTTGTCGTGGGCATAGCGGCCGTTGACGACCTTGTCCGCCGTTCCGGTCTTGCCGCCGACGAGGAAACCCGGCACCGCCGCCTGGCGGCCGGAGCCCTTTTCCACGTTGAGCCGCATGAGATAACGCATCTCGGCACTGGTCTGTGCCCGCAATACCCGATGCTCGACCGCCTGGGCCTGTTCCTCGGTGCGCGGCAGAAGCGTCGGCGGGATATAGATGCCGCCATTCATGACCGCGAGGCCCGCAGCAGCCGTCTGCAACGGCGTGGTCGCCACGCCATGGCCGAAAGCGATGGTCATCTGGTTGAGCGGCGTCCACTTGGCGGGCGAAAGCGGGGTCGCGACCTCCGGCAGTTCAAGCGGCATCTTGGTCAGGAGCCCGAGCTTGGTCAGGAACTCCTTGTGTTCGGGAATGGCGATCTTCTCGGCTTCCTTCGCCGTGCCGATGTTAGAAGAGTAGATGAAGATTTCCGGGACGCTGAGTACCCGCCCCTTCGCGTGGTAGTCGTGGATGGTGAAGCGGCCGTACCGCAGCGGATGCGAGGCGTCGAACTTGTCGGTGATCTTCACCCGGCCGGAATCGAGCGCCATCGCGGTGGTGAAGATCTTGAAGGTCGAGCCCATCTCGAACACGCCGCCGGACATGCGGTTCAGCCGGTCTTTTTCGTTGGCGTTATAGGGATTGTTCGGATCGAAATCCGGCATGGAGGCCATGCCGAGTATCTCGCCGGTCTTGGCATTGAGGACGACCGCGCCCGCCGCGACGGCGCGGTAACGCTCCATCGCCTGGGTGATCTCGTCATGGATGACGTGCTGGACGCGCAGGTCGATCGAAAGCTTGACGGGCTTGAGGTCGGCGGCCGTTGCAAGACCCGTCTGCTGCAGGACCGCAAGGCCCTGGTCGTCGACCCATTTCTCCATGCCGGCGATGCCCTTGTTGTCGACATTCACGAGGCCGACGACATGGGCGACAGTCGATCCGGCCGGATAGAAGCGGCGCTTCTCCGAGCGGAACCCGATGCCGGGAATGCCGAGCTGGAGGATATCGGCCTCCTGCTTGGGCGTAAGCTGGCGTCGCAGCCAGACGAAGCCGGCCTTGCTGTTCAGCCTGTTATAGACCTGCTCGTAGTCGATATCCGGCAGCACGGTGGCAAGCTTGTCGATCGCCTCGTCGATATCGACGATACGGCGCGGCTCGGCATAGAGCGAGGAAGTCTGGATGTCGGTCGCCAGGATTTCGCCATTGCGGTCGACGATATCCGGCCGCGCGGCCGTCGGGCGCCCCGCCGGCGGCCCGTTGTCCTCCGGCTGATGGGTGCCGTAGTACACGAGCCGCCCGGCCATGACCGCATAGATGGCGAAGAAGATCGACATCGTCATGACGATGCGGTTGCTCGTGCGCCCGCCGCCGGATTTGCGCGCGCCCTCCACCACGATGGCCTTGTCCGCGCCATCGGCCGTCTTCTTGCGGCTCCGCTTCAGCCAGCCGATCATGGCTTCACCCCGCCGGTCACGATCCCATCGGTTCCGTTCTTCGCCACCGCCACGCCGTCAGCGGGCGGACTAGGCGGCCGCATCGGCAATTGGTCAAGCGTGACGATCTGGTCTGCCTGAACGGGCTTCAACTGCAACTGGTCCTGATAGACCTCGACCAGCTTCTGAAGCCGGCCGGGCCGCGACAGGAGCGCCCAGTCGGCCTTCAACAGGTCGATCGTCTCTCCTTCGAGCCTGATCTGGGTCTTCATCCGGTTGATGGCGTCGAGTTGGTTCTCCGCCCCGCGCTTGACCTGATAGGTATAGGCGGCGGCAGCGACCATAACGGCGATGAGAATGGTATCTGTGGTACGAAACACGAGCTACTCTACCTCTCGGCCGCAAGCCGGGGCTCCGGCAGCCTCGGCAATGCAAAAATGGATGGGTCGGCAGGACGTGCCGGCTCGGCCGTGCGGACCGCGCCCCTGAGTTTCGCTGAACGGGCGCGCGGGTTTTGCGCGATCTCCTCGTCGGAGGCGGCAACGACGCGGGCAGGCTTCTCGAAGGTGGCGGGCACGGCCGCCTGTGCCGGCAGGTGACGGGAAATGGCGGCAGCCGTCGAACGATCCGCGAGGAAGCGCTTGACGATGCGGTCCTCCAGCGAGTGGAAGGAGACGACGGCAAGCCGCCCGCCCGGCTTCAGGATGCGCTCGGCGGCAAAAAGCGCTTTTGCCAGTTCGCCGAGTTCGTCATTCACGAAAATCCTGAGCGCCTGGAAGACCCGCGTTGCCGGATGGATTTTCTCCTTCGGATTGTTGCCGACCAGAGCCTCGATCGCCTGCGCCAGATCGCGGGTCGTCGTGAAGGGCCGGTCGGCACGCCGCCCTTCGATCATGCGGGCGATGCGGCCGGCATGGCGTTCCTCACCCAGAACGCCGAAGATACGGGTCAGATCGCCGGCCTTGAAATTGTTGACCACGTCGGCGGCCGCGAGCCCCGCCTGTGCCATGCGCATGTCGAGCGGTCCGTCCTGGCGGAAGGAAAAGCCGCGCTCCGCCTCGTCCAGTTGCATGGAGGAAACGCCGATATCGAGCACGACACCGTCCACAAGGCCGTCCGCGCATTCGTCCAGACGTGAGAAGGGTGCCTCGACCAGCCGCAGCCGCCCGACCGAGCCGGCTTCGAGCGACCGGCCGGCCGCGATCGCGTCGGGGTCGCGATCGATGGCGACTACATCGGCGCCTGCATCGAGGAGCGCCCGCGTATAGCCGCCCGCGCCGAAGGTCCCGTCCACGATCAACTTGCCGGGCGCGGGCCGGAGCGTCTCGAGGACTTCGGTAAGGAGAACCGGAATGTGGCGGGCCGGTCCGCCACCGGCGTCTGACATGCCGCCGGGGCCTGCCGTCATTCCGATTCTCCAGCCTGCCTTGCCCTGGCGGCCGATTGCCGAAGCCGGGTCAGCCGCCCGCGGACCGTCGCGCCATGCGCGCGTAGCCGCTCCGGCTCCCAGATCTGGAAGAAATTGCCGCGGCCCAGGAAAGCTACTTCCGACCCGATCCCGGTATGCTCGCGGATGAAATCCGTCACAAGGATGCGCCCGTCCTGATCGAGCTTCAGGAAAGTCCCGTCGCCATGACAGAAGAAGGAAATGTCGTCCGCCGTTCCGGTGAACGGGTCCTCCGCCGCGATCCTCGCCTCGTAGCGATCCAGCAGATCCGGCCCGCCGACATCCATGGAAGGCGTATCCAGCGTCCTCAGCGCATAAAGCTCCTGATAGCCACGCTTCTGCAGCACCGAACGGAAATGCGCCGGCACCGAGACGCGGCCCTTGGCGTCGATCCGGTTTATGGCGCTGGATAGAAAGCGGTCCATCAGAGGCAGCACCCGTCAAAGCCAGACATCCCGCCCATGATCCGCCGCACCCCGGCTCTCCTGCTTCAAATCCCGCATTTCCGGCAAGCGAATGGGCGCGGACGGCCGCGCGGCCCGCCCGGTTCCTGCGTGCCCTGCCCTTTACGGAAACGATTGGTTGACTGGTTGAATGGGATAACATGGGCTGATATGGGCGTCAACGGGAACACTCCGGCTGAGCCTGCCCCGACGCCTGTCGCGTCCGGGATTTCGACCGGTTCGCACGTTTATCGGTCATTAAGCCTAATGATCCGTTTATGCCGGGCGATGGGATGCGCTTTATCGCCCTTGCGCCCCGGTCGGCGCGCGGTCATAGCTGCCGTCCGGACAAGAGCCGCAAGAGAAGTCGCCAAGAGAATCCTTATGAAGAAATCGCCGGACAAGCGCGCCGCCGAGGCGGCGCATCTGAGGCAGCGTGAACTCGCCAGGGGTGATCCGGTCGCCCTGCCGCTGACCATGGCCTCCATGTACCATCTGCCGGGCGACCCGGCAGGGGTCTGGCAATATGGCCGCTTCGACAACCCGACATGGGAAGCCGTCGAAAAGCTTCTCGGCCATTTGGAGGACGCCGAGGCGCTGGCCTTCCCTTCCGGCATGGGCGCCATCTCGGCGGTCTTCTTCTCGCTGCTTCAGGCGGGAGACCGCATCCTGCTTCCTTCCGACGGCTATTACACGACGCGCGTCCTAGCCGAACGGTTCCTGAAGAAACTCGGCGTCGGCCACGATCTGAGGCCGACCGCCTCCTTCGGCGAAGGCGGCTTCGATGGCTATCGGCTGGTTTTCGTCGAGACGCCATCCAATCCCGGTCTCGACATCTGCGACATCAGCGCCGTGGCCTCCGCCGCGCACGCCGCCGGCGCCCTGGTCGTGGCCGACAACACCACGATGACGCCGCTTGGCCAGCGCCCGCTCGACCTCGGCGCGGATGTGGTGGTAGCGGCCGACACCAAGGCACCGAACGGCCATTCCGACGCGCTTTTCGGCCACGTCGCCAGCCGCGATGCGGAAATCATGAAGGCGGTCGCGGAATGGCGAAAGCTTTCCGGCGCCATCCCCGGCCCTTTCGAGGCGTGGCTGGTCCATCGCGGGCTGGAGACGCTCGAAGTGCGCTTCGACCGTATGTGCTCGACGGCGGAATTTTTAGCGCCGCGCCTTGCCGCGCACTCGGCCGTGAAGGCGCTCCGCTATCCCGGCCTTAACGGTGATGCTTCGCACAATCTGGCGCGCGCGCAGATGGAACGTTTCGGCTTCATGATCGGCCTGACGCTGGAATCGGAGGCGGCGGCCGAACGCTTCATCAATGGCTGCGCTCTCCTCCAGCCTGCCACCTCCTTCGGCGGCGTGCACAGTTCGGCCGAACGCCGCGCACGCTGGGGGGATGCCGTCGAACCCGGCTTCGTCAGGCTGTCTGTCGGCTGCGAACCAGCGGAGGAATTGTGGGAAGCGCTACGGGCAGCGCTTGAAAATGCCGGCGGATAGCTCCGCCCGGACGGTCCGTTGCCACGTTAGAAATCAAAATACGCCCGCTGAATGTCACGCCGTCCAGGCTGAACGCTTGTTCGCCTGTACAAACCGGCGGCGCGCCTCGGCCTTGATCTCAGCCATGGAAGCATACCGACCCGGCCCGCTGTCGATCCCTTCCTGCACCAGAGCGCGCAATTCCTCGATCGTATAACCGAACAGGTCGCGCCGCTCCTTCCACTGGCGCAGCGCATCGCGGACGACTTCGCTCGCGGAAGCGTATTCGCCGGCGGCGACCGCCTCGTCCACCTCGGCGGCGAGTTCCGGGGAAAGCGTGACGCTTCTTTTATCCACCGTAGACATGAGAGCCTCCTGTCCAGTTTGTATGGCTGGACCAGAAAGTAGGATCAAATCCTACCGTTGGCAAGGGTAGGCGCTGCCTTGCAGGCCTTGCCGGAACAAAGACAAGGAAATTGCCAGCCGGCCTGTAAGCCGGGTTCTGTATGGCCTCGCAGCCTCGCGGCTGCGAAACGTGGCGGCCATTCATCTGGGACGGATGTCGCCATCCGCCTCGTGCAACCAACCCGGATGGCCGGGCCGGAAACAGCCCTGAAGGTTGCCCTTCCCGCCATCCCTATTCGGTCTTGCTCCCGGTGGGGTTTGCCGTGCCGCCCCTGTTGCCAGGCGCGCGGTGGGCTCTTACTCCACCCTTTCACCCTTACCCCGCCGGTAAATCGGCCCGTCTGTCATGGCCTGGCCACCATAAGGGGCCGATTTACTGGCGGGGCGGTCTGCTCTCTGTGGCACTTTCCCTGGGGTTTCCCCCGCCGGCAATTAACCGGCACCGTGTTTCCGTGGAGCCCGGACTTTCCTCGCGAACAGCCTTTCGGCATTTATCCGCGCGGCCGCCCAGCCGACTGGCAGGGCGTATAAAGACGTTCGCCACGAAAAGTTCAATCCCGCTCTCGCGGAGGCAGGCTCTCCTTCGTCCGTCAGCGGGCCTCGAATTACGTCGCTGCGTCGCCGAGCGCCGCTTCCACGCGGCCACAATAGGCGGCCGATACGGGGTTCATGCGCTTGGCTGCATGGCCGGCATTGTATTTGAGCAACGTCCCGCAGGTCGTGCCATTGCCGACGTCCTGGGCCATGCCGAGATATTTCATGCCCCACTTGATGTTTGTTTCCGGGCTATAGAGCTGCTTGACGCTGCCGGAATAACCAAGCATCCGCGCCGTCGAAGGCTTGATCTGCATGAGCCCCACCTCGCCCGCAAGGCCGGTCTTGTGGGCGTTATAGCCGCTTTCCACCTCGATCACCGCCCGCGCCAGCGATGGCGCGACGCCATATGCCGTCGCGTAACGGTCGATGATGCCGCTATAGGCGTGAGCGGAACGAACGGGGCGCCCGGCAGAGCGGTCCTCCACCGTCTGGCGCGGCGTGGACTCCTTCTTTCTTATGGAGGCGGTCGTCGTACGGTCGACCTTCGCGACGTGGGTGGGCTTTGACGTACGCGCCACGCGCCGCTCCCGACGCGCGATGCGCGATGCGACCTTTTTGGTGGTCTTGCGGGCCCCGGCCTCTGCCGTGGCAGGTTTTTTCTTCTGCGCGGCCGCCAATGCCTCCGCCATGATCTTTCCGCCGTCTCTGGGCGCTTCGTGGGCGTTGGCGGCAAAACTCGTCATGGCGGCGACAAGCGCCGCCGCGATTGCGATCGATCGTGTCATTTCGTCCTGATCTGTGGCTGGCCGGCTGTGGAAATCCGGCGCATGGTTGTTGTTTCCGGGTCGCGCACAGACGGGCCCCGGTGCTTGCGGGACGGTGTGTGCTGGCGGAATGGGCGGCAAAAATGGCGCCGCGAATCACATTCAGTGACGGCTGGTCACAAGAAAACAGCTTACCTAAGGGTACTTAGACGCCGTTCTTCACCAGCTTGGCGAGCAGAGCATGCAGGGTTTCAATCGTCGATTCATCGGCAACACTGTCCACGAGCGCCGGCCGGAAATGACGCTGGAACGCCGTCACCGCCAGCCGCGTCACGTCGTCGAAGACCCCGCTGATTTCCACGCCGTAGCCATAAAGCGCCAGCATCGACTGCAGCTTTTCGACGGCGTCGCCCGCGCTGCCTTGCATCAGAACACGCCCTTCGCGGACCGGGAGCGGTTCGACGAAATGACCTATGCCCGATGCGGCAAGCCGATACCAAGGGAATTTTTCGCCCGGATCTGCCTTGCGTGCCGATGCGATATCCGAATGCGCCAATACCCGCTCCGGCGACACATTTTGGCGGAGCGCGACACCCCGGCAGAGACCGATGACCGCCTCGATCTGACGATCCGGGAAATCCTCATATCCGAGAATATGACCAGGATTGACGATCTCGATGCCGACCGAGCGCGAGTTCATGTCGGTTTCGCCGTGCCAGGAACTCGCACCTGCATGCCACGCCCGGTCGGCCTCGCGCACCATCTGCACGATGCGTCCGTCCTCATGCACGATATAGTGCGACGAGACCTCGCTTTCGGGATTGCACAGCCAGGCTTCCGCCGCCTCGCCGGTTTGCATGCCCGTATAATGGAGGATGATCGCGTCCGCGCGCTTGCCGTCACGCCGGGGACCGAAATTCGGCGAAACCCGTACCTCCGCATCGTCATGGTCCGGCAGAAAGCCGCTCATCAGCGCCGCCGCCCCCTCTCGATCGCCTCGTAGGCAGCGTTGAGCGCGGCGACGCGGGTGGACGCGATCGCCACGAATTCTTCCGGCAGGCCGCGCGCGATCGCGCGGTCGGGGTGATTTTCGCGCACCAGTAGGCGGTAATGCCTGCGGATTTCCTCGAAGCTCGCATCGCGGCCGACGCCCAGCACCTTGTAGGGGTCCGCCTCCCCGATATCGGCATGGCGCGCGAGGATGCTTTCGAAATGGGCAGGGCTGATCTCGAATATCTCGGAGATGCGACGCAGGAAGGCGACTTCCCGCTCGTGCACCATGCCGTCCGCCTTGGCGATATGGAAAAGCCCGTCGAGGATGTCTTCCAGCATGGCGCAGTTCGGGTGACCCGAACCGCACATGGCGGCCAGCCGCTCGGCATAGATCTCGTAGCCGGCGATATCCTGCTTGGCGATGTCGTAAAGGCGGGCCACGTTGCGCGCCTCATTCTCCGGCACGAGGAATATCTGCCTGAAGGCACGGATCTCGTTCTGTGTGACGATGCCGTCGGCCTTGGCCATCTTCGCCGAAAGCGCGATCATCGCGACGGAAAACGCCACGCGGCGCCTCAGTTCCGGATCACCGGCAAACAGCGTGCGCACCGTCTCCAGCGCGTTGGAGAGAGCGGTCCCCGAAACGCGCGAAACAATATCGCCTATGCGAGTCCAGATCGACATCGGCGCGTTCTAGAACGAGTTGGTGTCTATGGAAACAGCACCGAACGGACTATTGCGAATTTGAACGCGTACCCGTTTCCGGGCGGGTTATTCTCCCTCACGCAAAGAAAAAGGCCGGCGAACCGGCCTTTTCCTGACTTTGCCGTGAAGGCGTTACTGATTCGGGGCCGTGGAACCGCCCGTAGCGCCGCCGGTCGAAGAACCGGAGCCGCCCGACGGAGCCGGCGTGGCGTTGTTGGCCGGAGGCGTCGCAGGGCTGGTGGAAGTCGCCGGAGGCGTAGTGCTCTGCGTCGTCTGGTTGTCCGTGCCGCCATTATCGTTGCATGCCGCGAGGCCCAGCAAAGCGATCGCCGAAACGGACGCAAGAATGAGCTTTTTCATGTCCTTCTCCTTTCGATGCTCGCCCGGTATCCCCCGAGCGTCACCAGAATAATGGCAGTGCCTTATTTTCGTTTCCTCACATTGGGTTAACGCCTGTTACAGCCTCGCCGTACATGAACGCCCCGGACCCACTTCGACATTGCCCGAGAGAGGTTTCGGCCTTAGAGACCTCTGAATAATGTTGAGCGGAGCGGATTGATGGGCGGACGCTGGGATTTCTGGATCGACCGGGGCGGCACCTTCACCGATGTCATCGGCCGCGATCCCGACGGCGCGCTGCACCCGCGCAAGTTGCTTTCCGAAAATCCGGAGGCCTATCGCGACGCCGCCATCCAGGGCATCCGCGACCTGCTCGGCGTCGCGGCCGGCCAGCCGATCCCCCCGGAAAGCATTCGCGACATCAAGATGGGGACCACGGTCGCCACCAATGCGCTTCTGGAGCGGAAGGGCGACCGCGTCGCGCTTCTCATCACGCGCGGCTTCCGCGATGCGCTCAGGATCGCCTATCAGGCGCGGCCGGACATCTTCGCCAAGGAGATCATCCTTCCCGAACAGCTTTACGAGCGTGTCATCGAGATCGACGAGCGCGTGCGCGCCGACGGAACGGTCGAAAAGGCCCTCGACCTCGAAAGCGCCCGCCACGCCATCGAGGCCGCGAAGCGCGACGGCATCGACGCCGTCGCGGTCGTCTTCATGCATGCATGGAAATTCGCCGACCATGAGGTCGAGGCCGAGCTTCTGTGCAAGGAAATCGGCTTTACGCAGATTTCCGTCAGCCACAAGACCTCGCCGCTGATCAAGCTGGTCGGCCGCGGCGACACCACTGTCGTCGACGCCTATCTCTCGCCGATACTTTCCAGATATGTGCAGCGCGTGGCGGACGAACTGGGCGTAGGCAAAATATCGGCCGGAGGCCGCAAGTCCGACTGGACGTCGGCCGGTCAGGCCGCCCCGGCGGAGGCCAGCCCGAAGGGTGGTGCGGCCGTGAGCCCAAGATTGATGTTCATGATGTCGTCGGGCGGGCTGACAGCCGCCGATATGTTCCAGGGAAAGGACGCGCTTCTGTCCGGCCCGGCTGGCGGCGTGGTCGGCATGGTCGAGACGGCAAGGCTCGCCGGCTTCGATCAGGTGATCGGCTTCGACATGGGCGGCACCTCGACCGATGTCGCCCACTATGACGGCGAATATGAACGCGCCTTCGACACCGAGGTCGCCGGCGTGCGCGTGCGCGCGCCGATGATGCGCATCCATACCGTCGCCGCCGGCGGCGGCTCGATCCTGCATTACGAGGACGGGCGCTTCCAGGCCGGCCCGGATTCCGCCGGCGCCAATCCCGGCCCCGTCTGCTACCGGCGCGGCGGGCCGCTCGCCGTCACCGACGCCAACCTCATGCTCGGCAAGCTGCAGCCCGACTTCTTCCCCTCGATCTTCGGTCCGAACCAGGACCAGCCGCTCGACAGGAAGGTAGTGGAGGAAAAATTCCGCGCGCTGGCTGACGAGATCGGCGACGGGCGCTCGCCGGAAGCCGTGGCCGAGGGGTTCATCACCATCGCCGTCGAGAACATGGCCAACGCCATCAAGAAGATATCCGTGCAGCGTGGCTACGATGTGACACGCTATCTGCTCAACTGCTTCGGCGGCGCCGGCGGCCAGCATGCCTGTCTGGTCGCCGATGCGCTAGGCATGGAAACGGTGCTGATCCACCCCTTCTCGGGCCTGCTTTCCGCATACGGCATCGGGCTCGCGGTCGTGTCAGCCTCACGCCAGCAGGCGCTCTTGAAGACGCTTGCGGACGCCTCGCTCCCGGCCATAAGGGAGATGATCGCGGAACTCGGCGACCAGGTGCTGGCGGAACTCGCGGGCCAGGGCATCGGGAAGGCCGACGTGGCGGAGCATGCCGTCCTGCATATCCGTTACGACGGCACGGACACCTCCCTGCCGGTCGGCTTCGACCACGGCTCGATTTCGGAGGCGAAAGCGGCTTTCGAAGCCGCGCACAAGGCGCAGTTCGGCTTCATCTATGACGACAAACCGATGGTGGTCGAGGCCGTCGGCGTCGAAGGCACCGACGGCCGCGATCACGGCCGCGACGAAAGCGATCGCCCCGCCGGCGGCACGGAACCGAGGGCGACCGATAAACGCACGCTCTTCACCGAAGGCGAGCACCGCGAGGCCGGCATCTTCCGCCGGGCCGACCTTTCCACGGGCAACCGCATCGCCGGCCCCGCGCTCATCATCGAGGGCCACCAGACGATCGTCGTCGAACCGGGCTGGCAGGCGGAGATCACGGCGAAGGACCACGTGCTTCTGCGCCGCGTCGAGAAGAAGCGCCGGCAGGCGGCGCTCGGCACGGAAGCCGACCCGGTGATGCTGGAGGTCTTCAACAACCTCTTCATGTCGATCGCCGAACAGATGGGCGTGACGCTGCAGAACACGGCCTATTCGGTCAACATCAAGGAGCGGCTCGATTTCTCCTGCGCCGTCTTCGACAGGAACGGCGCACTGGTCGCCAATGCCCCGCACATGCCGGTGCATCTCGGCTCGATGGACCGTTCGGTCGAGGCCATCATCCGGCTGAACGAGGGCGACATCCATCCGGGCGACGTCTTCGCGCTGAACGCGCCCTACAATGGCGGCACGCATCTGCCGGATATCACTGTGGTGACGCCGGTTTTTGACGGGAAGGGCCAGAGTATCCTCTTTTACACGGCTTCTCGCGGCCACCATGCCGATGTCGGCGGCACGGCGCCGGGCTCCATGACGCCGCTTGCCACCACTGTGGACGAGGAAGGCGTGCTGATCGACAATTTCCGTCTCGTCGAGCGCGGCCGCTTCCGCGAGAAGGCATTGCATGACCTTTTGACCGACCATCCCTACCCTGCCCGCAACCCGGTGCAGAACATCGCCGACCTCAAGGCGCAGATCGCCGCCAACGAGAAGGGCGTCGCCGAATTACGCAAGATGGTCGCGCATTTCGGGCTGGACGTGGTCGAGGCCTATATGGGCCACGTGCAGGACAACGCCGCCGAGAGCGTGCGGCGCGTGCTGGAGCGCCTGCCGGACAGCTCGGAATATGAGTACGCGACCGACACCGGGCAGGTGATCAGGGTGAAGATCACGGTCGACCGCGACAAGCGCGAGGCGACCGTCGACTTCACCGGCACCTCGCCGGTGATGAAGAACAATTTCAACGCGCCGGAACCAGTGGCCCGGGCGGCGGTTCTCTACGCCTTCCGCGTCATGGTGGAAGGCAATATCCCGATGAATGCCGGGTGCCTGAGGCCGATCAACATCATCATCCCCGAGGGCTGCATGCTGCGTCCCGCCTATCCGGCGGCGGTCGTCGCCGGCAATGTCGAGACCTCGCAGCACGTAACCAATGCCATATTCGGCGCCATGCGCGCGCTGGCGAACGCGCAAGGGACGATGAACAATCTTACCTACGGCAATGAAAAATATCAGTATTACGAAACCATCTGCTCCGGCTCGCCTGCCGGCCGGATGAACAACGGGCACGGCTTCAACGGGACGTCGGGCGTCCATACCCACATGACCAATTCACGCCTGACCGACCCGGAAATCCTGGAACTGCGCTTCCCGGTTCTGCTGGAGAATTTCCACATCCGCGAGGGTTCCGGCGGCAAGGGCAAGTGGCATGCCGGCGACGGCACGCGCCGCACGATCCGCTTCCTGGAGAAGATGGAATGCGCCATCCTCTCCTCGCACCGCAACCGCCCGCCCGAGGGCATCGAGGGCGGCGGCGATGGCGAGGTCGGCAAGACGGAGGTGCGCCGCCTCAACGGAACGATCGACACGCTCAAGGCCTGCGACCAGACTGTGCTGGAAGCCGGTGAGGCCGTGATCGTCACGACACCGACCTCGGGCGGGTTCGGCAGATCGTAGGCGGGAGCCGGGAACCTGCGGAAGGCGGAGCGATTCTCTTCCGGGCCGAACAGGCAGAGGTTCCCCATGGTTGAATTGCGTGCGAAAGAACCGAATTCCGTTGAGATTGTTCGCCTCGCCTTTCCGCGCGGCGATCAGGTGCCGAACAACGATCAATACCCGGCCGTCATGGCGCGGAATGCCCTTGGCGTCGGACAGGGCGATGCAGCCGTGAAGGCCCTGTTGCGGTCAAACGGCTGGGGCGGCGCCTGGACCTGGCAGGTCTTCCCCTTCCACCATTTCCACCCCGACGCTTTCGAGGCACTCGCGGTCGCGCATGGCTCGGCAACCCTCATGCTCGGCGGGCCGCAGGGCGAGGAGATCGATGTCGAGGCCGGCGACGTTATGATCCTGCCACCGGGTTTTGGCCATCGCCAGATGGAGGCGCGCGACGGCTTCCAGATCTGCGGCGCGTATCCGCCCGGGCAGGAGAACTACACGGTCGTGCGCGCCGAAGAAGGATATGACGAGGCGATGCTGAAGGAGATAGCCTCCGCGCCGGAGCCGGCGACCGATCCGATCTGGGGCGGCAACGGACCGCTGCTGAGGGCGCTGCTCGAAGGTAGCTGATATCTGCTTCGATGCGTCTTTCGAGGCTCACCCTTTGGGTTCTCATCTCAGGATTCAAAGCCTCACGGCATCACCTTCGCCAGCGCCGCGACAAGCTTCTGCGGGCGGTAGTGGAGCCAGGCGGGTGTCAGCCCCATCCTCACCACCACCATATGCCTGGAGGGAACGATGGCGACGGTCTGCCCGTCATGGCCTTGCAGCCAGTAGGTGCCTTCCGGCACGCCGCTCGCAGCGCCGTCACCCTTCTTGTCCTGGGGCCCTTCCAGCCACACCTCGCCCTTGCCGTAGACGCCATTCGAAGCCCCAGCCGGCGCATGCATCATGGCGACAAATCCTTCGGGCAGGATGCGCTTGCCGTTCCATACGCCGTCCTGCAGCAGGAACTGGCCGAAGCGCGCCCAGTCATGCGCCGTCGCGTAGAGATAGGACGCGCCGGTCAGCGTACCGCTTTCGTCCGCCTCCAGAACGGCGCTTTGCATGCCGAGCGGGTCAAACAGCGCATTCCGGGGATAAGCGAGCGAAGCGGCCTCATCGCCGACGGCGTTCTGCCAGAGCCGTGCCAGCATGACGCTGGTGCCTGTCGAATAGCTGAATTTAGTGCCGATCTTCGCTACCAACGGCTTGGAGGCGGCGAATTGCACCATGTCCGGTTCGAGATAGAGCATGCGGGTGACGTCGGAGACTGTGCCGTAATCCTCGTTGAAGGCGAGCCCGCTCTCCATCGCCATCAGATCGGCGATCGAGATGTTCTTCCGTTCGTCGCCGCTCCATTCGGGGAACAGGTTCTTCCGGTCGAGCGAAAGCTTGCCGGCTCCGAGGACGGTGCCGAGAATGGCGACGTTGACCGTCTTCGACATCGACCAGCCGATGAGCGGCGTGTCGGCGGCAAAACCGTCGCCATAGCGCTCGCCGACGATGCGGCCGTCCTTCACCACGACCACTGCCCGCACGCCGGGGCCGGTGAGGTTCTTGTCGTCGAGCAGCTTCGCGATGGCAGGATCCTGCGACGGCAGGACGCGCTCGCCTTGTGGCCACGGATCGGCTGAAACTTGCATCCGCGGAGGTTCCGTGGTCGCGAACCTCCGTGCCGCCGCGACATTGCCGTCCGGCACCAGCGCGCAACCGAGCCCCGGCCGGGCGACAGCCTCGTTGGCGGCGAAAACGCCAAGAAAGGCAGCCTTCACGGTCCCGGCCTTCCTGTCGACATCGAGGTCGAAGAATTTGAGCAGCGGGTTGCCTGGCGCCTGCACGTCCACTGCAAGCACCTGCTGCGGGTCGCGGCCGGCGATGAACACGTTCGAGCAGACGATCTTCGCGGCATAGCCGGCGCCGACGCGCAGGAGATCGGGCGGGAATGCCGCGAGCCACACGACCGCCGCTATGACAGCGACCACGATCAGCCCGGCGAGCCATTTGACGGTCCTGGCCAGCGCTCGCACGTAACCCCCTGCTCTGCTCTCCCCGACGGGCATCCCATGGACCTAATGAGCCATTGACTTGCCGGTCCGGTTCGTCTTTCTCGACTGTCGGGCGGCCAAGGGCATAAATCAACCGCTTTCGTCCTGCGCGGGCGGCCCGTTACCGGATCGCTTGCCGGCGCCGTGATAGTGCGGCGCCAGCGATCTTGTCGAAGCGGCTGGAGAAATAATGCGCCGTCTTGCGGTCTTATCCCTGATGCTCGTGCTCGCCGCCTGTACGTCGATCTCCTATGATTTCGGAGAAATCGCCGGGCCGGGGCCGCGTTTCCGCGACCGCGACCCGCATCAATGGAAATCGCGCACCCCGTGGAGCTACCCGGTCCACGGTACAGACGTCGCGAAATACCAGAATGCGGTCGATTGGTCGAAACTACGCGGCGAAGGCCTCTCCTTCGTCTTCATAAAGGCGACCGAGGGCGGCGATCGGGTGGACGAGCGTTTCGAGCAGAACTGGCACGCCGCGCGACGTGCCGGCATCCCGCGTGGCGCCTACCATTTCTTCTATTTCTGCCGGCCGGCCATCGAGCAGGCGGCGTGGTACATCAACCACGTGCCGAAGGACCGTTCCTCCCTGCCGCCCGTTCTCGACATGGAATGGAATCCCGCCTCGCCCACCTGCAAGCTGCGCCCCGACCCCGCGACGGTGCGCGCGGAGATGAAGGTCTTTCTCGACGCGATCGCAAAGCATTACGGGAAGAAGCCGATCATCTACACGACCATCGACTTCTTCGAGGACAACGATTTGTCGAGGATAAGGGGCTATCCCTTCTGGCTGCGTTCGGTTGCCGGCCATCCGGACGACAAATATCGCGGCCTGCCGTGGACGTTCTGGCAATACACCGGTACCGGCATCGTGCCCGGCATAGAAGGGGACGCCGACCTCAATACGTTCAACGGCGACAAGGGCGACTGGCACAAATGGCTGAGCGCGAACACCACCTGAAGGAGGTTCGGAATTGAGATTTTACCCGCTTCTCTTGGCACTCATGCTGGTTCCCGCGAACGCCTACGCTGAGCAGCAGCAATGCGGCGGCAATTTCGGCACGTGGAAAGCGGCTCTGGAAAAGGAGGCCGTGGCGGATGGCGTCGGCGAACGGGGCATCGCGGCCTTTGGGCAGGCCAATATCAACCCGGAAGTGGTGCGCCGCGACAACGCGCAAGGCGTCTTCACGCAGACTTTCATAGAATTCTCCGGTCGCATGGAGTCGGCCTATCGTCTCAAGCACGGCGAGATCAATCTGAAGAAATACGCGGATGTCTTCCAGCGCGCGGAACAGCAATTCGGCGTGCCCGGCCCCGTCGTCACCGCCTTCTGGGCGCTGGAGACGGATTTCGGCGCCGTGCAGGGCGATTTCTCGACGCTCGACGCGCTGACGACGCTGGCGCATGATTGCCGCCGTCCCGACCTCTTCCGCCCGCAACTGATCGCGCTGCTGAAGCTCATCGACAACGGCACCGTACCCGCCGACGTGCGCGGCGCCTGGGCCGGCGAGATCGGCCAGACCCAGATGTTGCCGAAGGATTATCTGGCCCAAGGCGTGGATGGCGATGGCGACGGCCGTGTCGATCTGCGCGGCAGCGCGCCCGACGTGATCATGACGACGGCGCATTTCCTGCAGTCGCTCGGGTGGAAGGCCGGCGAACCATGGATGGAAGAGGTCCGCGTTCCCGACCAGATGCCGTGGGAAAAGACCGGACGGGAAACGCGCCTTCCGATCAGCCAGTGGGCGGCCTGGGGCGTGACGGACCGCAGCGGCGGCGCGCTCGACCAGACCAAGAGCCCGGCAAGCCTCGTCCTCCCGATGGGGCGCAAGGGACCGGCCTTCCTCGTCTTCGACAATTACGACGTCTATCTGAAATGGAATCAGTCCTTCGTCTACACGCTGACGGCAGCGCATCTGGCGACCCGCTTTGCCGGTGCCCCCGCCTACGACAAGCGCAACCCGGACCCCGGCCTGTCGCCGGCACAGATGCGTGAGTTGCAGACGAAACTCGACGCCAAGGGCCACGATGTCGGCAAGATAGACGGCGTGCTGGGCTCGGGCACGCGCGCGGCGGTGCGAGCCGCGCAGGAGCGGCTCGGCATGCCGGTGGACGGCTGGCCGACCGCGGCGCTGCTCGCGGCGCTCTGATTTTCGAGGCTCGCTGCGCTTGTCGAGGGGCGAGCCCCGAACCAGCACCTACTGGCCTAATGCTGCAGGTGCATCGTTCCTACCTGCCTGACGGCGACCTCGCCCCAGATACCGATCAGGAAGAAAAGGATGCCGACGATCCAGGCGTTCATGGCGACGTGCTGCATGCCGCTGAAGTGCAACACCCAGGGCGAGATGAACAGCCATATGCCGAGGACCAGATTGATCCAGTCCTCCCACTGCGCCATTTGCGCCAGCGCGATGGCCGAAACCACCGCCACGATGATGCCGACGATCCAGGCGTTCCAAGCGGCGTTTGGCGTGCCGGTATAGGCAAGGATCCAGGGCGAGACGAAAAGCCAGACCGCGAGGATCAGTGTGAGCCAGTTCGGCCAGAGATATGATGCGGGTGCTGAATTTGACATGGTCAACTCCTTTCAACGACCACCCTCCATCAGTCGTTAAAGGCCGTAACGATTTGTGAGCACCCGAAGTTCCGGACGGAAGCCGTCTGGAGCAGTAAATTTACCATGCTGGCAGAAACGGCCTGTCCGCTCCCTCAGTCCGCCATGGTTTCGAGGCTGGCGAAGCTGTCCGGCGCGCCGCCTTCCTCGAAGGGCGCCGCGACTTCGACGAACGTGTCGGGATAGAAGCCGTTGAAATGGGTCCTGAGCGCCATCGAATAGGCGCCGATATGGCCGATCTCGATCCAGTCGCCGGTATCCACCGTCTCCGGCAGCCAGAACGGCCGCGACAATATATCGACCGAATCGCAGGTACCGCCGCAGACCCGGAACGCCGCGATCTTTCCGGCATCGCCGTTGCGCGTGCGGATCGCCGGATCGGGAATGAAGCGCGCGGGCAACGTAATCCTTCCGGTCCAGCTATCCGAGAGCGACGACCAGATGCCGTCATTGATGTAGAGCCGCCTCCCCTTGCGCAACAGCACCCGCACGATCAGCGAGAACGCGCGCGCCACGATCACCCTCCCCGGCTCGGCGACCAGCGGGACGTCGCCGAAGCCGTATTCGACGATATCGTTTCTCAGCCGCGCCATGATCTCCTCGATCGACGGCATACGGGGCACCTTGCGGTTCGGGTCATGCCCGTATTCGGCCGGGAAGCCGCCACCCACATCGAGCGCGGCGAGCGGAACGCCGGCGCGATTGCGCACCCAGTCGGCCGAGGCAAGTGCCCGCTCGTACGTGTCGGGATCCTCGATCTGGCTGCCGACATGGAAGCAGATGCCAACGCGGTAGCCGCCGCGATGGAGACGCTGCAAGAGCTCGACTGCGTGCGCCGGGCCGGCGCCGAATTTCTTCGACAGTTCGTAGGCCGCGTGGCCCTTGGTGTGCAGCCGCACGAAAACGGTGATCGCGCCGGGGTCGATATCGAGCGCTTTCACCACGCGCGTCAGCTTGACGATCTCGTCCTCGTGGTCGAGCGCGATCACGCGGATGCCGAAGGCTTCCAGCGCCAGCCTTATGTCCGACTGCGCCTTGACGGGATGCATGTAGAACATCTCGGCATCGGGCGCGACGGCGCGCACGGCCGCGAATTCCGCCGGCGATGCTACGTCGAAGGCGGATATGCCGGCTTCGGAAACGGTCTTGAGCACCATCGCCTCGCCATTGGTCTTGACCGCATAGGCCGTCTTGCCGGGGAACAGGCCGGTAAAGCGCCGCGCATCGGCCTTCAGCACCTCGGGCCGGAAGCAATAGACCGGCCGGTCCGGGCGAAGGGTCAGCGCGGCATCACGTGCGGTATCGAATCGCTGCATCGAGGCTCCCTGATGCCGCGCAACCTAGCAGCGACGGAATGACTGAAAAACCCTCACGACAATGAGCAGTTTGGCGCGAATCGTGGTCCAATCGGACTTCCCGGCCCGTTCTTCCGCTTTCGACACGAATCGGATGGTCTCCGCCTTCCGACGCGGCTACCAGGATAACGCAAACGGAGGCAACACAGCCGCATGAGCACGCCCATACGCCAAACCATGAGCCCGAACGACTGGGGACAACTCCTCCTGCTCGGGGCATTGTGGGGCGGGTCGTTCTTCTTCGCCCGCATCGCCGTCAGCGAGATCGAACCGCTGACGCTGGTGTTCTACCGCGTCGCGATCGCCGCAGCGGCCCTGCACATCTGGCTCGTGATACGCGGGGCTTCCTTCCGCCCGGCGCTGTCCAATGCGCTCAGTTTCCTGATCCTGGCGATGCTGAACAACATCATTCCCTTCTCGCTGATCTTTCTGGGCCAGACCGCCATCGGCGCCGGGCTCGCCGGAGTCCTCAACGCAACGACGCCTTTCTGGACGGTCTTCGCGGCCAATATCCTGACGCGTGACGAAAAGATCACCCCGGCCAGATTGATCGGGATCCTGCTCGGCATCGGCGGCACCGCGATCACGGTGGGTCCGGGTGTCCTGGCCGGCCTCGGCGCCCCTGTCTGGGCGCAATTCTGCGTCCTCGGCGCTTCCTGTTCCTATGCGCTTGCGGCCATCTTCGCCCGACGGTTCCGCGGAATGCGGTCCGATGTCATTGCAGCCGGCCAATTTACGGCTTCCACCGCCATCATGGCTGTCGTGATCGGTTTCGGCGCATCTGCCATAACGGCGGCGAGCCCGACCGTATGGGCATCCGTGGCGGCGCTGGGGGTACTCTCTACGGCATTCGGCTATATTCTCTATTTCAACCTGATCGGCTCGGCCGGCGCTACGAATGCCTCGCTCGTGACACTCGTCGTTCCGGTCTGGGCGATCCTGCTCGGTATTCTTTTCCTTGGCGAGGAACTGAACGCCTACGAACTGGCAGGCATGGTGCTGATCGGGCTCGGTTTGCTGACCATCGACGGCCGGTTATTCCGCCTTTTCAGGCCGGGTCGCGAAAATATTCGCTGAAAGGCCGTCAAGAGATTTTTTTATAGCGTGGCATTCCCGTCACTTTTTGCAGCGAAATCAAGGCACAAGCCCGGCAATTGAGGCAGGATTTTCACAAGCTGGCCGCAATGCAGCAAAAAATTCTCTTGTCCGTGGCCGAAATGCATCTAGACTCTACCATAGTCGAAGAGGAGGCTATGCCATGGGACTGACACGGCCGATCAACGCTTTGATGATATGCGCGGCCTTCGTATTCATTGCCGCGCTCATTATGGGAGTGCTTCCTTGATGCGTTGACTCCCGCCGGGCGGCAGGGCTGTCCACCAGAAAATTCGGAAAAGGCCGGGCCGCGAACCCGGCCTTTTCTGTTTCCTGGTTCACCGCCCTCTCTCATCTCAGGTGGGGGTAATCTGACCATACGCGGTAGCCCTCCCCTTCGTTGGATCAGGCTGCAGCTACCCGGGCCGCCTGTTCCTGCACGGGCGTACGGATGCCGATCATGTGGCAGATGGCGAAAGCGAGGTCGGCGCGGTTCAGCGTATAGAAGTGGAAATCGCTCACGCCTCGCTCGACGAGGTCGAGCACCTGTTCGGCCGCGACCGCCGCGGCGACAAGAGCATGCGTCTGCTGATCCTCCTCGAGACCGGCGAAGCGCTCTGCAATCCATGACGGCATATGCGCGCCGCAACGCGAGGCAAAGCCCGTCACCTGCCTGAAATTATGGATCGGGAGGATGCCGGGGACGATCGGGATATAGATGCCAGCCCGACGCACGCGCTCGACATAACGCTCGTAGAGATCATTGTCGAAGAAGAACTGCGTTATCGCGCGGGTCGCGCCATTGTCGACCTTGCGCTTCAGCATATCGATATCTGTGGCGAAATCGGAGCTTTCGGGATGTTTCTCCGGATAGGCCGACACCGATATGTCGAAATCTCCGGCCCGGCCGAGCGCCGCCACCAGCTCCGAAGCGTTGGAATAGCCACCAAGATGCGGCCTGTAGATGGCGCCGACACCGGCCGCCGGATCGCCGCGCAGCGCCACGAAGCGCTTTACGCCCATGGCCGCGAACTCACGGATCACCTCGTCCACCTCGCCGCGCGTGGCGTCGATGCAGGTGAGATGCGCGGCCGGCGCAAGGCTTGTCTCGCCGAGGATTCGCGCCACCGTCCGCGCCGTCCGCTCGCGTGTCGAGCCGCCGGCGCCATAGGTCACCGAAATGAAGCTTGGCGAGAGAGGCTGGAGCCGCGTCACGGTATCCCAAAGACGCGCCTCCATCTCGTCCGTCTTCGGCGGGAAGAACTCAAAGGAGACACGGACCCTGTCGCCGATATCGGGCAGGCGGGAAAAGCGGAACTGTGACATCAGGCGATACTCTCCTGTGTTTGCGCATGGCCCCCCCTGCCGGCGATCAGGAGGCGCCGGTCCTGGGCAAGCCACAATTTCACGGTCAGCCGCGACCCCTCCCCGCGCGGCGCGAAATCGATCGTATCCTTCAGTTCGAGCCCCGCTTCCTCGAGCCAGTCGGCGACCTGCCGGTCGGCGAAGCCGAGCCGCAGATGAGCATGCTCCTCGCGCAGGAATTCGAGCGTGTGCGGGGCGAAATCGACGATGACCAGCCGCCCGCCGGGCCGAAGCAGTCGCGCCGCCTCGCGGATGGCGGCCGCCGGGTCATCGAGATAATGAAGCACCTGATGGATCGTCACGAGGTCGAAGGATTCACGCTCCACCGGCGGTGCGTAGATGTCGCCTTGCCTCACCTGCGCGTTGTGAACGCCGGCGCGGTCGAGATTGGCCCGCGCCACGGCAAGCATCTCCCGCGACAGGTCGATACCGATCCCACGCACGTAAAGCGGCGAAAATATCTCCAGCAGCCTTCCGGTACCGGTCCCGAGGTCGAGCATGGACTGAAAGGGCCGCTCGCCGACGATTTTCCTCAGCCCGGCTTCCACGGCGTCGTCCGGTACATGCAGCGAGCGGATGCGGTCCCAGCTTGCCGCATTGGCGCTGAAATAGCCGAGCGCGCGCTCCTGCCGCCTGCGCTTCACCTCGGCGAGACGCTCTAGATCCCGCTCGACCGTCGCGTCGCCGAGATCGACGCGGGCGACGATGCCCTGGATGGTCTCGCGCGCAATTTCGTCGTCCGAAAGCCGGAAATAGGCCCACGATCCTTCCTGGTACCGCGAGATGAGGCCGGCATCGAGGAGCAGTTTCAGATGGCGCGAGACGCGGGGCTGCGACTGGCCGAGTACTTCCGTCAGGTCGCTGACAGTGAGATCGCCATGCGATAGCATCAGCAGGATGCGCAGACGGCTGGATTCGGCAGCCGCCTTCAAGGTATCAACCATGGCATCGAGACCAACGGGCGTGCGCGTCAGCATTTATGGCTCCAGAAAGACATAAAGATATCTTTATGTGAATATTGCCCTCTTGGCAAGGACCATGTCGCGTTCTGACCAGAAAATGACGTGATGATGAAATGAACGGGATGACGGAAAAGCGCGAAGGCGAGGTGGAACTGGCAAGGGATCCGGCAAGCCTGCCACCGGATGGTCATGTCGTGTTCATCGGTCATGTCCGTTCGCCATGGACCTCCCGCGAGGAGTGTCCAAAGAACATGGCCCGTGCCCGCGAGCGCGGCATGCCGGCAAGCGTCGAGGTCGCGCCGGACTACCGGCCGGGCCTTGCCGGTCTCGAAGGTGCAAGCCACGTCGCTATCCTCACATGGCTCGATCGCTCGGCGCGGAATCTGATTGTGCAGAAACCGCGCCATGCGATTCATCCGAAAGGTGTTTTCGCCCTGCGCTCTCCTGCCCGACCGAACCCTGTCGGCCTGCATGTCGCCAGTCTCATTGGCATCGACACCGATGCCGGCATCCTGACGCTGGACGCGATCGACGTGCTCGACGGAACGCCGGTGATCGACATCAAGCCCTACTACGCCTCCACCGATTCGGTGCCGGAGGCGACGGTGACGAAGAGCGAATGAGCGGCACGTCGCGCCAGCGCGCCGTCGGCAAAGCGCTTTCGGCCCTGTTGCCGATGGCGCCCTATGCCGATACCGAGCCGATCCGGGAGGCCGCGCTTTCCGCCAGATTCAAGATGCTGCCGCCGACCATTGCGGTCTGGCTGGCGACGATCGCGCATGTCCGCCACAAGCACACCGCCTACGACGGCCTGCTCTCCGAGGGCTACGACCGCGAGGCCGCTCGATTCTTCGTGGTGGACGAGATCAATGCCGTCCTGACACGCTGGCGCGCCACGCGCCTGCTCGAGCCGGACGACGAGGAAGTGTGACGTCGGAAGACCCGCTCCGGCGCACTCACATCATGCGCATCAGCGCGCCGCCGATCGAGTAGCCCGCGCCGAAGGCACAGAGCAGCCCGTAATCGCCGGGCTTCAGATCGGCGTGGTTCTCCTTCATCGCCACGATGGCGCCGGCGGCGGCCGTATTGCCGAGCCGGTCGAGCACCAGCGGTGCACGGTCCTGGTCCGCATCGTGGCCGAGCGCCATCCTCAGGATCATGGCGTTCATGCGCGCATTCGCCTGATGCAGCCAGAAGCGGCGGATGCCGTGCGGGTCGAGCCCGTGCTCGGCCAGGAACTGCACGATGAAACGGTGCCCGGCGACCGTGACTTCCTTGAATACCTTGTTGCCTAGCTGGACGATCATGTTGTCGGCCATCTCGACCACGGAGGTGTCTTCCTGTCCGGCGCGGTTGAGGAAACCGAAATTAGAGCGGATCGCGTTGGAGAACTGCGTCCATGTCCGCGTGTCCAGTACCTCCAGCCGCCCCCGCCGCGTCTCGCCCTCTTCCAGCGGCTCGACGATGAGCGAGGCCGAAGCGTCGCCGAAGATGAAATGCGTCTGCCGGTCGCGGAAATTGAGGTGGCCGGAGATGATCTCTGGCGTCACCACCAGCACCCGCTTCTGCGCCCCGCTCCTGACGAGGTTGGTCGCGACATGCAGCCCGGCGGCAGCCGACGAGCAGCCGAGGCTCATGTCGAAGGCCGCGCCCGACGTGCCCAGTTCCTTCTGCATCTCGATCGACATCGCCGGATAATTGCGCTGCTGGTGCGAGGCGGCGCAGATGACCATGTCGATACTCGCCGGATCGACGCCGGCATCCTCGATCGCCTGTTTGGCCGAGGCGATACCGAATTCGGCCATCACCGAAAGCTCTTCATTGTCACGGCGGGGAATGCGCGGCGTCATGCGCTCGGGATCGAGGATACCGTCAGCGGCGATCACATGCCGCGATTTCACGCCGGAGGCGTGTTCGATGAAAGCGACGCTCGATTCCTTTAACGGCTCCTCGCCGCATTTTTCCCGCTTCCTGTTTTCCCGCCCGACCCACTCGTTGAAGCTCGCCACGAGCTCTCCATTGGATATCTCGGCCTCGGGGATCTTCACTCCGATGCCGGTGATCGCGACGCGGTTCATGCCTGTTCCTTTGAGCGGCGGGCGCACGCGGGAATGCGCGCCGATGGCCGAAGATGATAGGGCCGAAGGGGTTTAGTGCCGATTAAGCATCCGTGTAAAGAAAGCGGACGCATTTCCCCCGCATTGTGGTTTCCGTATGACGCACCCGCCTGCAAACGTCCATCCGGCTACCGTATCGCCACGATGAAGAGACGCGGGAAGCGCAAGAGCACCTTGCCGTCCTTCCGTGGCGGATAGGCTTCGCGGATGCGCGCGAGGTAGTCGGCGAGAAACGTCTCGCGCTCGGCGCCCTCCAGCGGATCGAGGAAGGGTTTCAGTCCGGTCGATTTCACCCATTCGACAATGGCTTCCGGGCTCGCCAGCGGATGGTTGTAGGCCGTATGCCAGATATCGAGCCGGTTCGCGTGGCCTATCAGGAGATCGTAGTAGAAGCCGACCGGCGGCAGCGGTGCGCGCGCCGCCCCTTCGAGCTTCGCTCTGAACGGCATGGCCGCCGCTGTCTCGCGCATCGCGCGGTGCGACGCCTCGGTCAGATTGTCCGGCATCTGCACGGCAAGCACGCCGCCCGGCACGAGATGTCCCATCAACCGCTGAAGAATGGCGGGATGATCCGGCAGCCATTGGAAAACGGCGTTGGCGAAGATCACGTCGACCGGCTTGGCGGGTACCCAGCCCGCGGCATCGGCCAGTTCGAAGCGGGCACCGGGCAGCCGCGCCCGCGCCTTCTCCAGCATGTCGGGCGATGTATCGACGCCGATCACCCCCGCATCCGGCCATCGCGCGGCGAGAAGCTCGGTCGAGTTCCCCGGTCCGCAGCCGATATCCACAACCCGCTTCGGGTTTTCGAGCGGAACCTGCGCCAGGAGGTCGCGCGACGGCCGCGTCCGCTCGTCCTCGAATTTCAGATATTGCGTGGCGGACCAGTCGGGGCGGGTTTGCTCGTTCATTGCCATTTCTCCGGATCGGCCCTGATGGGCCGGCCGCTTGATATTCCAACCCGTCCGGTTGCACCAGCACCTGCCTCTGCCCGCTCTTGCTTGCACACCTGTCCAAAAGGCGCGATATCTTAACCGGCTAATCGAATCGCCCGCTGGAAAACCACACGGAATTCGCTATTTGTCTGGCATGGCTAACTTCATTGTGACCCTCTGCCGGCCGCGGCGTCCGGGACCGCTCGCATGAGCGGCTCGATCGTACTCGTCCAGTTGGCGGGGGCGGTGGCGTTGCTCCTGTGGGCGACGCGCATGGTCCGCACCGGCGTCGAGCGCGCCTATGGCGACGTGCTGCGCCAGAAGCTGCGCGCCACGATGAGGAACCCTCTCCTGTCGGCGGGAACGGGTGCGGCGCTCGCGATCGCGCTGCAAAGTTCGACGGCGGTGACGCTTCTGATCGGTTCCTTCGCCGGGTCGGGCATCGTCACGGGCCTCTCGGGCATTCTTGCCGTGCGCGGCGCCGAGGTCGGCTCCGCGCTGGTCGTCAAGATCCTGAGCTACAATCTGTCGCTTCTGGTGCCGATCTGCCTGATTGCCGGCACGGTCATGTTCCGCACGACGGAAGAGCGTTCCTGGCGGCAGATGGGCCGCATCGTCTTCGGCGTGGGCCTGATGATCCTGTCGCTCGAGATGATGAACACCGCGACCGAGCCGCTACGCGATTCGAACCTGCTCCCCGTCATCGTCGACTATCTGTCGGGCGACCCGATAACTGCTTTCCTGCTCGCCGCGCTCATCACCTGGCTGTTTCATTCCTCGATCGCCGGCGTGCTGCTCCTGACGGCGCTTGCCGGCAAGGGCATCATCCATCCCGAGCTCGCGATCGTCATGGTGCTCGGCGTCAATCTCGGCAGTTCCGTCATCGCGCCGCTCCTCACCCGTGGCGCGCCGCCGGCCGAGCGCGTGGTGCCGCTCGGCAACCTCCTGATGCGCGGTGCCGGCTCCATCGTCATGCTCGTGCTCTACATGATCTTCAGGCCGAAGATGGATTTCCTCGGCGCCGACGCCGTCAGCGAGATCGTCAACGCGCATATCCTCTTCAACGTCATCATCCTTGTCGCCGGCATTCCGCTTTCCGGGCTGGTCCTGAAGGCGACGGAGGCGGTCGTCGCGCTTTCCACGCCGCCCGAGCCGGAAGTGCCGGCCGAGATGGAGGAACTCTCCGCGCTCAACAAGGCGGCTCTCGCCCACCCCGGCCAGGCTCTTGCCAACGCCACGCGCGAGGTCGTGCGGGTGTGCGAGATCATCGAGATCATGCTTCGCCGCATCATCGAACTCTACGAGACGCCGGACCGGAAGAGGATGGACGAGCTTGCCGCGCTGGACGACCGCGTCGACAGGCTCCACGCCGGCATCAAGCTCTATCTCGCCCAGATCGCGACCGGCGAGATGTCGGAAAGGGAGGCGGCGCGCTGCCAGGAGCTGCTCGGCGCCTGCGTCAAGCTCGAACAGGTCGGCGACATCATCGTCAGAAACATGCTGCCACATGTGCAGAAGAAGCTGAAGCGCGGTATCGACTTCACGCCGGAAGGCTGGCGCGAGCTTTCGAGCTTCCACGCCGCCGTGCTTTCCAACGCGCGGCTCGCCTTCAACCTTCTGGTCAATCGCGATCCCGTGACCGCCCGCCAGCTCGTCGCCGAGAAGGACCGGCTGCGCGACGTGGAAAAGGAAACCAGCCGCCGCCATTTCGAGCGTCTGCGCGAAGGTACCGAGCAGAGCGTGGAAACGAGCTCCATCCACCTCGACACGATCCGCGACCTGAAGCAGATCAATTCGCTGCTCGCCTCGATCGCCTATCCGGTGCTGGAAGAAAGCGGCGAGCTTTCCGGTTCCCGGCTGCGCGCCATCTGAGCGAGCCGGATAGCTACGCCGCGAAAGCATGGCCTTGCGCCCCTCGGCTGGCCCCGGAACGCAATACTCCTCCTTCCAGCCGATATCCGCTCAGCCGACCGCGTTTCAGTAGATGGCCGCCCCGGCGGTCACGACAATAAGGATAACGGTGACCAGCGCCCCTGCTACATAGAGAATGGTCCTGACACTGCCGCCTTTTGCAGCGTTGCCGCCGCGCAAATAGACCGCCAGATGCGCCAGCCGGATAAGGGTATAAACCCAAACGAGCACCGCCAGCGTGACCGGCGCAACCCCTACCATCATCGCCAGCACGGCTGGGACAACGAAAGGCGCCAGCGCCTCCACGGAGTTCATGTGCGCGCGGTCGATACGGTAGAGCCGATTGTCATCGTTTGCCGGAAGCACCGGACCGGACAGTGCCCCGGCCCGGCCTTTGGACACTCCCGAATTGACCGCCAACAGGATGGAAAGGAGGCAAAGCGCAAGCACGCCAATGATGCTGATTGTGTAGGCTTCCATGCCGACCTCCGGGGTCACGGGGAATAGGGACCCCGATAGTAATATGTCTCCATCGCTGGGCAACCCACCGAACGGCCCTCGGCCTGCCGGGGCCGCGCATGACGACCCGCCGGCAGTCCCCTGTCAGCGGATGACCGGCATCTCGCGCGGAGCCCGCTTTGTCAGCAGCCGCGGACCGTCGCGCGTGATAGCGATGTTTTCCTCGTGAACGATCATCTTGCCGGGCGCGTATTCCATTCCCGGCTCGATCGTCAGCACCATGTTCTCGGCGATGACGGTACCGTCGCCCGGACGGTGGGACGGCGGCTCCGTCAGCTGCAGGCCGAGACCGTGGCCAAGGCGGCCGACATTGTTGCCGAGAGCGCCGGCCCCCTCGATGATCCGGTTCATCGCCCGCCAAATGTCATCGGTGGTCGCACCGGGTACGGCCGCGGCGATGCCCGCTTCAGTCGCCAGCCAGAGCGCCTCGTGGACCCGGGCGACGTCCGGAGAAAGGCCGCCGACAGCATAGTTCCGGTCGAAATCGCAGAAATAGCCGTCGAAAGTCGAGCCTGTATCGATGAAGAGGACATCCCCCTTCTCCAATATGCGGTCATGCGGGCCGCACACGATCTGCGGCACGCCGCCCGGCCCGGATATGGCAGGCATGAACGGGGTAGCGTCGGCGCCGCGACGCGCAATATCGATGCGCAGCTTGCGTACCGCCTCGCGCTCGTTTTCGCCGATGGATATCTGGTTGGGCAGTGCCTCGTAGGCGTCGCTGGCAATGCTGCAGATATAGTGGATATGCTCGATCTCGGCGTCGGTCTTGACCATGCGCATCTGCCAGATCGCCGGAGACCCGTCGACGATTTCCGAGCCGAGGCTGTCTCGCAGCCGCAGCAGGTCGATGACCGGCATTCGCAGCGACATCTCGCGGCCGAGCTCGGCGCCTATCCTGTCAAACCTGCGCGGCAGGGCGTCCAGCGTCTCCTTCAGAAGCGACACGCCATCGTCTTCCGGCACGGGCGCAGGCCATGTGCGGATGTCCTTCACCCAGGTAAGCGCCATTTCTGGCGCACCTATCTCGGGAATCACCGCGATCGGCTTGCCGCTCAGCGGCACCACGACGAACCACGGGCGCGTCGGGCTTTCCCAGAACTGGGAATCGAAGCCCGTGAAGTAGCGGACGTTCGGCGGCGTGGTCACGAAAATCGCGTCGAGCTCATTGCGCCGCATGATCCGCTGCGCGCGCTCGACGCGTATTTCGAATTCCGATGGGGTGAAGCCACGTTTCGGAATAACGTAATCTTTCATTAGGTTCCCGATGCTCCCTGCTCGGCTCGGTTTTCGGGCCACATGCTATGAGGACACGCTTGTGGCGCGTCCTGCGGCGACCGCGGCGGGCGAACGCCCGACGATTTTTTCGTAGGATGCCGGGTCGGTCGCGGTCTCGGTGTTGATCAGCAGGACGCGGCTGTCGGAATCGAGGTCGAGCGCGTCCCGCATCTTCTGGTCGGCCGCCGCGACTAGAAGACCGGCCAGGCCGGCGGCGCCGCTTTCGCCCGCGACGACGGGTGTTCCACTACGGTCGGCCAGACGGCGCATCGCTTCCATCGCCTGTTCCTCGGTGACCGTCATGAAGCCGTCGGCTACCTTCTCCAGAAGCCGCCAGGCTACCAGCGACGGCCTGTAGCATTCGAGCATGGCCATGATCGTCGGTTCGGTCGGCGTGACGGTGACGATCCCGCCCGCCCTGGCGCTATCGAACAGGCATGCCGCACGGTCAGGCTCCACGACGACGATCTTGATCCGATTTTTTCCCAGTCGTTCGGTGAGATAACCGGCGATACTGCTTGCAAATCCCCCCACCCCGGCCTGCAGGAATACGTGGCTCGGCGTGCCGAGGCACCGCTCTTCAATCTGGCGAAGCGCCTCCTCGGCCAGGACCGTGTAGCCCTGTCCAACCAAAGCGGGGATTTCCTCGTATCCTGGCCAGGAGGTGTCGGACACAAGCAGCCAGCCACGCTCAGCGCTTACACGCTCGGCCTCGCTGACGGAGAGATCGTAACTCCCCTCGACCCGGACGATCTCGTCCGCGCCAATAGCTTCGGCACGCGATTGGCTCACTCCGCCGTGGATGAAAATCACGGACCGGCAGCCGAGAAGGCGCGCGCCGGCCGCAACCGACTTGCCGTGATTGCCGTCGGTCGCGCAGCACACGGTCACCGAGCTCGAGAATTCGCGAGCCGCTGGAGAAAGCAGCTGGCGAATCTGCACCTTCCGGCCAAGATGGCCTTCGAGCAGGCGCCTGAACAGCACCATCAGCGCATAGGCGCCTCCGAGTGACTTGAAGCTTCCCAGGCCGAGGCGCAGACCTTCATCCTTGATGAAAACACCGCCGAGCCCGAGCTGGCTTGCAAGCTCGGTCAACGAAAGGAGCGGCGTCTCATCGGGCTTTCCCCAAAGCGACAAAAACGGCCCTACTTGCCGCGGTGCCTCCTTACCGACGAACGCCCGCTCGATGGCCGTCAGCGGCTCGCCAAAACGCGGCAGCGAGTTGAGTATCAGATTCATGGCTTACCTTGTCATCCGCCGAGAGAATATTGCAATTCCGGCAAGAATTGCGCTCTCATTGAAGCCTTCGCTTGCAAGTCTTTTGCATTCAGGGGGCGGAATATGAGGAGATCGGTCGCATGACGCAATTGGACGAGTTCGACCGGAAAATCCTGCAACTGGTGCAGGTCGACAACCTCATGCCCCAACGCGAGATTTCCGAACGCGTGGGCCTTTCGGCGCCGGCCGTCGCGCGTCGGCTTCAACGACTGCGCGCGACCGGCATAATCAAGAGGGATATCTCGGTTGTGAACGAAGGCGCGCTCGGCCGTCCCTTGACCATCGTCGTCGAGGTGGCGACGGAAAACGAGAGGCTGGACCTGATAGACGAGATGAAAAGGCGCTTCGCAAGCTGCCCGCAGGTGCAACAGTGCTACTACGTCACCGGCGAGACCGACTTCATCCTGGTCATGAACGTTAGCGATATGGACGAGTATACGTCTCTCACGCGCCAGTTGTTCTTCAAGGGAGGTAACGTCAAGAGCTTCCGGACCTGCGTCGCGATGGAGAAGGTGAAGACCGACGGGCCGGTGCCGCTCTAGCCGCGAGCTTTCAGGAGCTTGTCCATCCGGGCGTCCCGGTGGGCAACGATCGCTGGGACATCTTCCGGACGGGGCGCACAGTCAATTCACCCGTCTTCCAGTAAGTAACTGTAGCGCAGACCATAAGCCTGACTTGCTCCCTTCCCCAACCCCTTGAATTTCCGCGACTCCTCGGTTGTCAATGCAGCATCAAGCCGATTGGTCGGGCGCATAAGGCTGGCCAAAGCCGACACTAGAGTGATTTTCGGTAATTTGCTGCTCTCTGGATGCCTTTATCAAGACATCGTTCACCAACCTGACCGTTCCTGCTATTACATGACAATCACAGGTCCGGAACAGGAATAAGGCCAAGGTGAAAACGTCGGGTCGGCTGGGCTCGGCACCCACGAGATAGCTTTCGGCCACTATCAACCGTTCGCGCTGTAGCTGATGAGAGTATTCAAACCAAAGTCACGGCCGCCTCAGTCGACGGACGGGAAGGGACTCCGGCCCGTCGAGCGCTGGAGCGCGCCCCCCTGTTTCAGAAGGCGCGCCTTGCTTTCTCGCTACCGCCTGGGCCGTCTCTCCTCGACACGGCTGTCTGGCAGAGTCGCGACTTCGGAAACGCGATAGTAATACCGCCCGGCATCGGCGTTGGAGATTCCGGGCGTGATACCCTGCGTGGCCAGACGGGGTATTAGCACCCGCACGTGCGTACCCAGCCTCTCCGCCAGTTCCTGGGCAGGAACGAACTCCGCCTGGAACCGGAGGACCGCCTCGCGCTGGATGAACCGGGCACGCGTGGTCTTCCTCTGGGTCTCGGCGAATTCCGTGGTTTCAAGGTACCCTGCCTCGATAAGGTAGCGCAGGGTATAGAAATGCACCCCTAAAAACTTAGCGGCCTCCACCATGGTCATCACGCCTTCCGGACGCGCCTCGAAGGCGTCCGCGACGCGCTTCCACTCCACGAGCACGGCGCCCAGCCCCCCGCTTTTCCCTCAAGCACGCCCGCCGCTGTCACGGTACCGTCCACGAGCATCCGGAGGACCGTCGCACTGGACGAATTGTTCCGGATAACGGCCGTCACGATGCCGCCATGGCCTCGCGGCGGCGGCTGGAACACCCGCGGGTTCTCGCCTCGGCACCGCACGAGCAGGGCGTCCAGGTCGGACTTGAGGAACAGGTGCTCCTGCAGTCCTTCCGTGCCTGCCCGAAGGCTCGGCTGCAGGACTCCCTCGTCAAGGAGGTTGCGCATCGCCCCGCGAGGCATGCCGAGGTATTCGCGGGCCTCGTTGTAGGTCATCGAAGACTTCAGGATCTCTATGATCCTGAGCGCGCGCTCCCGGGGGATCAGCGGGTCCGTCACGCCCTTGCCGATTTCCCCCATCGCGACCAGAACCTTCCGGGCCTTGTCCATGTGCACGCCCGAGACCTCGTAAATATGAGGGAGGCGATACATCCGGCGCTCTCCGATGAGTTTCCCGAACAACGGCATGTCGGGACTGATCGCCACGTGCTCCAGCGCATGTTCCCTGACCATGTCGATAACCGGCGCGTAGGCCGGCTCCTCCCGGACCTCGTTCAGCCAGACATACGCCCGCCCGTAGACTTCGGCGGTGCCCCAGCTTGCCCGCTTTCGCTTCACCGTCGCGTTAAGATTGTCGAGAAGGGAGATGAACCCCTCCCCTTTCCCTTCGAAGAGCGGCAGCCCGGCATTGAGGGCCGTATTGATGTGAAGCGCCATACCGTGGGTATACGCACGCCGCCCGCCGACAGCGATGGCGCCCATCCGGTCCATGAGGCGCACGGCATTGCGTAGCGGCATGGCGTCGAGGATCGGAACCTTGATCCTCGGCGCAAAGCCCAGCCTGCCGATGACATATGTCTCGGCCTTCGCTGATTTGACCACCACCCTCGGTAGGCTATCGGCCGAAATCGGCCCAGACGGGTCAGCGTCGCGAAGGACCCGCATGGGAAAGGGCGCAAATGGCTCTCCGGCCTTCGTGCGGTCCACCAGCCGGAGAGAGTGATACGGACAGGCGGTAACATGAAAGAGCATCTGCCATGACCGCAGATGGACCGTGGACTCGCCTGGCTTCGACCGCAGGCGCAGGTCCTGCTCGACGCACTCCGGACACAGGCGGAGGGCGTTCGGGTTCCAGTCGTACCTCGCGAGGATCTCGCCGGCGCACCGCGTGGTGGCGTCCGAAAGCCGCTCGAACGTGGCCCGGTCGAACGTGCCGGGATCCACTCCGGCCTCGGTAGCGATGGCCGCATTGGCGCGGCCGCTCACCACGACCTCGAGAATGAGGCCGAGGGAGGTTGCGAGCGAACGTCCGGAGGGATAGCCGGACATGTCCGCCCACCGAAGGAGCCAGCCGTATGCGGGCTCATCGCTGAACAGGGTCGGTTTGACGTTTGGGGAGATAGCCATCTACACTGCCTCCCTTCCCCGACCTTCCTTCTCCCGCGGCGACGGCGGGAAAGGACATTTGTCGATGTCAGCGACCAGGAAGCAGTTCCGCAACGGACGCGTCTTGTAGAGGTCCTCGAACGCCCTCCGTCCAGGTGCGGTCTTCATTCAGGCGCTTCATCCGAGGATAGCGTTCGTGACATGTTCGCTTCCCTACGTGGCGACCGGGGAAACTAACGGTAATCCGCCACGGCCTCCGGGCCGGCCGCACTCGGGAAGTCTCGAGGCTCCGAGTCCTATATCGGGCGGACACTGTTGCGGACAGTCCGGAAAGAAGCGTAACGTCCTACGTCATGACGAATGCTAATTTGCTCCAACGCTTTCCTTAAGCATGTCTTAAACCCACTGCGGTAATGCGCTGCCATTCCTCTTCGGCGCGCTTCAACTCCTGGAAAAAATACTCGTAGAGCAGTTGTGCTGGCCGGGACAGCGGGCGCTGGGCGAGATGTATTAGAGCCAGTTCGACGCTCAATGCGGGCTCGACGATCGGGTTAACGGTAATGCGTTCGTTGCCGAGTTCCTTGAGGCCGATCCAGTAAGGCAGGATCGACGACCAGTCCGTCTGTGCGACGAACTCCAGAACGGCCGAAAGGCTGGCGATCGAGATGGTACGCTCAACGGGTATCTCGCCATTGCGGACAGCGTCGTCGATTTTCGTCCGCAGACTGTGCGTGGCTAGAGGAACGGACAGTTTGAGCGGCGCTACTTCATGCAGGCGAACGGGCTTCATCGGAGTGAACCCTCGACGTGCGCCGGAAACCAGTGCAACAGGGAACCGTCCGATCGGCCTGGCCGCAAGTCCGGTCTGCGACTTGACGAACTGACCGACGTAAAAGTCGAGGACTCCGGCCGACACCTCGGCGACCAGCGCGTCCGCCGTGCCGCTGCCGATGTCTATATCGACCTTCGGGAACTCGCGCGTATAGCGCGCCAGCGATTGCGGCAGCACGGTCTTCGCCAATCCCGGGGCGAAACCAGCAGAAATGGTCCCGTTCAACCCCGCCGAGAAATCCTCGATTTCCATCTCCGCCTCGGAGACAGCTTTAAGAACGGCAAGGCACCGGTTGTAGAACCGCCATCCCGCCGCGGTTGGGTCGACGCCACGCCTTGTGCGCCCGAGCAAGCTTGTACCCAGACGCGCCTCGAGTGCGCTCATCTGCTGGCTGACGCCGGAAGCGGTGCAGTGCAGCCGCACGGCTGCGGCGCTCAGCGAGCCTTCCTCGCAGGCGGCAACGAAATAGCGGATTTGTCTCAAATCCATGGGATCCCCGAAATTGATATTAGAAATCCATAACACAGACGTTAGGAAATTTAACTACCAGTAACATCACATCCAGCCCTATGCTCCGGTCCAGCGGCTCTGGGAGGAGCCATATTTGCCTGCGGGATACCCTCCGCCAGGTGCGGCTGACGCTCGTCTGAGCGCCTGAAAGAGGAGAACCGGATGCTTCCGCTTGAAGGTTTTCGGGTGCTCGATCTGACGCACGTGCTGGCGGGTCCTTGCGCTACCCATCACCTCCGCTGCTTGGGCGCCGACGTGATCAAGGTTGAGCGGCCCGGAGCCGGAGACCCGATGCGTGCATTGGCCATGCAACCGGAGCTCGGCGGCCTGACGCCCGGCTTTCGGGCGCTTAATGCCGGCAAGAAATCCGTTGTCGTCGACCTGGCCACCGACGAGGGCCACGCGACGATGTTGCGGATGGCCGAGAGCTGCGACGTGTTCGTCGAGAATTTCCGGCCCGGCGTGGCACGGCGACTGGGGCTCGGGCCCGAGGACATTCGCGCGGTGCGTCCCGACATCATCTATTGCTCGATATCGGGATGGGGTCAAAGCGGGCCGGACAGCACGCGCGGCGCCTATGACCATGTGATCCAAGCGGCCACCGGCATGATGGCGCTGCAGGGCGGCGCCGACGACGCGCCGATCAAGGTCGGCTTTCCCGTCATCGACATCGCCACCGGAATGTCCGCCGCAGAGGCGATCCTCGCCGCGGTCGTTCGCCGCCTGCGCGGCGATCGAGCCCCTATCACTCTCGATGTCTCAATGATCGATTGCGCGCTGGCGCTGATGTCAGGCCCCACCGCCAACACGTTCGCGACCGGCAAGACGCCGGACCGCGTCGGCAATCGTGGCTTCGTCGGCAGCCCCGGTGCGGAGACATTCGCTACATCCGATGGCCACATCTCCGTCGCGGCGAATACGATGGGCCAGTTCGTCACGTTGTGCGGACTGCTCGGCCGGCCGGAACTGGCGAAACCGCCTCATGTGCCGGCTGGTTTGTCGAGCGGCTCATTCCTCGCCAACGCCGCGACCGACACCTTGCGTGAAGAGCTTGCGCAAGCCTTCGCGGTCAGCAATGCGGGCGTGCTTGAAAAGGCACTTAACGAGGCGGGAGTGCCCTCCTCCCGGGTGCGCAACCTCGCGGAATATCTCAGCCAGCTCTACCCGCGGACGCCCGGCATCGGCGTCGACGGCGAGCCGTTGGCTCTGGCGCCAGCCTTCCGCTGGGCCGACGCCGGACCGCCGACACTGCCGCCTGCGCCGAGGCTGGGAGCCGACACGGAAACGTACGGCAACGATGTGGCGTTCGTTTCGTCCCATTCTGCGAGGGCGAGATGATCGTCGGCTGAAGGCGGCCGTGATCGAATTCGGCAATTCATGGGGAGGAATGCAAATGAAGCAGTGGCTCAGAGGTTCGATACTTTCTTTAGCTGTGACAGTGGGCCTGAACCTGGGCGCGGCCTCCGCAAGTGCCGCGCCATCCGGCACGTTCAGGTTCGCCGAAGAGGTGAAGCTTGTCACGCTGGATCCGTATCAACACTCCGGCGGCGGCATCTCGTATATGCGTCCGGTCTATGAAACGCTCTTTACGCGTACGCCGGACGACAAGGTCGTGCCATTGCTCGCCACCGGCTACAAGATCGACGGCCTAAAGGTCACGCTGACCCTGCGCAAGGATGTAAAGTTCAGCGACGGCACGCCCTTCAACGCCGAGGCCGTGGTCGCCAACCTGAAGCGCGGCATCAAGCTCAACGTGTTGGCCGCGCTCAGGCCGATCGGGGACGTAACGGCAGATGACGACTACACGGTCACCATCACGCTCAAACAAGCCGATCCCTCTCTGATCACCGACATGACCACCGAGCCGGGCATGATGATCAGCCCCAAGGCGCTCGACAATCCGGGTCTCGACCGCAATCCGGTCGGCACCGGCCCTTATCTCTATGACAAGGCCGATTCGCGCGAGGGTGAGGTCCGCGTCTACAAGCCCAACCCGAATTATTGGGCGCCGGACCAGGTAGGGCTACAGCGCATCGAAATCTGGGAACTGCCGGATGACACGGCGCGTCTCAACGCGCTCAAGACCGGACAAGTGGATGTCGGCATCTGGCTCGCCAATCCACAAGCCGCCATCATCGGAAGGACGCCCGGCCTGAAGCTCGTGAAAAACGTGGGCGGCTATACTTATCAGGTGATCATCCAGGATCGCGCTGGCACCAAGGTCCCCGCCTTCGCCGACAAGCGCGTGCGCCAGGCTATGAATTACGCGATCGATCGCGACGCCTACAACAAGGCCGTGGACTTCGGCCTGTCCGAGCCCGCCTACCAGCCTTATCCCAAAGGTACCTGGGAACACGATCCGGGCCTCGAGGGTCGCTACAAATACGATCCTGAGAAGGCGAAGACCCTGCTCAAGGAAGCCGGCTACGAGAAGGGCTTCAGCTTCGACATGCCGAGTATCCCGATCTTCCAGCCACGCCTCGAAGCGCTCGCCGGCTTCTTCCGAGAGGTGGGGATCACCATGAACATAGTGCCGGTCGAGCCAGGCACGCTGGCCCGGCGCAGCATGACGACTGACTTTCCCGCAACCAACCTTGTAATAAATAGCCAGGCGGATCCGCTCTATCTCGGCAACTGGTACGTCAGCCAAGACGCCTCGTTCAACACGTACAAGGTTAAGCCGAGCGACGAGATCGCGAAGCTCCTGCAGGAGGGGCTCCAGTCCGCGGATCCCGACGTCCGGGCGTCGATCTACAAGAAACTGGTCGACCAGCTTGCGGATGAATCCTACCTGATCGCCGTCACTTCGACGCCGCTCCTTTTCGGCGTGCGTGAAGAGGTGGCCAGCAACCCGACTCTGAAGTACCGTCCGGGCGAAGACACCGTCTATTTCCGCGGTCTGAAAATGGACAATTGACCGAGAGCCGCCGGACAAATGCTGAGGCTCGTCATCCAGCGACTGCTGGCGCTCATCCCGCTTCTGTTCATCGTGTCGGTGCTGACATTCTCCTTCACCTCTTTGCTTCCCGCCGATCCAGCGGATCTGATCGTTGGGGAGCAGGGCACGCCTGAACAATATGCGGCAGTTCGGGAGCGCCTGGGTCTCAATCAGCCGATCGTTACGCGCTACCTGCGCTGGGTGGATCGGGCCGCTCATGGCGATCTGGGCACCTCCTTCTTCAACAGCGTGAAGGTGACCGACGCCCTCATGCAGCGCTTGCCGATCACTGCATCGCTCACCGCGGTCTCGGCGCTGATCGCCATCATCGTCGGCCTCGCGGCTGGCATCTTGGCGGCGCTCCGGCCACGCTCGCTCATCGACAGGTTCGCCACCCTCGGCGCCACCTTCGGGCAGGCTGTTCCGAACTTCTGGTTCGGGCTGCTCCTGGCCGCGATATTCGCGGTCGGCCTGCGCTGGTTCCCGGCGACGGGCTTTACGCCGATCACCCAGTCGCCATGGGACTGGCTGCGCAGCGTGACCTTGCCCGCCCTTGCCCTCGGCCTGGCATCAAGCGCCGCGATCGCCCGCCAGGTCCGGTCTTCGATGGTCGGTGTCCTGCAGCAGGACTATATCCGGGCCGCCCGCGCGCAAGGACTGTCCCGACGCCGGGTCGTCTTCAAACATGCGCTAAAGAACGCGCTTGTTCCGGTCGTGGCCGTGCTCTCCTTCCAGATCACCGTCCTGCTCGGCGGCGCCCTGATCGTGGAGCAGGTATTCGCCATAAACGGTCTAGGAACACTGGCGATCACGGCGGTTCGCCGACAGGATATTCCGATGATCCAGGGGCTCGTCCTGGTGATGGTCGGACTGGTGGTGATCGTGCAGCTCGCCACCGACCTGATCTACGGCTATCTCAACCCGAAGGCGCGGCCGTCGTGAGCGTTCAGTCGGAAACGCCGAGAAGGGCCGCGTCACCGGCACCCAGGGCGCGGCGCGGCTCCTTCTACGCGGTCACAGTGCCTTCGATAACGGTGCTACTGATCCTGGTCGTTCTCGCGCTCGGAGCAGGCTGGATCAATCCCTATGATCCGCTCAAGCAAGATCTCATCCATGCCTTGCAAGGCCCCTCCGCACAGCACTGGCTCGGCACGGACGACCTCGGTCGGGACGTTCTCAGCCGGCTGATAGTCGGCTGCCGCATCGCCCTGATCGCGGCAGCGGAGGCGACTTCGATAGCCATCCTCCTCGGCGTGCCGCTCGGGCTCTACATCGGCTATCGCGGCGGCTGGTGGGACTGGGTGGTCATGCGCATCGTGGAAGCCGTGATGTCCATTCCCGGCATCATGGTCGCCATCGTCATCATCGCCATCCTCGGCCCCGGCCTCCACCGCGCCATGGTCGCGCTCGGGATCCTTTTTTCCACGTCGTTCCTGCGGCTCGCGCGAGGGGTGGTGCTGACCGAGCGCGAGGAAGTGTATGTGCGCTCGGCACGCGTCGTCGGCGCGTCGGACGGCCGCATCCTGATGCGCCACATCTTTCCGAATATCGCGCCCCCGCTCATCGTGCAGACGACGCTCACGGTCGGCGCTGTGCTGCTCGCGGAAGCCGGACTGAGCTTCATCGGGCTCGGCGTGCAGCCACCGGACGCAAGCTGGGGCACGATGCTGAACACGGCGGCGAGCTACATGGAGCTGGACTGGTTCTTGGCCATTCCGCCCGGAATAGCGATCGTCCTGACGGTGCTGTCCATCAATCTGCTGGGTGACACGCTCAGGGACACGATCGGCCGGGGCATCACGGTGGCCGTGAACCCGGCTGTTCCCGTGGCTCGTTTCGATGCGTCGCCGGAAGGCAATCGGGAGATCGGCTCCGAGCCCTCTCCCCGCCGCGACGATGACGTGCTGCGCGTCGAGGGCTTGCAGGTGGTGGTATCGACAGCGGACGGCGAGGTTCCGGTGGTCACCGACCTGTCCTTCGGCGTCGCGCGCGGCGAGACGCTGGGGCTCGTCGGGGAATCCGGGAGTGGCAAGACGATCACCAGCCTGGCGGTCCTGGGGCTGATCGGGGCCGCCGGCCGCTCGACGCACGGCGCAATCACGCTCAACGGAACCGAACTTCGCGGCGTGGAGCAGAAGCGGATGGAGGCGATCCGGGGCAACGAGGTAGCGATGGTTTTCCAGGACCCGGCGACCAGCCTCAACCCTGCCTTCACTGTCGGCGACCAGATCGCCGAAGTGCTGCGCACAAAGAAAGGGCTGTCACGACAGGACGCATGGGCGCGGGCCGTCGGACTGATCGATCGCGTCGGCATCCCGCGATCGGCCGAGCGTGCGAAAGCCTATCCACACGAATTGTCTGGTGGCATGGCGCAGCGCATCGCGATTGCCCGTGCGCTCAGTTGCAATCCCAGCCTTCTGATCGCCGACGAGCCGACCACCGCGCTCGACGTCACCGTACAGCAGGAGATCCTCGACCTCTTCCGAGACCTCCAGGAAGAGTTCGGCATGGCGATCCTGTTCGTGACTCATGATTTGGCGGTCGCCGCGGACGTCTGCGACAGGATCGCGGTGATGTATGCAGGCCAGATCGTCGAAATCGCGCCGGTCGACGATCTCTTCGCCCGGCCCTTGCATCCCTACACCGCCGGCCTGCTGTCGGCTTCTCCGCATGGCGCCGGGCGCAATCCGCCGCTGCCGACCATTCGGGGCAGCGTTCCCAGGCCGGGCGCATGGCTTCTCGGATGCAGGTTCTCCGATCGCTGCGCTTACAAGCGCCCGCAGTGCGAAATGCGCGTTCCCCTTACCCGCGCCGCTCGGCGGATGGTACGATGCGCGCGCGCCACCGAACTCAACCTGCGAGCCGGAAAATGACGGATGGCCCCCTCCTCCGGATCGAGAATCTGAATGTGACCTACTGGACTCGACCCGGCCTCGGCTTGCGCCAGAAGCCCTTTCATGCCGTCAAGGGTGCAACATTGAGCATCCATACAGGTCAGACACTCGGTCTGGTCGGAGAATCCGGTTCGGGCAAGTCGTCGATCGCCAATGCCGTGCTCGGTCTCGTGCCGGCCGCTTCCGGCTCGATCCGTTTCGCCGGCAGCGAACTGGCCACGCGGAAGAAATATCCGCCGCAGGTCCGCAAGGAGATACAGGCCGTCTTCCAGGATCCGTTTTCTTCGCTCAATCCGGCTATGACCGTCGAGGACATCGTGACGGAACCGCTTAAGATTCACCTGAACATGAGCGAAGCGCAGCGCCGGGCGCGCGCTGTCGAACTGCTGAACATGGTGTCCTTGTCGGAGGAGCATCTCGACCGGCATCCATATCAATTCTCGGGCGGGCAGCGGCAACGCATCGCCATCGCCTCGGCGCTCGCCTTGCAGCCCCGCCTGGTCGTGCTCGACGAACCTGTCAGCGCTCTCGACGTCTCCACACAGAACCAGATCATCAACCTGCTCTACGAACGCCGCGACGCGCTCGGCATAGCGTATCTCCTGATCGCGCACGACCTCGCGCTCGTCCATCACATCTCGGACCGGATAGCCGTCATGTATCTCGGTCACATCGTCGAGGAGGGTCCGGCCGACCGCGTCTATTCCGCGCCGGCCCACCCCTACACCAGGGCGCTGCTTGACGCGGTTCCTGTCCTGGATCCCGCCGAACAGCGAAAACGCCGGGCGCGGCGAAGATCGGCTCCAGCGCAGGAGACCCCGCGCGACGCCGATATCGGCTGTCCGTACAAGAACCGCTGCCCGCTGGTGATGACGCGGTGCCAGGCCGAAATGCCACCGCCTTACCCGATTGCAGGTGGCGGAGTCGCAAACTGCTTTCTTCATGCCGAGGACACCGCCCATCAGGTGGAAAGAATGGAACGGATCGCGTCATGACCCCGGCTCGCCAGCCACCTGCATCCGGCGGCGCCGGCGTAAAAGTTAGCACCGATGTCGCGCTGCCAGGGGTCGCCGATGGCACACCGCTGCCGCTCGTCTGCCGTTGGCCGGAGAACTCACCGCCGAAAGGATTTGTCGTCTTCTGCCACGGGCTCAGCGCCAGCGGCCGCGACTATGCCGAGCTTTCCAGCCATTGGGCGGCTGACGGGTACCTCGTTGTCCATCCCACTTTTCCCGACTGGGTCGGAGCGGTGGCAGCGGCCGAGCCGGAACTCGGCCTCGATCCGGAAGGCGACCTTGCCGGTTGGGTTACCGATCCCAAGGTGCGCCCGCGCATGTACGAAATCCTGCATACGCCGTTCTACTGGATGGAACGCGTCCGCATTGTGCGCCGGGTGATGGACGGTCTGGAGGCGGTTTTCACAGCCACATGCGGAACCCCGCCCAACGTGATCGCCGGCGCGATTGCCGGCCATTCCTTCGGCGCATACACCTCGCAACTGTTTGCTGGCGCTGCGATCGACGTGCCCGGGAAAGGATACCGCAGCTTCAAGGACAGGCGCTTTGCAGCGGCGATCCTGCTGAGCGCCCAGGGACGCGACCAGCAGGGGCTGCGGGAAGGATCGTGGGACGACATCACCGGACCGATGATGAACGTCACCGGCACGCTGGATGGTGGCGCCAAGGGGCAGGATTGGCGCTGGAAGATCGAACCGTATGAGTTCGCACCGCCCGGCGATAAGTATTTGGCCGTGCTGGCCGACGCAGATCACTATCTCGGTGGCGTCGCGCGACCCGAGCAAGCGCCGATCACCACGCATAAGAACGCCGTGTTCCAGCTCACGCTTGCGTTTCTAAACGCCTATCTCGCGAGCGACTCCGTGGCAAAATCCTGGCTCGGGTCGATCGGTGATCGGGTCGGCGAATGTCCGGTTCTGCTCAAGCGCAAATAACGGAAACAGTGACGCCAGACTTGGGGCCGATACCAAGCGATCCGATTTCGAGAAAATTTAGCCGAGTATCCCGATTGCTTTCGAAACCGTCGATCGGTTCTTTGAGTTCCGGTTAACGAGCCCCATTCTCCCGCTTACCTCTTTTCTTCAAGTTGACAGTGACGTTCCTGACGGGGGAGCTTTCCGTTCAGGATTTGTTAGTCATTCCCGGAGGCTGGAATGCACAAGGTCGTCGTCGCGGTTGCTGTGCATGTGCTTGCTTTGATGGCGGGCTTGGTTTCGATATCGCCTTCCTTCGCTCAACAACGCTGCACCGAAATCGAATTTCCGTCAGGTAAGGACACTGCCGCTCTGAGCGGCATCGCGCCTGTCGATAAAGCCGCCGAAGGTCGGTTGGCGGTTTCGCGGCTAAATGCAAACACGAAATCGATGGCGTGTCCGATCACGTTGAAACTCGCTCAGCTGTCGTAGAAGAGCGTCTTCCAGTTCATGCGGCCGTAACCAATATTTTCGGTCTGCATTACGGCCCATATCCGAATGAACGGGAGCATCGCCGTGATGAAGCCGGCAAGCCTTGGCAGTGCGGCTGCATTGGGCTGCATCAGCACGGTACCGAGTTCGATCGAGGCGCCGACACGGCACAGGAAGGCCAGGTTCTCCAGTAGCCGTTCCTGCGCGCGCGGCTTGCCAACAATCTGGTCGTGAACGGCCGGATCGTGCGAATAGAGCGGGACACCCCAGAGGATCCGCGACTGGTCGAGTGAAATCATCACGTCCCGATCGTCTTCATCGAAATGCTGGCCGTTGGTCAGAACGTGAAAGGAAAGATCGGCACGCTTCTCCAGGACGCGCGCCAGGAAGGCGAACAGTTGTTGCTTGAACAGCGTCGGCTTTCCCCCGAGATGCCGTTCGTCGCTCCCTCCGGAGCGAGCAGCGCTGCAGTCTCGAAATAGGGGAAGAGATCCACATGATGCTTCTTGGGCAGTTGGGAACACATCACGCAGACCTGGTCGCATCGTTCGGTCACCAGGAAGGTGTTATGCGGCGACGAACTGCGCACGAGGCGATCGGCCGTTCCTCGCCTGGGATTCACCAGCAAGACGTCCCCGTCGACTTCGGATGGGTCAATGCCAAGGACTCGTATGGAACCGCTCTCCCCCACATAGTCGGCTCCCTCCAGATCAGCATGTTCCAGCGCTGCTTCGAAAGGATTCAGCCGCTCCGGCCCCATCTCCCAGGATCCGGCCTCGAAGGAACGGAGCCGGACCACGAAAGGCTGATTGGCGTTCGCCTTTATCTTGATGCGCAGCGGTATCGTGGGTGCACCGGCGCCATGCCGTCGTCCCATGCAGCCACGCCGAGCCAGGCAGCCAGTGAAGCGCGCGTCGGCTCGTCCTTGCGGTAAAGGACTTCAAAGACCTTGTCGAAGAGCGACAGGTGCCGCTCGCAGAACCATGTGTCGGGGCGCGGAATGTCGATCCTACCGTACCGGGAAATGTCATCGACGACGTCTGTTCCGCAGAACGGCTGATAGGCGCAATGGATGCAATCCGGATCGAAGTGGTTGAACGCTCCGGAGTTGAGAGCCTCAACCTTTCTCTGATCGATCCCTGTCGCAACGTCGCCAATGCCGAGGTCGATGCGGCCAATCTTGGACAGCATCCGCGCTTCGTCTGTCGGGTAGAGCCGCCCGTCGTAGTCTATGATGATATAGTCAGAAGCGAAGAAATTCGGGTTCCATATATCGACGTAGTTATTGGTATCGAATCGAAGGACGCGCTTCAGGCATTGAGTGAAATAGTATTCTTCCAAGAAGCGCCCGGTCTGGTGATTGCGGGCGATCAGCAGATCGATGAATTCGGAGTGGAGGTGGTTCCACCGCGCGATGACGTTGTCGCCTTGCCGAAGCTTCCGGGCGAATCCTTGGTGATTTATCGGACGCAGGTAGACGGAGCGGATGCCATAGCGCTCGTAATTGTCGAGCAAGGCGTCGAAATCCGGCGGATTGGCGACGTCCACTGTAGGCAGTGCCGAGATCTTCCCTTCCGGATAGCGCGACAGCCAGCTCAAGGTTTCGGAAGAAGGCCTCCGTGACGTTGTCGTCGTGGGTACGCTGGCGCTCCTGCGTCGTCCGGTCTCCGTCAAGCGAGGTGCTGATGAACGTGTCATCAGCATCGAGGAAAGCCCAGGCACGCCTATCCAGTTCCTGCAGGTTCGTGCAGACAACGAACCGGGATTGGGAAAACCTTTCCCGGCAGAAATCTCGGACCGTTTCCAACAGGTCGACCCGCAGCAAAGGCTCGCCGCCCTGGAACTCGATCTTGATGTCCGGCCCCTCCAGTCCGCCAAGGAATGAAAAGACCCTCCATGGTCTCGACCGACCAATCGAACCCACGGGCATTCTCGGGAGCGCGGGATACCTGGCAATAGCCACAGGCGAGATTGCACCTGAGCGTCGGCACCAGGATCAAGTAGTTCATCTTTCCGGCCTGGACTGCCGGCGCGACCACCTGTAGGCGAACGACGTCCATGGAAGATCGAGTTCCCAGTCGAAGCTGTGGCTTCCTTCCTTGAGGAAGCTCCTGTCGGCGGCGGACAGGTCATCGACGGCATATCGATCCAGAAAGCCGTTATCAGCCTTGAAAAATCCGCCCGCGTCGTCGGAGAACAACATCGAACCGTCCGGCAACTCGCGGAACTTGAGCGGCCAGACGTTCATCTGGTCGTCACCGCTGCTACCAGTGCCTGGCGCATGCCGAGGGTTTTCGCGTAAATTTTCTCGCGATAGACGGCATGCAGGACCGTCTTGCGGATTCGGTCTTCGGAATGTCCGTCCCGCGCACGAACCGATATCGCGCAGCCAGATCTGGAAAACTGGCACTCAGGATACAGTATTTGGATGCGTAGCAATGCCGCGTCCAGGTATTCATGGAACCGTGGCGGTATATCCACCACAAAGTCGGACTCAATAGCGTCAGGCAATTCGGCCGTTTCCCACCCGACCCGATCATGCGTCGCACAGACTGGATAATCAACGCCGTATTCCCCTCTGCCTCCAGTTTGCGTTCCATAGCGAGATAAGTGCGGTCGCGGCACTCCTTCCCAACGGACGAGTGGTCATCGGGCCGGCCAGCTTTGTGCGTTGGCTGGCCTTTTTGTACAGGCAACGGCTAACTCTGAGCATCTTGCTTGCTCAACTGCGCCAGCCATCACTTTCGTTTCAATCGACGCGCTGGCACACCGACCGTTGCGGCATGATTCCGATTTTATGAAACAGCTATCGGAAGAGGCGAACCGCACGATCTTATCGCCCAACGCCGGCCGTCATGCCTGACATCAGTAAAGGTAAGTGGAGCAATATCAATCCGCCAGAGAGCATCCGGAGGCGCTCTCAGAACATGGACGATCGTAGCCTTGATCACCGTTGTATGTGTCACAGCCACAATTCGCCCCCGCGCCGAGGTCCTTTTCTCGATCCATGCGCCGGCGCGCTTCAGAAGCCCGGCAACGCTCTCTCCGCCATGATCGTCGAAATCCGGATCACTGATCCAGCGTGCGAGGCGTTCCGGCTGTTCCTGGTCAATTTCGGCGATCGTGCGTCCCGTCCAATTGCCGTAGCTAAGCTCGCGCAGTTCCGGATCCTCCTTGCCATCGAGAGACAGGCGTTCGGCTGTCTGGCGGGCCGCACGCATCGGGCTGACCCAGGCCGCATCGGTACGCAGGTCGAGCCGGATCTGGCCCATAGCGGCGAGGGCCCGCTCGTCTTCACACCACAAGGTCGAGAGGAGCTTTACAAATCCTGCCGGCGGCTCGATAGCCGATTGGCCGCACTGATCGAGGAGCCGATAACCGGTAAGGTGGTCGATCATCTCCTGGGTATAAGCGCGGCGGAACGTCGGCGTTGGTCAAAGGATGGAAGGCTGACGCCCTGCGGCTCCCGAACCTCCCGTCGTGGTAGGGCTCGGTTCAATTTCCCTATCTTTTCCCTCAACCGTATCGAAATGTTGCGCAACGAGCCCGAGTTGATTGAACGCTGGCGTGAGCAGGATGAAGCGAGGAAATTACCAGGATCCGGGTTCGTCCTAGAAAGCACTTTTGATCACATCTGGACGTAAAGATATAAACATTTCTTTATGTCGTATTGACAATCCACCTGCCATAGCGGAGATTGTCGTCGTCATGGTTCTGCGGTCATCTTAGACGATGGCCGGAGCTAAGAGGGAAGCCGGTGCGCGAACGCAATACCGGCGCTGCCCCCGCAACTGTAAGCGGCGAGCCGAGCTCATTCATGTCACTGAGGCGTGTGCCTTGGGAAGACGGGCGAAGGCGACGACCTGCGAGCCAGGAAACCTGCCGTGACAAACTTGATCGTCCACGGGCGGGGTGTCCCGGTGGGTCGCGGCAAGGCCTGGCGACAGGCCGCCTCATTGCCAGCGTCCGCTCGCACCATGCCCCCCAACCATTGGGGTATGAAATGTCCTCGAAAGTTCCTGTCGCCACTCTCGGCGTGCCGCGTATCGGCCGTCACCGCGAACTGAAATTCGCGCTGGAATCCTACTGGTCCGGCAAGTCATCGGCAGACGATCTGCTTGGCACGGCCAGGAAATTGCGTGCCGAAAACTGGATCGAGCAGCGCGAACGCGGCGTGACGAAGATCCCGTCGAACGATTTCTCACTCTATGACCACGTGCTCGACACCACCGTGATGGTGGGCGCGATCCCCTCGCGCTATGGCTGGACAGGAGGGGAAGTCCCGCTCGATCTTTATTTCGCCATGGCGCGCGGCAGTCAAAGCGAAGAGGCGTCCGACTGCGGACATCCCGACCACCGCCACGGCGTGACGGCGCTGGAAATGACCAAATGGTTCGACACCAATTACCATTACATGGTGCCTGAACTTGCCGACGATCAGGCGTTCTCGCTCGCCTCGACCAAGCCGGTCGATCATTTCCTCGAGGCAAAGGCGCTCGGCATACATACTCGTCCCGTCATACTCGGCCCGATCACCTTCCTGAAACTCGCCAAGTCGCATCACGAGGGATTCAATCCTGTCTCGCTGCTGCCCAGCTTGTTGCCGGTCTACGAGGAGCTTTTGCGCCGGCTACGGCTGGCGGGAGCCGACTGGGTACAGATCGACGAGCCGGCGCTGGTGCTCGATCTCGTTCCCAACGAACGCAATGCATTCGAGTTCGCCTATTCGAAGCTCTCCTCGGCTGCTTCCGGACTGAAGCTGATGCTCGCCACCTATTTCGGAGCACTTGGCGACAATCTCGACACGGCGCTTTCCCTGCCGGTAGCCGGGCTGCATGTGGATCTTGCGCGTGCGCCGGAACAACTGGAACCGGTGGGCCGCCTCGCGCCTAAGGAGATGGTGCTGTCTCTGGGGCTGATCGACGGCCGCAATGTCTGGCGTGCCGACCTGGCCGCGATCCTCGACCGCATCAGGCCGGTCGTCGCCGGCTGGACACCGGGCCGTATCGAGATCGCCCCCTCATGCTCACTTTTACATGTGCCGGTCGATCTGGAGCAGGAAACCACAATCGATCCCGACCTGAAGTTGTGGCTCGCTTTCTCGGTCCAGAAGATGGAGGAAATGGTCACGCTCGGCCGCGCGCTCGCGGATGGCAGAGAGGCTGTTTCCGGCGCGCTGAAGGCCGCGTCGGAAGCCGTCGCGTCGCGACATTCCTCGCTCAAAGTCCATGACCCGCTGGTGGAAGGCCGTCTGGCCAACATCGCGGCGGCAAAACCACGCCGCAACGGAAGCTTTGCGGCACGAAAGAAGGTACAGGCGCAGAAGCTCCACCTACCCCCCTTCCCCACTACCACGATCGGCTCCTTCCCGCAGACACAAGACGTGCGTAAGGCGCGTGCCGCCCATGCGAGGGGCGAACTGAGCTTTGTCGATTACGAAGCTTTCCTTAGAAAGGAGACAAAATCCGCGATCCGCTGGCAGGAGCAGATCGGGCTGGATGTGCTCGTCCATGGCGAATTCGAACGCAACGACATGGTGCAGTATTTCGGCGAGCAGCTTTCGGGCTTCGCCTTCACCAGTCATGCCTGGGTGCAGAGCTACGGCTCGCGCTATGTCCGGCCGCCCATCATCTTCGGCGACGTGTCGCGCCCGAACCCGATGACGGTGCGCTGGTGGCAATATGCACAATCCCTGACGGACAAGCCCGTGAAGGGAATGCTGACCGGGCCGGTGACCATCCTCAACTGGTCGTTCGTGCGCGACGATCTTCCGCGCTCCACCGTATGCAGGCAGATCGCGCTTGCCATCCAGGATGAAGTCCGTGACCTCGAACAGGCGGGAGCCGTGATCGTCCAGATCGACGAGGCGGCCCTGCGCGAAGGGCTGCCGCTCCGCAAAACGGAATGGAAATCCTATCTCGATTGGGCGGTCGAGTGCTTCCGGCTCTGCTCGTCCTATGTCCGGGACGAGACGCAGATCCACTCCCATATGTGCTACTCGGAATTCAACGACATCATCGACGCGATCGCGGCTATGGATGCCGATGTCATCTCCATCGAGACATCGCGCTCGAGAATGGAACTGCTCGACGCCTTCAGGAACTACAAATACCCGAACGAGATCGGACCCGGCGTCTACGACATCCATTCGCCGCGCGTACCCGAAGTCGCCGAAATAACGGAATTGCTGAACCTCGCCCACCGGCGCCTGTCCGACGATCAACTGTGGGTCAATCCGGACTGCGGCCTCAAGACCCGGAAATGGGACGAAGTCCGTCCCGCTCTTGCCAACATGGTCGCGGCGGCTAAGAAGCTCAGAACGCGGGTCGGATCGACCGTCGCAGCATGACCAACTGAAAGAGACCACATGCCCAGCACGCCTCCCTATCGAGCCGACCACGTCGGCTCGCTTCTTCGCCCCGCCGCCGTCAAGGCCGCCCGCAAGCGTTTCGCCGAGAAATCGATCGCGGCTGAAGAACTGAAGGCGGTCGAGGACGAAGCCATCCGCGACATCGTCCGGATGCAGGAATCGGCCGGGCTCAATGTCGTGACCGACGGCGAAACCCGGCGCTCCTTCTGGCACTACGATTTCATGCAAGCGCTCGACGGCTTCGAGTTCGTCGAGCGCAACGTGGCTAGTGGCCATAATTTCAAGGGCGCCAATACCCGCCCGATCTTCCCGACGATCACCGGGCCGGTGGATTTTCCGGACGACCATCCGATGCTGGACCATTTCCGCTACCTGGCATCGGTCGCCACGGCCACGCCGAAGATATCGATCCCGGGACCGAGTTGCTGCCATTTCCGCGTGGCGAAGGCCGACATCGGCTGGAAGCCCTATCAAGACGATGTCGAGCTGCTCTTCGCCGATCTTGCGAAGACCTATCGGAAGGCGGTGAAGGCATTCTACGACGCGGGCTGCCGCTATCTGCAGATGGACGATATCTTCTTCGCCTATCTGTGCGATCCGAGCATCCGCGCCGAGAAGAAGGCGCAAGGTCTCGACCCGGATTGGCTGATCGACCGCTACGCATGGATGATGCATGAAGCCATCCGGGACCGCCCCACGGACATGCTGATCGGCATGCATATGTGCCGCGGCAATTTCAAATCGACCTGGATCGCCGAAGGCGCCTATGATCCGGCAGCGGACGCCGTCTTCAACAAGACCGGCGTCGACCTCTTCTTCATGGAATACGATACCGAGCGCGCCGGCGGACTGGAGCCGCTTCGCCTGCTGGCGAGGGGAAAACAGCGCGTCTACCCCGGCTTCATCACCACGAAGAAGCCGGAGTTGGAAAGCCTCGATGATCTGAAACGGAAATTTGAGGAGGCCTCGCGCTATACGGATATCGACCAGCTCGGCATCGCTCCGCAATGCGGCTTCGCCTCGACCGAGGAAGGCAACCTGATCAGCGAGGACGACCAGAGGCGCAAACTCGAACTGGTCGTAAGGACGGCCGAGGCCGTCTGGGGCAAGGCTTGACGCTGAAGGGACATTCGCCTGGTCAAGCTGGGCGAGTGTCCCTGCCGTGCGCTACTGGCTCAGGCTTGCATTGCGCCCATCCGCATTTCCGATGGCGTCTGGCCATGAAATTTTCTGAAGGTTCGGGCAAAGTGCGAGGCGCTTTCAAACCCGGCTTCGATCGCGATCTCCAACATCGACGCATCGCTGTTCGTGACGAGCGACTTTGCGTGATTTAACCGGACGCGTTTATATGCATTGGCGGGTGTCATGCCCGCCTTTTCCTTGAAAAGGCGCTCGAGCTGACGGCGGCTCACACCCACTTGCCTAGCCAATTGCACTATCGGAACGCGGTCGCTGAGATGCTGGGCCATAGTCAGCAAGGCGGCTTTGACGCGGACATCTTCAGCATCGTCGGCAAGTGTTCGCCTTGTCTGCAGATGGAAGGGAGATAGGGCGTATTCGATCTGGAGGACCTCCAAGGCATTCTGCTCCGCATCCTTACTGATGTAGCGGCGAACTAGCAGCGCGGCCATGTCGGCTGCGCTGCTGCCGCCGGCGCATGAGCCGCGGCTCTCATCGAGATGAAAGATCCGGTCGGAGCGGACTTGGTGATCGGGAAACCTGTCGTGAAACTCCCGCGCGTGCAACCAACTCACACAGCATTCGTGGTCTCTCATGAGGCCTGCCTCTGCCAGAATGAACGTTCCGGTACAAAGGCCTATAAGGGGCACCCCAGCGGCGGCGGCGCGACCCAGGTAACGCATCGTCTCCTCGTCAACAGGCTTCTCCTCCCTGAGCAACCCGCCAACCACGACGATGTAACTGAAACTGGCTGGATCGACGAGCCCCGAAGTCGGAACGACCTGCACCCCGCAAACTGGATCGAACGGGATTCCTCGAACTCGCCAGAACCTGCCAGTCCGCGGATACACGCCCGGACCGGTCAAACTCATCACTTGCCAACCGCAGCGTATCGGCAAAAAGCGCAAACGCCGGCAGGGTGAACGAACGGCCAAGGATGAATCCTATGCACAGCTTTGTCAGATTGCCCATCCTATCTCCTCCCCGATCTGAAGTGCAGGGCCCGTCTTCAAGCCAAAATCATGTGCCACCAGGATTCCATCATTGGGATCGAAGACACGTTTTACTGCGCCCCTTGGTCGAAGTTTTCGTAGCCTTGAGTTGCATCCTTCAGCGAAATCGGCTTTGCGCCGCAAAGGTGCCAACCTCTCGTGGTTCAGCCTCGGCTTATTTCTTCCAGATACCAGTCGATGTAACGCAACTCGTTATACTCCATCGGCGCAATGGGCCCCGGCACGAAGAACCGCGAACGCACGCCGCGCGCGGTATGCTCGATGATCTTCTTGTCCTCCTCGGTAGTCACCGTCCACAACCAGGTCAGCTTTTCGAGGTCATAGTCCTTTCCCTCGACCGCATCGCCCCTCACCAGCCAGATCAATTCCATGTCGCAGGCGTTCGGGCCGCGCGGCACGAAGCGGTAGATCATGCCGTGATCGGGATAGCAGACAAGGAACGATGTGCCGCCGAGATGAATGGAGGTGACGCCACCGTCGGATTCGCTGAAGCGGCCCATCGGCGGGGCAACCAGCTTGCCGTCCTTGCTACCGCTGGCGACGCCCTCGTAGAGCGCGTAGCGAAAAGTGTCGATCGCCTCCTGCCCGTTGGCGGAATTCTGCCAGCAGTTGCCGGAAACAATGCTGACGCCGAGCGCACAGGTACGCTCCTCCATCGCGGCGTTCAGCTCGGTAATCATCTCCTTCGGCTTTTCCAGCGCATGCGTCTGCGAATATTCCGGATGCGCCGGCCCGCAATGGTAGCACTCGACATAATTTTCGACCGCCAGCTTCCAGTTGGCCTCGAAGGAATACATCTTGCGGTGCGCTACTTTGGCGTCGCCCCAGCCATATTGACCGGCGGTGGTGCGCAGCGACTGTTCGACCGGGTCGAAATCGAGTGGCTTTTCGGCGAAGGAAACGAACACCAGCCCGGAAGCGACACGCACGTGAAGTTTCTTCAACCCATGCTCTGCCCGGTCGAAGTCCTTCGGCATGAGCCGCGCGGCACGGAGGGTGCCGTCGTTGGAATAGGCCCAGGCGTGGTAAGGGCACACGAACATCTTCGCATTGCCCTTCCGCCTGGCGCAGACCTCGGCGCCGCGATGCCGACATACGTTGAGCATGGCATGGATGGTCCCATCCATGGCGCGGGTCAGGATCACCGCTTCATCGCCGAGATCGAACAGTTCGAAATCGCCCCGGTTGGGAATGATGCTTTCATGGCCGATGCAGTGCCAGTGTCGGAAGAACACCCGCTCCAGATCACGCTCATAAATCGCCGGGTCGTGATAAAAGGCCCTCGCCAGTCCATAGCCTGGCCTGCGCTCTGCCACGAGACGGTCGATGGCATTCAGTTGAGTCGAATCGTGCTGGAGGGGAACCACGCTCATCGGATAACTCCGCGCCTGGCGGCCAGGATCGTTTGCATTCAGATTTCGGCGCGGCGCCCCTTGTAGGCATCGGGAATTGCCGCGTCGGTGCCGAAGAAAGCGTGTTTCGACATATCGGGCGAATAGCGGCTGCCTGGCACGGTGCGGCCGAGCGCTTCGGCGACGGCTCGGATGTGGTGGGGCGCCGCGCCACAGCAAAGGCCGATATTGCGCACGCCCATGCCGTAGGCTTCGCGCGCGTATTCGGCGCATTCGTAGCGGTTGCAGGTGAAGGGATCGAGCGCGGTCGGGAATGGCCTATTGCCCGGAACGCAGGAACAAGCGCGGTCGGTCAGTGACTGGAAGGTCGGTTCGGCCTCGGTGGTACGATAGGGAACGGGAAGCGATGCGACATGGCAGGAGACAGCCTCACGCACCTTCTTCACCACGGGCATCAAAGTCTTCGGCCCCCGCTGGCAGTTCAGGCCGACGACATCGGTGCCTGCCGCTTCCAGACGCTTGCAGGCATCGACCACGTCGACGCCGTCGAACATCTTCTCGTCGCGGTGGACGGAAAGAGTGACCACGGTGGGCAGGCCGGTGGCCTTCATCACGTCAAGCGCGATCGCGGCCTCGCCGTACCAGTCGATGGTCTCGGCAATCAGGAAATCCGCGCCTTCCTCGACCGCCCAGCCGATCTGCTCTTCGAACATGGCGCGCACGGCCTTGTGCGTGGCCGGGTCGTCGGCCTCATAGGCGTTGGTGTTGCAGATGTTACCGGCCATCAGGCAACCGTTTCGGTCTGCGACGTCCTTGGCGATGCGCAACGCCTCACGATTGATCCTTTCGAGGATGTCCTCGCGGCCGATGACCTTCAGCTTCTGACGATGGGCATAATAAGTGAAGGCCTCGACGACGTCGGAGCCAGCATGAACGAAATCCTCGTGCAGACGCTTCACCGCGTCCGGATGCTCGATCACCACTTCGGGCACGAACGGTCCAGCCTGAAGATAGCCGCGGCGTTCCAGCTCGAACAGATAACCTTCGGCACAGATGACCGGACCGGCATCCAGTCGTTCGATGAGGTTGCGTTTGGAGGATGAGGGTGTCGGCGCGGATGACATGAAAGGATTCCTTCAAAGATTACGTACGGGTGAATGCCAGTATCCGTCTCCTGCAACAGCGACGAGCAGCATGCGCAGGCACTGAACGTCGGGGTGGAAGGCCACGCGCCGGTCGATCAGTTCGATCTGCCGCTTCGCCGCAGCCTCGATGTCCGCATCATGCGGAAGGGAGAGTAGCCAGTCGGCGAACACTTCCTCGGGTGGCGGCAGCGGCGATATCCGGGCCATGGTTTCCCGATCGATCCGACGTCGGTGCGTGACGAGTTCTTCGCGACGGCGCCTCATGCCTCGACCTCGATCGGCGTCAGCGGCCGGGAGCAGCAGCACAGAATGTAGCCCTCGGCGATCTCCTCATCGAGGATGCCGCCATTGTGGCTCATCTCTACCTCGCCGGAGAGCTTCTTCGTCTTGCAGGTGCCGCACAGGCCGAATTCGCAGGCGGCGGAAATACGCACTCCAGCGGCGCGCGCCGCCTGCAGCACGGTCTGTCCGGGAAGGCATTGCGCCTCGACCTCGGAGGTCGCGAAGCGGATAGGCACAGCCTCCTCGACCGGCGCTTCCTGCGCATCCGCTGGGGGCTCGTCCGAAAACGGCGCGGGCACCGGCACCACGGCCGGCCGGCCAAAACTTTCCTCATGATAGCGCGCCGTGTCGAAGCCGGAGGCTTCCAGCATCTGGCGCACCGCATGCATGAACGGTTCGGGACCGCAACAAAAGACCTCGCGCTCGCGGAAATCGGGCGACAGCATCGGCAGGCGCACGGCGTCGATGCGGCCCATATGGCCGAACCAGCTTTCACGGCTCGACCGTTCCTCAATCATGAAGCCGAGCGAGAGGCCCGGCATGCGCGTACCCAGAAGTTCCAGTTCCTTTCGGAAGATGATCTCTTCCGGACGCCGCGCACAGTTGACGAAGGCGATGTCGGTCTGCGGCGAAAAATCGTTCAGCCAGCGCAGCATCGACATCATCGGCGTGATGCCGGAGCCGGCCGAGACGAACAGGTATCTGGCTGCCGGAAAATTGTGCAACGAGAACTCGCCGCCTGGCCCGAACGCCTTGATGTGGCCGCCCGGCCTCAAATTGTCGAACATCCAGCGGGTGCCGATGCTGTCGGTCTGCGCCTTGACGGTGACGGCGATCGAAAACGGCCGAGACGGAGACGAAGACAGCGTATAGGTGCGCAGAAGCGGCCCGTCTTCCGTCGGCAGTTCCAGCGTCACGAACTGGCCGGGCTTGTAGCGGAACCAGGTCTGGTTGTCGGAGCGGAACGTGAACGTCTTCACGTCCGGCGCTTCGTCAACGACGCCGACCACCTCCAGAACCTGGAGGCGATCGTTCCATGGCGTCATCTCATCGAGATGCTTGTAGAGGTTTACGACAGCGTTCATGGCGGCCCTACTACGCGACGCTCTTCAAAGCAGGCGTCTCGCCTTCAGCCAGTCGCCGCGCCATAAAATCGGCGTACCATTCGACGAACTGGATGACGCCACCTTCGTGCAGTTCCGAATAGGGGCCCGGCTCATAGGCCGGCGAGCGGATGCCGAAGGCATTCTCCTCGACGATGCGGCGATCCTCGTCATTGGTCATCGCCCAGACATGGGTGAGTTCGTCGACGGTGTAGTCGACGCCTTCGACCGCATCCTTGTGGACCAGCCACTTGGTCGTCACCGCCGTCTCGGTAGCGCTGATAGGGATCACCCGAAAGGTGGTCGCATGGTCGATCAGGACGTGGTTCCACGTCGCCGGATAATGATAGAGCATAAGCGTGCCGATACGGCCGGCCGAAACGGAATCCGACAGGTTCTTCCTGACGGCCGGCTTGCCGCTCATCGTGTAACTGACGGCATCGCGCAAAAGCGGCGCGCGTGTCGCCCTGAACTGGCCGGCGGAATCAATGCGGAATTTGCTGGGCAGACCTGCTGCCTCGCAGTGCGCCCAGTGCGCCAGCATCTCCGGATCGCTGTCGACTGTCGGAACGCCGGTGATGGTCGGCGCTTCTGGAAACGTCTTGCACAGTTCCGGGTGGTTGGCCGCACAGTGATAGCACTCGCGGTTGTTTTCCCAGACCAGCTTCCAGTTGCCCTTCTCGATGATCGTCGTCTCGTGCGCGACTTTCGCTTCGGCAAGGTGATGCGGCGCGAAATAAGGCTCCATCAGCGTGCGGAACGGCGCGAAGTCGGCAGGTTCGTCCGCAAGGCAGATGAAGATGTAGCCGGCGACGCTTTCGCAGGCGACCGGCTTCAGGCTGAAATCTTCCTTGCAGAAGCCGTCCGCCATCTGGCGGGCGAAGATCAGGGAGCCGTCGAGATCGTAGGTCCACTGGTGATAGGGGCAGACCAGCCGCGCCGAACTTCCGCGCTCCGCCGTGCAGACCCTGCTGCCGCGGTGACGGCAGGTGTTGTGCATGGCATGGATGGCGCCATCGCGCCCCCGCACCACCACCACCGGATAATCGCCCACCTGCACCGTGAAGAAGCTGCCCGGCTTGGCGATCTCGCAATCGTGGCCGACGAACAGCCAGTCGCGGTACCAGATCAGTTCCATATCGATCTTGAAATAATCCGGATCGGTATAGAAGGGCTGTTCAAGAGAGAAGCCCGCGCGTCGGCGTTCAAGCCTGTTCAGCATGTCCTGTCTGGTATCCATGTCCTGTCCTCAGCGGTGCAAGGACTGAACTTGGTGGTGATTTCAGGGGTAGATGCCCGCGGGAGTGCGTGGCCCGGGGCGCTCTGCCTCTTGACCGCCCACCGCGATCAGTCGGTTATCAACATGTTCCAGGCTGGTTTCCGGGCTCCGGAGCCGTCCTTTCGGACTTCCCGACGCCTTCCCGGATCAATTCGGATCCAGTGGCGTTCGTCGGGACTTTTCGCTCCGCTACCGTTGCGGGGGCAGCGCCGGCATCAAACCGGCTTCCCAATTCTCCCTCCGGCCATGCGCCGGAGAGCACCTCGAACAAATCCATCACATCACGGAACGGCCCGGCGCAAGGTCATGAAAGCGACACGCGCCGGGTGCGAAGGCGACAGGACGCCGCCTCAGTCCCAGGCGAGCGCCCCGCCGTTCTGATACTCGATGACGCGGGTCTCGAAGAAGTTCTTCTCCTTCTTCAGGTCCATCGCCTCCGACATCCACGGAAACGGGTTTTCCGCTTGTGCGAAAACCGGGGCAAGACCGAGTTGAGCGCAGCGACGGTTGGCGATGACGTGCATGTATTGCTCGCAGAGCGCGGCGTTCAGCCCGAGAAAACCGCGCGGCATCGTATCGCGGCCATAGGCAGCCTCGAGTTCGGCAGCGTCGGCGATCATCCCACGCACCTCGTCCTGGAACGCCTTGGTCCACAGATGCGGGTTCTCGATCTTGATCTGGTTGATGACGTCGATGCCGAAGTTCAGGTGGATGGATTCGTCTCGCAGAATGTACTGGTACTGCTCGGCGATGCCGACCATCTTGTTGCGGCGACCGAGCGACAGGATCTGCGCGAAGCCGGTGTAGAACCACATACCTTCGAAGATGACGTAGAAGGCGACGAGATCGCGTAGGAAAGACTGGTCGGCTTCTGGCGTGCCGGTCTTGAAATCCGGATCGTCCAGATGCTGGGTGTGCCTCAGCGCCCAGGCCGCTTTGTCGGTGATCGACGGCACCTCGCGGTACATGTTGAAGAGTTCGCCTTCGTCCAGTGCCAGGCTTTCCACGATGTACTGGAAGGTGTGGGTATGGATCGCCTCCTCGAATGCCTGCCGGAGCAGGTACTGCCGGCATTCGGGGTTGGTGAGGTGGCGGTAGATCGCCAGCACGATGTTGTTGGCAACCAGGCTCTCGGAGGCAGCGAAGAAGCCCAGGTTGCGCTTGAGCATGTGCCGCTCGTCTTCGGTCAATCCGTCCTTCGACTTCCACAGGGTGATGTCGGCCTGCATTGAGACTTCCGTCGGCATCCAGTGGTTGTTGCAGCCGGACAGGTACTTCTCCCACGCCCATCGGTATTTCAGCGGCAGGAGCTGGTTCACGTCGGCACGGGCGTTGATCATGCGCTTGTCGTCGACGGACACACGCGCTGCGCCACGATCGATGGTGCCAAGACCAGTGGCGTCGGCAGAAGACTCCGTTGCGACGGCGACGTTTATGGCGGTTGCGGGATTGGTTTTCGGTTCTGACCAGTCGAGCATTTTGTTGTCTCCTTCTTCTCTGCTCACTGGCAGGCCTCGCATTCGGGATCGTCGATGGAACAGGCTTTGCCCCATGCCGTATCCGGACTGACCGCGACGGGTGCAGCTGCAACGCTGACCGAAACAGCATTCAGCTTGCCGTCGGTGCCTTTCAGCGTCGATTTCTCGACATGAGTGGCCGAACGCGAACGAAGATAATAGGTCGTCTTCAGCCCTTTTCGCCACGCCAGCCGGTAGAGTTCGTCCAGCTTCCGGCCGCTCGGATTGGCGATGTAGAGGTGGAGCGACTGTGCCTGGTCGATCCATTTCTGGCGGCGCGACGCCGCCTCGATCAGCCAACTCGCATCGAGCTCGAAGGCCGTCGCGTAGAGCGCCTTTAGATCATCCGGAATACGGTCGATCTGGCCCACCGAACCGTCGAAATATTTGAGGTCCGAGACCATGACCTCGCCCCACAGACCCTTCGCCTTCAGGTCATGCACGAGTTGGGCATTCACCACGGTGAAATCGCCGCTCATGTTCGATTTGACGAAAAGGTTCTGGTAGGCGGGCTCGATCGATTGCGACACGCCGCAGATGTTGGAGATCGTCGCCGTCGGCGCGATTGCCATGCAGTTGGAATTGCGCATGCCGGTCTTTTTGACCCGTTTGCGCAGCGCCTCCCAGTCGAGGGTCGAACCGCTGTCCATCTCGACGCCCGGACGCGCCTCTTCCAGCAGGCGGATTGAGTCGATCGGCAGAATGCCTTTCGACCACAGAGACCCCTCGAAGCTCGGATAGCGGCCGCGTTCGGCGGCAAGCTCTACCGAGGCGGAAATCGCATGATAGCTGATCACTTCCATGCTGGTGTCAGCGAAACTGGCAGCCGCTTCCGAGGCGTAGGGGATGCGTAGCGCCTGCAACGCGTCCTGAAAGCCCATGATGCCAAGACCGACCGGACGATGCCGGAGGTTCGAGCGCCGAGACTCGGGGATGGTGTAGAAATTGATGTCGATCACGTTGTCGAGCATGCGCATCGCCGTGCCGACCGTGCGCGCCAACCTGTCGAGGTCGAGTCCCTTTTCCGTCACGTGGTTCAGCAGATTGACCGAACCGAGGTTGCACACCGCCACTTCGTCCTTCGAGGTGTTCAACGTGATCTCGGTGCAGAGGTTCGAGGAATGCACCACGCCGACATGGCTCTGTGGCGAGCGAATGTTGCACGGGTCCTTGAATGTGACCCATGGATGCCCGGTCTCGAACAACATGGTGAGGATCTTGCGCCACAGGTCGAGCGCACGGACCTTGCGGGACACTTTTATTCCGCCACTCGCCGCCTTTGCCTCATACGCCTCGTACGCAGCCTTGAACGCCGTGCCGTAGAGGTCGTGCAGGTCCGGCGCCTCGTCCGGCGAGAACAGCGTCCACTCGCCGTCCGCTTCCACCCGTTGCATGAACAGGTCCGGCACCCAGTTGGCTGTGTTCATATCATGTGTGCGGCGGCGGTCGTCGCCGGTATTTTTCCTGAGATCGAGGAACTCCTCGATGTCGATGTGCCAGGTCTCCAGATAGGCGCAGACCGCGCCCTTGCGCTTGCCGCCCTGGTTGACGGCGATGGCGGTGTCGTTCGCCACTTTCAGGAACGGCACGACACCCTGGCTCTCGCCGTTGGTGCCCTTGATGTGGGCACCGAGGCCGCGCACCGGTGTCCAGTCATTGCCCAGCCCTCCGGAATATTTCGCCAGCAGCGCATTGTCCTTGACCGCCTTGAAGATGCCGTCGAGATCGTCGGCCACCGTGGTGAGGAAGCAGGAGGACAGTTGCGGGCGCAGCGTGCCCGAATTGAACAGCGTCGGCGTCGAAGCCATGAAGTCGAACGACGACAGAAGATCGTAGAACTCGATGGCACGCGCCTCGCGGTCGATTTCGCGCACGGCAAGGCCCATGGCGACGCGCATGAAGAAAGCCTGCGGCAGCTCGAACCGCTTGCCCTTGGTGTGCAGGAAATAGCGGTCGTAGAGCGTCTGCAGGCCGAGATACTGGAAGTTCAGGTCGCGCTCCGGCTTCAGCGCTGCGCCCAACCGCGCAAGGTCGAAGCGGCCGAGTTCGGGGTCGATCAGTTCGGCCTCAATACCGACGCGCAGGAACTCAGGAAAATAGCTGACGTAGCGCGTCGTCATCTCCGCCTGCGTCGCCTGCTCCGGACGACCGGATACAAAGGTGAGCGCTTCCCGGCGCAGGCGGTCGAGCAGCAGCCGCGCGGAAACGAAGGCATAATTGGGTTCCTGCTCGACCAGCGTGCGAGCGGCGAGGATTGGCGCAAGCGACAGTTCGTCCAGGGAAAGGCCGTCATAGAGGTTGCGTTTGGCCTCGGCGAGGATAGGCGTAGCGGACACAGCATCCAGCCCGTCACAGGCTTCCTCGACAATGCGGGCCAGCCGCCCCTCGTCGAGTGGCCTGAGCGACCCGTCCTCCGCCTTGACATGCAGCGACGACGCGGCGCTTTCGACCCCCGCGGCCTTTTCCGCCGCGCGTTCGCGCGCCCGTTCCTCACGATAGAGAACGTAGGCGCGCGCTACCTTGTGGTGCTCGCCGCGCATCAGCGCCAACTCGACCTGGTCCTGCACGTCCTCGATGTGAAAGGTGCGGCCCTCGCCGCCGCGGCGTGTCAGCGCGGAAGCCACCTGCCCGGTCAGATCCGCCACCACGTCATGGACGCGCCTGGAGCCGGCTGCCGTCGATCCCTCCACTGCCAGGAAGGCCTTGGTCAGCGCGACCGTGATCTTCATCGGATCGAAGGGCGTCACCGCGCCGTTGCGCCGGATGACCCGATAACCCGGTTCAACCGGAACGGAAGATGGTTCGAGCTCAATGACAGGAGCCTGCACGGCTCCGTCGGAATGTGTTTCGGAAATTGTCCGCATCTTGTCCCCGTGGCGTTATGGACGGGGAGCGCGAGGTAACGCAGGCGAGAAAGAGACGCAGCGCGCCGACCGCCTTGCGCACCGCCGGGACACCCCGCCCGAGGTTCGTTCACATCGTCACGGCAGGTCTCCTGGCTCGCAGGTCGTCGCCCTTGTCGGCCTTCCCGATGCCTTGCGGCATCAGTGGCATTCTTCGACGCAGGCTCGCTGCTTACAGTTGCGGGGGCAGCGCCGGAATTCCCGACCTCGGGGCACCGACTTCCCTCTTGGCTTCCGAACCGAAAGGACTCGGAAGAACCGTGACAACCACATTTAGTATGGGAGACCTTGTGCATGTCAATACATAGAATCTAAATTTGCAAGCAGATTGATCGTGAGGAGTCGGTACGCTCATCGCTCCTCTGCCAGACTCATTGCTTCAAAGAATTCGATCGTCCTTCTGCTCGATCAGTGTTTGATTGCCACTCGCCTCCGCCGACAGCACGAAGAACGCCGTCCGGCCTATCAGTTCACCGCGAGCATGGTTCCGGTATCGTACTGTCCGACGGTATTGGGCAGGATACGCCGACGCTGACGTGAGAAGCATTTTGATGTTGGGTTCTTCCTCTTGTTGAGCGCCGAAGAAATGCCATAATTGCTTTGGCGGGGATGAGGATGAAGAATGACCGGCATCATCGCTTCAAGAGAAGACATTGTGCTACAGCCGCCGCCGGCAAAGGCATTGGGCCGGACGTCCGGAAATTCATGGCCCTGGCGACGCCTTTCCCTCCGAGCCCAAATTCTCTCGGTCATTATCGCCGTCAATCTTCTCGCCGCCCTCATAGCGGCCATTGTCGTCACGTATAATGCCCAGCGGGCCGCCAAAATGGAGATTGCGGCCTCAATGAGGCTCGCGGAGCGGTTCATCGACGAAGCACTCGACCGTGGCAGTTCAGACCTTGCAGGCACCACCTTTCTCCAAAGCCTGACATTGCAAGCCAGAAAGCTGCGTCATGTCCGTATCCTGGTCACCAACGACAGCGGCGGCTTTGCGCCGCTTCTGCCATCGGAAACCACGGAAGTTTCGCCGGATGGCAACTCTCCCGCGCCATCCTGGTTCTCCTGCCTGATAAACGTTAAAGACGTGCGCCGGGAAAAGAGACTCATGATGGACGGTCATCAGATAGGTTCAGTCATCGTGATCGGCAGCGCATCCGACGAAATCGCCGAGGTCTGGCATGACAGCAAGGACCTAGCAGTCATAGCGCTGGCACTGAATGTAGCTGTTATCGGCTTCCTTGTTTTTGCGCTGGGACGCGTGCTGCGGCCGTTGACCGACTTGGCGAGCGGCTTGCAGAAGCTTGAGCTGGGCGACTTTCGCTATCGTCTGCAGAGGCCAGAGGTTCGTGAACTGGCGGGTATCGCGGATCGCTTCAACGCACTGGCGGATCGTCTGGGAGCGGCAAAAGCCGACAACGGTAATCTGACCCGCCGACTGGTCTGCCTCCAGGACGATGAACGACGGCGCATTGCAACCGAGCTTCATGACGAGATCGGCCCTTGCCTGTTTGGCATCAAGGCAAACGTCGTCTCTCTTGAACGCATGACCGAGGGCGTTTCCCCGGACACAGCCGAGAAGATGAGAGAGCGATTGACCACGCTTTCCGAGGTCACGGACAGGATCAGCATGCTGAACCGCCGGCTCCTCAACGAACTTCGGCCCATGGCGATCGGCCATGTATCCCTGGCCGATACGGTTTCTCGCCTGGTTTCTGACTTTGAACGTCTCAATCCGCAAACAGGCATTTCGGTCGCGTCAGGTCCCATTGCCTATGGCTACGGCGATTCCGTCGATCTCACGGTCTACCGCTGCCTACAGGAAGGCATCACGAACGCTCAGCGGCATGCGGACGCCAGCACGATCGCGATCGAATTGGCGGAACGGCCGCTCGAAAGCGATTCAGGAAGCTCGACTGCCCTAGAACTCTCCATTCATGACGACGGACACGGAATGACGCCAGGGACGCAATGGGGGTTCGGCCTGACCGGAATGGACGAGCGCGTGCGGGCATTTGGCGGCACGGTAGCGATCAAAGCCAAGCCCGGCCGAGGGACATGTCTAAGCATCAGGATCCCAGTCGAGGCGACACGGAGCGGAAGTCCCCTTCTCCGCCAGAATGCCAGTCCGGAAACATGACACGCGTCCTTATAGTCGATGATCATCCGATCGTTTTACAAGGCTGCCGGCAGGTCTTGCAGGATGCGGGCGTTTGCGAAATCCTGGAGGCAAACAGCGCGGTGGCAGCCTATCGCGTCTTCCGGCGAAACTGCTGCGAGGTCGTGATCGTTGATCTTGCCATGCAAGGCAACAGGCTAGGCGGTCTCGATTTGATCCGGCGTATGCATACCCATGATCATGGCATCCCGATCCTGGTTCTCAGCATGCACGACGACCCGTTTATCGTAGGCCGCGCCCTGGAAGCCGGCGCGATAGGCTACGTGCTGAAAGACGCGGGGCCGGGAGATTTTCTGGAAGCGTTCGACGCCGTCCGGAACGGCAAGCCCTATATGGCGCACGAGATAGCGGTGCAGGTGGCTATTATCGGCGCCCGGCGCAACACGAACCCGTTGGGCGATCTCTCGCCGCGGGAATTACAGATGGTCACCCTGCTGGCCGCGGGAAAGCAATACAGCGAGGTCGCGGAGGAACTGAACCTGAGTTACAAGACGGTGGCCAATACATGTTCCCAGATCAAGGGAAAGCTTGGCGCACGGAATCTTCCCGAACTGATACGCGTGGCGATCCAATACATCTCCTCGCCGGACCTACCCCTTCGCGACGCAAATCGTCCGTGAACTCGGGTAATTGTGGCAATCGTACGGGAACTTTTGCCAAGGAATTCGGGAAGGGTCGCCGTAGTGAGGCGGGGGAGTCTTCGATAACATTTGCCGGCCTGCGAACAGGCGCGCATCGGACCGCCATTTAGCATCTGACGGTTCCCTAGGTCTTCGGCTGAGTAGTGGCCGATGCGCAAGATTGCAGGACTGGGCACCTTCATAAGTGCGCTGGCTCGTTTCTAGGTCAGCGCAGGGAGGAAACTCCGCATGAAGAGGGCGATATTAGCTATCGCTGCCTTGATCGCGTTTTTATGCCTTACCGCAAGCGGTTTCGCAGCTGACCAGAAGACGAAGCCTGCCGAGGTCCGGATTGGCTACCTGCGGGCCTACGCGCCCAGGCTGACGCTGTCGCTGCTCGACCTGCCGCCACGGGATGAAGGCGTTGCTGGTGCAAAGGCCGGCATCAAGGACGACAACACGACCGGCAAATTCATGGGCCAGAACTTCGACCTCGACG